>Ga0310334_100104_pt1 | contig 26172 bp, 14 predicted proteins | sample LakMicMIDCLREDC7_FD_195548 | JGI IMG/M metagenome (GOLD analysis project Ga0310334, IMG submission 195548) | Enriched freshwater cyanobacterial communities from Lake Michigan, Michigan, United States - MI23.DCL.RED.C7 (v2) (version 2) | ecosystem: Environmental > Aquatic > Freshwater > Lake...
GTTCAACCTGCCTTCGGTCGGCGGCACGCTCGGCTACGACAAACCCGAGGGCCTCACCCTGCGCGACGATGGCTCGATCATCATCAACTACGACAACGACTTCGGCGGCGAGGGCGCCAGCGGCAATGCCTTCACGGTGGTGAAATTCAGCAATCCTGCCCTCGATACCGAAGACAATGCGAATGGAGGTTATACCCCAGCCACCAACCATGATGTCTACGGCATCGTAATGCCCGATGGCCTAGCCACCTTCGTCTACAACGGTGAAAATTTCATTCTCGCCGCTGGTGAAGGCGACGACAGGAACGATTTTCTCAATCCCGACGAAACAAGCCGCGTTTCCGCCCTTCTTACTGCGGCAGCTAGCGCAACCACCGAACAGAAAGCCGGTCTGGTTGCTACCAATGCCCAAAGGCTCAACATCCTCACCAATACCGGCGATTACGATCGCGACGGCATCATCGACCAGGCCTATGTGACCGGTTCACGCTCCCTGCGGATCTTTGATTCGAAGGGCAATGTGGTGTTCGATTCCGGCGTTGCCCTCGAGGAGCTTGCCAATGCCCGTGGCCTTTATCCGGTCAACGATCGTGAAGATGCCAAGGGTGTCGAGCCCGAAATGGTGGAAGTGTTCACCATCAACGGCAGCACCTACGCCTTCGTGGCCCTAGAGCGCGCCACCACCAGCATGGCGGCGATCTTCGATGTCTCTAATCCGTATGCCGCGGTGGCCGTGGATCCGGTGATCTTCGGCGGGGCCCAGCGGATTGAGGGGATCACCTTCCTCACCACCGCCACCAACGCCGCCCGCAGCGTGATTGCCTCCAGTGAGGGCAACGATGTGGTGTCGGTGGTGGATTTCCCCATCCCCTACAAGCTGCAGCTGCTGCATCTCTCCGATGGGGAAGCGGGTCTGCTGGCTCCCCAGACGGCCCCTTATCTCGCAGCGCTCGTCGATGGTCTTGACAACACCTATGTCAACACCCTGATCCTGGCCGGTGGTGACAACTTCATCCCTGGCCCGTTCCTCAATGGCGGCACAGACCTCAGCGTGCGCGATGAGCTGAACGCCGTCACCGGTTCCACGATCAGCTTGGCCCCCGGTACCAACCATCCGATCGGAGCGGTAGATATTGCCATCCACAACCTGATCGGCGTGGAAGCCTCCACGATCGGCAACCATGAATTTGATCTGGGCTCACGGGTGTTCCGGGACAGCTTCATCTCGGCCTCCGGCTGGGTGGGTGCCCAATTCCCCTACCTCTCCGCCAACCTTGATTTCAGCGGTGATGCGGATCTGAGCAGCCGCTTCACCAACACCGCCACGGCGGCTGGCCTGGAGGAGGCCGCTTCCCAAAAGGGCCGCATCGTGCCCTCGGCCGTGGTTACCAAGAACGGCGAAAAGATCGGCCTCGTGGGTGCCACCACCCAGATCATCGAGAAGATCAGCTCCACCGGTGGGGTTGAGGTGAAGGGCTTCATGGGTGATGGCAGCGAAGTCGACGACATGGTGCTGCTGGCCAGCCAGCTGCAACCGGTGATCGACGACCTGATCTCCCAGGGCGTGAACAAGGTGATCCTGATGGCCCACCTGCAGCAGATCACCAATGAGAAGGCACTCGCGCCGCTGCTGCGTGGGGTGGACGTCATCCTCTCGGGTGGCTCCAACACCCGCCTGGGGGATAGCAACGATCAGGCCGTCGCGTTCCCTGGCCATGCCGCCGACTTCGCTGATGTCTATCCGCTGGTGACCCAAGGGGCCGATGGCGCCCCCACCCTGATCGTCAACACCGACAACGAATACACCTACCTCGGCCGCCTGGTGGTGGACTTCGACGCCGAGGGACGCATCATCCCCTCCAGTGTGGATCCCCTGGTGACCGGTGCCATTGCCGCCACCGCCGCCAATGTGGCCAAGGCCTGGAACGTCACCGAAGCCCAGCTCGCCACCACGGCCTTCGCCGACGGCACCAAGGGCGAGAACGTGCAGGATCTCACCGATGCCGTTCAGGCGGTGATCAGCAGCAAGGATGGCCAGGTGTGGGGCTTCACCGAGGTGTATCTCGAGGGCGAGCGGGCCCTGGTGCGCTCCGAAGAAACCAACCTCGGCGATCTCACGGCCGACGCCAACCTGGGGTATGCCAAGACGATTGATCCTTCTGTTGTGATCTCGCTGAAGAATGGGGGTGGAATCCGCTCCCAGATCGGCAGCGTTGATGTGGTCAGCGGGGTTAAGGAAACCACGCTCGCCAATCCATCGGCTAGCAAGCCAGAGGGTGCTGTCTCCACACTGGATATCGAAAATTCGCTGCGGTTTAACAACACCCTCTCCCTGGTCACCGTGAGTGCCAGCAAGCTCAAGGAATTGCTTGAGCACGGGATTGCCCTTTATCCCAATCAAGGTCGTTTCCCCCAGGTGGGCGGCCTGTCCTTCAGCTTTGACCTCACCAGGACGGCCGGCAGCCGCATCCTCAACCTCGCGATTCAGGACAGTCAGGGCAATGACCTTGATGTGGTGGTTCGCGGTGGGGCCCTGGTGGGTGATCCGGCCCGCACCTTCCGGATGGTGACCCTCAACTTCCTGGCCAGCGGTGGGGACAGCTATCCGTTCCCAACGGATGCTGCCGCCAATCGCGTGGACCTTTTCAATGCCGCCGCGCCGCTTACCGGTGCTGCCACGTTCAGTGGCGATGGCACGGAACAGGATGTCCTGGCTGAGTACTTCAAGGCCAATCACGGCACCTTGGCCGAGGCCTACACCCAGGCCGATACTTCCGCCTCCAAAGATCTTCGGTTGCAGAACACAGCGCTGCGTACCGATGAGGTAATCGATGTCAAAATCGGCACCTCTGGAGCGGATGACAGCTTCACATCCGAATCCATCAAGCTGCAGGGGTTTGATGGCAAGAACGATCTGCTCTTCACGGGAGCCGGTGCGGACCAGGTTGACGTTGGGAGCCTCAATGGATTCGCTAACAAGATCTTCACGGGAAGCGGTGATGATGCGATCTACGCCGGATCCCGTGATGTGATCACCGGTGGCAGCGGAGATGATGACATCTGGGCCACCGATGGCGACGGCAACCGCCTGGGCGGCGGCCTCGGTGACGACAGTTTCGTGATCGGTAGCAGTGCCAATCGCGCCCTGGGTGGACTCGGCAATGACAAGTTCTATGTTCTGGAGACAGCAGGCACCAATCACCTCAATGGCGGTGCCGGTGCTGACGAGTTCTGGCTGGTGAGTGGCCCTGGCGAATCGCCTGCCGCCAAGCAGTTCGTGATGGACTTCAAGGTCGGCGAGGACAAGGTCGGGCTGCAGGGCGTGTCGTTCAGCAGCCTTGGCTTTAGCCAGGTGGGTGGTGACACACTCCTGAAAGTGGGCGGAATTGATGTGGGCCATTTCGTCAGCATCAGCGCCGCCAGCCTTAACAATCAGGCCAACTTCGCTGGGCTGGCCTGAGGTTGTAACCAGGGACACCAAGAGTGTGTGCTAAGCGAGATCCATGCATCCATTCGATGTAGCTAGCCTTTCATAGACACATCCTTGGAGGGGTGTCCGGTCTTGCTGGTCAACTAGTTCTAACAACCAGATCGTTCTAACTGTTTTCTATCAACCACCTCGCTTCTCTTCAGATGGCAACCCCCTTGATCAAAGCAATTGGCCAGGTCACTGCCCTCGTCCCCGAGGCCAGCACTGCTGATGACGCCAGCGAATTGCTGGATGGACGTAGTGGCGACACGGATTTCCCATACGCCAAGTTCAAGGCACTGGCAACAGTCGGTGAGGTGGATCCCGTCACCAACCTGGCCCTCACCGGCTGGCCGGATGGCAACGCTGCCTGGTTGAAGGACGACGCCACGATACGCCTTGTCTATCAGTCGGAGTCTTACGCCACCAACTCCAATGAGACCTATGGCTGGCTGATGGAGAGCGGTGTGAAATTCACCGGCTCACACATCCACACCATCGACTACGATCGTGCCAAGTTTGCCAGCTTCCTCGATAACGAGGCGGCGGCCAGCACGATGTTCAAGGCTTCTGGCCACTTGTTCGACAGGGTCTACAACGTTTTCGGCAAGGAAGTTACCAAAAAGACCACCGACAAGCTCGATCTTGCTGGTAAGTGGGGCAACCAGACCAATCCTGATGGCACGATCGTTGAATTCCTGCCGGCCAAGCAGCTGACCCAGGGAGATTTCTTCTTCCACTCCTTCTGCGGCGCCTGGTATGAGCCAGCCAACAAGTATGGAGCTGGCATCGGCTTCGCCAACGATGTGTGGCTGATGGGCGAAGAGTGGAATATCGGCGATTCCATGTTCGCCGATCCGGATGGCGCTGGCGCGCTCAAAGGGTCCAATGTTGCCAACGACACCATGGGCCTTGCCTCGATGGTGGTGGACATCAAGAACGAGGTGGCCTATACCGCGCCTGCCCTTGGTCAGCACGGCTATGAGAAGTTGATGCCGATCAACTCCGGCCATGAGGATTATGTGGTGATCGTGGCCTCCGGCTACAACCACGACATTAATCCGGCTCCCCTCAAGGTCTACGTGGGCCGCAAGGGATACGACGCCGCTGGCAACGAGATTAACCTTGACAATCCAAACCTCAGCGAGCGTGATCGCTTCCTAGGTGCTAACGGTCTGCTCTATGGCCAGTTGTACGGCATGGCCGCCAACGCAGCAACCTATGCCCAGCTCGGTATCACGACGGTGAATGCCGATGACAAAATGTTGGATGCCTATCTGAAAAACGCAGCGGCACCCGATGATTTCTCGGTTCGTTTCTACGCTACTGATTACCGCTGGAATGGTTTCGACACGCCTGAAGCTGTCAAGGACACAGAAGTTTTCCGTTGGGCCCAAGATGGCGACACTGTTGCCGGAGTTGCCGAGCCCAACAAGCAACCCACGGGCGGCTACACCTTCTTCAATAGCGACACCAAAGTTGAGCACCCCGGTGCTGATCCTGACGGAAGCAAATTCCGCTTCGTCCAGAATCACACCGCAACTGGCGCCATCTTGGGAGTTGAATTCACCAACATGGTTCTCGATCTCACCAGAGATCTCGATGGCAACAAGCTTCCTGACTATCTCTCCGCTGATTTCACCAGAATCCTTCCTGCTGTCAATGGCAGCCTGACCCTGGATGTGGGCGGTAAGGGTGTGGGACATTTCGATGCCAAGGGCAATCCCAGCGGTGCCACTGCCGAGAAGCACATTGAGGGGAACACGAACAAGTCCGTAGCTCCAGATGGCCTGCTCTGGGTGAAATCATCCGATGCAGATATCTTGATCGTCGATGAGGACTCTGGCAACGACTACGGTGAGCGCAAGTTTGCCTTGGTGATCAACGAGGAGACCCTCGCCATTGAACCCGATGGTACGGGCTATTTCATCGCTCAGGCGGGCGGCAACAAGAATCCGCGTGCTCTTGCAGGTGTTTCCACCTATGGCGGCACATTTGAGAGCAAGTCGGGCTCTGAGTTCTCGGGCAGCTGGAATGTCACCGCCCTGGTGGCCACCAAGGCCGATGGATCATTCTTCACACAGGAGGAATTGGCCGGCAACGGTGTTCAGACCGTTGAACAGAGCCGCCCCCTCTCCGAGCATGTCTTCATCGGCGCTGTTCAACAAGGAGGAGAGTCTGGTGGTGCACTGAAAGAGGTCAAGGCTGATTACGGCGGTCAGCTCTTCATGTTCAGCTTGGACCTGCCCGGCATCGAGCCAGAACCTGTGTTTGGCACGTCGAGCGACGACATTCTGATCCAGCCTGATGCCAGCAAGGGCCTCACCCTGATCGGCAACACGATCTTCACCGCCGCTGGTGACGACGAGGTTGACGTGGCACTCAGCGATGGGTTCAAGAATCAGATCTTCACCGGCTCCGGTAAGGACACGATCTACGCCGGCACCCGCGACGTGATCACCGGAGGCTCCGGCGACGATGGGATCTGGGCCACCGGCGGCAATGGCAACCGCCTCAGCGGCAATGCCGGTGATGACGATTTCTTCATCGGTTCCAGCGGTAACCGCGCCCTGGGCGGGGCTGGCAACGACATCTTCAGCATCCTTGAAGGCGCTGGCACCAATCACCTCAATGGCGGTGCCGGTGCTGACGAGTTCTGGCTGGTGAGTGGCCCTGGCGAATCGCCTGCCGCCAAGCAGTTCGTGATGGACTTCAAGGTCGGCGAGGACAAGGTCGGGCTGCAGGGCGTGTCCTTCAGCAGCCTTGGCTTCACTCAGATGGGTGCTGACACCCTGCTGAAGGTGGCTGGGGTTGAAGTGGGTCAGTTCAGCAATGTCAGCGTGGCCAGTCTCAACAGTCGCTCCAATTTCATCGGTCTCGGTTGAACGGCTGGCTCAGGCATGGATGCCGATTCACCCACCGGTGACATCAGCATCCATGCCTGACTTTTTCAACCGCTAACTGATTGATCCATCCTTCTCCAGCAGCATCCGAGTAACTCCATGCCCGCATCACTCATCAGTTTTGCCCACGGTGTCGCCAGTGGTGACCCCTATGCCAACTCGGTGATTCTCTGGACACGGATTACACCACCTGAGGGCACTGCTGGGCAGGTTGATGTCAGTTGGCAAGTTTCGCGTAGCGCTGGCTTTGAGGCCGGTGCAATCGTGGATAGCGGCACATTCGGAACCAGCGCTGATCGTGATTGGACGGTGAAGCTGGAGGCCGATGGCCTCAGCGCCGATACCCCCTATTACTACCGCTTCTTAGCCGGTGAGGCGGTATCGATGGTGGGGCAGACAAAGACCCTGCCTGAGGGCAGCGATCCGGTGCGGTTGGCGGTCTTTTCCTGTGCCAATTTCCCTGCCGCAAAAAGCTTTGAGGCCTATGGCCGGGCCGCCGCCATCAATGCAGCCAACCCCTACGACGCCTGGTTGCATCTGGGTGACTACATCTACGAATACGGTCCCGGAGGCTACGAGGAGGCGGAGGATGCTGCCGGCAGCCGCCAATTCAAGCCCAATCGTGAGATCGTCAGCCTCGACGATTATCGCCAGCGCTATGCCCAGTACCACACCGATGCCAATCTCCAGGCCCTGCGCGGCGCGGCCCCGCTGATCGCCATCTGGGACGACCACGAAAGCGCCAACGACAGCTGGACAGGTGGTGCCCAAAATCATCAGAGCGCCAGCGAGGGCGACTGGCTGGCGCGACGCGATGCAGCCCTGAAGGCCTATTACGAATGGATCCCCATCCGTGAACCCGGGCTGCGGCAGACCAGTGACGGCGCTTCCGCCCTCTCCCCGCTCACCCAGGGTTACCGCTCCTTCAGCTTCGGCGATGTTCTGGCGCTTCACGTGCTGGAAACCCGCCTCACCGCCAGGGATGAGCAGTTGAAGTACCCCGATGCCGCCGCCGTGCAGGCCCGCATCGGCTCCATCCTGTCCAAGCCGGCCGATCTCCTCGCTTATGCGGGAAAGCTGGGGCTCACTCCCCCTTCCGGGCCTGCGGGCATCCCGGCTTTTGCCAGTGCCCTGGCACCCCTGGTCACCCAGGAGCTGGTGATCGCCACCGTGCAGCAAGCCTGGGGAGATCCCAGCCGTGACCTGATCGGTGCCGACCAGCTCGCCTGGCTGCAGCAACGCATGGCCACCTCCAGCGCCAGCTGGCAGGTGTTGGGGCAGCAGGTGCTGATGCAGAAGATGGCCGTCCCGGCCGAACTGCTGCTCAACGCCGGCGACCCCGGCCTGCTCGATAAGTACGCCGCCCCGCTCCAGAAGCTCGCCACCGGCACCAGCTTCGACAGCCTCACGCCAGCGGAGCAGGCTCTCTTTGCCGAGGCCACCAAGGTCCCCTACAACCTCGACGCCTGGGACGGCTATGGGGTGGAGCGAGAAAGGATTCTCCAGAGCGCCCTGGCCTTGGGCAAGCGTCTGATCAGCCTCGCCGGCGATACCCACAATGCGTGGGCCGGTGTTCTCGACACGATGAGCGCCGCTGCACAGCCGGCGGGAACGGTTGCAGGGGTGGAGTTTGCCACCCCTGGGGTAACTTCGCCTGGTTTTGAGAAGTATTTGCCAGGAGCTGATGCCTACATCCGGGCCAAGTATCCCGCTGTTGATGGTCTTGATGCTCTGTTTGAGGGCTATACCAATAGCCTCAAGTATGCGGATCTCAACCGGCGCGGTTTTCTTGATCTCACTATCACTCCGGATCAGGCGATTGGTAGCTACCAGCTGCTTGATGGCTCCGATCCCCTCACCTCCGCTCCCCGCTGGGTCAGTGAAACTATTTCAGCCAACAGCTCCTTGGCGCTCAGCCGCAACGCCGACGCTGCTCCATTGATCACCTGGCAACCGGCCTGGCGGGAGCTGGATTTGGCTTTCGGTGTGGCTGTGGATGCGGCGGGTCAGCTCCTCGACCTGGATCCCGGCGCCTATGCCACGGTCCCCCGCGACGGGGTCGAGTTCCCCGACGTGCGGGTGAAGGGATCGGATGTTTCCGATCGGATCTTCGTGGCTTCTGGCTCCACGATCGAGGCGGTCGGCGGTGACGATGAGCTCTTCAACACGGACAGCCTGGGTGGCAATCGCTTGGTGGGGGGAGATGGGGGCGACAGATTTTTCCTGCGCGCTGCGAGCGATACAGTCATTGGCGGCAATCTCCTGGCCGGTGCCTCAGCCCTCGGTCTACCAGCGATGGTTGCATCGGCCGATCAAGAAGCCGATATCTTCCAGCTGGATACCTCCGACCCAGGTGACGGGGTTCTCCAGATCCTCGACTTCAACCCCGGCGTGGATCAAATCCTGCTGGATGGCCAGACTCCCGAGGGTTCTTGGACGCAGATTCGGCAGCAGCTCCTCGCCAGCGGTATTGCGATCAACGCCGTTCCCAGCTTCACGAAAGCTCCCATCACGCTCAACCTGGTTCCAGGTCTGGAGGTCCTGCTGGATCTCGCCGCATCGGTCAGTGATCCCGACGGTGACCAGCTTGATCTGGTGTTGCTGGAGGCCCCAGCCTGGATCAGCGCCAAGGGCACGCAACTCCGGGCAACGTACCCTCCCGGCCTGACGGAGGCGCAATTGGCAGCCAGTCGGGTTGTTCTGGGGGTGAGTGATGGCAAAGCCGTGGCTGTGCAGGAGATTCAGCTGAGTCTCCTGCCCCCTTCTCCTGCGATTTCCGCGCCAACCCTGGTCCTCGCCAGCGACAACGGCAGCAGCACAAGCGACGGCATCACCAACAACCCTACCGTTGTCGTAGCCGGCCTTGAAGCTGGCGCCCTTTGGCAGTACTCCAGCGATGGCGGCAGCAGCTGGAGCACCGGCTCAGGCAACTCCTTCGTGCTCGCAGAAGGCACCTATGCCGCCGGCCGCATTCTTGCTCGTCAGAGCAATGGCGCTGGCGATTACAGCGTCAATGGCCAGCTTGGTTCGATCAAAATCGATACCACGTTCCCCACTGTGCCAACCCTGGCCGTCTCCAGCGGCAGTATCACGGCTACCGGGGACTGGGTCACCTATGGTCAGGCCGGAAAGCCGGTGGTTGTTGTTGCCCAAAACCTAGAACCTGACGCGGCCTACTCCTATTCCGAAGACAACGGCAAAACCTGGATCAACTTCGATGGCTCTTCCTTCAATCTTGCCTGGGTTGATCCCAGCAAGCGTTGGTCCCTGAAGGTTAGGCAGCGCGACCAGGCCGGCAATCAGGGGCCCGAATCGGCAATCTTTAACCTCAGCCTGTTCCAGCTCGGAGCCATGGCTGGCCAGTCAGGTTCCGCAACCTATATGGTTGAATCGCTCGGCAATGCTGCCACCGAAGCGATTAAGAAAGCGTCTGCCCCTGACGTGAAAGTTCAAACTTTTTCGATTGAATATAGTTTCAGTCTCGACCCGAGCAAGGCTCAGGGTGCCCTGCTTCTTGATCCGAGCTTGCTGCCGGTCGCGGCCGGTAGCAGCGGCGCAACTGGATTTGGTTTCTGGGGTCTCGATCCCTTAACCGGCAATTTGGTCGAATCCCTCACGTACGACCCCAGCCGGCGCGGTGGTGCCACCGCTTATGATCTTAACGGTGATAATATTGTCGATTTTATTGAGCTTCGTCTTGGGGCAACGGGCCTCGGAGACTTAGATCCAAGCAGTGCCAAGGTCGGCGGCGCCATCACTGCGTCCAAGGAAGCGATCGCACCCGGTTTCTTCGCCAACGGCAGTCAGCAACTCCAGATCGTTGATCCATCTCGCCCTAATTCGAAGGGAGCTGTCTATGTCACGGCCACACTGACGGGCCGAGCTAGTACGGTTAACGAGATTGGTTTTGTTGTGGTCGATGCTGGTGTCCCTATAACGCTCGACCTGATTCGCCAGAGCGGCAATGTGCTCTTCTCGAGCCTGGAATCCACGAATGTTCCAGATCTTAGTGGCGTCGATCTGCGCAGTAAAATTTCCTTGCGTAATGGTCAGACCGTGCGGTTCTATGAAACTGTCGACAGTACGCTTGCTGATCTGAGTCGCGGTAAGCGTAGTCTCGCTGAGTTGGGCTCTTCCTTCCGCTTCCTTGACTACAACACGGATCAGGCCAGCCGCACCGCCCGGGTTGTTTCTGCCAGTGGTATCAGTGTCAATCTTGGCTTTTCTCAAGCGGTGCCGGGTTTGTTCGATTTGATTGCCAATCGTCAGATGGAGGCCCCGGTGCTTGATTTCACCTCCAACGCCGTATCCACCCGTGCTGTGTCGGTTGAGTGGAGCTTGTTCCGTGAAGCTGTCTTCTCACCCGTATTTTCCTTGTATCGCGTCATCAACCAAGAGGGTACGGTCCGCGATCCGCTGACAGGAGCCTTGTTCAATCCTGGGGATGCTGGCTACAAGGACGCGTCGATTCGTGGCCAGGTTGGTGGACTTTCCGGACTCACGGTTGGTGACCTTAGAGCGACGAGTGGCCGGGTGACTCTCAATGAGACCACCTTGCTCGCCCCAATGGCACTCGTCAGAACAGCCACCAGCGAAGACACCTTCTATCCCTTTGCCGCGGCCAATACGGACGGCCTAACCCATTTCCGCAGGTTAGCGGATAATGTCTTTGGCCTCGAGGATGTTAGGGGCGGCGGTGATCTCGACTACGACGACCATATCTTTGCCTTCAAGCCCGTCAGCTTGGTCTGATTTGCGGCCCTTGCTACGGTCTAATTGTTGGATCCTAGTGTTCATCGCAACTGCACCTTCTTGTGCTCTGGGGCTGTGTATCAGCCCCTTCTTTTTGTGCTGGCGAAAGCCCCGTCTTTGGCTTGGTGCTGAGGCAAACATCGTCTGGTTGCGCTTGCCACCCATTGACCTTTTGCTAACTTCTTCTTATTTTAGCCTTGATCCTGTTTTATTTTAATGATTGGTGAACTATCGCTTAGGGAGTGCATCCACTTTTTGATGTTCATCGCTTGATCGATGTCTTTTTGGGTGTTCTCAGCCAGGTCGCCCAGAGTGCGAATGGCGAGACCCATTTCTTCTAACCAGTTCCAGCTTTTCCTCCATTGCCGCTGCTTTTCCTGGCTTGATTGCGCCAAGCGAGCACCCCAATCCTGCCGCCTCCGGCCTCGCTTCCATGCTCATTGCTTGCCACAGCAGCGCCAGCTAGCTTTGTTCTCCCCCGGGGAGAATCCGCCCTAAACACATCAAAGTTGCCCAACCCTCATGACTTCTGCCAAGTTAATCGGCTACGCTTCGCTGTTTGCTGACACATTTGCCAGCGGGCCTTCGTCTGGATCGGCATTGGTTAATCCCACCAATGGCAGGCCAACTCCTTTCACAGGGCAGCCAGTACAAGGCTTCAGCGGAGTGCAATTCAGTCGAGGAGCTGATGGCAACAGGTTTCTATTCCTGTCTGATAACGGCTTCGGCGCACTCGGTAATAGCGCCGATTATCTGTTGCGTCTTCACGAAGTCGATCCCAGTTTTGCGGGCAGCGAGAGCGGCAACCGTTCGGTTGAGTTGTCGGGCTTTATTCAGCTTTCTGACCCCAATAATAAAGTTCCTTTCGATATTGTTCGCAAGGGAACACCTGAGCGTTGGCTGACCGGCGCAGATTTTGATGTGGAGTCGGTGGTGATCGCCCCTAATGGCGATCTCTGGATTGGCGAAGAATTTGGTCCCTATCTCCTCCATTTCGATTCCCAGGGCCGCCTGCTGGAGGCGCCCTATGCCACTCCCAATTTCAGCCTTGCCCGCAGCTTTTCTACGCTTGATCAGCAGCCACCCATCATCATTGGCCATCGCGGTGCCAGTGGCGAGCTGCCCGAACATACGCTTGAGGCGTATCGCTTAGCCATACTGCGCGGAGCCGATTTTATTGAGCCCGACCTGGTCTCCACGAAGGATGGTCAGCTGATTGCACGGCATGAGCCAAATCTGATCAACACCACAGATGTTGCTTCCCATCTCGAGTTTGCTTCGAGAAAAACCACGAAGCTCGTCGATGGTGTCGCCGAGGAGGGTTTCTTTGCTTCCGATTTCACTCTCGCTGAGATCAAGACTCTGCGCGCCGTGATGCCCCAGGGTTTCCGCACTCAGGTGTTCAACGAAGTATCTGAGATTCCCACCCTTGCAGAGATCATTTCCTTGGTCAAGGAAATGGAAGTGATCACTGGTAAAGCTGTTGGTATTTACCCTGAGACCAAGCATCCAACCTTCCATGATGCCCTAGGGCTTTCCCTTGAAGAAAAGCTCATTGATGTCCTGAACAAGCAGCAGTTCACAAATCCAGAACGTATCTTCATCCAGTCATTTGAGGTTTCGAACCTCAAGGATCTTAATTCCACGTTGCTGCCACAGGCTGGGCTCAATCTTCCGTTGGTTCAGCTTTTTGATGCCTATGACGTTGCCGATGATGGATCCCTTATCTATGCCGACGTTTATGCTCGCCCCTATGATTTTGCTGTTAAGGGGGATACGCGTACCTACGCCGACCTGCAGACTCCCTCTGGCTTGGCCGAAATCGCCACCTATGCCGATGGAATTGGCCCCTGGAAGCCGATGATTCAGTCCACCAAGATTGTGGACGCGAACAAAGATGGCCGTGCCGATGATTTCAACGCCGATGGTGTTGTCAATGGGCAGGATCGTGTGGTGGCAACCCCGAGCACATTGGTCAGCGACGCCCATGGCAAGGGCTTATTTGTCCACGCTTATACCTTCCGCGATGAGGCGCGCTATCTTGCCAGCAGTTATGCAGGCAATCCGCAGACTGAGTTCACGAATTTCATCAACCTCGGAGTTGATGGCTTCTTCACGGATTTCCCGGGTACCGGTGATCTAGTTCGTGATCAGTTGGCTGATGCACAGGTGCGCTCACCTCAGAATCCACTGGTACGCTCCACGCCAACATTTGATACCCTTTCCGGCAAGGCTCCGATCGTCATTGGTCATCGTGGGGCCAGTGGCTCCCGTCCGGAGCACACACTTGACGCTTACAAGCTGGCCATCGCCCAGGGCGCTGATTTCATCGAGCCGGACCTGGTGGTGACTAAGGACAATGTGCTCATTGCCAGGCATGAACCCATGCTTGCCGTTGTGCTGCTTGATGCCAATGGTGTCATCTTGCGTGATGGCAATGGTGCCCCATTGCTGAACACCTCCGATACAAGCACGGATATCTTCAAGCGCCCTGAGTTTGCTGATCGTCTTACGGTCAAGCGTTTAGATGGAGTGCTGAGGGGTGGCTGGTTTGCAGAAGACTTCACCCTTGCAGAAGTGAAGCAACTCAATGCTATTGAGAGGATTCCCGCCTTACGCGGAACCGAGTTCGATGGGGACCAGCTTAAAGTTCCCACCCTTGCCGAAGTCATCCAACTTGTGAAGGATGTGGAGAAGGATACCGGTCGCAAAATCGGTATTTATCCCGAAACCAAACACCCCAGCTTCTTCCTTGTCGATGGCAAGCAGTTAGATGGGGCAACCTTAATCAACAAAGACACCAGTCAGCTACTGGTGGATACCCTTAAGGCGAACAGCTTCACTGACTCAGCTCGGGTGATCATTCAGTCCTTTGAGGTCAGCAACCTTCGCCAACTGAACAGCACCATCATGCCGGCCGCAGGCCTAGACCTGCCCTTGGTCCAGTTGTTTGGTGGCAGTGGCAAGCCTTACGATTTTGAGCTTGCCAGCGATAGCCGCACCTATTCCAGCTTGGCCACCCCCGAAGGCCTCGCCTCGATTAAGGCCTATGCGGATGGCATTGGTCCCAACAAGGGCCGCATCCTGCCGATGACCTATCGCGATGTCAACGCCGATGGTGTTCGCGATGACCTCAACAAGGATGGTCAGATTAGTGATGCAGATTCCGTGGTCGGCAACCCCACGACCCTTGTGGCCGATGCCCATGCGGCAGGACTTTATGTCCACCTCTACACCCTGCGTGACGATCCCTACTTTCTCCCTAGTACCTACAACGGCAATGCTTCGGCTGAATTCCGTGCCTTCATTGATCTTGGTGTGGATGGATTCTTCACCGATTTCCCCGGTACCGGTAACGCTGTCGTGGCCAGTCGTTATTTAGATGGCTTTGGTGCCAGCAGCAGCAGCCAGCATTACGACGACCAAGTGACCGCCAATTTGGGTGGTTCTGGTGGTTTCGAGGGCTTGGCTGCGAGTCCCGATGGCAAAACCCTCTATCCGCTGCTGGAGAAGACCGTGACTGGCGATCCGGCCGGGTCGCTCAGGCTTTATCGCTTTGATGTGGATAGCCGTAGTTATACTGGCCTGGTCGGTTATTACCGTATGGAACAGCCTGGTCATGCCATCGGAGATATCACCCCTGTCAACGACTATGAGTTTATTGTTATTGAGCGCGACAGCACTCAGGCCAGCGCAACTGGCTTTAAGAAACTCTTTAAGATTGATATTAATCAGAAAGACGCCCAGGGATATCTAGCCAAACAAGAGCTCGCTAACCTGATGGCGATTCAGGATCCATCGGATCTCAATGCTGATGGCAGTAATGTTTACACGATGCCTTTCACGACGATTGAAAACGTCCTGGTTCTTGACTCTGAGCGGGTGTTGGTTGCCAACGATAACAATTACCCCTTCTCCCTCGGCCGCCCCCCAGCCATCGATAACAACGAAGTCGTTGTTCTTGAGTTTGATGCACCGTTAGACCTTGATCCCCGCCTTGGCGTCTCTGCCGCCATGGGTCTTGCGCCCAACACCGTGCTCGGAACCAGTGGGGTCGATGATGTGGTTCCAGGTCCGCTGTATAGCCCCGGCAACTTTGATGGCCGAGGCGATGTTCTGTTCACCGGAGCCGGCAACGACGTGGTGGACGCGGAACTCAGCAGCGGTTATGACAACAGGATCTTCACGGGTTCCGGCGCCGACGTGATCTATGCGGGTAGCCGCGATGTGATCACCGGCGGCAGCGGTGATGACGCGATCAGTGCCACTGGTGGCGACGGCAACCGCCTCAGTGGCTTGAGCGGCAACGACGAATTCATCATCGCCAGCGCCTCTAACCGGGCCCTCGGCGGTGCCGGCGACGATCGTTTCACCATCCTTGGAGGAGCCGGCACCAACTACCTCAATGGTGGTGCCGGAGTCGATCAATTCTGGTTGGTGAGTGAGCCGGGGGATCGGCCTGCAGCCAAGCAGGTCGTGATGGATTTCAGTGCCGGTGAAGACAAGGTAGGCCTGAGGGGCCTGTCGTTCTCTGCCCTTAGCTTCAGCCAGGTGGGTGCCGACACCTTGTTGAGCAGCTCCGGGGCAGCCATTGGCCACTTCAACAACGTCTCCGTGGCCACTCTCAACAACCAGGCCAACTTCCTGTTCAGTTGAGCTTGATTGTTCGAAACCTCCTTCCCATGTGGCGGAGGAGGTTTTCCATCGGGGCCCTGAGTCGATGCGAACCATGATTCATGGTCGCCTCTGCTCAGGGTTTTTCTTGATCAGCCTTCTTTCGACAGCTTCGATTTCCTCAATCTCAGTTGAACCTGGGCGAAGGCCCGCCGCTCATCCCGCTTCAACGAGCACCCAGGCCAGCGTTGTTGCCCCCTAGCATCTTCTTAGGAGTCCCTGCTTACGACGAACACACTTTTGCTTTTAAGCCCGTCAGCCTGGTCTGAGTTGCTCCCCCTGCTGGCTTCACCCCTCGGGGCGGTGGCTTTCGTGCCCCTCTATGCCCTCTGGGTGACGTTGCTGCTGCCGGGGGTATGGGCCTCGATGCTGGCCGGCGCCCTCTACGGCACCTGGTGGGGCAGTTTGGTGGTGTTCGTGGGGGCTTCCCTCGGCGCGGAGATCGTGTTTCTGCTCGGTCGCGGCTGGCTGCGGGGCTGGGCGCGGCGGCGTCTTGAGGCAGCCCCGAAGCTGCTGGCGGTGGAGCAGGCCGTGAGCCGAGAGGGGCTGCGGCTCGTTCTCCTCACCCGCCTCTCGCCGGCCTTTCCCTTCAGCCTGCTCAACCTCGCCTACGGCCTCAGTGAGGTGAGCCTCCGGGATTACTCCATTGGCCTGGTCGGCATCCTGCCGGGCACGGTTCTGTTTTGTGCCCTTGGGGCCCTGGCCGGCGATGTGACGCGCTTCAGCACGGTGCTGGCCGGACAGGCCGATCCCCTTACCTGGGCGGTGCGGACCGTGGGGATTGTGGCCACCGTGGCGGTGACCCTGTTGATCACGCGGGTGGCGCGGCGGGCCCTGTCCAATGATTCACAGGGAGCCGAGCCACCGGCCGTGCCTCCCCGCGTCTAGGAGCCGGCGGACCGCGGCTGGCCCAGATCCCGCAGCGATGCGATCAGCACGAACCAGCCGAGCCGCAGGCGGGCCGGAAACCCGGGCCGCGCAGCCAGGGTTTGATATTTCGCACGGCCGCAGGGGGTGCGGATCCAGGGGGCCAGGGAGATGGGAAACCCCTCCGGCATGGCCGGCCCCAGCGGGCAGGCGGAGGGTGACGAATCGCGGGGCGACGCTTGCGGTTCAGCTGCGGGTGATGGGGCCATGCCTTGCTCTCCTCTCAATCAATCGGGAAGGCCCGCAGGCCAATGCTCAGATCCGCTGCAGCGATTTGGCCTTGTCCTTGAAGTCGCTGAGCAGGAGCTGCAGGTAGGTCACCTTACGCAGCTTCACGTTGGCCGTGATCGACATGCCCACCTGCAACGGCAGGTTGACGCCACTCTTCAGCTTGAGCTGTTGGCTGTTCAGGCGGATATCCACCGGGAATCGGTAGAACTGCGTCAGCTGGTCTGGGGGAACCGCATCGGAGCCGATCTTGCGAACGGTGCCCTGCAGCACCCCGAAATCGCTGGCGGGGAAGGAATCGATGCTGATGTCAGCGGCCTTGCCCACCTGCACGAAACCAATGTCCTTGCTGGGGACCTCGACGCGGGCCTCGAGGCGATCGAAGGGAACGATCTTCATCACGGGCTCACTGGTTTGGGCCACGAAGCCCCTGGATTTGGGTTTGAGCTCAAACACCAGGCCCGCCTCCGGAGCGCGGATGGTCTGGTAGCGGATGTTCACGTTCAGCTCGATCAGCTTGCTGCGCAGGTCCGCCAGGTTGCTCTGCAGTTCGCGGGCTCCCTGTTCCAGGACCGCCTGCTGGCGAAGCCGTTCAACTTTCGCCTGCTGCAGCCTCCCCTCGACCTCCTGCACCTTGTTGCGCTGATTCAGGAACTGCAACTCGGCAGTTGCTCCCTCCCGGTTGAGCTTGTCGAGGCGGCTGAGCACCTCCTTCTCCAGCACGAGACTGTCGCGTAGCACCTGCTGTTCGGTGTCATTCACCGCCAGGTAGCGGGTCAGCTCCTCCTCCTTGAGGCTGAGCTGCTGCTCCTTGAACAGGATGGTTTTCTCGACGCTGTCCTTGCGGTCCTGGGTGGCCTCGGTGTCGAGCTTCAGCAGCAGTTGGCCCTTTCTCACCTTTTCCCCTTCCTTCACCAGCACCTGATCCACCACGCCACCCACGGGGATCTGCACATCCTTCACGACGCCCAGGGGTTCCAGCTTCCCGGGAGCGGTCACGATTTCTTCGGTCTTGGCAAGGGCCAGCCAGGCCAGGGCGAAGCCGGTGACACCCATCAGGGCCCAGCTGATGCCGCGGGCCCAAAAGCGCGATTGCTGCAGCACCACATCGTCGCTGTCGCTGTGGACCGAGCGCTCCAGGCTGTTCTGGGCCTGGCGAAGGAGGTCGTTCGGGGTTGGAATCCGCGGCGCCATCAGCTGGCCTCCTGTTGGCGATAGAGGGCGTAATAGCGGCCTTTGAGTTCCATCAATTCCTCGTGGGTTCCAGTTTCAACGATGGCGCCTTGGTGCATCATCACGATCTGATCGGCCCGCCGAATCGTGGAGAGCCGGTGAGTGATGAAGAACACCGTGCTGTCCTTGAGCGAGTCTTTGAGGTTGTCGCAGACCTGGCGCTCGGTGTCGTAATCCAAGGCGCTGGTGGCCTCGTCCATCACCAGCAGCCTCGGATTGCTGAGCAAGGTGCGAGCGATAGCGATGCGCTGCCGTTGGCCACCGGAGAGGGAGGCTCCCCGTTCACCAACAGCGGTGCTGTAGCCGTTGGGCAACTGCATGATGAAATCATGGGCGGCTGCGGTTCGGGCGGCCTGCACGATGGAATCGGAGGGAGCCTCAGGGTTGGTGAGGGCGATGTTCTCGCTGATCGTGCCAGAGAACAGCAAAGGATCCTGGGGCACGATGCCGATCTGGCGGCGCAGCGAATAGAGCTCAACCTTGTCGATGTCATAGCGGTCGACCAGGATTCTTCCCTTGTTGGGCGAATAGAGGCGCGGTAGGAGTTTCATCAGCGTGCTCTTGCCGCTGCCGCTCTGGCCCACGACCCCCACGAAGGTGCCCTGGGGGATATGGAGGTCCACGTTCTTGAGAACCTCTGGCGAGCCAGGGGAGAAGCTGAAGCTCACGTTCTCGAATTCAACATCGCCGTGCACCGGTGGCAGGGGGATGTTCGCCTTGTCGGCGTCGCTTGACTCCTCCGGAGTATCCACCACATCGGCCAGTCGCTCGAACGAAACCTGCAGTTCCTGGATGTTCTGCCAGATGGATGAAAGCCGCAGCAGCGGCTGGGTCACGTAGCCGCTAATGATCCGGAAGGCAATCAGCTGACCGAGGGTGAGTTCACCTTTGAGCACCAGGGTTGCCCCGACCCAGAGCACCAGCAGCTGGGAGAGCTTCTGAAGCACCTGGCTCGTTTCATTGAGGAAGGTGCCAGTGATCGTTTTTTCGAAGGTGCGCGCGATGTACTTGGAATAGAAGTCCTGCCATTTCCAGCGGCTCACCATCTCCACGTTCTGGGCCTTCACCGTCTGGATACCGGTAAGCACTTCCACCAGGTGGCTTTGGGTGCGGGCGTTTTCCTCGGCCGACTGGCGGTACTGGCGCCGGAACAGCGGTGCCCCGAGCAGGGTGAGGGCGATCTGGATGGGCAGCACGCCCAGGGCAATGATCGTGAGCAGCCAGCTGTAGAGGGCCATCACGATGATGTAGATCACCGAGAAGGCCGCATCCAGCAGGGTCATCAACGCCTGGCCCGTGAGGAAGTTGCGGATCTTCTCCAGCTCGGCGATGCGGGTGCCCAGTTCCCCCACCGGACGTCGGTCGAAATAACCCAGCGGCAACCGCAGCAGGTGATCGATCACTTCGGCACCGAGCCGCAGGTCGATGCGGTTGGTGGTGTCGGTGAACAGGAAGGTGCGCAGCGCGCCGATCACCCCCTCCATCAGGGTCACAACCACCAGGGCCATCCCGAGGATCTGCAGCGTGTCGAGGCTGCGCTGGGAGATGACCTTGTCGATAATCACCTGGATCAACAGGGGATTGGCGAGGCTGAACAGCTGCACCACGAAGGAGGCCAGCAGCACCTGCAGCAACATGCCGCGGTAGCGCTTCAGGGCAGGCCAGAACCATCCCGGTCCGAACTTCTGGTCTGGCGTGGTGGTGCTGCGCTCGAAGAGCAGGAGTTCCAGACCCTCGGGATAGGTCTCGGCAATGTCGGCCGGATTGAGCTGGACCCAGCCTTCGCCGGGGGACGCCAGCCGCAGCCCGGCGGCATTGCTGGCGGTGACCACCGCGAAGCTGTCCTTCCAGGGAATCAGACAGGGGGTGATCAGCCGGGTGGCGGAGCCTGCCGTCACTTTGGCGCCGGTCACCAGCAGGCCAAGCATCGCGGCGATCTGGCCGCAGAGTTGGAGGTCGGGTTCGTGGCCGCGACGCAGCTTGTCGCGAAGCACCTTATCGATGGCGTCGCGCCGGTAAGGCAGTTCGAGCATCTGCCCCAGCATCTGGAAGCAGGCCAGGGTTTCTTCGAGGGTGCCCCGCCCCCGCACCAGCTGTAACCCCCTGGAACGGTCGCTGGCGCCCAGATCGAGGCTGGTGGGTTGGCTGGGGCCGCTGGCCGAATCACGATCTTCGAGGGTGGCTTCCGGCGCGGTCGCGAGCTCGCCGCCCGCCCCCGCACCGATGGCGGTCTGGGGCTTCTCGGGGTCGGTGGCTCCCTCCCGCACGGCCAGGAGCCGCAGGGGCAACGGCGGCCGGGGGCGGGGCAGGGGGGAGTCGGCATCGAGGCGGCTGCCGATCGCCAGGTCCGGCACATTGGCGCTGGCGAGAACACAGTGTTCGTCCGCCGCTAGCTCCACTTTCTTGGCGCCACTGGGGGCATCCACGGCCCGCACGGCGGCCCGCAGCCGCTCCAGGCGTCCTCGCCAGCGGTTCGGATCGAAGCTCGGGGCGCCGGCATGGGAGCTGTCCCGCCGGTGCAGGAGGTCATGCAGTTCCGCAGTCCACACCTGGGTGGCGCACCAGCTCCGCAGGCCCGGTTCGCTCTGGAGGAGTTCCAGCATCACGCCATCGGGGATGGCGGCCACCAAGAGCTCGGTGGCGGCGCTCACCGGTTCACAGCCCTCGGCTCGCAGCAGGGAGGCGAGGCCGATGATCGCTCCCGACCGCAGCCGTTCCAACGTGAACGGCCTTCCATCGCGCTCACCCAGCAGGCGCGCCTCGCCTTCCAGCACCACCAAGACCCTGTCCCCGACGCTGTCGCCCGGACTGACCATCTCCCCTTCGCGGAACCGCACCAGGGTTGCGCTCCCTTTAAGGCGCAGCTGGCCTTCGCTGGAGAGATTGTTGAAGGGAGCGATTGTTGCGATCGCCTCGGGAGATCCCTGCAGAGAGGCGGTCATGCTGTGCGATGGGCGGCCAACAGCAGGCCCACTTCCTCGTCGACCCATTCTTCGAAGAGTTCGCGGGCCATGCGATCGCGCATTTCATTATCAAAACTTGCTGATCGTAGCGATTCGAGTCGCACCACCAAGCACCATTGTTCGATTCGAAGCGGCGCCTGCACCTGGCCTGGACGGATCGTGCGCAGCAATTCCGCTAGGGCTGGATGGGCCTGGAGCAGCGGCACAGGGCCGACAACGCCCCGGGTGGAGCGCTCAGGACCCTGCGAATAGCGGGTCGCCAGTTCGGCGAAATCGGCCTCTCCTTCGGCGATGCGGAGGTAAAGCTCCCTGGCCAGGGCGGGATCATCGACACGAAGCAGGCTGTAAATCACCTGGTCGAGCTGGTTCTTGCGGGCGAGGAAGCGCTGCTCGGCTCGGTGGGAGAAGTTCTCCTCGCAGTGGCGATGGATTCTGCGGGGCAGTTCGGCCTGCCAGAGGGCATCGGCTTCCTGGAGCCCATGGCTTTTGAGGTGCTGGATCACCGCCTCGCTGGAGCCCAGCCGGTTGGCGGAGGCCCAGGCCTTTCGCGACTCCTCGCTCTCCTTCTCGTTGACGCTCACATTGGCCACGGCGGCCGCAATGACGTTCTGGCGCAGCAGGGGAACCAGCAGGCCATCGCGGGCCATGGCCCGCCAGAGTTCCGCTGGGATCGCGGGCAGGCGAATGGCCACGGAGCCGGGATCCCCGCTGGCGGTCATGGGCGCCACCGGAGCACCGTTGGGAGTTTGGGGTGCGTGGGTCAAGGCTGGATGCAGCCAAGGGCGAATCAATTCATCATGCCTGTTCAGTCGCCGCTTTCCGGTCTCCTGGGCTGCTTCGCCAGGCGGTTACTCCGCGCTGGGGCCAGGGCCCGGTGCGGCTAGCAGGGCCCGTAGACCCGCTTCATCGAGCACCGCCACCCCGAGGCTCTCGGCCTTGGCCAGCTTGCTGCCCGCTTCGTCGCCGGCCACCACCCAGCTGGTTTTGCGACTCACCGAACCGCTCACCTTGCCGCCGGCCGCTTCGATCAGGGCCTGGGCCTGGCTGCGGGAGAGGCCGGCCAGGGTGCCGGTGAGCACGAAGGTCTGACCCTCCAGGGGGCGTTCCCCCGCCGGTGTGGCGGCGGCCTGCCGCTCTCCCTCGCCGGCCGCCAGGGAGAAGCCGAGGCCCTCCAGCTCCGCCAGCAGCGCCTGGTTGGCCGGCGTGGCGAACCACTGCTGCAGCGACTGGGCGATCTCGCCGCCGATCCCGAACACCGCCGTGATCAGCTCCGGGCTCTCCAGCGCCGCCGTGGCCAGTTCGGTGGCGCTCGGGAAGGCCCGGGCCAGGGCCTTGGCGTTCACCTCGCCCACGTGGTGGATGCCGAGGCCGTAGAGCTGGCGGTGCCAGGGCTGGCGGCGGCAGGCCTCCAGGGCCGCCACCAGGTTGGCGGCCGATTTCTCCCCCATCCGCTCCAGGCTGGCCAGCAATGCCCCGTCGAGCCGGTGCAGATCGGCGAGCGAGCGCACCAGGCCCCGGTCCACCAGCTGCTCGATCAGCTTGCTGCCGAGCCCGTCGATGTCGAGGGCGCCCTTGCTCACCCAGTGGCGCAGGGAGCCCCGCAGGATCGCCGGGCAGCTGCTGTTCACGCAGCGGGTGGCGGCTTCCCCCTCCTCGCGCACCAGCTCCGAGCCGCACTCTGGACAGGCATGGGGCAGGGCCAGGCGCAACGCGCCGGCGGGCCGCAGCTCGGGCAGCACCCGCACCACCTCGGGGATGATTTCGCCGGCCTTGCGCACCACGATCGTGTCGCCGGCGTGCAGATCCAGCTCGGCCAGCCGGTCGGCGTTGTGGAGGGTGGCGCGCGCCACGCTGGTACCGGCCAGGGGCACGGGCTCAAATTCCGCAACCGGTGTCACGGTGCCGGTGCGACCCACCTGGCAGCTGAGCCGCAGCAGGCGGCTGGGGGCCTCTTCGGCGGCGTACTTGAGGGCAATGGCCCAGCGGGGGGCCTTCTGGGTGAAACCGGCGGTGTCCTGAAGGCGGAGGTCGTCGAGCTTCACCACCACCCCGTCGGTGGCGTAGGGAAGGGCCTTGCGGGCCTCCTCCCAGCGGGAGAAGAAGGCCTCCACCGCCGCCAGGTCGGCCAGGCGCTCCGCATTGGGATTCACCCGGAAGCCGGCGGCTTCCAGCCAGCGCAGGCATTCCCACTGGCTGCGGGGGGGCGGCGGATCGCCGGCGTCGGCAGCGGAGTTCCGCAGCCCATCGCCAGCATCCGGCAGGTGCAGGGTGTAGGCGAAGAAGTCGAGCCGCCGGGCCGCCACCACCTTGGGATCCAGCTGGCGCAGGGTGCCGGCGCAGGCGTTGCGGGGGTTGGCGAAGGCGGCCTCGCCTCGGGCCAGGCGCTCGGCGTTGATGGCGGCGAAGGTGGCATCGGGGATCAGGGCTTCGCCCCGTACCTCCACCCAGGCCGGCGGATCGGCCAGCTGCAGGCGCAACGGAACGCTCTGGATGGTGCGCACGTTGGCGGTGATCTCCTCGCCCCGCTCGCCGTCGCCCCGGGTCGCGGCCCGCACCAGCACGCCGTGCTCGTAGCTGAGGGCCAGGGCGTTGCCATCGATCTTCAGCTCGCCCACCATCGGCAGCGCTGGCATCGGTTCACCCGGCGCCGGGGTGCGATCCAGCGCCTTGAGCAGGCGGCCATACCAGGCCTCCAGTTCGGCCAGGGAGAAGGCGTTGTCGAGGCTGAGCAGGCCGATGCGGTGCTCCACGCTGCGGAAGCCCTCGGCCGGCTGCCCCCCCACCCGCTGGGTCGGACTGTCGGGGCTGAGCAGCTCGGGGAAGGTGCTCTCCAGTTCCAGCAGCTCCCGGTAGAGCCGGTCGTAGACCGGGTCCTCCATCAGGGGCGCATCGAGCACGTAATAGGCGTGGGCGGCCTGTTGGAGGAGCTGGCGCAGTTCGGCGGCCCGCTCCTGCTGGCCAGCGCTGCCCACCACGGAGGAACCTTCAGAGGGGGCTGCGGACGGCACGGTGGAAGGAGGCTCCTGTGGAGATCAAAGCCCCGCAGGCCGATCCGGCGGCTGGGGCATAACCCTGGCGGGCAGGGTCCCGGGGGCGGGCCGCGATCAAGCCGCGGCGGTCTTCTGAATGCGGTCCACCCGCCAGGCCTCATCCACCTTCACGAAGGTGAAATCGAGCGGCAGTTCCTCCTTGTCGTCGGATTTGAGTTTCACGGTGAGGATCACCTGGTCGTCCTGGAGACGGGGGCGGCCGGATTTGAGGTTGCGGTACTTGTTGAGCTGCAGGCCCGCCAGGAAGCGGATGAACTGCTGGCGGTTCACGTGGGAGCGGTAGTTCTTGGTGGTGAGCATGTAGGCGCCATCCACCTGGCCGGAGGCCACTTGGGTGAAGAACTGCTTGATCAGGGGGTTGATGCCGCGGGCGCTGAGCACCAGCTTCACCGCCGAGACGGTCCAATACAGGAGCAGAGCGCCGGCGCCGGCAAACAGGGCCTTGCTGCCGATGCCGCGGGCCAGATCCCAGTCCATGGGGTGTCTCAGGGGTTGCGTTCGGGAGAGTCTGACCGACGACCCCGCCCGGCAGTGGCGATACTGCCCGGGCCCCCGCTGCCCGTGGGGCCTGCTCCGGCCACGCTTTCTGGTCGGCTCCCCTCCCGTCGGTGCCCCCGCCGTGCCCCTGGAACCCCTGCCGCCGCTGTTCCACCGGCTCAATCGCGAGCATTTCGAGGGAGCCCTGCTCCGCGACGGACGCCCCGTGGTTGATCTGCGCTGGAGTGACGGCCGGCTCACCCGCACAGCCGGCCTCTACCGCAGCGGCCGCCGCTCCGATGGCTCCGACCTCTGCGAGATCGTGCTCTCCCGGCCCCTGCTGGAGCCCCTGCCGCGCCAGGCCACCCTCAGCACCCTCTGCCACGAGATGATCCACGCCTGGATCGACCGGGTGCTGGGTCAGCGGGAGGTGCACGGCCCCCACTTCCGCGGTCGGATGGCGGCGATCAACGCCATCCAGTCGGAGTTCGTGGTCAGCGTGCGTCACACCTATCCCGTGCCGCTGGAGGCCGCCCGCTGGATCGCCCGCTGCCCGCGCTGCGGCCACACGTCCCCCTACCGCCGCCGCCGCCGGGGGCTGGCCTGCCGCTCCTGCTGCGAGCGCTTCCATGGCGGCCGCTGGGATGCCAGTTGCCTGCTGGTGTTTGAGTCGGGGGCGGCCTGAACGGCAACCGCTCGCGTTCCGCAGGCTCCCTTAGGGTCGGCCCCAGTGCGAGCCGGCCATGGCCACCTTCCTTTGGACCCTGGAGTGGGGAGGGTTCACCATTGCTCTGGTGGGCCTGGGCCGGGAGCGCTGGCTGGCGGGCCGCCGCCGGTAACCTGGGGCCATGGATGAGGCCTGGAATCGTTGGGACGGGCCTTCGAATGGCCGTCCCGAGCAAGCGTCCGATGATGCGGGCAGCCGGTTGACCGGCCGGTCCGGATCGTTCCGGGAGCCGCCGGGCACTGATTCCTTGCGTAACCGCGGCGCTGGCGCCTCCCGTGATGGCCGCCGCCCCGGGCGCGGCGCCCCTGAACCGCTCGAGCAACGGCTGGACCGCTGGGTGAGCCGGGGTCGGGAGCTGGTGGATGGCGTGGCCGGCGCCCGGCCCGGTTCGCGGATGGCCCAGTCCGGCACCCTCGGGGCCGAACTGGGCCATCGGGGCCTGGGAGCGGGCGGTCTCAACCCGGCCCGGCTGGGCCGCTGGGTGGAGGAGCGGTTCGACTGGCTGCTCGATGACGACGGCGAGGACGACTGGCGGGAGCCCTGGCAGGAGCCAGCCCGGGAGATCCGGCGGCGGCCGGCCGGTCCAGCTGCTGTCGGATCTCCCGATGCCCGTCGGCCGGAGCGCCCGAGCGATCCATGGGCCGCTTCCCCGCCGGTGTCCCCCTCCCCGCGGCGGAGCGATCCCCAGCCGCGCCGTGCCGTGGCCTCGGAACGCCGCAGCCTGGAGGCGGTCTCCCGCCGCCCATCCCAGATCGGCACCATCCCATCC
>Ga0310334_100105_pt1 | contig 26155 bp, 21 predicted proteins | sample LakMicMIDCLREDC7_FD_195548 | JGI IMG/M metagenome (GOLD analysis project Ga0310334, IMG submission 195548) | Enriched freshwater cyanobacterial communities from Lake Michigan, Michigan, United States - MI23.DCL.RED.C7 (v2) (version 2) | ecosystem: Environmental > Aquatic > Freshwater > Lake...
GCCGGCCCTGGATCTCTTCTGCCTCTCGCTTAGCTGGGAGCTGGATGGGCCGGTGCTGCTGGATCTGCTCGAGCAGCAGCTCGCCATCGCCCAGCAGCACCGCATCGAAGAACGGCGCCAGCGGTTCGGGGTTGGCCGTGAGCACCGGGCCGCCGCCGAACACGATCGGGTCGCCGTCGCCACGCTCAGCCGCCCAGATGGGAATGCGCTGCTGCTCGAGCAGATCCAGCAGCACCGGCCCATCCAGCTCCCAGCTCAGCGAGAGGCCGAATAGATCCAGGGCCGGCCCGCGGCTGCGGCTGCCGCCGTGGGGTGGATCCCCCTGGTCGGTGAACAGCCGGCGCACATCCACATCCGCCCGCCGGGCCAGGGTGGCCCACACCACCTGGTAGCCGAGGCTGGTGATGCCCACGCTGTAGGTGCTGGGGAAGGCCAGCACCGCCCGCAGAGCCCCGGCTTCGGGCACGGCGGGCTCAAACAGCAGGGTTTCCTGGTTCAGGTGAAACGCCGGACGGTGACCTCCAGCGTCTCACCACGGACGACCAGCCCTACCAGCCCTACTTGCCCGCAAGGGCGGAGAGGGGATCGATCAGGCCGCCGATGGCGGCACTGGCATCGGCGGCGGAGGGGGTGCCCTTGGCGAAGGTGCTGGTGATGCCTTGAGCGGCGGTTTCGATGCCGGTCCACTTGTCGCCGGCCAGGGGCTTGATCACCGGCGCAGCCTTGTCCCAGATGGCCTGGAAGCCACCCATCGATGCCGTGGCACCGGCCAGGTCGCCTGCGGCCACCTTGCTCTGCCCCTGCTTGAGCAGATCCAGCACAGGCGCAACCGCTGGGCCGATGGCCGTTTGGACGGCACCGCTGGCGGCATTGGTGGCGGCTTCTTTGACGCTTTGGCTGGCCTGACCACAGCCGGTGAGCACCAAACCGCCAGCCAGGGCGACGGCGAACCCGCTGCTGATCAGAGAAAGGCGACGCATGGGAAACCTTTGCAAGGCAACATCCGGACGCTAGGCAGACCAGCGGCAGCAACCGATTTCTTTGGTTTGTTGTTAGAGCTGATACCAAACTGCGCACGAGTGTGCGGGCAGCGTTGCGGCCCGCGGCTGATCACACCCCCGCCAGCACCTTCGCCTCCTCCTCGGCACTCATCACCCGGCCGCTGTCGCCAAAGCCCTCGATCTGATCGAAGTTGAGGTAGCGGTAGAGCTCGGCTCCGAAGGGATCGATGCGCTCAGCGGCGATCGCCAGGTAGTCGTCCTTGCTGGGGATGCGGCCCAGCTGGGCGCACACCGCCGCCAGTTCGGCGCTGCCCAGATACACCTGCGAGCCATTGCCGAGCCGGTTGTTGAAGTTGCGGGTGCTGGTGGAGAACACGGTGGTGTTGTCCTCCACGCGGGCCTGGTTGCCCATGCACAGGGAGCAGCCGGGCATCTCCATGCGCGAGCCCGCCGCTTCGAAGGTGGCGTAGTAGCCCTCCTCCTTCAGCTTCTCCTCATCCATGCGCGTGGGCGGGCATACCCACAGCCGTGCGGCGTTCTGCCCCTGGCCCTCGAGCACGTTGGCGGCGGCGCGGTAGTGGCCGATGTTGGTCATGCAGGAGCCGATGAACACCTCATCGATGCGATCGCCCGCCACCTCGCTGAGCGTTTTCACGTTGTCGGGATCGTTGGGGCAGGCCACGATCGGCTCGGTGATCGCATCGAGATCGATCTCGATCACGGCGGCATACTCGGCATCAGCATCGGCCTCCAGCAGCTGCGGATTGGCCAGCCAGGCCTCCATCGCCTGGATGCGGCGGGCCAGGGTGCGGGCATCGCTGTAGCCGCGCGCAATCATGTTCTTCAGCAGCGCCACGTTGCTGCGCAGGTATTCGCTCACCGTTGCAACAGAGAGCTTGATCGTGCTGCCGGCGCAGGAGCGTTCGGCGGTGGCATCGGTGAGCTCGAAGGCCTGTTCCAGCTTGAGATCGGGAAGGCCCTCGATCTCCATGATCCGGCCGTTGAAGATGTTCTGCTTGCCCTCCTTGGCCACTGTCAGCAGCCCCTGCTGGATCGCCACATAGGGGATGGCATTCACCACATCGCGCAGGGTCACGCCCGGCTGCAGCGAACCGGAGAACTTCACCAGCACCGATTCGGGCATGTCCAGCGGCATGGCGCCGATGGCGGCCGCGAAGGCCACCAGGCCCGAGCCGGCCGGGAAGGAGATGCCCAGGGGGAAGCGGGTGTGGCTGTCGCCGCCGGTGCCCACCGTGTCCGGCAGGAGCATGCGGTTCAGCCAGCTGTGGATGATGCCGTCGCCGGGGCGCAGGGCCACACCGCCGCGGGAGGCCATGAAATCGGGCAGCTCGGCGTGGGTCTTGAGGTCCACCGGCTTGGGATAGGCGGCGGTGTGGCAGAAGCTCTGCATCACTAGATCGGCGCTGAAGCCCAGGCAGGCCAGCTCCTTCATCTCATCGCGGGTCATGGGGCCCGTGGTGTCCTGGGAGCCCACGGTGGTCATCAGCGGCTCGCAGCTGGTGCCGGGGCGCACGCCCGCCAGGCCGCAGGCCTTGCCCACCATCTTCTGAGCCAGCGTGAAGCCCTTGCCGGTGTCGGCCGGGGCCAGCGGGCGGATGAACAGATCGCTGGCGGGCAGGCCCAGCTGGGCGCGCACCTTGTCGGTCAGCGAGCGGCCGATCAGCAGGGGGATGCGGCCTCCGGCGCGCACCTCATCGGTGATGGTGCTGGGCTTGAGCTCGAAGCGAGCCACGATCTCGCCGGCCCCCGCTTCACCGGCGGCGCGCTCGATCGTGCCGGCGTAGGGGCGGATCGTGATCACATCGCCCGTGTTCAGAGCGGTCACGTCGCACTCGATCGGCAGGGCGCCGGAGTCTTCGGCGGTGTTGAAGAAGATCGGCGCGATCTTGCCGCCGAGCACCACCCCGCCGCCGCGCTTGTTGGGCACGTGCGGGATGTCGGTGCCGGTGTGCCAGAGCACCGAGTTGATGGCCGACTTGCGGGAGCTGCCGGTGCCCACCACATCGCCCACGTAGGCCACGGGGTGGCCCTTCTGCTTGAGCTGGGTGATCAGATCCAGGCCGCCGGGCATGCGGGTTTCCAGCATCGCCGTGGCGTGCAGGGGAATGTCCGGCCGGGTGGTGGCGTGGGTGGCCGGCGAGAGGTCGTCGGTGTTGGTTTCCCCCTCCACCTTGAACACCGTCACGGTGATCTCGGCCGGCAGTTCGGGCTTGGCGGTGAACCACTCGGCGGCAGCCCAGCTGTCGATCACCCGCTGGGCATACGGGTTGCTCTGTGCCAGCTCTAGAACATCGTTGTAGGCGTCGTACACCAGCAGGGTGCGGCTGAGGCCCGTGGTGGCCGCCGCGGCGATGGACGGATCGGCGCTGGAGAGCAGTTCGATCAGCGCGCCCACGTTGTAGCCGCCGATCATCGTGGCCAGCAGCTGCACGGCCTCGATCGGGCTCACCAGTGGGCTGGTGGCCGTGCCCTGGGCCACGGCGCTCAGCCAGCTGGCCTTCACGTAGGCCGCCTCATCCACGCCGGGCGGGATGCGCTCACTGAGCAGGTGCAACAGGAAGGATTCCTCGCCGGCCGGGGGTGAGGCCAGCAGCTCGGTGAGGGCAGCGGTCTGCTCGGCGGTCAGCGGCAGGGCGGGGATGCCCAGGGCTTCGCGCTCGGCGGCGGCGGCACGGTAGGCGGCGAGGAAGCTGCTGGCGGACATGCGGCGCAGGGCCCGAGGACCCCGGATGACGTTGATCTGCTGACCATTGTTCTGTGCCGATGGTCCGGCCCTTGGTGACAACGGCTGCAAATGGGCGCCTAGGCTGATCTGTCCGCCTTCCGGTCGACGGCCCCAGCCATGATTCCCACCTCTGATCTCCACGTGGTGGAAACCAGGCCGCTGGTGGCGCCCGCCCTGCTGCACCGTGAGCTGCCCCTGGGCAACACGGCAGCAACCACGGTGCGTGAGGCCCGCGAGCGGATCAAGGCGATCCTCCGCGGCGAGGACCGCCGCCTGCTGGTGATCGTGGGCCCCTGTTCCGTGCACGACGTGGGGGCCGCCAGGGAGTACGCCGCCGCCATCGCTGCAGAGCACGAGCGCCACCGCGATCAGCTCGAGGTGGTGATGCGGGTGTACTTCGAGAAGCCCCGCACCACCGTGGGCTGGAAGGGGCTGATCAATGACCCCCACCTCGATGGCAGCTACGACATCAACACCGGCCTGAAACTGGCCAGGGGCCTGCTGCTTCACCTGGCGGAGCTGGGTCTGCCGGCGGCCACCGAGCTGCTGGATCCGGTGGTGCCGCAATACATCGCCGATCTGATCAGCTGGACCGCCATCGGCGCCCGCACCACCGAAAGCCAGACCCACCGCGAGATGGCCTCAGGGTTGTCGATGCCGATCGGCTTCAAGAACGGCACCGACGGCAGCGCCGCCACCGCCATCAATGCCATGGAGGCTGCGGCCCGGCCCCACCATTTCCTGGGCATCAACCAGCAGGGCCATGCCGCGATCGTGACCACCACCGGCAATCCCGATGGCCACCTGGTGCTGCGCGGCGGCAAGCAGGGCACCAATTACCACGCCGAAGCCATCGAAACCGCCGCCGCCGCCCTGGCCCGCGAGGGACTGCCGGCCCGGCTGATGGTGGATTGCAGCCATGGCAACTCCAACAAGGACTACCGCCGTCAGAGCGAGGTGGCTGCCCAGGTGGCCGAGCAGCTGCGCCAGGGCTCGCGCCATGTGATGGGCGTGATGATTGAGAGCCATCTGGTGGCCGGCAACCAGAAGATCCCCGCCGATCTCGCCCAGCTCACCTACGGCCAGAGCATCACCGATGCCTGCATCGACCTGGCCAGCACCCGCAGCGTGCTGGCGGAGCTGGCGGCGGCGGTGGCCGAGAGCCAGAGCGCAGCCCTGCTCAGGGCCTGAGGCAGGCCTGCCAGAGCAGAGCCGTGGCCAGTGGCACCGTGAGGTTGTCGATCCCCCAGCCGCTCAGTTGCTCCAGGGCCGTGGCGATGGCGGCGATCAGCAGCAGGGCCAGCAGCGGCGGAGCCGGCTGACCGCTGGCTGCTGCCAGGGCGGTGAGCCCCAGCAGGACTGCCAGGCTGGCAAGTGCCATGCAGGCAGTACCCGCAAGAGATTTCCCCTGGCCCAGCAGCCGCCAGCGCGGTGAGTTCAGCGCCGGACCCACCAGACCGGCGAGGCCATCCCCGGCCGCCATCACCAGAACCCCGGCGGCCACCGGCAGCGGCTGCTGCGGCCAGTAGAGCGCCAGCAGCACGGTGATCGAACCGCCGTAGGCGATCGTGCCGTAGCTGTGGCGCCCCACATCCTCCACGGCGGGCAGCAGCCGGAAGCGGTGATTGAAGGCAGTGGCGAGTGTCACCAGGGCCGCAGCCGGCAGGGCAAGCGATCGATCGATCTGCAGCCACCAGGCCAGCAGCACCACCGGACCGGTGCCGATGTGCACCACCTTGCGACTCCACTCGCGCTGATCGGGCCGCAGACGGCGCACAACCAGAGCCGTTGCCGTCACCATGGCGAGCCAGGCAACGACAACGGCAACTGAAAGGAGCTGTCGCTGAATCTCAGGCGGCACCGATGCAGGCAGGGCTCGCCGTTCAGGCGGCCTGCTGGTAGTTGGTCATCAGGCGCAGCTTGAGGATTGCCTTGGCCTCCAGCTGGCGCACCCGCTCGCGGGACACATTGATCTGCCGGCCGATCTCCGCCAGCGTCAGCGGCTCCTGGCCCGCCAGGCCGAAGCGCAGCTCGATGATGCGGCGCTCCCGCTCGTTCAGCTGGGCGAGCCAGGTGCCGAGATGCTCCTTCTGCAGCGTGCGGTCCATCGAGTCCATCGACTCATTGCTGCTCGGATCGGCGATCAGTTCGCCCAGGGTGCTGCGGTCATCGTCGCCGCGGGCGTGGGCATCCAGGGAGGCACAGGGGGCGCTCTGGGAGATCAGCTCCTCCAGTTCCTCCGGTGCCATGCCCATGGCATGGGCCAGTTCCAGACGGTTGGGCTGGCGGCCGAAGCGGTGGGAGAGTTCGCGGGTGATACGCCGCATTTTCGAGAGCTTTTCGCTCACGTGGATCGGCAGGCGGATCGTGCGGGCGCTGTTGTCGATCGCGCGGGTCATGCCCTGGCGGATCCACCAGTAGGCGTAGGTGGAGAACTTGTAGCCCATGGCGGGATCGAACTTGTCGACAGCGCGCTCGAGGCCGATGGCGCCCTCCTGCACAAGATCCAGCAGCTCCAGGCCCTGGTTCTGATACTTCTTGGCCACGCTCACCACCAGGCGCAGGTTGGCGGCCATCATCCGGTCGCGGGCGCGGGTGCCCATGCGGATCTGGTGCTTCTGGCGCGGCGTCAGCTGCTCTGCCGGCAGCTCCTGCAGACGCTTCATCGCCTGCACATGGTGCGCCAGCTCGATCTCCTCGGCGGCGGTGAGCAGCGGCACCCGGCCGATGTTGCTCAGATACCAGCCGATCGAATCAGCACTGAGGCGACCCGCCTGCCGTGGCCCGGTGTTTCGGGCTGCTGATCTGTTTCTGATCCGGCTGGAAGCAGCTGACGCCTGGTTCTCGATCATGGCGATCTCGCTGCTGTTGGAGCCGTTTGCAGGCGCTGCGTTTGCAGGCGACGTGGAATGCTCAGTTGAGCCCATGACCTGCGGCCCCGAATTCATTTGGCCGGAATGTAGCACTTGTGCGTTGATCGCACTGCTGTGAATTGGAAGACTTACTGCAGCCTTGGCGGCGGATTGTCTTTGTGTTTGTCGCCGCCGCTACGGCGTTGCGTCATCGCTGTCGTTAAGTCCGCTGCGCCAGTGCTCCATCAGCGTGAGCTGCACCGCGCGGTTCTCCTCCTCCGGGATGCGTCGCTGAAAGCTGCCGTCGCTGCGCATGTCCCAGGCGGTGCAGTTGTCGTGCAGGTAGACGTCGATCAGGCGCAGCAGACGCGCATGCAGGCTCGGCTCCTCGATCGGCACCACCGCTTCAACGCGGCGATCCAGGTTGCGGCCCATCCAGTCGGCGCTGCCGATGTACATCTCATTCGCACCGCCATTGGCAAACCAGAACAGGCGGGAGTGCTCAAGAAAGCGACCGATCACGCTGGAGACGCGGATGTTCTCGCTCACGCCCTCCACGCCGGGCCGCAGGCTGCACATGCCGCGCACCACCAGATCGATCTGCACCCCGGCCTGGGAGGCCTCGTAGAGCAGGGCGATGATGGGGGGATCCACCAGGGCGTTCATCTTGGCCTTGATGGCGGCGGGTCGGCCGGCGCGGGCGTGCTCGGTTTCGCGGCGGATCATCTCCTCCATGCGGCGGCGCAGCGTCACCGGTGCCACCAGCAGGCGGCGGAAGTTCTGTTGCTTGGAGAAGCCGGTGAGGAAGTTGAACAGCTCCGCCAGGTCCTGCCCCAGTTCGGGGCGGGCCGAGAGCAGGCCGAGATCGGTGTAGAGCTGGGCGGTGCGGGAGTTGTAGTTGCCGGTGGCGATGTGGCAGTAGCTGCGCAGCCGCTCCTTCTCCTTGCGCACCACCAGGGTGATCTTGGTGTGGGTCTTCAGGCCGATCACGCCGTAGACCACGTGCACACCGGAGCGCTCCAGCTGGCGTGCCCACTGGATGTTGTTGTCCTCATCGAAGCGGGCCTTGAGCTCCACCAGGGCCATCACCTGCTTGCCGTTCTCGGCGGCGCGGATCAGGGCGGCGATGATCGGTGAATCCTTCGACACCCGGTAGAGCGTCATCTTGATGGCGAGCACCGAGGCGTCGTCGGCGGCCTGGTTGATGAACTCCTCCACGGAGGTGGAGAACAGATCGAAGGGGTGGTGCAGCAGCACATCGCCGCGGCGCAGCACCGAGAAGATGCTCTCGAATTCCTCGGCCTTGATCGAGCCATCCTCCAGCAGGCTCTTCTGGGCCCGCGCCAGGGCCTTGGCCGTGCGGCCGCGGTGGGGTTTGTCCTTGAGCTTGGGCAGCGGCACCGCCATCAGGCTCATCAGATCGTCGAGGCCGAGCGGGCCGTTGATCCGGTAGAGGTCTTCCGGCTCCACGCCGGTGCCCTCCAGCAGCAGATCCACCACCGCATCGGGCATCTCGTTGGCCACCTCCAGGCGCACCACCTCGCCGCCCATGCGCCGCTTGCGCAGGCCCTGCTGCAGGGCCTCCATCAGATCGTCGGCCTCCAGGTCGCGCAGCTCCAGGTCCGCGTCGCGGGTGACGCGGAAGAAGTAGTGACCCTCGATCTCCATGCCGGGGAACAGCAGTTCGAGGTTGAAGGCCACCACCTGCTCCAGCGGCACGGCGGTGTACACCGGCGCCGGGTCGTGCTCGCTCAGGTCGGCCGGCAGCTCAACGAAGCGCGGCAGGTTCTTCTGCGGCACCTTCACCCGCGCGAACTGCTGCTGGCCCGTGTCGGGATCGCGGATCAGGGCGGCGATGTTGAGGCTGAGGTTGCTGATGAACGGGAACGGGTGGGCCGGATCCACCGCCAGGGGGGTGAGCACCGGGAAGATGGCGTTCTGGAAGTAGTCGTTGATCCAGCGCTGCTGGTTGCGGTTCAGTCGGGCGTAGTCGACCAGGTGCACGCCGGCCTCGGCGAGCTGATGCTTGAGGTAGAGGCGGTAGTGGGCCTGCTGCTGATCGAGCAGGGGGTGCAGGGCGTCGCGCACACGCGCCAGCTGCTGGCTGGGGGTGAGGCCGTCGTCGCTGAGGGTCTGAACGCCGGCCTCGATCTGCGACTTCAGCGAAGCCACCCGCACCATGAAGAACTCATCGAGGTTGTTGCTGAAGATGGCGCTGAACTTCGCCTGCTCCAGCAGCGGGGTGTGCTCGCTCAGGGCCTGGCAGAGCACGCGCTGATTGAAGGCAACCCAGCTCAGCTCACGGTTGATGTAGAGCTCCGGAGCCATTGCTGGATCGGCCATCGAGTCCCCATGCCCCTATGGCGGCAACGTAGCAATCACGCTGGCTGGCCCTGGGTGTCCCACAACGCCAGCGCTCCGTCCTCTGCCTCACGGTTGCTCCGCGCCCGCTGTGCTGGGGATCCGCGGCGGCAGCCCTCCGGCCACCAGGGCAGCCACGCCCGCCAGCAGGACGATGCCCAGCCAGAAGGGGCTCTGGCGGCCGATCAGGTCGTAGCTCAGGCCCGCCAGGGGCGGGCCGATGAAGCTGCCCAGGCTCTGCAGGCCCTGCAGGCTGCCGAGGGCTGCGCCCTGCCCGGAGTCGTCCAGCCGGCGGGACACCAACGCCCGCAGGCAGGGGGTCACCAGGCCGGTGCCGAAGGCCAGGATCGCCACGGCGCTGAACACCACGCTGCGGGCGTTGCCCGCATTGGCCACGGGGATCAGCAGGCAGCCGGCGATCACGAAGCCCAGGCCTGCCAAGGTGAGGCGCCACTCCCCGAAGCGTTTCACGAGCGGGCCGATCAGGCCGCCCTGCACCACGGTGGCCACCACGCCCACCACCAGGAAGGCGGTGGCGGCCAGGCCGGGCCCCCAGTTGAACGCCTGCTTGAAGTAGAGCACCAGCACGGCGGTGAAGCCGTTGAAGGCCAGGAAGAACAGGAAGAAGGCCGCACACAGGCGGCGCACCTGTGGGTTGGTGAACACGCGGCGCAGGGCGGTGAAGGGGTTGAGGTCGCGCTTGCGCGGCAGGGCACGCCGCGCTTCCGGCGGATGGGTTTCCGGCAGCAGCGTGAGCACCAGCAGCAGATTCACCAGGGCGAAGCCGGCTGCGGCCCACACCGGCAGGGTCACGTTCACCCGTGCCAGTACCCCGCCGAAGAAGGGGCCGAGGATGAAGCCCAGGCCGAAGGCAACGCCGATCAGCCCGAAGGCTTTGGCCCGGTTCTCCGGCGTGGAGATGTCCGCCAGCACGGCACCGGCGGTGGCGGCAGTGCCGCCGCTGACGCCGTCGATCAGCCGGGCGCCGAACAGCAGGGCCAGGGGGATGGCGGTGCCGGCGGCCCAGGGGATCGCCTGCCAGTCGATGCTCACGGTGAGGGCGAACAGCCCCAGGCCAAGCACCGATCCCGCCACGCAGCCGCTGATCACCGGCTTGCGGCCGTAGCGGTCGCTCAGGGCGCCGATCAGGGGCGTGAAGGCGAACTGGGCCACGGCGTAGCTGCCGGCCAGCAGGCCGAGGGTGCGGCCGTTGCTGGTGTACGAGGCCAGCAGGAACGGCAGCAGCGGGAAGACGATGCTCTCCCCCAGGCGATCGTTCAGCAGGGTCACGAAGGCGCAGAGCCCGATGGGGGGGCGAGTCCGGCGCATGTGGCAGCCCTGTGGATGCCTCACCTTCCCATGACCCACACCCAGTGGCGCTAACTAGAGTTAAAGCCCCGTCAGCGCCTTGATGGCGCGTTGTTCCACCCTCCGTGACCGCCCTGGAAGCAGCAAGCGCCCTGCCGCCGGAGTTGCAGAGCAGCCGGATCGTGGTGGTGTCTGATTTCAACTGCCCCTACTGCTTCACCCTCAACGAGTGGCTCAATCAGCTGGGTGTGGCGGCTCGGGTGTACTGGGTGGGCGTGGAGCACAAGCCTCACCTGCCGCACGATTTCGCGCAGGCCAACCGCGCGGATGACCTCGAGACCCTGCAGCGGGAGGTGAGCGATGTGCGTCGCCGCGCCCCCGAGGTGGGGGTGCAGCTGCCGCCGGTGTGGGTGAACTCCCAGCAGGCCCTGCTGCTGCAGGCGGCCGTGGAGGCCGAAGAGCCCTCCCTGGCGGCACCGCTGCGCACCGCCATCTTCCGCCGCCTCTGGCGCGCCCAGGCCAACATCGCCCGCCCGGAGGATCTCGCCGGCAGCCAGCAGCAGGCCGGCGTGGACCCGGCTGAGGATCGCTTCCTCGATCCTGAGCAGCTGGAGCGGCTCACCGGCTGGTGGCGGCAGGAGCTCGATCGCATCCCCTGCATGCTGGCTCCCTCCGGCGCCCGCCATCTCGGCCTGCAGGATCGGGCGGCCGTGGAGGCGTTCGTGCTCGGGGCACTGCATGAACCGCCGCCCGGCCCCGCCTGCCGATGAGCGGCTCACCGGCCGATGAGCGCTTACGGCTGGAGCGAGAGATCCGGCGCCTGCGCCATGAGCTGCAGGAGGCGTCTGGCGCTCTGCCATACCTGCGCCAGATGGTGCAGTTCAGTGGCGATCTGCTGATCCTGGCGGGCCCCGGCGGCCGCATCCTTGAGGCCAACACCCGCCTGGCCGTCGTGCTGGGCGTGCCTCAGCACGAGCTCTACGGCCAGCCCCTGCAGAACTGGCTGCCCAACCCCGGCCAGGTGCGGGTGTTCCAGGAGCGGCTTGATGCCCTCGGCGAGGGGGAGCCCCTGCGCATGGAGCTCGATCTGCAGCCCGTTGCGGGGGAGCCGCTGCAGGTCGAGCTGGAGGGGCAGCGTCTGGTTGCCGGGCCGTTGGCGCAGCCCCGCTGGACCCTTGCCCTGCGCGACATCAGCCTGCGCAGACGCCTGGAGAGCAGTGAGGCGGCCCGCCAGGTTCAGAACTCCCTGATCGCTTCGCTGCGCAGCAGTGAGGCCCGCTACCGGGAGCTGGTGGAGCAGATGGCCGATGGGGTGGGCCAGATCGATGCGGGCACCACCCTGCTGTTCGCTAACCCCGCGCTCCATCGCATCCTGGCGGTGCCGGAGGGTGGTCTGCTCGGCCGCCGGCTGCTGGAGTTCCTTCCCGAGCAGGCGCGGGCCAGTTTCGAGCAGAGCTGGGGGGCTGTGCTCGCTGGGCAGGAGCGGCGCTGCGCCCTGCCTCTCCAGACGGCCGATGGCACCCTGCTGCAGGTGGAGCTGGAGCTGCATCCCCGGCGCGAGGGCGTGGAGGAGAAGGTTTGCGGAGCCGTGGCCAGCCTGCTGCTGCGGGATGTGACCGCGCTCAACCAGGCCCTGACGGATCTGACCGACCTGGCTTTCCAGGATCCGCTCACCGGGCTGGCCAATGCCGAGGCCAGTCGCCGGGAGCTCGAGCAACGCCTCCGGGAACCCGCCCCGCGGCCCTGGCTGGTGCTCTGGCTCGATCTCGATGGCTTCCGTCGGGTGAACCACAGCTTCGGCCGGGCCGCGGGGGACGCCCTGCTGGTGGCGGTGGCCGATGGTCTGCGGGCTTGGCGGGCCCCCGGCGATCAGCTGGCACGACTCGGCGGGGATGAGTTCCTGCTGGTGCGGGAGCTGCCCGGCACGCCGGATGATCCCGCCGCCCTGCAGGCGCAGGCGCAGGAGGTGGTGCGCCAGTTGCGCGACACCATCACCCAGCTCGACACCTCGGCCGTCGGTGCCGCTGTGGGACTCGGCTTCAGTGCCGGCTACAGCCTCGCCCCTCTCCATGGCTGCCGGGCCGAGGATCTGCTGCAGGCCGCCGCCACGGCCCTCAGCTGTGCCCGTGATGTGGCTCCAGGCACCACCCTGATCTATCAGCCCACCTTCACGACACGGCTGCAGCGGGAGATGGATCTGGAGGCCCGTCTCCACAGGGCCATGGGCAAGGGGGAGCTGCGCCTCGTTTACCAGCCCCAGCAGGATGCCGCCGGTCGGCTGATCGGGGCCGAGGCCCTGTTGCGCTGGAACGATCCGATCCACGGCGCTGTTCCCCCGGCACGCTTCGTGCCCCTGGCCGAGCGCACCGGTCTGATCCATCCCCTTGGCCAGTGGGTGCTGGAGCAGGCCTGCCGGCAGCTGCGTAGCTGGCTGGATGCGGGCCTGCGGCCGCCCCGACTGGCGGTGAACCTCTCGCCGCGCCAGTTCGAGCTCACCGTGCCCTCCCTGATGGAGCAGGTGGAGGAGCTGCTGCAGCGCCATCGCCTGCCGCCGGCGCTGTTGGAGCTGGAGATCACCGAGTCGTCGATCCTGCCGATGGCCGGGGCCATCGGCCAGGTGCAACAGCTGGCCGCCATGGGGCTGCAGCTCGCGCTGGACGACTTCGGCACCGGCTATTCCTCCCTGGCGGTGCTGAATCGCCTGTCGATCCACAGGATCAAGATCGATCGCAGCTTCATCGAACACCTGGAGACCCGCGAATCCGCCCGAACGATCGTGCGCACCGCCCTGGCGATGGGGCGCGGCCTGGGGTTGGAGACGCTGGCTGAAGGGGTGGAGACCGCCGGCCAGCTGGAGGTGCTGGAGCTGCTGGGCTGCGATGTGTACCAGGGCTACTGGTTCAGCCGGCCCCTGGAGCTGGAGGCCTTCACCGCTCTGTTGCCGCGGGACGCTGCCGCTTCCTAGGGCCCGGCGGTCGTTGGCGCGACCTGATGGCGTGCCCTGCCAGGGTGGTGGCAACCGCCGCTGGATCGGTGCAGGACCTCAGCCGCAACGATGGTCCTGCTCCCCTGGTGCTGCTGGCCCATGGTCGCGATGGGGGGATGATTCCGCCGGAGCTGCAGCAGCTGGCCGCAGAGTTGCGTGACCGCCGCCGGGCCCCTGTTCTGGTGCAGGTGCTCACGGCAGCGGCTCCCGATCCGGATCCTGACTTCTGGCAGGCAGCGCAGCGAGCGGGTGCGGTGGTTCTGGTGCCGTTGCTGCTGCTGCCGGGCGGGCATGTGCGCCGGGATCTGCCGCAGATCGCCGCCGCCTGGCGCCAGCGGCCCGAGATGCTCGGGCTACGCCTGCGGCGTCTGCCTTTTCTCGGAGCCTGGCCGCGTTGGCAGAGCCTGCTGGCCGCGGAGCTGCGGCGTGCTTCGGCCCGGGGCGGCGCCGAGGTGGTCTGGTTGCACCACCCGCTTGAGGGGCCGCTGGCCAGCCGCTTTCTCAGTTATCAGACGATCGTCTTCGCCTGCCGGGGTCTGGCCGCTCCATACACTGCAGAACCAGGTCGGATCAGCTCTGATCTGCCGTCGCCGGCTGTTCTGGTGCCGCTCACCCTGGCGGCCAATCGGCTGACGGACCGGTTGCTGGCGTCTCCGGCGGTGTTCGCCACCGCGGGGGCTGCACCAGCTTCCGGTTGTTTCGCCCTCGCCCCCCCCCTTCTCGACCTCGCCGCCTTGCGTCAGTTCCTGCTCTCGGCCCTGGAGGCGCTGCCGTGACTGAACCGGCCGGGGGCACGGTGTATCTGGTGGGGGCGGGCCCGGGGGATCCCGAGTTGCTCACGATCAAGGCCCACCGCCTGCTCAGCCAGTGCGATGCACTCGTGTACGACTCGCTGGTGCCCAGGGCGCTGCTGGATCTGGTGCCGGATCGTTGCGAGCGCCACTTCGTGGGCAAGCGCCGCGGCCACCATTCGGTGCCCCAGCCCAGCACCAATGCCGTGCTGGTGGAGCTGGCTGGCCGCCACCGTTTGATCGTGCGCCTCAAGGGTGGCGATCCCTTTCTGTTCGGCCGCGGCGGTGAGGAGGCTGCACACCTGGCGCGCCATGGCGTGGCGGTGGAGGTGGTGCCGGGCGTCACCGCCGGCATTGCCGCCCCCGCCTACGCCGGCATCCCGATCACCCATCGGCGCGCGGGCTCGAGCGTCACCTTCGTGACCGGCCATGAGGAGATCGATAAGGCGCGCCCAGGCGTTGATTGGCGTGGGCTGGCCCGCAGCAGCGATGGCCTGGTGATCTACATGGGCCTGCACAACCTGCGCCCCATCTGCGCGGAGCTGCTCGCCGGCGGACTGGCAGCCGACACCCCGGCGGCGGTGGTGCAGCAGGGCACGGTGGTGGGCCAGCGGTTGCTGCTGAGCACCCTGGCGGAGCTGGCAGACCAGGCCGAGCGCGAGGCCTTCGCCTCCCCCTCGATCGTGGTGGTGGGCAGGGTTGTGGCGCAGCGGGTGGCGACCTGCGCGCCGGAGCCGGCGGCGGTGGAGATGCCGATTCCGTTCTGAAGCGGTTGTCTCTGAAGCGGCCAGCTCTGAGGCGGTCAGATCTGAGGCGGTCAGCCGAAGCGGCGCAGGAGCGGATCCGCCCGCCACAGGCTGCCCAGGGCCTGCAGCAGCGCGTCGCTGGTGCTGAGCCGCCGCGGTCGGTGAAACCAGCGCTCGCCGCTGTAGATGAGCCCCAGCAGGCTGGCTTCCGCCTCCGCTGTGAGCTCCTCGAACTGCAGAAACAGGCTGGTGCCCTGCTCCTGACCCCGCTGGGGATCGGCCTCGTGCTGGCGCAGGCGCACCAGTCGCGCCGGGATGGTGAGGGCTGGCTCCATCAGCTCGAGCACGGCCGGGCCGGGCTGGAGATCGCCCCGGGAGCATTCCAGTTCGAACGCCGCCCCCTGCTCGCTCAGATCCGTGGTGCTGCCCCAGACCAGCTGATCGCCAAGCCGTAGCCGGCCGATGCGCGCGATCGGAAAGCGATCGGCCTCCCGGCGGATGGGCTGATCGATGCAGGCCAGCAGTGCCACTGCCAGCACCACGCCGTTGTAGACGTTCCAGCCGAGCATCAGCTCCTCGCCTTCGTACACCGGCTGCAGCGCCCGCAGGCCGGGTTCCAGCAGCGGCAACAGCGAGCGCAGCAGCAGGGCGAGCAGCAGCATGGCCAGAAGCAGTGCCAGGGGCCAGCTGAGCCCGAGGTTGGTTCGCTGGGTTTCGCCGCGGGCGTCCTTGCTGGTCACGATGCCGCCGTAGATCCGGAAGGGATGGCGCAGCACCTGCAGCATCCGCCGCAGCCCCGGAACGCAGAACAGGGTTTCGTACACCTCGTTCCAGAACTGGTATTGGTGATGGCTGCTCAGCCAGCTGGGCAGCACATGCAGCAGCAGCACGAACGGCACCCCGTAGGCCAGGTATTCGATCGGGGGTGCGGCGATCAGGCTGAAGCCGAGACAGAGGCTGAGCAGGGGCAGCAGCAGGTAGGCCAGCCGGCAGGCAGGGGTGAGCAGGCTGATGGCCAGCGTCACGTAGTGGCGGAGCTGACGCCCGTTCAGCCGGCTCCAGATCGGCAGTTCCCGCGGCCGGAAGAAGATCTGGATGTTGCCCTGCATCCAGCGCAGCCGTTGGTCGAGGAAGTCGGCGAAGGTGCGGGGAACTTCGCCCATGCTCAGCACCTCGTTCAGGTAGCGCAGCCGCCAGCCGCGGGTGAGCAGCTTGGTGCTGGTCTGGTGGTCCTCGATCAGGCAGCTGGTCACGTAGCCGCCGATCGACTCCAGGGCACTGCGGCGCACCACGTAGGAGGTGCCGCAGCAGATCACGGCGTTGTCGTCGTCGCGCAGCACCTGCAGATAGCGGAAGAAGGCATCCAGATCGCTGGGCATCACCACCTCAAGGCCGAGGTTGCGGTTGTGGAACTCCGCCTGGAAGTAGTGCTGCGGTGTCTGCACCAGCGCCACCTTGGGGTCGGAGAAGAAGCCGAGGCAGCGCTCCAGGAAGCCGGCGAACGGCATGAAATCGCAGTCGAAGACCGCGATGAACTCCGCATCGGTGTGAGCCAGGGCGTGGTTGAGATTGCCGGCCTTGCGGTGCTCGTTGCCGCTGCGGCTGAGGTAGTGCACCCCCAGCTCGCTTGCCAGGGCGGCGATGGCCGGGCGGTGGCCGTCGTCGAGCACGCTGATGCGGATCCGGCTGTGGCGCAGGTTGCGGCAGGTGAGGATCGCCCGCCGCACGATGCGGATGGGTTCGTTGTAGGTGGGGATCCAGATGTCCACGCTGGGCTGATGGTCTGCGGTCCAGCTGCGGAGCTGATCGGCTTGGCGGCTGCTGCGCTCCGGATCGAACTGCACGGCCGGCAGCAGCTGCAGGCCGCTGGTGAGCAGGTAGGTGAGCTCCACCGCCAGCAGCAGGCCGCTGCAGCCGAGGCTGAGCGGATGGGCCGTGTTCAGCGTGGTGAAGCGCCAGAGCAGGTAGCGCAGTGCCACCGCCAGCAGCAGCAGCTGGACCAGGCCGTAACTCCAGCGCCGGCGCGGTAGCCGCAGGGTGGCGGCGGCCGCCAGGCCCGCCAGCACCACCGGTGGCAGGGCATCACCCCAGAGGCTGTCCACCTGAAAGGCCCGCGGCAGCTGGCGCAGGCTGAGGGGGTTGAGCCGTTCCCCCTGCAGCCAGGCCAGGTCGCTGCTGGCCAGCACCAGGCTCGCCAGCAGCAACGCGGCCGACACCAACAGGAACCCCCAGGCGGCGCCGCTCACTCGCCGTGGCTGTGGCGTCATGGAAAGATCACCCGCGCCGAGTAGCCCACGAAGCAGAGCTTGCGGGGCGGGGCCGGCACATCGCTGTCGATCCGCACGCGCACCTGGCTCTCGCGGGCGAGATTGATCGGCAGTGCCGAGGGTTCGCCGTCGCGACCGGAGAGGCGACCCACACCGGAGCGGATCAGGTCCACCCGGCCGCGCAGATCCAGGCTCTCGCCGATCAGATCCACCCGGGCGCGGCTGCCGATCTGCAGCCGTTTGAGGTCGGCTTCGGAGACATACGTGTTCACCCAGCGGCTGCTGCAGGTCACCAGGCGAAGCACCGGCTGCTGAGCCCGGAGCGTGTCGCCGCTGCGGGCCTGCACCCGCCACACCACCGCCGACTTTGGCGCTTCCAGCCAGACCTGCTGCTGCTGGCGATAGAGCGTTTCGGCTGTATTGAGCTGGGCCTCCAGGCCGGCCACGCGCCGCCGGCTGCCGGCCTGCTCCCCTTCGAGCTGGGCCAGCTTGAGCTGGGATTGCTGCAGGCGCGGCAGGGGATCACTGCTGCTGCGGGTGCGGTCGAGGCTGAGGTCGCTTTCGGCGGCCTGCAGGCGATTGGTCTGGGCACGGATGCGGGCCTCGATGCCCTGCAGCTGATCGCGGTTCTGCTGCAGAGAGGTGCGGGCACGGTCCACCACGGTTTCGGCGATGGCGCCCGCCCTGAACAGGGCCTCCTGGCGCTGCAGGTCCCGCTGGCTGAAGGCCACCTCCTCCTGCTCGCGGGCGCGAGCGGCCTTCAGCTGATCGAGTTCGTTGCCGGTGCGGTCGGTTTCAAGCCGGCGGTAGGTGCTGGCGTCCTGTTGGAAGCGGAGTGCCAGCTGGCGTTCGAGTGCCAGCTGCCGTTCCAGCCGATCCAGGTCGGCACGGGCGGTATCGAGGGCGGTCCGCAGCCGCCGCACATCCGCCTCGCTGGCCCGCGGATCCCGCACCAGCGCCAGCTGCTGGCCCCGGCTCACGGCATCGCCGGCCTCCACCCGCAGCGCATCGAGCTGGCCGTTGATCGGGCTGGCCAGCTCGATGAAGTCGGCATCCACCACGGCATCGCGGGAGCGGGTGGTGAGCACGTGGGCCAGCACGCCCACCGCCGCCAGCAGCAGCACCCCGCCCAGGCCGATCACCAGGGTGTTGGCCTGCGGACTGCGCCGGGCCGGTGCCTCCGCCGCTGCGCGTTCGATCGCCCCATCGTCCGGGTTGGCACTCATGGCGTTGGACCCTTCGCTTGCAGGCGTGCTGCGATCCTGCTGCGGGCGCTCTTGGGCCGCAAGTCGGCGTCATAGGGCAGGGGCCGCTGCGGCAGGCCGTCGGCGCGGGGGAAGGCCTGGTTCAGCCAACTGTCGCGGTCGCTCAGGCCCCAGGTGCTCACCAGGGTCACGGCAGGTTCGGCCAGCACCACCCGCAGAAAGGCGTCGTAGGTGGCGGCCACGCGGGCATCGCGCAGGGCCGGATCGGCGGGCAGCTCGCGATCGCTCACATCCAGCTCGGTGATCTGCACCTGCAGTCCCAGGCGGCGGAGCTCCGCCAGGAACCCCGGCAGGGAGCGGAAGCTTGGGTCGCCTTCGGCCGGTGCGAGCAGGTGGGCCTGCAGCCCCACCACGTTCAGCGGCACCCCCTGTTGGCGGAGCTCGCGCAGCAGCGTGAGCAGTGCTTGCCGTTTGCGGGCGCTGGCGGGGTCATCCCCCTCCAGGCCGTACTCGTTGATGGCCAGGCGGGCTGAGGGGTCTGCCTGATGGGCCCAGCGCAGCGCAGCGGCGATGTAGCCAGGCCCCAAAGCCTGCAGCCAGAGGGTGCGCCGCAGCCCGTGGCCCTGCTCATCGAGTGGTTCGTTCACCACATCCCAGGTATGGATCTGGCCGCGCAGGCCACCGGCCAGATCGCGGACATGCCGCTCCAGCGCCTGACGCAGCTCAGTTGGCGGCAGCTGCGTGAGCCAGGTTGGCAGCTGGTTGTGCCATACCAAGGGATGGCCGCGCACCGCCAGGTGGTGAGCCCGGGCGAAGTCCAGTTCCTGGCGCGCCTGCTCCAGGCTGAACCGCCCGGGTTCCGGTTCGGTGGCATCCCACTTGAGGGCGTTCTCCGGCGTGATCGCGCCGGCCTGATCGCGGATCAGGCGGCGCAGGGCCGGATCCTCCAGGCTCCTGTCGTTCACGGCGGTGCCCCAGAGCAGCCCCCGCTGGCGGGCCAGGCTGTTGAGGCCTGGTGGGGCATCGCCGTTCTGTTGCTGTGGCCTGGCGAGGGGGCCGGCGATGGCGCAGGCGCTGATCGCCACCAAGGCCAGGCTGGCGGCCAGCCCCAGGCGCGAGATCCTCAAGCGTGAGCGCCGCATCATTCAGCTGCCCGCCGGGCTTGCGTCGGCTCGAACCAGCTGTCCGGCCCCTCGGCTGCGGGCCGTGGCCAGAGCCTCCTGGGCGCGCTCGAGCAGGGTGTCGCTGCTGTCGTGGGCAGGCTGGAAGCAGCTGATCCCCATGGAGCAGCTGGTCCGCAACCTGTTGCTCCCCGACGGGTCGGCGGCTGATTCGGGGGTGAGGTAAAGAGAGGTGATGGCCGTCTGCAGCTGCTGGCCCAGCTCGAAAGCAGCCTGCTCGGGGCAGCCGATTGCGAGCACCACGAAGCAGTCGTTTTGCAGGCGGTAGAGATGGTCGGCGATGCGCAGGCGTTTGCGCAGGGCCAGAGTCAGCCCTTGCAGCAGGGCATCGCCGGCCCGGCGGCCATGGTCGCGGTTGATGGCCGCCAGGTGGTCCACGTCGAGCACCAGGCAGCTGAGCGCTTCACCGCTGCGGCCGCAACGATCCACCTCCTCCTGCAGTCGGATCTCCAGGGCCTCGCGGTTGCCGCAGCCGGTGAGTGGGTCGCAGCGAAGCAGCATCTTCAGCTCGGCCCGGGAGCTGCGCAGCTTGGCGTTTGCCTGCCGCAGCCTGGCGCCCAGGCTGTTCACCTGCTGGATGCGGTGGTTGATCAGCAGCGTCAGGTTGCGCAGTTCCTTCACCGCCGAGAGCCGCAGCGGCCTCAGGTGTGCGTTGTCCTCCTCCAGAGCGATCAGCACCTGCTGGAAATCCCGTTCGAAGCGCCGGCCCAGCCAGAGGCTGGCCAGGGCACCGAGGAGCACCACGGCGAATGCGCCTGCCAGCAGGATGGCGCTCTGCCGCTGCAGACGGATCACCACGGGCCGGGCGGGCTCCACCACCTGAACGAGATAGGTGCCGCGGCCGGCCGTGTTGCGGTACTGGCTGCTGTAGCTCCAGTAGCCCTTCACCCATTTGCTGAGCTTCGGGCCTTTGGCTCGGGGGATCAGGATCGCCAGATCGGGCTCGTGAACGTTGACGCGGCCTCCGTCCTGGAAGTCGGCATCAAGCCGGTGGAACAGCGCCGGATCGGAGCTGAGCACGGTGCCGTTGGCCTCGATGCGGCGGTAGGCCAGGCCTTCACCCAGCTGCTTCATCACCAGCTGGGTGTTCTGGTCGCGGGCGCTGATCTGTGAGAAGAGCAGGTTCACCGTCTTCAAACCGTCGAGCGCACCGCGCTGCACGGCGATCTCCAGCTGATGGCCCGCCGCCAGGCTGATCAGCAGGCTCGGCATCAGGATGGTGAGCAGTGCCAGGGCCATGATCACGCCGCGCAGCGACACGCCGGGGCTGCGCTTGCGGGCCGTGAGCAGGCCGCGGATGAGGATCAGCCCCGCGAAGGCCAGCACCGTGTTGAGCACACCGTTGAAGGCCTGCTTCACTGCGGCGATCTGCACGTTGGTGGGGTCGAGCCCCAGCACCACGCCGTAGAAGAGCAGCACCAGCGGGGCCCCCAGCACCAGCCAGTAGGCCATGGAGAACAGCACCACCCGGCCGTTGTCCTCCTGGCCCGGGGCTGTGAAGCGACGCACCGCCAGGGTGAGCCACACCATCTCCAGGGTGAAGATCACGGCGGCCCAGGGATGGCCCCAGAGCATCCAGGTCTGCAGGGCGGGCAGTATGCCCATCGGCACCGCCCACCAGGTGCGCCAGAGCAGCAGCGCCAGGATCGGTGGCACCGAGCCCAGCACCAACTGGATGCCGTAATAGAGCGGAACCGGCCAAAAATTGAGCAGGAGGCCCAGGCCGGCGAGCAGGGCCATCCATGGCAGCCGCTTCAGGCGCTGCCGGTTTGATTCCGGATCGCCGGCGGATTTGTCGCCGGTCGGTTGAACCGCGGGGACCAGCTCTGGTGGCGATGGCAGACCGTCCACGACGGACCCGCGTGCGTCAAGGACCACGATGGCAACAGATCAACGGGCTGTCACCTCGAATGGCGAACAACGTCGCAGGCGCTGCCTAGCTTGAGGCCTGTCAGGGACCTTGCGCGATGGCCGCAGTCGGGATGCCCTCCCGCCGAGCGCTTGCTCCCCTCGCTCTGGGCTGTCTGGGGCTGGTTGCAGCCGGTTGCAGCCGCACCCCGGACCATGTCTCGGTGCCGGTGTCCAACTGGCCGGGTTACGAGTACTTCTATCTGGCTGAACAGGCGGGCCTGGCCCGCGACCAGGGGGTGTCGCTCAGCACCGTGGAGTTTGCCGATCCCCAGGCGATCGTGCATGCCTACCTGCGCGGTGATCTGGCCATCGCCCAGCTCACCACCGTTGAGGCGGTGGATATCTGCGCCCGCGTGCCGGATCGCTGCCCCGTTGTGGTGCTGGTGCTCGATGAATCGGTGGGAGGCGATCAGGTGATGGCGCGCCAGGGCATCACTGCGATCGAGCAGTTGCGTGGCAAACGGGTGGGGGTGACCCTTTCCACCCTCGGGCCGTATGTGTTGAGCCGGGCGCTGGAGCTTCAGGGCCTCAGCCTGGGCGATGTGAAGCTGCACAACATCACCCTCGATTCGATGCCCGCCGCCCTGGCGAGAGGTTCGGTGGATGCGGTGGCCGTCTATCCGCCCTATAGCGAGTACGCGTCCAGGCAGGGCAATGCCAGCACCGTGTTCGACAGCCGCAGCATTCCCGGCGAGATCTTCGATGTGCTGGTGGTGGATCCCCAGGCGCTGGAGCAGCAGAAGGGCGTGCTTCCCCCCCTGCTGCGTTCCTGGCAGGCCGCTCACGACTTTCGCCGCCGCGAACCACGTCGTGCGGTGGAGCTGATGGCTCGGCGGGAGGGCCTCCGGCCGGCTGAGTTCATCCATGCCGAGAGCGGCCTGCGCTACTTCAGCCTGCGCGAGCAGCGGGCGATGCTGCAGGCCGAGGGCCCGTTGGTGCGAGCCCTGCGCAGGGTGCGTCGCGTGCAGAACCAGCTCAAACTGGTGAGTCCTGTTGCCCCCATGCCCCGTGTGAGCGATGCCGCCGTTGTTGAAGCCCTTCGCTGAACGTTCTCTTCATGGCTGACTCCACCCCGCCTCCAGCACCAGACCGTGGGCCGATCCGGCTGGCGGCTGTGGGACTGGTCGCCGTTGCGGCGGCAGCCCTTGCCCTCTGGCAGCTCAGCCGGCAGCGAACGCCATTGGCCGTGGCGATCACCAACTGGCCCGGTTACGAATACCTCTATCTCGCCGAGCAGAAACAGCTGGGTCGCCCCTACGGCCTGGACCTGACCGTGCAGCAGTTCAGCTCACTGCTGGATCAGCGCCAGGCCTTCGAGCGGGGCGATGTGCCGCTGATGGCTACCACCCTGCCGGAGGCGATCGCCGTCTGCCAGGAGGCGCCGAAGCGTTGCCCAGAGCTGATCCTGGTGCTGGATCAGTCGCTGGGTGCCGATCGCGTGCTGGCCCGGGCGCCACTGGCACGGCCCCAGCAGCTGCTCGGGCGCAGGGTTGGTCTGGAACGTGCCGTGCTGGCGGAATACATCCTGCTGCGCAGCCTCGGCGATCGCCCGGTGGCGCTGGATCGGGCGATGCGGCTCAGCTTCGATGGGCCCGTGGCCCTGGTGGAGGGGCTCAAGGCGGGCGATCTCGATGCGATCGTCACCTACCACCCGTACGACGCCTCCCTTATCAATGATCCGCGCTTCGTGGAGCTGTTCAGCAGCCGCCAGATTCCGGGTGAGATCGTTGATGTGCTCGCGGTTGATCCTGTCTATTCCCGCAGCCACCGCCGCGAGCTGAAGGCCCTTGTGCAGACCTGGTGGGCCGCCCGGGATTTCGCCCGGCGGAACCCCGGCGAGTCGAATGCGCTGATGGCCCAGCGCCAACAGCTTGATCCCGCCCAGTTCGAGGCGTCCCAGAATGGCCTTCAGTACCCCATGGCGTCGCAACAGCGCGCCCTGCTGGCCCCGAACGGTCCTCTGGCCAGCACCCTGCGCCGCATGGCTGATCTGATGCGGAGTTCCGGACGGATCCGCGCTGATGCCCCGCTGCCGGTACTGAGTCGGGCCTTTCTGGAGCCGTCATGATCCAGAGGATCTGGGCACAGCTGAGCCAGGAAGCCAACCTGCTGCGCGGGCGGGTTTACCAGAGCCTCTGGATCGAGATGGCGCTGGCCGCCATGGCGGCATCCGCCCTGATGGCCGTGGTGTCTGGCGTGGTGGTGCTGAATCAGGGTTCGCGCCAGCTGCGCCATGCGTCCGCGGAGGTGCAGCGTCAGCTGAGCGGCAGCCTCACCAGCTACACGCCGCTCTACAACCTGCAGCGGCAGCTGCAGGAGTCCACCTCCAGCCGGACGGTGCTCTCGGCGCTGGTGGTGGATCAGCGGGGTGTGGTGCTGGCTGCCTCCAACAATGCGCTGGTGGGCTTGCCCATCACCCATGTGCTGCAGCTGCCCAATCAGGCCCAGCTGCGGCCCCTGTTCCGGGAGTGCCCCTCCGCCTCTTCTCTGCTGGCCTGCCTCACCCGGGAGGCGCTGGTGTTCCAGGGCCCGCTGCCCTTGATCGGCGGGCAGGACCTGCTGGCCATGCAGCCCTATCCCCTGGCCCTGGAGGGCATGGGTCGCTATGGCGATCGCGCCACGCTGATCACCGTCACCGACGGCCGCCAGGCCGGCCGCGAGGCGCTGAAGTTCACGCTCACCGTGTTCCTGGCTGGTTTGCTGCCGCTGATGGCCGGTTGCGTTGGCTTGATGCTGCGGTTGCGGCTGCGACTGATCCCGGAGCTGCTGCGGCTCGCCCAGGTGGATGCTCTCTCCGGTGTCTACAACCGCCGGGCCTTCATGGAGACCGCCCAGTCCCTGCTCAGTCGCGCCATGCAGAGCGAGCAACCGATGGCGCTGGCCCTGATCGATGTGGATCACTTCAAGCAGATCAACGACACCTATGGCCATGACGCCGGGGATCAGGTGATCCGCCGGGTCTCGGAGTTGCTGCGGGCTTCGGTGCGCAGCACGGATCTGGTGGGACGGCTGGGCGGCGATGAGTTCGTGATTCTGGTGAAGCTGCCCAGCGATAAGGCCACGGCGATGCTGGAGCGCACGCTGGCGTTGGTGTCCGGCACCGACATGCAGATCGCCGAGAATGAGCCGGTGACGGTGACCCTCTCGATGGGGGTGATGGCCAGCGACAGCCAGGCCGGTTACGACCTCCCAGCTCTGATGACCGCCGCCGATGCGGCTCTCTACGTGGCCAAGGACCGCGGCCGTGCCCAGGTGGTGAACCTGGAGCTGGAAGCCCAGCGCTCCCGGGCAGGCCTACCCCCCCGGCCCAGGGTTGGTGAATGGCAGGTGTGGGGTGCCTGATCGGCCTGCCAATCACTTGGCGAACTGGTCTGTGGAAAGGGCTGTTTCGTAGTCCGCTACACGGTTGCGGCGCCTGCAGGTGGGTTCACTGGGCAATCCGCCGCGGTCCTGCGCCGCACCTTCTGCCATGCCTGCCGCTCCCCTTCGCCAGGATCCCTTCACCCACGAGAGCCGAACATCGGCGCCGAGGCCGGCGCCGATGTTCGAGCTGATCCCCTACGAGAAGTTCCGCGATACCCCCGCCGTTCGTTTCTTCGACATCACCGTTGCCGAGTCGAACGCGCGCGATCTGGTGATCCACTCCGGCCCGGCCATCAGCCCGCCGGATGAGGAGAACACCGGGGCCTGGCAGTTCTATCTGCATCCCCATCAGGAGGACAACCTGCTGGCCCTGCACGGTGGCCGCACTTTTTACTTGGTGAACTTGGGCTGGAATTACCCGTATCACATCGTGCGCCTGGAAACTGGTGGCGACATCCTGCGCATTCCCCCCGGCACCTTCCATCGCTCCGTCTCAGATCCCGACGGTTCGGTGGTGCTCAATCAGGCCGTTCGCGAAGAGGGCGCCAGTGTGCTGCGCGAGTTCCGCGTGTACAACAGCCGCAAGATTCCGCGCCTGTTTGCCACCACCTTCAAGACGGCGCCCCTGCCCAAGCTGCACGGCGTGAGTTGGTAGGAGCGCGGCGGCACGGGGCTCTTGCAGGCTGGGCTCAGGCCTGCTGACGGCGGCGGGGAAGAGCCAGGGCGTCGCGCTGGGTGAACAGCTCGCAGGCCGCATAGGCGGCCGGCAGGTTGGCCACCCGCTGCCAGTTGTCGTCCTGAGCGGAGTGGTTCACCACGTAGCCACCGCCACCATCGCGGGCGATGCGGCATCCGTCCGTTGTGAGGCCAACCAGGTGCAGGTGCTCGCTCATCAATCCGCTCCGAACTATTCCGGTTGTAGATCTGGCCGGGTGCTGCTGGCCTGTGTGGCTTTGCTCACGCAATCAAACGTGAACCTGTTGAACACAACCTGAAGCTGGTGGCTCGCTTCACAGGCGCAGATCAATGCTGCAGCAGTCCTGGAAAGCGCCGCGCAACGGTGTGGCAACGGGCTGAGAGGCGCTTGGTGCTGCCTCCTCGGCGGTGAGGGCTTCAAAACCGTCGCACTCCTGCCACAGCCTCCAGCTGCGCAGCGGCTGGCCGCCCGCGGCGGCCAGAAGATCGAGCTGCAGGGGGATCTGCACCGGCAGGCAGGGGTGCAGGCAGGGGAACAGCGCCTCCTGGCGGTAGCGCACTGCCACGGGGCGTTCCGCGTCGCCCGCCGGTAGTTGCAGCGGGCGTGCCTGCAGCTGTAGCCGGTGCTGCTGGCGGAAGGCGGCCGTGGTGATCACCTCGAAGCGCCGCAGGGAGCTGTCGACGAAGCGGCTGGTGCTGCCGCCTTCCACCGGCGTGTCGCACAGCAGCACCGGCTACAGC
>Ga0310334_100107_pt1 | contig 26039 bp, 18 predicted proteins | sample LakMicMIDCLREDC7_FD_195548 | JGI IMG/M metagenome (GOLD analysis project Ga0310334, IMG submission 195548) | Enriched freshwater cyanobacterial communities from Lake Michigan, Michigan, United States - MI23.DCL.RED.C7 (v2) (version 2) | ecosystem: Environmental > Aquatic > Freshwater > Lake...
GGCAGCTTGAGATTTGTATAAGAGATATGCGCCGTGATGCCTGTATTACCGACGATGTCATTTTGATTGCTGCCAATCAGCGAGTTTGCGCTGCTCACCACGCCGCTCACCCCGCTGCTGCCGCTGCCCCACGTCACCGCTCCCGCATACCTGTTCCAATTACCACTGCGAACAACGAAGTTGCCATTGCTGAGCGCCGTGATGCCGCTAGAGCCGACGTTGTCATAGGGATTGCTGCCAGTTAGCGCAGAGATCAGCCCACCCGTGTTGCCATCAAATAGATAAACACCACCGGAATTCACGCCAAAGGCATCACTATCGGGATCGGTGGCCACGACGTTGCCGCCCTGCAGCACCGCCACCTCCTTCGCGAAGCCATTGCCGCTGCCAGGGAATGGGCTCTCCAGTGGGAGCACGTCGTAGGCGACCTGCCCCGCCGTGTTCGCCGCCGCATCGATCCGGATGTTCTTCGGATCCAGCAGCAGGCTGCCCGCCGTTCCCTGGGGCGCACGCGCATCAGCCTGGCCGCCGTATACCAATTGCTCCTTGCCCGACACCTCGATCGCGCCGCCATTGCCGCCACCGGCTCCACCACGGGCGCTGGCATTGCCTCGGTAGGTGGTGCTCCCCTCCGCCCACACCACCACCTGGCCGCCATCACCCCGGCCGGTGGCATCAGCCTTGAGCGTGCTGCTGCCGTTAACGCTGGTGCTGGTGGCGTTGCCGCCGCCCAGGCTCAGCGGCCTGCCCTGGTAGCCGCCGCCCACACGCACCGCACCGCCACCCGCTGCACCCGAGGCCTCCAGCTGGGCTGCCGCCAGCGTGACCTTCGGTGCCGTGACCTCGATCGTGCCGCCGCTGCCGCTGGCACCCTCTCCATTGGCGCGCATTGTGGCCGAGCTGAACAGCCGCTCACCCGCCTGCACGCTGATCGTTCCTCCCGGGCCGCCAGCGGCAGCACCACCGCCAGCGCCGCTCGCATCCAGCACCGCCGAGCGGGTCTGCACCACGGCCTCGCCCGCCTGCACCGTGATCGAACCCGCTGCGCCGGCGGTCCCACTGGCCTGGATCGGCGCACTGTTCAGCACCGTGCCGGCCGCGCTGATCGCCACGGACGACCCCGCCACCGGCGCTGCCTGCAGCACCGACTGCCCCTGGATCGCCACTGAGCCAGCGCGGGCCTCAACCCCCGCCGCCTGCAGCAGCACGTTGCCTCCCTGGGCATCCAGCAGCAGGTCCTGGTTCACCGTGAGCAGGCCGCCAGCCAGGCTCAGATCACCGTTCTTCTGCAGTCCAAGCGCCGCCAAGGCCGCCGGATCGTTCACCGCTCCCGCCAAGCCCTGCACCGGCGTGCCGCTCAGCAGCGCCGCCTGGCCAGCCGTGGTACCGGCCGCATCGAACACCCCAGCGCCTACGCGCCAACCTGTCGCTGTGCTCAGGTTCAGCTGCTGAATGTTGGCGAAGCCGCCGGCCCCGCTCAGGGTGATGCCGCCGGGGGAGAGCCACACCAGATTGGTGGGGCCCGAAAAGTTCACCAGCTTGTCGATGAAGCTGCCGGCAGGGCTGGTCACCGCCATGAACACATTCGGCAGGCCGCCGGTGTTCACGTTCACGCCCGTGATCGCGCCTCTTGTATCAAAGGCTGCAAAACGGTGAAACAGATTGCTACCCGCCGCCGTGCCGCCACTTACTTGGCAAAGTCCGGTCCCACAGCTGCCGCCTACAGCGCCGTTCACGGCCGTGCCCAGGCTCATCCCGCCGCCGCTCGCTGTTACCTCGCCCGCCAGCGCCGAGCCTCCCGCCACCAGCGGAGCTCCAGCCAGCAAAAGCGCCCAGAGGCCGATGGCGCGCGAGTTGGTCATCGGTCTGCGCTTGATGTGCAGCACCTTTGCAGGCTAGTCCCATCTCCTGTAGTTGCACCCCCACAATTGGGTAGGAAGCGCTAATTCTCGCGGCCTCTGGAGCAAGCCGGGATTTTCCGATACCGTTGGCCCGCGCCGTGATTGCCGGACCGTCGTCCGGGCCAACCGTTGATCCTGACCCTTCTGGCTCAGCTGGTGGCGCCGCCTACACAGACCGGCCCAGTGCGCCTACCAGGACCTGAGGCCGGCGAGCAGCGCCTGGATCGGCGGCGTCCGGCCCCCGTACTTGAACTGCAACCCGGTGAGGGGCCTGGCCCGGCACCAACTCCGGCGCCGACACCAGGGCCAGCACCCGATCGCGCCCCCATACAAGAGCGCAACCTGCCCGAGGTGCGGGGCAGCAGCCGCTACAGCAAACAGCAACTCGCCGGCATCTTCCAGAGCTGCCTGGCCATCGCCGATCCGGGCGAGCGGCTCAAGGCCTGTGCCGCCAGCCTCACCGCCCGGCTGGTGGCCGATGGCTTCGTCAACAGCCGGGTCTACACCGTGGCCACCCCCGCACCGGGCTACCTCGATGTGGTGCTCGGGCGAATCGTGGAGGTGCGGGTCAACGCCAAGGATGCCTGGCTGAAACGCCGCATCACCCGCCTGCTGCAGCCCCTGCAGGGGGAGGTGCTCAACCTGGGTGAGCTGGAACGCCAGATGAGGCTGCTGCAGCGCCAGGGGGCCGTGCGCAACCTGCGCACCAACCTCGGCCGCCTCGGCAGCGACCCAACCCAGGCGGTGCTCACGGTGAACGCCGAACTGGGTGCTCAGCCCTTCCAGGGAGACCTTTCCCTGCGCAATGACGGCTCCAACGGCACCGGTGACGGCCGCGCCGTGGCCACCCTGGTGAAGGGAGGCGTGGCCACCCCGGGCGACCTGATGCTGCTCTACGGCGAGCTCGACTTCGCCGATGCGCCAACACCCGATCTGGGCGCGGTGATCACCTCCCTGAGCTACACCTACCCCCTCAGCGATCAGTTCAATCTCACCGGTTCCTTCGGCTACAGCCGCCGCAACCTGGTGGAGCTCACGCCACCGCTCGATCAATACAGCACCCGCCAGTTGCAGGGCCTCGGCCAGCTGGAGTGGGTGTTCAAGGAAACCCTCACCCAGCGCTGGGGCGCCTTCGCCGCCCTGAGCCTCAACGGCAGCGACAATTACCTCTCCGGCAATGCCCTGCCGAGCTTCCTGCCGGAGGTGCTCCGCTCCCCCCGCACCGGCTATCTGCGGATGGGGCTGAGCGGCAGCGGCCTCAGCTCCTCGGTGGGTTGGAGCGGCAACGTGTATGCCCTGCAGGGGATCGGGGCCCTCAGCCCCAGCACCCAGATCGACGAACTGGCTCAGGCCGGCATCGCCCCGGGACAAGCCACCGCTCTTGGCGGGCTGATCTCGGCCGCCTGGGGATTCGCGCCGAGCTGGCAGCTCAACCTGCGGGCCGCCGGCCAGGTGGCGTTAAATCCGCTAACTCCCGCCATGCAGTTCAGCATCGGCTCCGATGTGGGGTTGCGGGGTCTGCCGGGTCAGCTGATCAGTGGCGACAACGGCTGGCTCGGCACCGGTGAACTGGTGTGGACCTTCTGGCAGAAGAAGGCGCAGGCGCTGCAGCTGGTGCCGTTCATGGGCTACGGCGGCATCAACACCAAACTGCAGGGGTTCAGCTTCACCGACAACGTGGGCTCCGGCGGCGTGCTCGCCCGCTGGCTGGCCGGCGAACGCTGGACGCTGGAGGCGGGCTGGGTGGATCAGTTCTCCACCAACGACAACATCGGCCCCTGGACCGACTGGGTTCTCGGCCAGGGCTTCTACGGCAGAGTTCAGTACCGCTTCTGAGCCCAGCCATGGCACGCCCGCCGAAGCGTTGGCACCAGCTGGGCAAGGGCCTGATGCTGGCGGCCCCCTATGGCGGCGCGCTGCTGCTGGTGCTGGTGCTGCGCCTCAGCGGCATCGCCGAAACCCTGAACCTGCTGCTCTACGACCTGGTCACCCACCTGCGGCCCGCTCCCGCAGGCGCCAGCACACCGATCACGCTGATCGGCATCAGCGAGCAGGACATCAGCCTCTACGGCTGGCCGATCGATGATCGCCTCCTCTGCGATGCCATCCGCCAGCTGAGCGAGGAAGGCACCGCCGCCATCGGCCTCGACCTCTACCGCGACAAGGGGGTGGGCCCGAGCCAGCAGTGCCTGCGCCAGCAGGCCCGCAGCAATCCCCGGCTGGTTTCGATCTTCAATGTGGCCGAATCGATCGGCCCGATCCCCGGCACCCCTCCCGAGCGCCAGGCCTTCAACGATCTGGTGCTCGACCCCGACGGGCTGGTGCGCCGCCAGCTGGTGCACGTGGCCGGCCAGGACGCCGCCACCGTTGCTCTCTCCCTGCGGCTGGTGGAGGTGTCCAGGGGCGACAACCTGCTGCGCCGCCAGCTGGAGCAGAGCAGCGGCGCCGGCTCCTGGCTGGAGCCCAACGCCGGCGGCTACTTCGGCCTCGATGCCGCCGGCTTCCAGCAGATGATCTGGTTCCACCGGCCGGGCAGCTTCCCCAGCTGGACCCTGAACCAACTGCTACGGCGGCAGGTGCCCGCGCGCTTCATCCAGAACCGGATCGTGATCATCGGCAGCAGCGCCCCCTCCCTGCGCGACCTGTTCCTGGTGCCCCAGAGCCGCTTCACATCGGCCGGCGCACGCCAGATGCAGCTCACCGGCATGGAGCTGCACGCCAACCTGGCCGCTGGGCTGGTGCGGATGGCGGATGGTCGGCCCCATCCTCTTGTGGCCCTGCCGGGCTGGAGTGGCTCCCTGCTGCTGCTGCTGGGCCTGGCTCTCGGCGGAGTGCTCGGGGAAAGCTTCGCCACCCTGCGCCGCAGCATCCTCACCGTGGGAGCCGTCGAGGTGGTGGCATTGGCCGCGGCGGTGGGCCTGCTGCTGCAGGGGGTCTGGGTGCAGACGAGCCTGCCGCTGGCGGCACTGGCGCTGATGGCAGGAGCAGCCTGGCTGCGCCGCGGTGCCGCCAGCCAGCAGCAGCGCCAGCAGATCCAGCGGCTGCTGGGCCAGTCCACCTCACCGGCGGTGGCGCAGCAGCTGTGGGAACAGCGGGATGACCTGCTCAACGACGGGCGCTTCGAAGGTCGGGTGCTGCCGGTGACGACCGTGTTCTCCGACACGTGCAACTTCACGACCGTGTCGGAGAGCCTCAGCCCTGCCGATCTGCTCGCCTGGCTCAACCGCGGCATGGCCCTGTGCGTGCCCGCGATCACCCAGCGCGCCGGCATGGTGAACAAGTTCACCGGCGATGGCTTCCTGGCGGTGTTCGGTGCGCCACTGGGCCGGGGCGCCGAGGCCGATGCCCAGGATGCGATCGAGGCCTGCCTGGCGATCCAGCGCAGCCTGGAGGCGCTGAACCGCGACCTGGCCGCCGATGGAGCCCCCGCGATGCACATGCGCATCGGCGTGCACTCCGGCGATGTGCTGGCCGGCTCAATGGGCAGCAGCGAACGCCTCGAATACGCCGTGATCGGCGACACGGTGAACTGCGCTTCACGGCTGGAGAGCTACGAGAAAACCCGGCAGACGAACATCTGCCGGGTGCTGGTGTCGTCCGCCACCCGGGATCTGCTCAGCCCGGCACGGCGGGATGCCCTGCTCTGGGACTACTGGGGCAGCCTGCAGGTGAAGGGCCGGCAGGAGCCCCTTGATATATGGGAGCTCAGAGGCAGCGCACCGGCAGACTCTCCGGCCAGTCAGGCCCCATGACATCCTCAAGGCCGAAGTTCTTGGCCAGGTCGGCACGGGACACCTTGGCCCCGCACAGACCCTTGAGCCGCTGCAGCCCCGCCTGAATGCTGCGGTCGCTGGCGGTGGCATCGCCCACCAGCAGGCTCAGCGCCGGCGGCGACACGGACTCCACGAAGCTCAGCGGATCACTGGATGCCGGCGCTGCATCGCTGCAGCGGTAGGACGACTCCCACACCTCCGCCCCCTTGAAGCTGCCCACCTTCAACAGGGTCACACCCGCCGTCGCCGCGGGCAGGTTGCGCTGAACGGTGGCACCGGCAGCAGTTCCCCCTGGTCCCTGCGGTCGGAACTGGAGCTGCAGCGGCCTCGGGTTGGCGGTGGGCCCCTCCAGCACTGCCACGGTCAGGGCCGGGCCAGGTGCGAACACGCTGTCGCTGGGCACCAGATGGGCCAGGAGCCGGGCGGCGCACTCGCCGCGCGTGCCACCTCCCACGCGCCGACCCGGGAAGGTGGAGCGCAGATTGGGCTGCGCCAGGGCAGCGGAGCCCTCGGCCAGCAGGGCCAGAGCGATCAGCAGGGAAGCGACACGCACGGAATGTCGACAGCATCGTGATTCCAGAATGACGCCAGCGCCGAATACAGGCAACAGTTGTTCAGCAGAACCAGGCGTTCAGCTGAAACAGATGGTGGCCAAGGCTGCCCAGAGCGCCTTGGTGAGCAGATGCAGAGCCTGGTCTGTTTTGAGGCCGAAGGTCTTGCGGCACTTGGCAATATCGATCACGGCATGGATCACCCACTCGCCCAGCCCCAGCAGAGGAACCCCGGTGAGCACCGCCACAAAGAAACCATGGATGGCAGCATGGGAGCCAAGCCACCACTGCCAGGGCAGGGTGACACCCTTGCCTGGGCACTTCTCCACCGCCATCCGATCATTCTGAAGGCCAAAGTCCGCCAGGAAGTGGCCCATCACCAGCAGCAGCAACAGGTTCAGGCCATCGGCAATCGGCATGACGGGCAAGGAGATCAGATCGAGGCCTGCAGACCCATGTCTAGGTTGACATGACGATGTTTGTGCGGATTTCGGCCAGCGCCGGCCTGCTGATCGGGCTGTGGCTACTGCGGCAACTGATGCAGCGGCAGCGGCTACCACCACCGCCCTGGCGCCTGCCGGCCGCTGCGCTGATCCTGCAGCTGCTGGGCGATCCCCTGGCGAGCCTGCTGCAGCCGGGCGCGGCCCAAAGCCTGCTGCTACTCCTTGATGGCCTGGTGGCCACCTATGCCCTGTTGGTACTGGTGAGCTGGGGGCTGCTGCAGCTGCCGCCAGCCCTGGGGCTCACCAGAACGATGCCGCAGATCCTGCGCGATCTGCTGGTTCTTGGGGCGGCGGCGCTGCTCACGCTCCTGAGCCTGCAGCAGGCGGGCGTGAATCTGGTGGGGCTGGTCACCACCTCAGCGGTGCTGACCGCGGTGATCGGCCTGGCGGCCCAGGAAACCCTCAAGGATCTGTTCGGTGGGCTATCGATGCAGATCGGCTCGGCCTTCGCCGTCGGCGACTGGGTGGATCTGGGCGAACAACGCGGCAGCGTGGAATCGATCACCCTGATGAACACGGTGCTGCGCAATCTGGAGGGCGCCGAGATCGTGATCCCCAACAGCAAGGTGGCCGCAGCGGCCGCCCGGCGTTACCGGCCCGGCCAGCCGGTGGGCCACCGCTTCACGGTAGGGCTCGATTCCAGCCATCCGCCAGCCCAGGCGCTTCACCTGTTGCAGCAGACCTTGCTGAACCATCCAGATGTACTCGCACAGCCGGCACCGCAGGTGTGGATCAGCCGCTATGGCGAGAGCGCCGTGGACTACGAGCTGCTGCTGTTTCAGCGGGAAGCCGGCGACCGGCCTCAGTACCAACTGCGCGGTGAGCTGCTGGAGCAGATCTGGTACGCGCTCCAGCGCGAGGGGCACAGCATTCCGTTTCCGGTGCTGGAGCTGCGGCGCAGCCCGGCCCGCGACGCGCTGGATGGGCTGCCGGACTGGAGCAGGAGCGAACGGCGGGCGGAACAGCTTGCACGCAATCCCCTGTTCGCCGGCCTCAGCCCGCAGGAGCTCGCCACCCTGGCAGCGCTGACGCGCTGCCTGCGCTTTGGGCCGGGCGAAACGGTGGTGCGCGAAGGGGAGGCGGGCGATTGCCTCTATCAAGTGCTGAGTGGAACGGTGGAGGTTCGCAAGGAAGGGCCTGGCGGCAGTGATGCGAGCGATCGGGAGGTGGCACAGCTTGCGACCGATGCGGTGTTCGGCGAGATGACCCTCTGCACCGATGCCCCCCGCAACGCCACGGTGCGGGCCCTGGAGGAAACGGTGCTGCTGGAGGTGGAGCGGCGGGATCTGGTGCCGCTGCTGGAGGCGAACCCCCGCCTGCTGGAGCAGCTCGGCGCCCTGGTGAGCGCCCGTCAGCAGGAACTGGACCGCTTCAGCGCAGCGGCGGCCTCGGAGCGCAGCGGCTGGCTGGTGAACAGGATGCGCCAGTTGTTCGCGGGGCTGGGAGTGCGCTGACAGCGAGAACGCCGCTCAGCGGCCGCTAACCCCGAACACCTCCGTCGCCCCGATGCCCTTCACAACCTGGTCCCCGAAGCTGCGCAGCTGCAGGCCCGCAGCCCCCTCCACAAGCCGGGCCGTCGCCGCATCGAGGCAGACCACAGTGTCCAGGCCGCGGGTGAGGCCCTCCATCCGGCTCGCCAGGTTCACCGTGTCTCCGATCACGGTGAACTCCAGCCGCTGGGGACTGCCGATCTGACCCGCAACCACCGGGCCGCTGGCCAGGCCGACGCCATTCGCCAAAGCATCAAGCTCCTCCCCGTGATCCGCGGCCTCCTGCTGCCAGGCGGCATTGAGCGCAGCAAGCCGCTCCTCCATCGCCAGAGCGCAGCGCACCGCTGCCTCCGCCTCCTGCCGAACGCCGCGACCCACCGGTGAACCGAACACCGCCATCACGGCATCGCCCATGAACTTGTCGATCGTGCCGCCGTGCTCGGTGATCACCTCCACCATCGCCCCCAGGTAGGTGTTCAGCTGGCGCACGTGCAGTTCGCTCTCCCCAGCGGCGGTGCGGCGGCGGGTGAGCTGGGTGAAGCCCTTGAGATCCGAAAACAGCACCGTGACCTCCAGCACCCGGCCGCGCAGGATGCCCTGCGCTGATTCCGGGTCCGCGAGGATCTCGGCCACCACGCTCGGCGCCACGTAGCGCTCGAACGTGCGCCGCAGCCGGCGCCGCTCCCGCCCCTCCAGCAGGTAGGCATTGCCACCCACCACCAACCCCAGCAGCACCAGACCGCTGACGGGCGCCAGCAGCGGAATCCAGCGATTGGCAGCGTTCAGGGCCCCCACTGCAGCCACCAGCTGCAGCACCAGCACAGCCAGCACCACCGCCAGCCGCCACTGAAAACCCTTGCGCACCAGCGCCAGGACCGACGCCAGCACCAATGGCGCCATCGCCAGCAGCGCCCGCCCCGGCGCGGACTGGGGCCAGGCCAGCAGACCATCACCCTGCAGGGAGTTCGCGGTGGCGGTGGCCAGCAACTCCAGGCCCGAGATCGGCCCGAAAGCCGTGGCATGGCGTCCACCCTCCAGGGGGCCCACCACCACAAGCGCGTCCTTCAAAACGGGCTTGAGAGCATGGCCGCGCCAGCGCTCCGGATCGAGAACCTCCCAGGCCGGCAGGCGGGCGAAAGTCCCTTCCGGCCCATACACATTGAGTTCCATGCGGGCATCCGGCTGGCGCGATCGGCGACCCGCCTGCAGCAGCAGCGCATTGGCCAGCGACGGCGGCGCCACCACCCCCTGCCCCCGCAGCAGACCACCGCTGTAGGCCTCGGGATGGCGCAGCGGCTGACCCGGAACCGCAGCCAGGGTGTTGGTGAGGCCGAGCCTCCCCGGGCCAGAGAGGGCCTTGAGGTAGACCTCCGGCAGCACCAGATTCAGGCCACCGGCTCCGCGGGAATCCTCCGGTTCCAGCATCTCCGCCGCCGCGGCCACGCGCCCCCCGTGCGCCGCCAGCAGGGCAGCCATGGCGGCGTCATCCGCCGGGCCTCTTCCACTTGGGCCCTCGAACACCACGTTGATCGCCACCGCCGCCGCACCGGCCTGCAGCAGGCGCTCACTGAGCTGCCCGTAGGCCACACGCGGCCAAGGCAGGGTGTTGAGACCCCTGGCCCAGCCTGGGATCACCGAGCCCGGCCCGCCTTCGGTGAACCAGGCCGCCTGCTGCAGGGTGGCGTCATCCACCGGCACCATCACCACCTGGCGCGGCGGCCGGCGCGGACCGCGCCAGAGCAGCAGTTGCTGCTCCAGGCTGCGCTCCCACACCCGCAGCCGCGGCCCCGGCCAGCCGGCGCTGACCCCCGTCCAGATCGTGATCCCGGCGGAGATCAGCGCCAGGCCAGCGCTACGACCCAGACGAACACGCCGGAGGAAGGGCTGCCCTGCGGCCATTTAGATCAGTCCAATCGGGAACATCAGCCGGGGCATCAGGCTCAGAAGAAGCCGAAGCGCGGGATGGAGGGAATGGAAGGCACCGCGGGCGCTGCAGGCAGGGCGGCGCCGGGGATTGAGGGCAGCGACACCCCCGGAAGTGCCCTGCGGAGGTAGCTCTCCAGCGCGCCGAAACCAGGGAGCTGGCTGGTGTAGCCCGAAAACAGCGGGCCGTTGAGGATGCTGCTGTAGTCGCCGGCGCTCAGCTTGAGCAGGCCAAGGATCACCCCCACCGGTGAGATCGTCAGTTTCTGCCCCGCGCCCACAGTGGTGGGGGGCTGGCCGCTGGGCGCACCGTCCCTGAGAGTTTCCACCTCCACCGAACCCTCCAGCACCGAGAGCTCGGAGCTGCCATCGTCCTGCACCTCGATCAGATAGTTGGTGCCCCGCACACTCATCCGTGCCGAGCGGGTGCAGCCGTTCTGCTTGCCGGATACCAGGATCTGCCCCTTCTCCATCAGGAAGCAGCTGCTGCCGAGCTTGAGCAGGGAGAAGCGGTTGAGCCGGCCCGCCGCACCGCCGCTGAAGGTCAGCTGGCCACGGCTGTCGCGGGTGCTCACCACCTGCGGCGCGCTGGCCCGGGCGTTCACCCGAGCCTGTTTCTGATCGATATAGAGCTGATTGCCATCGAGAATCTCCTGCACCGTGGCGGTTTCAGCGGCATGGGCTGGGCTGCCGCCCGCCAGACACAACACCGCGGGCGACATCGCCAGCGCCAGGGTCGCGGCCAGCGTGGTAGCGGAGCGATGCGCCATGGCAGCGGCAGGCGGATGCGCAGCATTCTGGGGGTATCCGGAGGATGGCCCGCGCCGGCAGCCTCAGCCCAGCACTCCCTCCAGCTCCTGCCGCGCCTGAACGAGCGCCCCATCAAGCGCCGCACCATCGCGCCCACCTGCCTGGGCCAGGTTGGGCCTGCCGCCGCCACCGCCGCCGCAGACCTTGGCGATGCCGCCGATGAACTTGCCGGCCTGCTGGCCCCTGGCGATCACGGCCTTGCCGAAGGCCGCCACCAGAATCACCTTGCTGAGATCGGCCGGATTGGGCAGGCCGCCCAGCACCACGGCGGCTCCAGCACCCAGCTGATCCGCCAGGCCCTGAGCCGCGCTCTGCAAGCCAGCGCCATCCACGCCATCGAGCCGCGCCACCAGCAGCTGAAAGGGCTCACCGCCGCCAGCGTCGCCAAGGGCCGCCGCCTGGGCCGCGAGGGCCGCGGCCTTGGCCAGGGCCAGCTCCTCGCGCGCCGCCGCCAGGGCCTTGCCGGTGGCCTTGAGCTCGTCCTGCAGGGCTGACACCCGCTCCACGATCTCGCCGGGCTGGGCCTTGAAGCGCTCACCCAGCAGCTTCACCACCGCATCGCGCTCGTTCAGATAGGCCAGCACCGCCGGGCCGGCCACCGCCTCGATACGGCGAATGCCGGCCGCCACGCCGCTTTCGCTCACGATCTTGAACAGGCCGATTTCAGCGGTGTTGGCCACGTGGGTGCCGCCGCACAGCTCCATCGACACGCCGGGCACGTCCACCACCCGCACCACGTCGGCGTATTTCTCGCCGAACATCGCCACGGCGCCGGCGGCCTTGGCCTGCTCGATCGCCATCTCCTGCACCTCAAGGCTGTGGGCCTCGGCGATCCAGCCATTGATCAGCGCCTCGATCTGCTCCAGCTCGGTTGCCGTCACGGCGCGGGGGCAGTGGAAGTCGAAGCGGAGGCGATCGAAATCCACCAGCGAGCCGGCCTGACCGATGCCCGGCTCCACCACCTGCTTGAGCGCCGCCTGCAGCAGGTGGGTGGCGGTGTGGTTCGCCTGGGCACGACGGCGGCAGGCGCGATCCACCTGGGCGTTCAGCAGATCGCCCAACACCAGGCTGCCGCGTTCGATGCGGCCGCTGTGCACGAACACGCTGCGATTGCGGCTCACCCCCTCGATCACCACGATCACGCCCTCACCACCAGCTCCATCGCCGCTCAGCACACCGCGGTCGCCCACCTGGCCGCCGCCTTCGCCATAGAAGGGGGTGGAATCCAGCACGAGCTGCACCGCATCACCGGCGCTGGCGCGCTCAGCCGGCTCGCCGTTCACCACCAGGGCCAGCACACAGCTGGGGTGCTCCAGCGCCTCGTAACCCTTGAAGGCCGTGGCCTCCAGCTCGGCGGCCATCTGTTCGATCGCCCCCTGCAGGGTGAGATCGATGCTCACCGCCGCAGCCTTGGCCCGCTGGCGCTGGGCCTCCATCGCCGCCTCGAAGCCCGCCAGATCCACCGTGAGGCCGTGCTCCTCGGCGATCTCCTCGGTGAGCTCCAGCGGGAAGCCGTAGGTGTCGTACAGCTCGAAGGCCTGCTCACCGGAGATCTGCTTCGGACTGGCGGCGAGCACGTCGGCCAGCAGCTTCTCGCCCCGCTCCAGGGTTTCCAGGAAGCGGGCCTCCTCGCGGGCCAACTCCGCCAGGATCACCTCACGCCGCTCGATCAGCTGCGGATAGGCGGCCTGCATCAGCGCGATCGAGGCCTCGCCCATCGCGGTCAGGAAGGGCTTGTCGATGCCGAGGAGCCGTCCGTGACGGACGACGCGGCGCAGCAGCCTGCGCAGGATGTAACCGCGGCCCAGGTTGCTGGCCGTCACGCCATCGCAGATCAGCTGGGTGATGGCGCGGGAGTGGTCGCCGATCACCTTGAGCGACGTCTTGCCCTTGTCGTCGAGGGCGCGGTAGTCAACCCCCGCCAGGCCCGCCGCCGTGTCGATCAGCGGAACGATCAGATCGGTTTCGTAGTTGTTGGGAACGCCCTGCAGGATCTGGGCCATGCGCTCCAGGCCCATGCCGGTGTCGATGTTGCGGTTGGCCAGCGGCGTGAGGGTGCCCTCCGCGTCGCGGTTGTACTGCATGAACACCAGGTTGTAGAACTCGATGAAGCGGCTGTCGTCCTCCAGATCGATGCCGTCGTCGCCGAGTTCGGGTTTGAAGTCGTAGTAGATCTCCGAGCAGGGGCCGCAGGGGCCGGTGGGGCCTGAGGCCCAGAAGTTGTCCGCTTCATCCATGCGGATGATCCGCTTGGGGTTCACGCCCACCACGTCGCGCCAGATCGCCTCGGCTTCGTCGTCCTCACGGAACACGCTCACCACCAGGTTCTGCGGCGAAAGACCGAACACGCCGGTGCTCAGCTCCCAGGCCCACTGGATCGCCTGCTCCTTGAAGTAGTCGCCGAAGGAGAAGTTGCCGAGCATCTCGAAGAACGTGTGATGCCGCGCCGTGCGGCCCACGTTCTCGATGTCGTTGGTGCGGATGCACTTCTGGCTGCTGGTGGCCCGCGGCGCCGGCCGCTGCTGCTGCCCGAGGAACACCGGCTTGAACGGCAACATGCCGGCGATGGTGAGCAGCACGGTGGGGTCGTCCGGCACCAGCGAGGCGCTGGCCATCGGTTGATGACCCCGCTGCTCGTAGAAATCCAGGAAGGCGGCGCGGATCTCGGCACCGCTGCGGGGGCGGCCGGCGCCTGCAGTGGAAGCGGCGGAGGGAGCGGCGGCCATGGTGAAGCGGAGCGGAAGGTGCCTGAACAGGGCATGATCGCCCAGCATGAGCGCCGCTCCCGCCACCACACCCGCCCCTCCGCCGGCCCCCAGCCGCGGCGAGCTGCGGCTGCGCTCGATCGCCTGGGCCCTGGCGGCCGGCCTCAGCGCCCTGGGGCTGGGCCTGGTGATCAGCGGTTTGGAAGCGGGCCTGCGCGCCGGCGGCTGCGGCCTTCTCTATGGCCTGCTGGCCTTTCACCTGCAGCGCGTCGACCCGGACGACGGCCACCTGCAGGCGGGCCTGGTGGGGGCCGTCTGCGGCATCCACAGCCTCGGCCTGCCACCGCTGATGAGCTGGCCTCTTGAGGCGCCGCTGTCGCAATCGCTGGCCAGGGTCGCGCCAGCTGTGATGATGGAGCTCGTTCGTGCCTGGCTGCCGCTGATCGGCGCCGCGCTGGTGCTGCACGGATCCCAGGCCCTCTCGCGATCCCTCGCGACGGGGCAGCGGCCGATTTCCCGGCCGTGAGCTGAGATCACCGCGCAGGCACCGGCCCACTTGCCCCCATGAGCCTGCTGCATGCCACCTGGCTTCCCGTCGTCCCGGCGGGCAGCTTCGCCAAAGGCAAGGCCCCCTCTGCGGGCCTGCTGATCTGGGCGGACACCTGGCGTGTGGCCGAACCGGTGGCACCGGGACAGGCGCTGGCCGCTGAAGCCCCGCCCCACCCCCTCAGCCTCGATCTCGACACCCTGGCCACCTGGCTGGACGAGAACAATTTCTGGTCGGAGGCGCTGCGCCAGGCCTCGGCCACCCTCACCCTGCCCAGCCGCCGCCAGGGGGCGCGCGGCAGCAAGGCCGGCGCCGACGATCCCTGGAGCGGCCTGCCCCTGCAGGCGGGTGAACCGCTGCCGAAGGAGCTGAGCTGGTGGCCCTGGCAGGTGGAGGGCTGGTGCCTCAAGCCGGGCCCCGCCGCCGAATGGCTCAACCAGCTGCCCCTCTCGGGCTACGCCGAGGCCGGCCTGGGCGACGACCTGCGCTGGTGGGCCCACCTGCAGCGCTGGTGCCTGAGCCTGATCGCGCGCGGCCGCTGGCTGCCGGATGCCGCCGCCGGCAGCGCCAGCTGGCTGCCGCTGCTCAACCGCGAGGACGACCGCCGCCGTCTCGAGGAGCTGGCAGCCCGCATGCCCCAGGTGGTGGCCGCCGCCCGCATCGACACACACCTGGCCTGCGGCCGGCCCCGCTCCAACCGCCTGCTGGTGGCCAGCCTGGTGGAGAAGCTGGTGGATGGCCAGCTGCGCGAGGCCTTCACCCCGGGCGGCCAGGGGCTCGATCCGCTGCTGGAGGCCTGGGAGCAGGGTCTGGCCAGCCGCGACGGTCAGATCGGCCTCGACGAGGAGGACCAGGAGCGGCTGGCGATCGCCAGCCATCACTGGCGCGAAACCGTGGCCGGCCGGGTGGCGCCGGCACGCGCCTGCCTGGAGCTGTTCACGCCGGCCGAAGGCGAGGAGCTGTGGGAGCTGCGCTTCGGCCTTCAGGCTGAGGCCGATCCAAGCCTGCGCGTGCCGGCAGGGCTGGTCTGGGGAGCGGGCGACGGCAGCCTGGCCCTGGGCGAGATCCAGCTGGAGCAGCCCGGGGCGCTGCTGCTGGAGGGCCTGGGCCGAGCGCTCACGGTGTTCGAACCGATCGAACGGGGCCTCGATGCCGCCACGCCGGAAGCGATGCAGCTCACCCCGGCCGAGGCCTTCGTGCTGGTGCGCACCGCCGCCGCCCGCCTGCGCGATGTGGGTGTGGGCGTGGTGCTGCCCGCCAGCCTCTCGGGCGGCCTGGCCTCGCGCCTGGGCCTGGCGATCACCGCCGAGCTGCCGGAGAAGTCGCGCGGCTTCACTCTCGGCGAAACCCTGGAGTGGCGCTGGGAGTTCATGATCGGCGGCGTCACGCTCAACCTGCGCGATCTCGAGAAGCTGTCGGCCAAGCGCAGCCCGCTGGTGCAGCACAAGGGCGCCTGGATCGAGCTGCGGCCCCTGGATCTCAAGAACGCCGAGAAGTTCTGCGCCGTCGATCACCCCTTCAGCCTCGACGATGCCCTGCGCATCACCGGCAACGAGGGCGAAACGCTGCAGCGCCTGCCGGTGCATGCCTTCACCGCCGGGCCGCGCCTGCAGGCGGTGCTGGAGCAGTACCACCAGCAGAAGGCCCCCGATCCGCTGCCCGCGCCCCCCGGCTTCGCCGGCCAGCTGCGGCCCTACCAGGAGCGCGGGCTGGGCTGGCTGGCCTTCCTGCACCGCTTCGATCAGGGCGCCTGCCTGGCCGACGACATGGGCCTCGGCAAGACGATCCAGCTGCTGGCCTTCCTGCAGCACCTCAAGGCCGAGGAGGAACTGAAGCGACCGGTGCTGCTGGTGGCGCCCACCTCGGTGCTCACCAACTGGAAGCGCGAGGCGGCGGCCTTCACACCGGAGCTGGTGGTCACCGAGCACTACGGCCCACGCCGCCCCAGCACGCCCGAAGCCCTGAAGAAGGCGCTGGCGGGGGTGGACCTTGTGCTCACCAGCTACGGCCTGCTCCAGCGCGACAGCGAAGTGCTCGACAAGCTCGACTGGCAGGGCGTGGTGATCGACGAAGCCCAGGCGATCAAGAACCACACCGCCAAGCAGTCGATGGCAGCCCGGGATCTGGGCCGCCCCCTACGCAGCACCAAGGGTGGCGGCAGCCGTTTTCGGATCGCCCTCACCGGCACACCGGTGGAAAACCGCGTCAGCGAGCTGTGGGCGCTGATGGATTTTCTCAACCCGAAGGTGCTCGGTGATGAGCCGTTCTTCCGCCAGCGCTACCGCCTGCCGATCGAACGCTATGGCGATATGTCGTCGCTGCGGGATCTCAAGGCCCGCGTCGGCCCGTTCATCCTGCGCCGGCTGAAAACCGACAAATCGATCATTTCCGACCTGCCGGAGAAGCTCGAGCTGCACGAATGGGTGGGCCTCGCCCCCGAGCAGAAGAAGCTCTACAACAAAACCGTCGAGGAGAGCCTCGATGCGATCGCCCGGGCACCGCTGGGTCAGAAGCACGGCCAGGTGCTGGCGCTGCTCACCCGGCTCAAGCAGATCTGCAACCACCCGGCCCTGGCCCTCAAGGAAGATCCCGAACCAGGCGATGCCGGCTTCTTCAAGGAGTTCGCCGCCCGCAGCGCCAAGGTCCAGCGGCTCGAAGAGATCCTCGAGGAGGTGATCGAAGCGGGCGATCGGGCGCTGCTGTTCACGCAGTTCGCCGAATGGGGCCACCTGCTCAAGGCGCACCTGGAACGCAAATGGCGCCAGGAGGTGCCGTTCCTCTACGGCAACACCAGCAAGACCGAGCGCCAGGCGATGGTCGACCGCTTCCAGGAGGATCCGCGCGGCCCGCAGCTGTTCCTGCTGTCGCTCAAGGCCGGCGGCGTGGGCCTCAACCTCACCCGCGCCAGCCACGTGTTTCACATCGACCGCTGGTGGAACCCGGCCGTGGAAAACCAGGCGACGGACCGCGCCTACCGAATCGGCCAGCAGAACCGCGTACTGGTGCACAAATTCGTCACCAGCGGCTCGGTGGAGGAACGCATCGACCGCATGATCCAGGAGAAGTCGAAGCTCGCCGAAGACATCGTTGGCTCCGGCGAGGACTGGCTCGGCGGCATGGACGTGCGCCAGCTCAAGGAGCTGGTCACCCTGAGCGAGGACTGAGGCGATGGGCACGGGAACCGCACCGGAGCAGAGCGACATCCGCTGGCTGCAGCGCTTCGAGAACCTGGAGCGCGCCCTCGCGCAGCTGCGGGCCGCGATCACAGCCCATCAGGCGATACCAGCGAACGATCTGTTCGTGATCGCGTTGATCAAGGCCTACGAGTTCTCGTTTGAGCTGAGCTGGAAAACCCTCAAGGATCTGCTGGCATGGAACGGCGTCGATGCCCGCCTTCCGCGCGAAGTGCTCAAGCAGGCCTTCGCCACGGGCCTGCTGGAGAACGGTCAGCTCTGGATCGACATGCTCGAGCAGCGCAACCTGATGGCCCACACCTATGACCAGAGCAGAGCTCGCCAGGCCGCTGAGCTGATCAGCCACAGCTTCTGGCCGGAGCTCAACGCGTTGCAACGCAGCCTTGCCGACCGGCGCGAGCAGCAGCAGCAGCAGGGCCAGGAGTCATGAAACCATCGTCCGCCGCCTCCATCGACTCCCCTCTGGCGTCTGATCACAGCCAGCCCGATCACGGCCTGCCCGAGCGCACCGTCACCGAGATCAGCCAGTGCCTGCAGGAGCACTTTCCACAGCTTCACTGGCTGAAGCTCTACGGCTCGCGCGCCATGGGCCGCCACTGGCAGGGCTCCGACATCGACCTGGCCTTCAGTGCCGATGAAGATTGCAGCGCCGCGCTGCATGAGGCCCTCGACCAGCTCCCCACCCCCTATCTGTTCGATGTGACCCACTGGGAATCACTGCGGCACCAAGGCCTGCGGGATCACATCCAGCGCATCGGCAGACTCTTCCCATGACCGTCACCCCCGGCAACCACAACGCCATCACCACCCAGCTGGGCGATCAGGGCCTGGGCCAGCAGCCCTGGTGGGTGGAGCAGTGGATGGAGCTGATCAACGGCTACCGCTTCAAGAAACGGCTGGAGCGTGCCTGGGAGTACGCCCGCAGCGGCAACGTGCTCTCGATTCGCTTCGAGGGGCGCCGCGTGCATGCCCGCGTGCAGGGCAGCGGCGAAGACCCCTACAAGGTGAAGCTCTGGCTGGATGTGCTCAGCGACGACGACTGGCGCTATGTGCTCGAGGCCCTCGGCCAGAAGGCCCGCTGGTCGGCCCAGCTGCTGGCCGGCGTGATGCCCCAGGACATCGAGCGCGCCTTTGCCGCCAGCGGCCGGCGCCTGTTCCCGTTCAAGTTGCAGGAGGTGCGCAGCGAATGCACCTGCCCGGACAAGATCAACCCCTGCAAGCACGTCAGCGCCGTCTATTACCTGATGGGCGAGCGCTTCAGCGAAGACCCGTTCGTGCTGTTCCAGCTGCGCGGCCGCACCCGCGCTCAGCTGCTCACCGATCTGGCTGAACAGCGACGCACCTTGCTGGCTCAGAAAGCGCAGGAAGCACTGGAGCGAACTCCAGCCAGCCAGCCCCCGCAGCCGGGCGCCGCTGGCTCCCACAACCAGGCACCCGCAGCCATCCGCGATCCGAACCGCTGGTGGCGCTACGACGCGGCTCTCGATCCGGCACTCGTGGTGATCACGCCGGCCATGGAGGGCGACACCGGCCTGGATGAGGCCGGCCCCCTGCCCCTGGCTGAAGACGGCCGCTTCCCGGAAGCCGCCCGCCACTTCGTGGAGCACCTCAAGGCGCACGGTGCCGGCTCGAGCGCCAGCGCCATGGCCACCGCCATGGCCGCCGGCAACCGCGATGCCACCGATGCAGCCGATGCCGCTGGCTGAGCCTGAGGCGCCGGTCCCCTGGCTGAAACCCGAAGCCCGGGCGATCGCTGAGCGGATTGTCGCCAGCCATGCCACCGGCTTCGGCCGACCGCTGCTGGCACCGGTCGCCCCGGAACACCTGGCCCAGGAGCTGTTTGCGCTCGCCACGGTGGTGCTCGCCCACGACGGCGCCGATCCCGATGGCGATCCCGGCCCGCGGCTGACCTACGCCAACGCCGCTGCCCTGCGCCTCTGGCATCGCACCTGGCGCCAGCAGGTGGGCCTGCCCTCGCGGCTCACCGCCGAAGCGCAGGAGCGTCCCGGCCGGGCCCGCATGCTGGCCAGCGCCAGGGAGCAGCACGCCATCCGCGGCTACAGCGGGATCCGCATCGACAGCCGCGGCCGCCGCTTCCAGATCCGCAATGCCCGGCTCTGGACCCTGTGGGACTCCAGCGGCAACCCCTGCGGCCAGGCCGCCGCCTTCAGCGACTGGTGGTGGCTGTGATCCCAGCCTGAGACCAGGCCGCCAGAAGCCCTCTCTAGAGTCGCCCGCGGAGCCGCTTCAACGCCCATGGCCGCCAGTCCCGTCGCCACAAGCTCCGGCAGCACCGCAGGCACCCCCCGCGCGCCGCGCCTGTCGCTGCAGTGCGAGCCGATCGGGCCGGACACCACCACGATCCGCTCGCTCGACTGGGACCGCTCCCGCTTCGATATCGAATTCGGCCTGCGCAACGGCACCACCTACAACAGCTTTCTGGTGCGGGGTGAGCGCACCGCCCTGATCGACAGCAGCCACCTCAAGTTCGAGAGCACCTGGCTGCCGCTGCTGCAGGAGCAGATCGATCCGAAGGCCATCGATCACCTGATCGTGTCCCACACCGAACCGGATCACTCCGGGCTGATCGGCCACCTGATCGACCTCAATCCCGAGATCGAGATCGTGGCCTCGAAGGTGGCGATCCAGTTCCTGGAGAACCAGGTGCACCGGCCCTTCAAGAGCCGCGCGGTGAAGAGCGGCGAAGAGCTGGATCTGGGCACCAACCCCGAGAGCGGCGTGCAGCACCGCTTCGAGTTCCTCAGCGCGCCGAATCTGCACTGGCCGGACACGATCTTCTCCTTCGACCACGGCACCGGCATCCTCTACACCTGTGATGCCTTCGGCCTGCACTACTGCTCAAACGACGTCTTCGATGTCGACCCCGGCGCCATCGCGCCGGACTTCCGCTTCTACTACGACTGCCTGATGGGCCCCAATGCCCGCAGCGTGCTGCAGGCGATGAAGCGCATGGATGCCCTGCCGGCGATCCAAACCATTGCCGTGGGCCACGGCCCGCTGCTGCGGGAGCACCTCAGCCTCTGGCTCTCCGATTACCGCGAGTGGAGCGAGAACCGCAGCAAGGGCGAGGCCTATGCCGCCGTCTGCTATGTGAGCCAGTACGGCTTCTGCGATCGCCTCAGCCAGGCCATTGCCCGCGGCATCGGCAAGGCCGAGGCCCAGGTGCAACTGGTGGACCTGCGCGCCACTGACCCGCAGGAACTCACCGCCCTGGTGGGCGAGGCCAGCGCCGTGGTGGTGCCCACCTGGCCCGCCAACCCCGATGCCGACCTGCAGGCCTCGATCGGCACGCTGCTGGCGGCCCTGCAGCCCAAGCAGTGGATCGCCATCTACGACGCCTATGGCGGCAACGACGAGCCGATCGACACCGTGGCCTCCCAGCTGCGCAGCCTCGGCCAGAAGGAGGCCTTCGAACCCTTGCGCATCCGCCAGGTGCCCCAGGCCGACGACTACCAGCGCTGCGAGGAGGCCGGCACCGACCTGGGCCAGCTGCTCACCAAGGCCCGAACCATCGCCGCCATGAAGGCCATCGACGGCGAACTCGACAAGGCCCTGGGCCGCCTCTCCGGAGGCCTTTATGTGGTGACAGCCCGCCAGCAGACGGCCGATGGCGCACGCAGCAGCGCCATGGTGGCCAGCTGGGTGAGCCAGGCCAGCTTCGATCCGCCGGGGATCACGGTGGCCGTTGCCAAGGATCGCGCCATCGAGTCGCTGATGCAGGTTGGCGATCGCTTCGTGCTCAACATCCTGCGCGAGGACAACCACCAGCAGCTGCTGCGCCATTTCCTCAAGCGCTTCCCACCGGGTGCAGACCGCTTCGCCGGCATCGCCACCCTGGAGGGCGCGGCCGCCGGTGGCCCGGTGCTCGGTGATGCCCTCGCCTTCCTGGGCTGCCGCGTGCTGCAGCGGCTCGAGGGCCCCGACCACTGGATCATCTACGCCGAGGTGGAGCAGGGCAACGTCTCCGACACGGAGGCCACAACGGCCGTGCACCACCGCAAAGTGGGGAACCACTACTGATGGTCAACCCCATAGCGCCCTCACCGGCGGCGGCCGCTACACCCAGCAGCGACACAGAACGCCGTGTGATTCAGCTGCCGATCGAACCGGGACTGGTCTGCCTGCGGGGTCTGAGCCCACGGCGCCTGCGCTTCGAACTGGAATACGGCCTGGAGCGAGGCACGAGCGCCAACAGCTTTCTGTTCCTCGGCGACGGCAGCGGCGGCGACAGCGATCACGCCAGCAATGAGGCCATCAGCGCGGACGACGAACGCATCGGCACCGTGGCCGCACTGCTGGTGCATCCCCCCGGTGCCTCGTTCGCCGCGCCCTATCTGCAGACACTGGCGCAGCTGGTGCCGGCCAACCGCGAACTCCAGGTAGTGGTGGGGCACGTCAACCCCAACCGCGTGGCCCTGCTGCATGAGCTGGCCCTGGGCTGGAGCAAGCTGCGCCTGATCGCCTCCAACCCGGCGGCCAAGCTGCTGCGCGAGCTGTGGGATCAGCGCAAGCCGACCGCCCCGGGCAGCACGCCGGCCGAGGAGGCTGAACCGCTGCCCCCCCTGCCACCGATCACGGTGGTGCGCGGCGAGGACAACATCGAACGCCCCGATGGCTACCGCATCACCCTGCTGGCCGCCCCCACCCCCCGCTGGCCCGATGGCCTGATGGCCTTCGAGGAGCGCACCGGCCTGCTGATGAGCGGCAAGTTCTTCGCCGCCCACCTCTGCAGCGACGCCTGGGCAGAAACCAGCCGCAGCAGTACCGAGGAAGATCGCCGCTACTTCTACGACTGCCTGATGGCCTCGATGGCGCGGCAGGTGGAGGCGGTGGTGGAACGGCTTGAGGGCCTGCCGATCCGCACCATTGCCCCGGGCCATGGGCCTGCCGTCGCCGAGAGCTGGCGCAGCCTGCTGATGGACTACCGCCGCTGGGGCGAAAGCTTGGAGAAGGCCAGGCTGTCGGTGGCGCTGCTGTTTGCCAGCGCCTACGGCAACACCGCTGCCATCGCCGATGCCATCGCCCAGGGGGTAGCCCGCACCGGCGTTCGGGTGGAGAGCATCAACTGCGAATTCACCCCGGCCGACAAGCTGCTGGAAGCGATCCGCGGCTGCGACGCCATGCTGATCGGCTCGCCCACCCTGGGCGGCCATGCACCCACGCCGATCGTCTCGGCCCTGGGCACGCTGCTGGCGGAAGGGGATCGCAGCAAACCCGTGGGGGTGTTCGGCAGCTTCGGCTGGAGCGGCGAAGCACTGGATCTGCTCGAGAGCAAGCTGCGCGACGGCGGCTTCCGCTTCGCCTTCGAGCCGATCAAGGTGAAATTCAGCCCCGATCCCGCCACCCTCAAGGCCTGCGAGGAAACAGGCACCGCCCTCGGCCGGCAGCTGCTGAGCGAACAGCGTCGCAGCCAGAAACGCAGCGGCATACCCAGCGGTGGCCTGAGCGAGAGCCGCAGCAATCCCGCCGTCCAGGCCCTCGGCCGCGTGGTGGGGTCCCTGTGCGTGCTCACCACCCGCAAGGGCCGTGGCGAGCAGAGCCTCAGCGGCGCCATGCTGGCCAGCTGGGTCAGCCAGGCCAGCTTCAGCCCACCGGGCCTCACGGTGGCCGTGGCCCGCGACCGGGCCGTGGAGGCCCTGCTGCATGTGGGCGATGTCTTCGCACTCAACGTGCTGGCAGCCGGCCGGGAAACGGGCCCCATGAAGCAGTTCCTGCAGCCGTTCGCCCCCGGCGCCGATCGTTTCGCCGGCCTTGAGCTGGCGGAGAGTCCCGCCGGCCAGCCGCTGCTGCCGGACGGCCTGGCCTGGCTGGAGTGCTGCGTGCGTCAGCGGATGGAGTGCGGTGACCACTGGCTGCTTTACGCCGAGGTGCAGGCCGGCGCCCTTCTGGATGCGACCGCCAGCACGGCGGTGCACCAGCGCCGCAGCGGCGCCCACTACTGAGCACGCACCACTGGGCCAGGGCGGCAGCGCTGAACAAATGCGCCCGAACCGGGCAGCAGGAACAGCAGAGGATGTCGTGGAACGGCGGCAATCCGCGCTGTTCAAGGTGAACATCTTCTCGGATTGCACAGCCGCCACGATCGCGACACAGGCCAAGACACAAGGCCCCGCAAGGGGTCAAGGCCAAGCGATCCCTTCACGCTCAAGCAACGTTCACATTCAGGCGAAGAAAAACCGAAATCGGCTGATCCCGGCGGATTCGCAGCTCCAATGCATCAGGAACAGCCAACCAGCCCCATGGCCATCGCCACGAGCCTCGACCTGCAGACCGATCGCTGGGTGGTGCGCTACAGGGGCTTCGTGCTGATCCCGCAGAGTGATCTCACCTGGCTGGTGCGGCCTGAACGCAGCCCGATGCAGCTGCTGCCGTTTCGCGCCCCGGCCAGTTCGGTTGCCGATGTGAAGGCCCTGGTCGACTGGCGACTCAACCACAACGGCTGACGCAAGCCGCCGCCGCTCAGGCCGCCTGTGGTGGTGGCGGCGTGGAACCGCCGGGCTGGAAAGGAAGCACAACGGTGGCCCAGCGCTCCGGACGGGCCGGCCGGGTGCGTCGCGGACGGCGCACACCAAACGGAACCCGGACCACATTGGTGCCTTCGACCCGCAGGGTCTCGCCCCGGGCTGTCACATGGGGCAGGGAGCCAGCGATCGGAGGCAGCTGAGCCGTGGCGTGGCCGGTGGCCTGAACATTGACCTCACCAGTGACCCTTGGAGTGGCCTTGGGGGTGGCCTTGGGGGTGGCGTTCGGATCGTCGAGGCTCATCGATCAGGGCTCCGCAGCATTGCCTGCAGTTGCAGCAGATGTTGCTGGATGGGCAAGGGAGAGGGCGAAAAGAAATTCCGCAATTTCCCTTTTGGCGATGGAATAGTAAACGTGATTCAGGCAACCGCAAGGGCCGGCGTGACAGTGGCCAGATCCTCCACCGAGGGGCAGGTGCACACCAGGTTGCGATCGCCATAGGCGTTGTCGATGCGGGCCACCGCCGGCCAGAACTTGTCAGCCTGCTGACCCTCCCCAGCCGGAAAGGCTGCGCTGCGGCGGCTGTAAGGCCGATCCCAGGCGTCGTCCGTCACGGCGGCCAGGGTGTGGGGGGCACGCTTGAGCGGGTTGTTGCTGGGATCGCAGCGGCCCTGCTCGATCGCTTCGGCCTCGGCACGGATCGCCGCCATGGCGCGGCAGAAGCGCTGCAACTCCTCCAGGCCCTCACTCTCGGTGGGCTCCACCATCACCGTGCCGGCCACCGGCCAGCTCACGGTGGGGGCATGGAAGCCGTAATCCATCAGGCGCTTGGCCAGATCATCCACCTCCAGCCCACAGGCCCGCTTCAGCGGCCGTAGATCAAGGATGCACTCGTGGGCAACGCGACCCGTGGCGCCGCGGAAGAGCACCGGATAGTGGGGTTCAAGCTGCTCAGCCAGCCAGTTGGCCGACAGCAGTGCCACAGCGCTGGCCCGCCGCAGGCCGGCGCCACCCATCATCCGGATGTACATCCAGCTGATCGGCAGGATGCCGGCACTCCCCCAGGGGGCGGCACTCACCGGTCCGATGGCCTCGGCACCGCCGACACCGGGCACCAGCGGATGGCCCGGCAGGAAGGGAGCCAGATGCTCCGCCACAGCGATCGGCCCGACCCCGGGGCCGCCGCCGCCATGGGGGATGCAGAAGGTCTTGTGCAGGTTGAGATGGCAGACGTCGGCGCCGTAGAGGCCTGGCTTGGCGAGGCCCACCTGGGCGGTGAGGTTGGCTCCGTCGAGATACACCTGGCCGCCGCAGCGGTGCACCAGATCGCAGATGGCGGCGATGCCGGGCTCAAACACCCCGTGGGTGGAGGGGTAGGTGACCATCAACGCCGCCAGCTCAGCCGCATGGGCTTCGGCCTTGGCCGCGAGATCCTGGCGATCGATATTGCCGTCGTCGTCGCAGGCCACCGGCACCACGGTGAACCCGGCCATCACGGCGCTGGCGGGGTTGGTGCCGTGGGCGCTGGTGGGAATCAGGCAGACGTGGCGGTGCCCATCGCCGCGGCTGTGGTGCCAGGCGCGGATCACCAGCAGGCCGGCGTACTCCCCCTGGGAACCGGCATTGGGCTGCAGCGACACCGCGGCGAAGCCGGTGATCTCCGCCAGCCAGCGCTCAAGATCGGCGGTGAGGCGGCGGTAGCCGCCGGTCTGGGCCTCAGGGGCAAAGGGGTGCAGGCCGGCGAAGGCCGGCCAGCTCACCGGCTGCAGCTCGGCGGCCGCATTCAGCTTCATGGTGCAGCTGCCCAGCGGGATCATCCCGTGCACCAGCGAGAAGTCGCGGGCCACCAGACGCTGGATGTAGCGCAGCAGTTCGGTCTCGCTGCGGTGGCGGTGAAACACCGTCTGGCGCAGCCAGGCAGCACGGCGGGCCGGCACGCGCGCCCCCCAGAGCAGCAGTTCGGGCTCCTCCTCCAGGCCGGCGGCCTTCAGCTCGGCCTGAAGCCGGGCCTCATGGGTGGCCAGGCGCGTGGCCATGGCGGCCGCATCGCCGGCGCCGGGCTGCAGGGCCGCCAGCAAACTGGCCAGCTCCTCGAGGTTGCTCAGTTCGTCGAGCGTGAGGGCGAGGCCGGTGGCAACGGCACCGGACTGACAGGGGCC
>Ga0310334_100108_pt1 | contig 26025 bp, 22 predicted proteins | sample LakMicMIDCLREDC7_FD_195548 | JGI IMG/M metagenome (GOLD analysis project Ga0310334, IMG submission 195548) | Enriched freshwater cyanobacterial communities from Lake Michigan, Michigan, United States - MI23.DCL.RED.C7 (v2) (version 2) | ecosystem: Environmental > Aquatic > Freshwater > Lake...
CCCCGGATCCGTGAGTTCGCGCAGGCGGATCCAGTAACTGGGCAGGAAGCCCAGGTAGAAGAGCGCAAAGATCGAGGCGGCGATGTCGGCGATGCTGCCAGTGACCGGCTGCAGCAGCAGCCAGCCGCAGATCGCCGCACCGGAGAGGGGAAGCACCGCCGCCGCCAGATCGGTGGCCAGGCCCACACCCGCCCCATCACCCCCATGGGCCCACTGGGTGGTGAGCAGCAGCAGCTGAACCAAGACGAGGGTCGTCTTGCTGGCGGGCCGGATCCCCTTCGACTGGGCCAGGCGGAAATACTCCAGCAGCCCCAGGTGCACCATCAGGCCCATGGCCAGGGTGAACCACCAGCCCCCGAGGCCCACCACCAGCAGGCCGAAGGCCCCGGCCGCATAGCCGCTCAGCAGCCGCTGGGGGGAGGTGCGGGAGCGGGGCGCCTGCATCACCGGCTCAGAGTGGCTCACGGACGCTCGGCTGCGATCACGAACAGGGGCTCGGCCGCGGCCAGCCTGGCCTGGCTGCCCCGGCGCTGCATCCGATGCACCGTGGCCTGCACCACCTGCAGATCGAGCGCATCCAGCTGGCCAAGGGTGTCGGTGGCATCCACCAGCCCCTCAAGGCTGGCGGTGCTGATCACGAGGCGCCCGGCGGGCACCAGGGCGGCCCAGACCTGTTCGAGCACCTGCCGGAGAGGGCGACCCACCTCGAGCAGCACCCGGTCGGGCTGGGGCGGCAGCTGGGAGAGGTCGTCCGGCGCATCGCCGGCGTGGATGTGCAGATTGCTGATGCCGAAGCGACGGCGATTGTGCTCCAGCAGTTCGATCGCATCGGGATCGCGCTCGAGGGTGTGCACTGCCCCAGCGGGCATCAGCCGGGCGATCTCCAGAGCCAAGGCACCGGTACCGCCACCCACATCCCAGACCAGGGAATCCGGCCGCGGACGCAGATGGGCCAGCAGCATCACCCGCAGCTCCATCGGCGTGGGGCTGAAACCGGGTGCGTCAGCGAAGACCGCATCGGGCAGGCCGGGCGTCACGAAATCCCAGCGGAAGGGGCCATCGCCGGCCGCGCTCATCGCCCTGCTCATCCCGCCACAACCCTCACCGTATCAGCGATCTGCCCGGGCCACAGCCGCTGCTGCCGCTGCAGCCAGTCGGCGCGGGCCGCATCGATCCGCTCGCCCGGGATCAGCAGAGGGATGCCCGGCGGATAGGGGCAGAGGGGTTCAGCGGCGATCCGCCCGGCGAGTGAGCCCAGGGGCAGCGGCTCAGAGGAGGCCCGCCAGGCCTGGCCCAGGGGCAGCTCCGGTTGCCCCAGCGGGGGCAGGGGTGGTGGCGTGAAGGGGGGCAGCGGAGCTGTGCCGAGAGCCCGCCGCAGTCGCTTCAGGATTCGCGGCAGGCGCCACGCCAGGCCACGGGGCGGTTGCAGCCCGAGGCAGAAGGTGAGCACCCCAGGTTCCGGCAACTCGGCGATCACGCCCCGCTGCATCAGCCAGGCATCGGCAGCGAGCCCATTCACACCCATGGCGGCGGTGTGCAGCACCAGCCGCAGGGGGTCCTGGGTGTCCACAACGGCAAGACCGGCCGCCTGCAGCCGTTGGCGTAGGTCCAGGCCCCGATCGAGAGCCCGGGCCAGACAGCGCCGGCCGGCGAAGCTGTGCAGATGGCTGAGGGCCGCCTCACTCGAAGCCAGCAGCAGGGCGCTGGGGCTGGAGGTCTGCAGCCAGAGCAGTGCCCGCGCGATCCGATCCGGCGCCACACGCTCCCCCGCCCCCTGCAGAAGCACGGCGCTCTGAGCCAGCCCGCCTGCGGCCTTCTGCAGCGACTGCACCGCCAGATCGGCCCCGCAGCCCAGGGCCGCCGCCGGCAGGCGAGGGTCGAGGCCGAGGTGCGCGCCATGGGCCTCATCGACCAGCACCGGCAGTCCGTGTTGATGAACAACGGCGATCAGTCCGCGCAGGTCGCCCACCAGCCCCTGATAACTCGGGGACACCAGCACCACCGCCGCCAGCGGGCCGCTGTCCAGGGCCTCCGCGAGGAGCGCGGCCAGTTGCGGCGGCGTGGGCGGCAGCCAGAGACCCGTGGCGGGATCAAAGGGCAGATCGAACAGCAGCGGCTCCAGCTGCCCGAGCAGACAGCCATGCAACAGGGAGCGGTGCAGATTGCGCGGCAGCAGCACACGGTCGCCGGGTCCGGCCAAGGCCAGCAGCGCCGCCTGCAGCAGCCCACTGGCACCGTTGACGCCGAACCAGCAACGCTCAGCCCCCAGCAGGGCGGCCGCAGCCGCCTGGGCCTCGGCGACGGCCCCCTCCGCCTCCAGTGGGCCGCCGATCGCCGGCAGTTCGGGAAGGTCCCAGCGGGCGGGCGGTTGACGCAGCAGCCACTGCAGCCCCGGTGCCAGGCCGCGGCCGCGGCCATGGGCCGGCAGATGCAGCGGCAGGCCGAAGCGCCCGGCTGGGTCCGGCCTGCCGAGGCTGTGCAGCAGACCCATGGCCCTCCGGGCGGTCTTTCTAGAGTCTGGTGCCCTGCCGCACCACTGCCTTGGCCACGCCGGAGACCCGCTACGACCCGGCCGCCGATCTGCGCTGGCTGCTGCTGCGCCCCTGGCTGCTGATCAGCCGCCTGGTGGTGGTGCTCAGCCAGCTGGTCAGCCTGGCCGTGGTGCTGCTGCTGCAAGCCAACAGCCCGGATCCGAAGGTGCAGCAGCGCCTGGGGCAGCGCATCTTCACCACCCTCACCAACCTCGGCCCCTGCTTCATCAAGGTGGGCCAGGCTCTCTCCACCCGGCCAGATCTGGTGCGGCGCGACTGGCTGGATCAGCTCACCCAGCTGCAGGACAACCTGCCGCCCTTCCCCCACGCCATCGCCCTGCAGACGATCGAAGCGGAGCTCGGCGCACCGGTGGGCCAGCTGTTCGAGGAATTCCCGGACTATCCGGTAGCAGCCGCGAGCCTTGGCCAGGTGTACAAAGCACGGCCGGTGGGCGGCGGCTGGGTGGCCGTGAAGGTGCAGCGGCCGAATCTGGAGCGGCAACTGCGCCGGGATCTGGTGCTGATCCGCCTGTTGGGCGTGACGGCAGCACCATTGCTTCCGCTGAACCTGGGCTTCGGTCTCGGCACGATCATCGATGAGTTCGGCCGCTCACTGTTCGAGGAGATCGACTACCGCCAGGAGGCGGCCAACGCCGAACGCTTCGCCCGGCTCTTCGCCAGCAACCCGGCGGTGATCGTGCCGCGGGTGGACCGCAGCCTCTCCGCCCGGCGCGTGCTCACCACCACCTGGATCAACGGCACCAAGCTGCAGCAGCGTCAGGAACTGGAAGCCCAGCGGCTCGACCCGACAGCCCTGATCCGCACCGGGGTGATCGCCGGTCTGCAGCAGCTCCTGGAGTTCGGCTATTTCCACGCCGACCCCCACCCCGGCAACCTGTTCGCCCTGCCGGGCCGCACGGGTGCCCTGGGCCATGTGGCCTATGTGGATTTCGGCATGATGGATTCGATCAGCGATGCCGACCGCCTCACCCTCACCGGGGCCGTGGTGCATCTGATCAACCGCGACTTCACAGGTCTTGCCCACGACTTCGTCGATCTGGGATTCCTGAATCCGAACACCGATCTGACGCCGATCATCCCCGCGCTCGAGGAGGTCCTGGGCGGAGCCCTCGGCGACAACGTGGGGTCCTTCAACTTCAAGGCGATCACCGATCGCTTCTCGGAGCTGATGTACGCCTATCCCTTCCGCGTGCCGGCGCGTTTCGCCCTGATCATCCGGGCGGTGGTGAGCCAGGAGGGCCTGGCCATGCGCCTGGATCCAAGCTTCCGGATCATTCGCGTCGCCTATCCCTACGTGGCGCGCCGCCTGCTGGCCGGCGACACCGCCGAGATGCGCGAGAAGCTTCTCGAGGTGCTGTTCGACCGTGAGGGACGTCTTCAGCTCCAGAGGCTGGAGAGCCTGCTGGCGGTGGTGCAGGCCGATGAAGGAGCGGGCGCGGATCTGGTGCCGGTGGCGGGAGCCGGCCTGAAGCTGCTTCTTGGAGAGGAGGGTCGCAGCCTGCGCCAGCGACTGCTGCTCACCCTGGTGCGGGATGACCGCCTCAACACCGAAGACCTGCGCGGGCTGGTGGCGCTGCTGGGCCGCACGTTCGGACCCCGCCAGTTCGCGGATCGAATGCGGGAACGCCTGACTGGAACCCTGCTGGGCCGCAGCCTTCTTCGTCAGAGCGCGGCAGCCTGATCGCCTCGGCGCTCAGGTGCCTGCGGGAATCAGCATCCAGGCGATGGAGATGGCAGCACCGCCGAAGGCCACCACCACCAGCGGCCAGCTGTTGTCGAGATCCTCCAGCTTCGTGCGCAACTTGTCCCTGGATTCACCATCGGGCAGAGCCTCCATGTCGGCATAGCGGCGACCGATCCAGAGCACCAGCACAAACGCCACGAGGGTGACCACATAAGCCACCACGTAGACCTGATCCAGGAAGGTCAGGAATGGCAGGTCGGGGAGATTGTCGCGGTAGGTCTGCTGCAGGAACACCAGCGTTAGCAACACCGTGACCGGGATGCTGGCGCGGGCGTCCTGTTCATCGGGACGCACCTTGAACACCAGCAGCACCATCGCCATCAGCACCGACAGGGGCAGCAGCAGCCGCCAGAAGGCCGCCCAGGAGGACGTGCCGAAGGAGATCTCAAACAGAATCAGGCTGTAATCACTCTCTGCCCCACCCAGGCCGAAGTTGCTGGCGTAGTGGTGGCGGTATTCAGCGATCGACCAGCCCTGGTTGAGCCAGCCGATGATGCGGGCATAAAGCCCCATACCGCTGTTGCGGATGTCGGGTTCCAGCCGCAACTGGTCATAGGTGAGTGCTCCATCAACGTCGTCCACCTCAAGGGCCAGGGGCAGGCTGACGCTCATGAACGGGTAGTGACGGAAGCTGGCGCGATCGAGGTAGTAGCGGCCGCGATATTTGAACAACTGGTAGTAACTGCCGTCTTCAAGACGTTCTGGTTCCTTGCCGACCGGCTGCAGTTCAGGCGGTGCATCGGTGATCAGCGTGTTCACCAGCCCGAAGCGCTCATCGATGCTGGCCCTGCTGGCCTCAAGAAGCTGCTGCAGCGGCTGATCCCAGCGCAGCCAGACATAACCACTCGCGGCGTAGCTCGGCACGCTCAGATCCAGCTCCGAGGTGGTGTTGGCGTAGACGCCCACCTGCACGTGGTGCGGAGCAGCCATGAGTTCCTGCAGGTCTCCGCTCGCTTCGGCATCGCTGAGCAGATCGCCACGCAGGGTGCTCCAGCCGCTGGGGGGCAGCTGATCCGGATCGGTGATCAGGGCACGGGCCGCCGCGGTGAGCCGCAGAGCATCGCGCGTGTGCACCTGCGTCACATCGATCCGCGCGATTGCCAGCAACGCCAGAATCACGGCCATTACCACCGAGGCGATGGCCACAAGGTTCCAGCGCTTCTGCTTGCGCACCGGAGCGTTCTCGATGGTCCGCCAGACCTTAAGGGGGCCCCGTGGTTTCGCAGGGCTACTGGCGCTGCTGCTGCCATCGCTGTTGGGCACCTCCGCGGCCAGGGCCGCGCAGGAGCTGGTGCTGGGCCAGTCGGCACCCTTCAGCGGTGCTTCAGCACAGCTCGGCCGCGACTACCGCGACGGCGCGATGGCCTGGTTCAGCGAGGTGAACCGCCGCGGCGGCATCCATGGCCGCACCCTGCGGCTGGTGAGCCTGGACGATCGCTACGAACCGCAGCTGACCCTGCGCAATACCAAGCAGCTGCTGGGGCGCGACCACGCCTTTGCCCTGTTCGGTTATGTCGGCACCCCGACGGTGAAGGTGATCCTGCCCCTGGTGGATCAGCAGCAGGTGCCGCTGGTGGCTCCGCTCACTGGTGCTCGGCTGCTGCGGGAACCGTTCCGGCCGATGGTGTTCAATCTGCGCGCCAGCTATCAGGCGGAGATCGATCGCATCGTTGACGACCTGGTGCGCTCAGGCCGGCAGCGCATCGGAGTGCTGCATCAGGAGGATGCCTTCGGGGAGGACGGACTGCGGGCCAGCCGCGCCGCCCTGGCCCGCCATGGCCTGAAGCCGGTGGTGATCGCCGGTGTTCAGCGCAATTCCACCGCCACCCGCGCAGCGGCCCAGACGGTGCAGCGGGGCAATCCGAATGGCGTGGTGATCATCAGCGCCTATCCGAGCTCCGCCGCCTTCAGCCGCGACCTGCAGTCGCTGGGCAGCACCGCCCAGCTGATGAACGTGTCGTTCGTGGGCACCGGCGGCCTGCAGGACGCCCTGCCGGGTGGACGGGCCAGCGGGATCGGTGTGAGCCAGGTGGTGCCCTTCCCCTGGGACCGGCGCGTGCCGGTGGTGGCGGAGTACCAGCGGTTGCTGAGCCAGCAGCAGCGCAGCCCCCGCTTCGGCTTCACCAGCCTGGAGGGGTTCCTGGCGGCCCGCTGGCTGAGCGAGGCTCTGCAGCGCGCTGGTGCCAACCCCACCCGTGCCCGGCTGGTGGCGGCCTTCCAGGGAATGCGGCAGCTCGATCTGGGCGGCTACCGGCTGCAGCTCGGCCCGCGTGACCACCAGGCAAGCGACTTCGTGGATCTCACCTTCCTGGGCTCCCAGCGATGGGGCCCCTGATGGTCGGGCGCGGCTAGGGTCGCCCCACTGCGATTGCTTCAACCGTGCCCGCTGCGCCGATCCCCGCGCCGATCTCAGAGCCGATCAACCTGAGCGAGGCCACATTGGATCTGTTCACCGGCGACTACGGCGACCTCGACGCCCAGGAGATCCTGCTGGAGTTCGCACCGATGCTGCAGCAGCCTCCCTATGTGCTGGCGGGGATCGGCCTGGCGATGGGTGTGCTCTGCGGCCTCACGTTCGCGCGGCTGGTGCAGGAACGGCTCGAGGGCTGGAAGCAGGACCGGCTGGCGATGCTGCCCCTGGGCAACTTCGAAACCAATCTTTCCTATGCCGGCATCGTGATCGGCATCACCCTGTTCATCGGCGGCAGCCTGCAGGTGTTCGGCTTTGCTGCTGGTGCGGCCTTGCTGGTGGCGTTGCTGCTGTCGCTGGCAACAGCCGGGGCACTGTGGGTCCAGCTGGAGCGGCTGATGATGCAGGTGGAAAACGGCACCTTCAGCGCCGTCGACTTCGACAACTTCGACCAGTTCTTCTGAGGCGGCGTTTATTGAGCCGACGGGCCTGACGAGGCCCAGCTGCTCATGCCACCAGATAGCCGACCATCTCCTGGGAGAGGCGCCGCAGCTCCTCGTGGGCGCGGCGCTCGAGGCTACGGGCTCGGTCGCGGCTCATATCGAGCTCACGGGCGATGGAGCTCAGGCTCATCGGCTCCTCACGCCCGATGCCGTAGCGCATCTTCAGGATCCGCCCCTGCAGCTCCGGCAGCCGCTCCAGCAGATCCCGCATGTCGCCGCGCAGGCACTCCCCATCCACCAGCTCATCCGGCTGCGTTCCCTCCGCCGCCAGCAGATCCAGCAGCTCCGTGTCCTCACCGTCGCCCACCTTCGTCTCCAGGCTCACCGGCTGACGCGCACGGCACAGCAGATCCTTCACCTCCTCCTCCGGCAGCTCCACGTACTCCGCCAGCTCCGTCACCGTCGGCGTCCGACCCAGCTCCTGGCTCAGCTCGCGCTGACCCTTCTTCAGCTTGTTCAGCGTCTCGGTGATGTGGATCGGCAGCCGGATCGTGCGGCTCTTCTCCGCGATCGCCCGCGTGATCCCCTGACGGATCCACCAGTACGCATAGGTACTGAACTTGTAGCCGCGGGTGGGGTCGAACTTCTCCACACCGCGCACCAGGCCGATCGTTCCCTCCTGGATCAGGTCCAGAAGCTCCATGTTCCGCTTGGTGTACTTCTTCGCCACGCTCACCACCAGCCGCAGGTTGGCGGACACCATCCGCTCCTTGGCCCGCTGACCCGCCCGCAGGCGCTTCCGCAACTGCTGCGGCTCCAGGCCAGCGGCCTCGGCCAGCTGGGACTCCGTGGGAGGATCACCGCCCGCACGCAGCGTGATCTCCTCACGCAACTCCTCAAGGCCCATCAGCTCCTGGACCTGGCGACCGAGGGTGATCTCCTGCTCATGACTGAGCAGCGGCACACGGCCGATGTCGCGCAGGTAGGAGCGCACCAGGTCGGCACCTCCCAGCAGGGCCGCGGCTTCGCGGTCGGAGCGGATCACGGGCAGCGAGGGCATGGCGCCTTGCAGTTACGAAACCGTTTTGTTTCGTAAATCTACCACCTTTTTTCAGGTTTCCCTCCGCCGGGCCGATCGGCAGAATGCGGTCGGTCACCAACGGACCGCCCGTGGCTGCAGAGCGCCTTCAGAAGCTGATGGCGGCCGCCGGGCTCTGCTCCCGCCGCCGCGCTGAGGACCTGCTCCGGGCCGGCCGCGTCCTGTGCAACGGCCGCGTGGCGCAACTCGGGGACCGTGCCGATCCCGAACGGGATGCCATCCAGATCGACGGTCGCTTGCTGCAGCCCGCTGCGGCGCCGGTGGTGCTGCTGCTGAACAAGCCGGCGGGGGTGTTGAGCAGTTGCCATGACCCCGAGGGTCGTCCGGTCGTGCTTGACCTGCTGCCGCCGGAGCTGGCCAGCGGCCGCGGCCTTCATCCGGTGGGACGCCTGGATGCCGCCAGCCGCGGCGCCCTGCTGCTCAGCAATAACGGCGCCCTCACCCTGCAACTGACCCACCCCCGCTACCAGCACCGCAAGACCTACCGGGTGCGGGTGGAGGGGGAACCCGATGCGCAAACGCTGGAACGCTGGGCCCGCGGCGTGCCGCTGGATGGTCAGCCCAGTCAGCCGGTGCAGCTGCGGCGGCTCCCTGGGCGGGGGAGCGGCACCCTGCTGGAACTGGTGATGACGGAGGGTCGCAACCGACAGATCCGTCGCACAGCCGAACTGCTGGGCCATCCGGTGCGCGACCTGCAGCGCGTGGCCATCGGGACCATCCATCTGGACGACCTGCCGGAGGGTCGCTGGCGACGGGTCGATCACCAAGAATGGGCCAACCAGGATCCACGGCCTTGATGCCACGGCTCGCCCCGAAACTTCCAGGCCTGGCCCGCTGGCTCCCGTGGCACCGCCGCAACAGCGGCGGCGAGAACGGCCATGGTGCGCAGGAGGATCCCCTGCTGGAGGCCGGCCGTCGCCTGCGCCAGGAGCGGGAGCAGCGGGGCCTGAGCCTGCGCCAGCTCGCCCTGGAAACCCGTATCAGCACGCCGGTGCTTGAGGCCCTCGAGCGCGGCTGGCGGGACCGGCTGCCGGAGGCGGCCTATCTGCGCACGATGCTGCCCCTGATCGAGCAGCGGCTCGACCTTCAGGTCGGCAGCCTCGAGGTGGCGTTACCAGCCCGCAGCAGTGGCAGAGCGGGTGTTGAACAGGGTCGGGCCAGCCTGCTGCAGCGCTTCACCCCCGGCTCGATCGAGGTGTTCAGCACCTGGCAGGGCACGCTGCTCTATGGAGGCCTCACCCTGGGGTTGATCTATGTGATCAACCTGCAGCAGCAGCAGCTCGCCGCCGCCAACCTGCTGACCCTGCGGCCGATCGCACCGCTGACGGAACGGGATCAGGCCAGTCCCATCGATGCAGGCGCCGCCCTGCTCAGGCTTTACCCAGACCTGCGCCCCCTGCAGCGCGCTGGCAACGGCATGGCACTGACTGCCCTGCAGACACCTGCCAGCAGGATCGATCCAACCGAACCGGGAGTGCTGCAGCTCAACCTCAGCCAGCCCAGCACGGTGGCGCTCCGCAACGACAGCGGCCAGCGGACCAACCTGCAGGGGGCTCAGGGTCAGCTGGTGCTGACGCTGCAGACGCCCCTGCAGCTGAGCATCACACCATCACCGGCCACCGGCGAGGTGCTCTGGAACGGCACTCCCCTCAGGCCGCTCAGCGGTCAGCCGGGCCGCTACCGCCTGCCGCAGTCTCCGGCTCAGCCGCCGCCGCAGCTATCTCAGCCTCAGGCTCAGCGGCCGTAACGGCTGGCCATCTCACCGAAGCCCCGCAGCGGACCCGCGATGGCATCGAGCCCGGTGGTCAGACGCCAGCTCCAGTTGCCGGAAGTGGTGCCGGGACTGTTGAAGCGCGCCTCATCCCCGAGCCCGAGCAGATCCTGCAGCGGCACCACCGCCAGCTCAGCGCTGGAGCGCAGCGCCAGCTCCAGCAGCTGCCAGCCCGGTGCATGCACCGACGTGCCGAGGCAGCTCTCCACCCGGCCGCGCTCCTCATCCCCGAGGGCATGCCACCAGCCGATGCAGGTGGCATTGTCATGGGTGCCGGTGTACACGACCCAGTCGCTGCCGTTGAAGTTCTCCGGCAGGTAGGGGTTGTCCGGGTTGCCATCGAAGGCGAACTGCAGGATCTTCATGCCCGGCAGCCGGTAGTGATCGCGCAGGGCATCCACCTCCGGGGTGATCACGCCGAGGTCTTCCGCGATCAGCGGCAGCGGACCGCCGCCCTGCACCGCCTGCAAGCGACGCAGCAGGGCCGGGCCGGGCGAGCGACGCCAGACCCCGTGTTCGGCTGTGGTGTCGTCGCCGGGCACGCACCAGGCGGCCTCGAGAGCACGGAAGTGATCCAGGCGGAGCAGATCAAGCAGCTCCAGCTGCCGCTCCAGCCGCTGCATCCACCAGCGGAAGCGGGTGAGGCGATGCAGCGGCCAGGCGTAGACGGGTGTGCCCCAGAGCTGACCGGTGGCCGAGAAGTAATCGGGTGGCACTCCGCTCTGGGTGGTGAGCCGGCCGTCGGCACGCACGGAGAACAGGCGGCGACGGCTCCAGACATCGGCGCTGTCGTGGGCGACGTAGAAGGGCAGATCACCCACCACCTCGACGTTGCGGCTGCGGGCGTGCTCCAGCAGCCGCTGCCACTGCCTCTGGAGCTGCCACTGCAGCAGGGCTTCCCGCTCGAGGGCCTCGGCGTTCTGACGTTCAAACGCCTGGAGTGCGGAGCCGCGGCGACGGGCCAGCGGTGCCGGCCACTGCCACCAGGGCTTCTGCTGATGCTCACGGCGCAGCACCATGTAGCGGCAGTGGTCCTGCAGCCAGAACGACTGAAGGGAACGCCAGTGCGCCAGGGCCCGGTGCTGATGATCGGGCCAGTCGGGGGAGCGACGCAGCAGCGCCTCAGCCAGCAGTTCCGCACGCTGATCGGCCAGGGCGATGTCGAGATGCTGAGGATCACCGCCGCCGGGCAACGCCTCCAGGTCGGAGTCCGCAATCAGGCCATCGAGCACCAGCTGCTCGCCGTCGAGCAGCCAGGGATTGAGGGCAAAGCCGCTGGGGGAGCTGTAGGGCGAGCCGGTGCCATCGGTGGGGGCCAGCGGCAGCAGCTGCCAGGCGCGAACACCGTGGTCGGCGAGGGTATCAATCCAGTCGTGGGCCACCCGGCCGAGACTGCCGCAGGCCGGTGTGCCCGGCAGCGCCGTGGGATGGAGCAGAACGCCGGCCCGTCTCATCGCGTCGGCAACCGGTAGCGGCTGATGATGCGCTGGGCGAAGGCGGGAATGTGCGCCGCCACCTTCTCAGGATGGTTGCGGCGCAGCCAGAGGGCATTGCGGGTGAAGTGGGAGTCGATCGAGAAGCGGCCGTACTCCAGGCCCTGGGGCCCGAAGCGCTGCACGAAGAACCCGATCAGATCCGCCAGCCAGAGTGGCAGCTTCACGGCTTTGTCGTAGGCCTCGATGCCCTGCTGCACTGCAGCCTGGCGCTGGCCACGGCTGGTGACTGGAGCCACGTCCAGTTCGTCCTCCACCAGATCGAGCAGCTGCTGCCCCTTCGGATTGCGCACGGTGAGCCATTGGCGTCCGAACGTCGCGCCCATGTAGCCGACCACCAGATCAGCGCCGGCGTTGGTGTAGTCGAAGCAGCTCAGACAGCTCGGCGCGAACACGTCCTTGAGCTTCGGTGTGTCGAGCCCGAAGAAGGGAACGGTCTCCTCGCGGCCATCGCTGTGACGGAAGTGGATGCGGAAGTCCTGCATGAACTCGTAGTGCACCACTGTTTCTGGTGAGCTGACGGTGCTGTCGAGGAAGGTCTGCAGACCCTGACGCGAGACGTTGTCGACGCAGGGCAGCCCCAGCACGTAGAGCGCATCGAGTGGCAGGGTCGACTGGACGGCGCGCAGGGCCTGGATCTGACAGCCCACACCGATGGCCAGCAGGCGTCGGATGCCACTGCCGGGAAGCTGCTCCAGAACCTCGAGGTTGGGGGAGAGGGTCGGCTTGTTGACCCGGGCACTGAGCACCTCCTCCGGGGTCCGTGCCAGTCGCGGCACCGGTGTGAAGCGATCGTCGTCGCTCTGGCCGACGCACAGGACCGCGTCCACCAGACCGGTTTCCAGGGCGCGCACCCCAAGGCGGCTGACGATCCCCGTCCACTGCGCGCCCTCGATCGGCTGGCGAAGCCGGGCGGTGATCATGCGCTGCTGCACCCCGAAATAGAGCTCGTCCTCGTTGTCGAGATCACGGCTGCGCCCATGGGCGCTCGTCTCCATCGCCTCGAAGCGCTGGTTGAGGAAGGCGCAGCTGTCCTTCACGTAGGCCACCCAGCGGCTGTCGCAAAGGCCGCACTGGCTGCAGAGGTCTTTGGCGGGGTAGACGCTGCCCTTGCCCAGTGGACGGGCGCGGTCATGCGGCAGTGATGCGGAAGCGGGGCTCGCGGGCGCGGGAGTCGCGGAGGGGTGGGGCGCGGAAGTCAACGGGAAGTCAACGTGAGGGGGCCTGCCGGCGGACACGTGCAACAGGGCCAGCCTGAAGCAACAACCTATCGGCCCTGACCGCCGCGGAGCCGGCAAAGCGGAGAGCTTGCGTCAGAGTGGGCCGAACGTGTTCCGCCAGGCCGGCCATGGCGCCCAGACGGAAAAGTGCAAACCCGCCAGCGCGCGGCCAGGGACGACTCCTGGCCGTGCGCCTGCTGGCCGCGGGAGTGGGAGTTGCCGCAGCCCTGGGGCTGCTGGGGCTGATGTGGCCGGAGGGCGACCGGGCCGTGAAGCCCGAGGAGCGGCCGACGGCGGAGGCCCTGGCTGATGTGCCCAGCCGGGCGATCACGGTGCTGCTGATCGGCTCGGATGCCGACCGGCGCGGGGCCGTGCGCAACGGGGCGGCACCGGCGGGCCCCGCCAACAGCGATGCTCTGGTGCTGGTGCGGGTGGAGCCGAAAGGCCCCCTGCAGGTGCTCAGCCTGCCGGTGGACGCTGCAGTCCAGCTGCCGGGCGACAAGCGGCCCGTCGCCCTCGGCAGCCTCTATCGCCGCGGCGGCCCCGCCCTGGTGGCGGGAGCCAGCGCCGAGCTGCTGGCCCTCCCCGCCGGGCAGCCCGACCGCTACCTGGTGCTCCCCCGTGCAGCCCTGCGCCAGCTGGTGGACGACCTGGGACGGCTGGAGCTCTCCCCCGACCGCACCATGCGCTATCGGGACAAAGCTCAGAAGTACACGATCAGCCTGGAGGGCGGACTGCAACAGCTCAATGGCAGCCAGGTGGAGCAGCTGCTGCGCTTCCGCGACAGCGAGTCTGGCGACGAGGGGCGACGGGGACGCCAGCACCAGGTGATCGAGAGCGCACTGCGCCAGATGGGCCAGCACCGCCAGCTGCAGCAACTGCCCGACCTGCTGCGTCAGCTGCAGAACGAGGTGGACACCAACCTCACCCAGAGCGAAGCCCTCAGCCTGCTGGCGGCCGCCCTGCAGCAGAGCACACCGATCCGCTTCCGCAGCCTCGCCCTCAAGCCACCCCTCAAACCTGGCGATCGGTTGCGCCAGGTGGACGCAACGGCAGTGGATCAGGCCTGGCCACGCTGACCGCCCGCCATCGGGCTGCCGTGGTGGCCGCCAGAGCCAGCTCGGCCTCCGACGCACGAGAGGTCGGCAGCCAGCCCAGCCAGGGCAGGCCATCGCAGCGACGTTGCTCGGGGGCCCACTCTCCGCCGGACTGGATCAGCCCCAGGAGGGGAACGCCAGTGAGCTGAAGCAGGGCGTGATACGCCCGGGCCACGCCGGCCGGAGCAGCAGCGGTGGCAACGGCTGGGGTCAGCAGCAGCACCGGCTGACGCCAGGCTCCAAGCGCATCGGCCCAGCAGCCCAACCCCGCCAGCTGCTGGCCGGGGTCAAGGGCGAGGGGCAACAGCCAGCCAGGGGTCTCCAACTCGAGCGCGCGCAGCACAGCGGCTGGATCCTCAGCCGAAGCGATCGGCCGCGGCAGGGTCCGCAGGCCCAGCAGGGCCGCCAGACGATCTGCTTGAGCTGCGGCCCCTGGCGCCAGGGGCACGCCGCCAGGGGCCACGAGCACCAGGCCTCCCGTTGGCCAGGACTGTGCGCTTTGCATGGAGGGCTGCCTGATATCCGTGCGGCTTCTACGATCGGGTCTCAACCGATCACGCCCCGGCCGCCGTGACCAGTTTCCTGACCGCAGAACGGGTCGAGCAGGCGAGTGTGGGCCATGACACCAGGCGGCTGCGCCTGTTCAGCGGCACGGCCAACCCTGCGCTGGCGCGGGAAATCGGCGCCTACCTGGGCGTTCCGGACGGGCCGCGGGTGATCAAGCGCTTCGCCGATGGTGAGCTCTACATCCAGATCCAGGAATCGATCCGCGGCTGCGATGTCTTCCTGATTCAGCCCACCTGCGCTCCGGTGAACGATCACCTGATGGAGCTGCTGATCATGGTGGACGCCTGCAAGCGGGCCTCCGCCCGCCAGATCACGGCTGTGATCCCCTACTACGGCTACGCCCGCGCCGACCGCAAGACGGCAGGGCGCGAATCGATCACCGCCAAGCTGGTGGCCAACCTGCTGGCCAAGAGCGGTGTTGACCGCGTGCTGGCCATGGATCTGCACTCCGCCCAGATCCAGGGCTACTTCGACATCCCCTGCGATCACATCTACGGCTCACCGGTGCTGGTGGACTATCTGGCCGGCCGCGACTTCGGCGATGTGGTGGTGGTGTCGCCGGACGTGGGCGGCGTGGCCCGGGCCAGGGCCTTCGCCAAGCAGATGAAGGACGCCCCCCTGGCGATCATCGACAAGCGCCGCTCCGGCCACAACGTGGCCGAGAGCCTGACGGTGATCGGTGATGTGGCCGGCAAGACAGCGATCCTGATCGACGACATGATCGACACCGGCGGCACGATCTGCGCCGGAGCCCGTCTGCTGCGGGAACGGGGCGCCACACGGGTGCTGGCCTGTGCCACCCATGCCGTGTTCTCCCCGCCTGCGGTGGAGAGGCTCTCCGCCTCGGGACTGTTCGAGGAGGTGATCGTGACCAACTCGATTCCGATGGGCGAGGAACGCAGGTTTCCGCAGCTGCAGGTGCTCTCGGTGGCCAACATGCTCGGCGAGGCGATCTGGCGCATCCACGAGGAGAGCTCCGTGAGCTCGATGTTCCGCTGAGCCAGACCTTCCCGCTGCGGACGCGCCTGAAGCGCAGCCTGCCTGTCCTGGCCACCCTGGCCCTGACGGGCGTCCTGCAGCTGGTCGGCGCCCTTGAGGCCCGATCCGCGCCGCGGCGGCTCGGGGTGTGGCTGACCAACAGCCCAAGCCCGCTCTATTACGAGACGCGCAGGATCGACCAAGCGGTGGCTGAGCTCGCGGCGACCGGCTTCAACACCCTCTATCCGAATGTGTGGAGCCGGGGCGCCACCTTCCACCGCAGCCGCTGGGCGCCACTGGAGCCTGCCCTGGCCGAGGCCGGGGTGTCGCACGATCCCATCTGCCGCATGACGGAGCAGGCTCATCGCCGCGGCCTGCAGGTGATTCCCTGGTTTGAGTACGGCCTGATGGAGCCCGCCAGCGCCGCGGTGGTCCGGCAGAACCCGGACTGGGTGCTGCAGAAACGCGATGGCAGCACCGCCCTCGAGATGCACGGCCGGCCAATGGTGTTCCTCAACCCGGCACATCCGGGGGTGCGCCAGCGCTTCCTCGGCCTGATCGGCGAGATCGTGCAGCGCTGCAAGGTGGATGGCATCCAGCTGGATGACCACTTCGCCTGGCCCGTGGAACTGGGCTACGACCCCTACACCCGCGATCTCTACCGGCAGAGCACGGGCCGCGAACCACCCGACAACCACACGGACCGCGCCTGGATGACCTGGCGGCGCCACCAGCTCACGGACCTGCTGCGGGAGCTGCGGCGGGTGCTCAAAAGCAGTGGCACCGGGAGTGCCTATGTGAGCCTGTCACCGGGCCCATTCCGCTTTGCCTACAACACCTGGCTGCAGGACTGGGAGATCTGGGCCCTCGGCGGGCTGATCGATGAGCTGGTGGTGCAGAACTACGCCTACTCGCTGGCGGGATTCGCAAAGGATCTGCGCCAGCCGGCCCTGGTGAAGGCCAGCAGCTGGGGCATTCCGGTGGAGATCGGCATCCTCTCGGGCTTCGGTGGCCGCACCACCCCGATGCCGACCCTGGCCGAGAAAGTGCGGCTGGCGAGCCAGCGGGGGCATGGGGTCATCTACTTCTACTGGGAGGGGATGTGGGGCGTGCATGCCGGAGCGGAAGGTCCGGCCCTGCGCCAGAGCGGCTTCAGCCAGCTGCATCAGCAACTGCCGCGCTGACACGCACGCCCTGACTCAACCGCGGCCGAGGCACTGCTCCACCACTTCGCGGCTGTTAGTGGAGAGAGAGGTGCTGGCGAGCTGCTCGAGCGCCTCACGCATGCGGGCGCTGCGCTCGGGTCCATAGCTCTGCCAGCGGCTGAACACCTTGGCCATGCGTGAGGCCGTGATCGGATTGCGCTGATCGAGCGCAGCAATCTGGCCGGCCATGAAGCGGTAGCCGCCACCATCGAGAGCGTGGAACTGAGGGGTGTTGGCCGTGAAGCCCCCCAGCACGGCCCGCAGGGTGTTCGGGGCCGCCGGATCAAAGCGGGGGTGCTCCATCAGCCGTTGCACGCGGGCAACGCCATCACCGAAGGGGGCAGACGCCTCCAGGCCGAACCAGGCATCAAGAATCACCGGCCTGTCCTGCCAGCGGTCATGGAAGGCGGCCACCGCCGCAGTGCGCTCGGGAGTGTCCTGGCATTGCAGAGCGCGCAGGCCGGCACGGGCCAGGGTCATCGATGGGCCATGCACCGCAGCGGCCGCCTCCGCGCGGGTACCCAGATCGCCGGCGGCGGCACGCAGGCTCCAGGCTGTGGCGGTGAGCAGTCGATCCCCCACCCCATGGGGCCAGGCCTCGAGCCACTGGGGACGGCAACGCTCCAGGCTCTCCTCCAGCGAGCGCTCCAGCGCGGCCCCGAAGCGGGCCTGCAGCTCCAGGAGAGCGTGGAAGAGAGCTGGCGGATCGCATGGGCCACCGCCGGCCACGGCGGCATCCTCGAGCTCCGGCAGGCCTGGCAGGGCCAGCAGGGCACTGCGGTTGGCGTCGCAGAGGCCCACCTCCGCCAGGATCCGCTCGAAGGCGGCCACCAGGCCCTCCTCCAGCTCATCATCCGGGCTGCCTGCGGCGCGCAGCAGCACCCCACGGCGCAGCAGGGTCTGGCCGGCATCCCAGCGGGCGAAGGGATCGCTGTCGCAGGCAAGCAGGTGCAGCAGCTCGCTGATCGGCCGCTCCAGCTCCAGCTGCACCGGCGCTGAGAAACCACGCAACAGCGACAGGGCCGGTGCATGGCTGTGGGGCTCGAGTCCCTCGATGTGAATGGTCTGCTCCGGCTGATCGATCACCAGCAGTCGGGTCCCCAGGCCCCAGTGGCGATCGATGCGCCGGCTGGCAGCCTCGGCCTCGGCGGCCGTTTCACCGCGGAGACGCAGCGGCAGGGCGTCGCCGCCCTGCCCCACCAACCCCAGGGCCAGAGGAATCACCACCGGCAGCTTCTCCGGCTGGCCCGGGGTGGCCGGCGTGCGCTGGCGCAGCGTGAGCGTGAGGCTGCCGGCTTCACCATCCCAGTGGCGCTCCACCTGCAGCCGGGGCGTGCCGGCCTGGTGATACCAGCGGCGGAACTGCTGGAAATCGAAGCGGGGAATGGCCGTGCCATCGGCCCAGCCCTGTTCGGCCGCCTCCTGCATCGCCTGCACGAAATCCTCACAGGTGGCAGCGGTGCCGTCATGACGACTCACGTAGAGCGCCATGCCGCGCATGAAGGTCTCTTCCCCAAGCAGGCTGTGCAGGGCACGGATCACCTCCGACCCCTTTTCATAGATCGTGGTGGTGTAGAAGTTATCGATCGCCTGATAGTGATCCGGTTGGATCGGGTGGGCGGTTGGGCCAGCATCCTCACGGAACTGCGTGTTGCGCAACAAGGAAACATCCTCGATCCGCTTCACCGCCGGCGAATGCAGATCCGCGGTGAAGCAGGCATCGCGGAACACCGTGAGCCCCTCTTTGAGCGAAAGCTGAAACCAGTCGCGGCAGGTGATGCGATTGCCGGTCCAGTTATGGAAATACTCATGGCCGATCACGCTCTCGATGCGCTCAAGCTCAGCATCGGTTGCCGTTTCGGCATCAGCCAGCACCAGCTTGGAATTGAAGATGTTGAGGCTCTTGTTCTCCATCGCGCCCATGTTGAAATGGCGCACGGCAACGATATTGAACTCATCCAGGTCGTATTCCAACCCGTAGCGCTGCTCATCCCAGGCCATCGCCCGCTGCAGCGATGCCATCGCGTGGGCTGTGTAGGGGAGATCACCGGGTTCCACGTGAATGCGCAGAGCCACAGGGCGGCCACTGGCCGTGGTGAAACGATCCGTCACCTCCTCGAGACGTCCCGCCACCAGGGCGAACAGATAGGAGGGCTTGGGGAATGGATCGTCCCAGATCGCGAAGTGGCGCGCCGTGGGCTCGGCACCCTCGCGGTTCGGCGCCGCCGGCAAAGAGCCGGTCGCCACACAGTTGCCGTTGCTCAGCAGCACCGGGCAGCTGGCCACGTCCGCCTCGAGGCGCACCCGGAAGCGACTGAGCAGATCGGGACGATCAGGGTGGAAGGTGATGCGGCGGAAGCCCTCGGCCTCGCACTGGGTGGTGAACATCCCGCCACTCACGTACAGCCCCTCGAGGCTGGTGTTGGTCTCCGGGTGAATCCGCACCACGCTGCGCAGCCGGAAGGGTCGCTCAGGCGGCTGCAGCAGGGTCAGCAACCCCGGCTCCTGCCGCCAGGCCTCCGCCGGGAGGGCCTCGCCGTCGAGCTGGATCTCCAGCAGCTCCAGCGACTCGCCCCGCAAGACGAGCGGCCCCAGAGCAGCATCCGGATTCGGGCAGAACGCGAACTCCGCCTCCACCAGGGTGCGATCGGCATACAGCTGCACCGTGAGCGCGGTGTCGCGGATCAGGCACGGAGCCGGGCGGTAGTCAGCGAGGCGAACGGAGGCCATGGGGCACAGCGGCAATCACCAGGGCAGAGGACCCCGGCCAGCAGCCGCACTGCAGCCCACCTGGGAGCCGAGCAAGGCGCCGAGCGGGATCGCCCAGGCCCTCCCATCCTGGCGGGAGAGGCCATAGCCCAGGCCTCCACCCAGCAGCCCTCCGACCAGGCGACCGGTGTTGCAGCGCTGAGCCATCTGCACCGGGGTGAGGTGCTGGCTGGCGTAGGGCCTCGCTGCATAGGGTCCCGGTGCATAGGGAGCCGGCACCGATGACGGCGGGGGGAGGCTGTCGCTGCCATCGCTCACCATGTCGCCGTAGGTCCAGGGATAGGGCCGCGGCTGCACCGGCACCCGCTGATAGGGCGCGACACCAGTGGGCCAGGCCTGCGCGGAAGCCGGCGGCAGAGGCGCGATGACGGCACCGGATAGCAGCAGCGGAGCCATCAGCCAGGTGGGAAAGGCACGGGGATGAGTCATGGCCGGGTCGTGTGGAAGTGGAGGCCCCTGCAGCGAGGAACCTCCCATCACGAAAGCCGGAACGACTGGCCCGGGCGCAACCAAATCCGCTGCGAACTGCAACCAGATGCGACTGGCCTCAGGGCTTGGCCGCCGGAGCCGGCTTGGGCTTGGTGGCCGGAGCCGCCGCAGGGGCGGGCGCCGAGCCGGGAGCGCCCTTGAGCACCGCCTCCACCTTGGTCTTCACGTCGGCGGGCACCTCCTTGGGACAGAGCTCCACGGCACCGAGCACCGCGGAGTTGATCGAGCCCTTGCGCAGCTCCTCGATCGTGAGGGCCTTGGGACCGACCTGGGCGATCTGGCCACCGTGCTGGCCCTGGATCACCTGGGCGATGGTTTCGCCAGCCACCGCCACCGCCTTGTCGAACTCGATGCCGGCCGCCCGCGAGATACAGACGTTGATCGCCGCGATGCGGGTGTAGAGGCCCATGTCGGCATCATTGGCCGGCGCAGCCAGGGCGGGCGCCGCCGCGAGCAGCAGACTCAGGGGAAGCAGCAGAAGGCCGAGGCGGCCGGCGGTGTGGCGCACGCACAGGAAGACGAGGTCCGCCAATCCTGCTGCAAAACCGGCCATCCGCCAGGTGATCCAGGCGTCCCGATACCGCCGGATCACGGCGAAGCTGCTCAGGCGTCGGCCTGCAGGGGCTGTCCGGGGCCCTCGAGGCGAATTTCGTGGTGCATCTCTGCCAGCTCGAGGGTGCCGTCGCACCAGGAATAGATCGAGCGGGCACGGAACTGATCCTGGTTCACCAGGCGGATGTGCTCAAGGATGTCCCACTCGAGGTAGTGGGACTCGAACACCACCTCATGCTCATCGACCTGTCGGATCTGGCTCTTGGTGGGCGAACCGCACAGGTAACCGCGACTGCGACGCAGCTGATGGCCGCAGAGCGAGGCGTCCATGGTTCCCTCGCGCACATACTTCGGCTTGATCTCGAAGAAGTCGTATTCCTTCTCCGGCCACCAGGTGAAGCGATAGCGGGGCTCGACCTCGGCCAGGTCTTCGAAGGTCTCGACCCGCAGGAGCATGTCGACCCGCAGCACCTCGTCGTCAGGAAAGAAGTACTGACGTCGGGAGCGCCAGAGCCCGAGGTTGCGGCTGAACCAGCGGCGGATGCTGCTGTCGAGCTGAATGCGACTGCCACTGGGAGACAACGGTCGGGAAGCCACCGGGGGGACCCGGGTCACCAGATCCTCAAGGTGAGCCAAACCAGTGCCCCAGAACAACGTCTCATCACAGTCGTCATAGCGGGGGCGGACAGCCCTGGCCAAAGCCCATAACGTGACTCCAAGTTTTCTCCAGGATTCGCCGCGCCGGTGCACGCCGCAGGGGAACCCGACCCCGCTGAGCCGCAACCCAGTCGCCTCCCCGATGGCGTCAGCCCCGAGCCCGAGCGGCGCGTGGCCCCGCAGCGGGAGGCAGGGATGCGTGCGCCCCTGCGCGGGACGGTGGAACCGCTGCAGCGGCGCCAGCTGAAGCTGCTGCTGGTGGCGGCTCCACACCACCGCGCCACCCCCGATCTGCGCGGGCTGGTGAATTTCCTCGAAGGGGAGGACTTTGGCTTCGAGGTGAGCCTCGAGCTGGCGGATCCGGCCCAGCGACCGGAGCTACTGGAGCTGCACAGGCTGGTGGCCACTCCCGCCCTGATCAAGCTGGAGCCCACCCCCCGCCAGGTGTTCGCGGGCAACACCCTGCTGCAGCAGCTGCGCAGCTGGCTGCCGCGCTGGCAGCAGCTGGAGGTGGTGAGCGGCCTGGGCATGAGCCTGCGGCCGCCGGAAAGCGATGGCAGCCGCACCCAGCGGGAGCTGCAGCTTGAGGACCAGGTGCTGGTGCTGCGCCAGGAGAACGAGACCCTGATCGAGCGCCTGCGGGTGCAGGAGCGGCTGCTGCGAATGGTGGCCCATGAGCTGCGCACACCGCTCACCGCCTCAAAGCTCGCCCTGCAGAGCATGACCCTCGGCCAGATCGACCAGGCCCGCTTCCGCGATGTGCTCGGCCGCCGTCTGGACGATATCGAGCAGCTCTCCAAGGACCTGCTGGAGGTGGGCACCACCCGCTGGGAGGCCCTGTTCAACCCTCAGCGCCTGGCGCTAGGCCCCGTAGCCGCCGAAGCCATACTCGAGCTCGAGAAGCTCTGGGTGGGCCGCGGCCTCGAGCTCATCACCGACATCCCCACCGACCTGCCGGATGTGTTCGCCGATCAGCGGCGCATGCGCCAGGTGCTGCTCAACCTGCTGGAGAACGCCTTCAAGTTCACCCCCGACGGCGGCCAGGTCAGCCTGACGATCCTGCACCGCACCAGCCAGTGGCTGCAGGTGAGCGTCTGCGATTCCGGTCCCGGCATCCCCCGCGATGAGCAGGAGCGGATCTTCCTGGAGCGGGTGCGCCTGCCGCAGACCTCCTCCACCACCTCCGGCTTCGGCGTGGGGCTGTCGGTGTGCCGGCGCATCACCGAGGTGCATGGCGGCCGGATCTGGGTGGTGTCCGAGCCCGGCGAGGGAGCCTGCTTCCACTTCACTGTGCCGGTGTGGGACGGACAGGGGGTGGCCTGATTGACGAAGGGCCCCTCCGACCCGTAACTTCAAACCCATCGGAGGGATGGCAAACGCCTGATCCCGCAAGGCAGCAGGTCGTCCGCTCCTCTGCTTTCCGAGTCCAGGCCCCCATCGTCTAGAGGCCTAGGACACCTCCCTTTCACGGAGGCGACAGGGGTTCGAATCCCCTTGGGGGTATCCAGAGAAGCGGCCAGCCGGCCGCTTTTTTTGTGGCGGCGCCGATCACCGGCCAGCCGTATCGCTGACGACCGGCTCAGCCTGCCTGTGGCTCAGGCCTGCCCATGGGGCCGGCAGCGCTGGTCAGGACAGAGCGGCGCGGCGCTGGGCTTCCTGCTGCACGGCTCGCAGGTTGGCGGCCAGATCTTCGCGCAACCGCTGCTCGATCAGGCCGATCGGCATACCCACACAGCCCTGCACGGTGAGTTCATAGAGAAGGGTGGTGCCGGCAACGTTCTGGCCGATCTGCCAGACACCTTCAAAGCGACGGAAATCGCCCTTGGTCATCACGAAGCTGAGACGACGCTCCTGCTGATGCTCGGTCAGCTCCAGCTGCACCCGTGCCTTGAAGCGCAGGCCCATGAAACTCTGGGCGCCCTCCTGCTCCAGACCCACCACGTTGGCCCGCCGCCAGAGCAGACGGGAGGTCTGGAGGTTGGGGATGAACGAACTGAGCTGGTCGTAGTCGGTGAGTACCGTCCACACCCACTGCGGGTCAATGTCAAGACGCAGCTGCACCGCCAGCCGGCGGCAGCCCCCCGGCAGTCGCTCCATCGCTTGCTGGATCGTGTCCAGGGCACAGACCGCTCCGCCGGGAAGCTGGGCCTGAAGGTCCTGCAGGAGACCAGCTGAGGGGGCCGAAAGCTGCGTCAAGGACTGTTGGCGCTGGTGACTGATTCGAGGGCCAAACCTAGCCCCGATCAGGCAGAAGCGGTGCTGGTCTGCATCGCAATTCCGCAGGAGGCGACCGCTGGGCCTCTGGCTGGCCGTTGCGAGACCAACATCTGGCCAGCGCCCCGGCAGCGGAATGGCCAGCTTCAGAACCCGCGCCTTAGCAGGGTCCGACTAGCGCTCGAGGGTTCCCTATGATCGCGCCGATTCTCAGGGGGGCCCTGGTTCCATGCGTGTTTCGACCGCTACCTCAAGCCGCAGCGATTCGCGCGTGTTCACCGTGGTGGTGCAGGGGTACGGCACAGCGCAGGCCCGTAACGCCGAACGAACCATCACCGTTCCATTTGTGCGACTGCAAACCCTGATGCAGTCAATTAGCCAGCTTGGTGGCAAGGTGCTGTCGGTGACTCCCGGCAGCGACGCACCGGCCCAGCCGTCCGCCCCCGCTGCCGCACCAGCAACAGCCCCGGCTCCGGCCGCGGCCAAGCCCGCCGCCACCAAGCCCGCCGCCACCAAATCCGCCGTGTCCCACGCCGACGTTCCCGTCAACCTCTACAAGCCGAAGGATCCGTTCGTCGGCTCGGTCACCGAGAACTACAGCCTCCTGGCCGAAGGCGCCATCGGCCGGGTGAACCACATCACCTTCGATCTGAGCGGCGGCGACCCCCAGCTGCATTACGTGGAGGGTCAGTCGATCGGCATCATCCCCGACGGCACCGACGCCAACGGCAAACCCCACAAGCTGCGCCTCTATTCGATCGCCAGCACCCGGCATGGCGACAACCTGGAGGGCAACACCGTCTCCCTGTGCGTTCGCCAGCTCCAGTACGAGAAGGACGGCGAGACGATCAACGGTGTCTGCTCCACCTTCCTCTGCGACATCGAACCCGGCGCCAAGGTGAAGATCACCGGCCCGGTCGGCAAGGAGATGCTCCTGCCCGACGACGAGGAGGCCAACGTGATCATGCTGGCCACCGGCACCGGCATCGCACCGATGCGCACTTACCTGCGCCGCATGTTTGAACCGACCGAACGGGAGAAGAACGGCTGGCAGTTCCGCGGTAAGGCCTGGCTGTTCATGGGCGCCCCCACCACCGCGAACCTCCTCTACGACGACGACTTCAACCGCTACCAGGCGGAGTTCCCCGACAACTTCCGCTACACCAAGGCGATCAGCCGCGAGCAGCAGAATGCCAGCGGCGGCCGGATGTACATCCAGGACCGGGTCAGCGAGAACGCCGAGGAGATCTTCACCTGGATCGAAAACCCCAAGACCCACGTCTACATGTGCGGTCTGCGCGGGATGGAGCCGGGCATCGACGAAGCGATGACCGCCGCGGCTGCCGCCAAGAACCTCAACTGGTCCGAACTGCGTCCGCAGCTCAAGAAGGCTGAGCGCTGGCACGTCGAGACCTACTGAGCGCAGAGCCCAGGGCCTCAGCCCTCCCACAGCTTGTGTCAGGGCCCGCCCACCGGCGGGCTTTTTTGTTGCCTGGTCATGCGGGCTGGCGATGCCGCCGTTAAACCAGGGTCACGCACGCCCCGCGTTGCCCCATGGCCGCCACCCAGACCAATCCACTGCGCGTTGGCCTGCGCCAGGAGCGGGTGATCTCGCCCCAGTGCCTGGTGATCTTCGGTGCCAGCGGCGACCTCACCCACCGCAAGCTGATTCCGGCGCTGTTCGAGCTGTTCCGCCAGCGACGCCTACCAACGGAATTCGCCGTGCTGGGCTGCGCGCGCCGGCCCTGGAGCGACGAGGACTTCCGCAGCCGCATGGCCGAGGCCCTCGCCGATGAGGTGAAGCAGCACCAGAGCGCCTGGCAGCAGTTCGCCGCCTGCCTGTTCTACGAACCGGTGGATCTGCAACAGGACGAGGACGTCGTGCGGCTGGGCACGCGACTGGAAGCGATCGACCGGCTGCGTGCCACCCGTGGCAACCGCACCTTCTACCTCTCCGTATCCCCCGCCTTCTATGGCAGCGGCTGCCGCGCCCTGGCGGCCGCCGGACTGTTACGCGATCCCGCCCGCAGCCGGGTGGTGATCGAGAAGCCCTTCGGCACCGATTACGCCAGCGCCGAGCAGCTCAACCGGGTGGTGCAGGCCTGCGGCCAGGAGCAGCAGATCTTCCGGATCGACCACTACCTCGGCAAGGAGACGGTGCAGAACATCCTGGTTCTGCGCTTCGCCAACACGATCTTCGAACCGATCTGGAACCGCAATTACATCGCCAACGTGCAGATCACCGCTGCCGAAACTGTGGGGGTTGAGGAGCGGGCCGGCTACTACGAATCAAGTGGGGCCCTGCGCGACATGGTGCAGAACCACCTCACCCAGATGCTGGCTCTCACCACGATGGAGGCGCCCGGCCGCTTTGACCCGGAGGCCATCCGCAACGAGAAGGCCAAGGTGCTGCAGGCCGCTCGCCTGGCCGATGAGGACGAGCCGTGGAAGTGCTGCGTGCGGGGCCAGTACAGCCGCGGCGGCAGCCCGGCCATGCCCCTGTCGGGCTATCGCCAGGAACCGGGGGTGAACCCCAACAGCACCACCGAAACCTATGTGGCGATGAAGCTGTTCATCGACAACTGGCGCTGGCAGGGGGTGCCCTTCTACCTGCGCACCGGCAAGCGTCTGCCCAAGCGGCTGAGCGAGGTGGTGCTCACCTTCCGCGAGGCCCCGGTGCACCTGTTCGATGCCGCTGGCGGCAGCCCCACCGCCAACCAGCTGGTGCTGCTCATCCAGCCCGATGAGGGGGCCGGCTTCGTGTT
>Ga0310334_100109_pt1 | contig 25957 bp, 25 predicted proteins | sample LakMicMIDCLREDC7_FD_195548 | JGI IMG/M metagenome (GOLD analysis project Ga0310334, IMG submission 195548) | Enriched freshwater cyanobacterial communities from Lake Michigan, Michigan, United States - MI23.DCL.RED.C7 (v2) (version 2) | ecosystem: Environmental > Aquatic > Freshwater > Lake...
TGTTGCAACAATTGCAGGTAAAACATATGCATTTGTTGGCTTAGAAAGAAGCACTTCAAGTTCCATCGCAGCATTCGATATCACAAACCCCTACGCTGGCACTTTAGTTGATTTTGAAGCATCAATAACTGGAGTAATTTCACCTGAAGGTTTGCTAGTTATTCCTGCAGCTCAAAGCCCCAATGGCAGAGATCTATTAATTGTTAGCAATGAAGTAAGTAAAGATCTAGAAGTGATGACAATTACCCCTGGCTACAATCATTCCCGCTACCTAGATCCCCTCACAGGCTTGCATCTATTTACTGCAAACCCAACAGAGGAATCTGCCTTAATTAGAAGTGGTTGGAAGTTAGAAGGTGGAGCTTGGAATCTACTGCAAGCTACCGGCGGAGAAAGCGCAACTATTGCTGAGGTTCATCGCCTCTACAACCCAAATAACAAAGATCACCTTCTTACCTTGAACGATGCTGAAGTTACTTCAGCTAAAAACCTTGGCTATTTATATGAAGGTGTTGCGGGTAGAGCCTTATCTATTCCCACATCAGGAAGCACTGGTTTTACAGCTGTTCAGAGGTTCTATAAGCCATCAAGCGGCGAACATTTCTACACAGCAAGCAGCGCTGAAGCGGCCAACCTGCCAGGTTTAGGTTTCGTTAGCGAAGGCTCCGCTTGGATGTTTTAGCAAAGGGGAACAAGCCCAGTTATCTTAATTATTTACTAATCACTCCTTAACTTAAAGGAAATAATACGCTAATCAAAAGCCAAGGTTGTTTAAGTAAATTCATAAATAATCATCCCTTGAACACCATGGCAGTTGCCGATTACACCCTTCAAATTCTCCACTACTACGGAGAAAGCGGACTCCTGGGGGTAAGTACGGCACCGATCATGGGCGCCCTGATCGATAAGTTTGACGACGCTTACTCCAACACCTTAGTAATTGGCGAAGGCGATAGCTTCATACCTGGACCCTGGTTAGTGGGTGGTGCCGACCCATCTCTAAGTGCCAACCCACTAATTAAAAGCACTTCCTTAGCTCGCCCCGATGTGGCGATCATGAATGCCTTCGGCACCGACGTATCGGCCCTGGGCAACCACGAGTTCGACCTGGGTTCCCCAGTACTCCAGGGTGCAATTGCCGCTTCGGGCACCTGGGTGGGCGCTCAGTTCCCGTTGATCACCACAAACCTCGACTTCAGCAAGGATTCATCGCTTGTATCACTAGCTGATAAAACCCTTGGTGGAAACGCTGCCAACAGCTTCGCCGGCCAAGAATCCACAGCCATCAAGGGCAAAATTGCTCCGTACACAGTCATCACCCAAGGGGGGCAGAAAATAGGTGTTGTTGGAGCAACAACCTTTGAGTTATTAGTTAAATCCTCTCCCAACGGAACAATTGTAAAGGGAGATAGCAGCACCCTTAGCGAAGCCCAACGGCTGGCGATAGTTGCCGGTTATCTGCAACCCGCCGTAGACGCTTTGATCGCCGCTGGCGTGAACAAGGTGGTAATGGTTGACCAGCTTGATGTGCTGGATCGCAACAAGGCTTTGGCACCATTGCTCACCGGTGTTGATGTAATGGTGGCCGGTGGCAGCCACGAACGCATGGGCGATGCCACCGACATTGCCGTGGGCTTCAATGGCCACAGCGCAGATTTCATTGCAGATAAATACCCGATCGTTACCAAAGGCAAAGATGGCAAGCCGACGCTGATTGTTACCACAGACACCGAATACACGTATTTGGGCAGGTTAGTGGTGGATTTCAACGCTGCCGGTGAACTGCTCACTGAAAATCTGAGCACAGCAATCAACGGGGCCTACGCTTCCACAGAAGCAAATCTAAAAGCTGCCTACGCCTCAACACAAACAGCTGCTCAAATCATCGCCAGCAGCAGCATAGGCAGCCAAGTAAATGCAATTACCACAGCAATCAACAATGTGATTTCTTCCAAAGATGGCAACATCTTTGGATACACAAATGTATATCTTGAGGGCGACAGGGCCTTCGGTAGAGCCCAGGAAGTAAACCTGGGAGATATCTCAGCCGATGCCAATATCTATGCAGCTTTTAAAGGCTTAGGATCATCCGCGATTCTGGGCTCCCTTAAAAATGGCGGTGGCCTCCGCGCTTCTATCGGTTCAGTAAGTGCCAATGGAACCAAAACAGCACCTACGGCTACATCGGTGAAGCCTGCCGGAGGAATCTCCCAGCTAGACGTGGAGAACGCTCTGCGCTTTGACAACAAGTTGATGGTGTTTGATAGCACCCCCCAACAGCTGCTAAATATTCTTGATTTTGCCGCCGGTCTCAGCGCAGGCAATGGCGGATATGCCCAAATAGGTGGCATCTATTTCTCCTTTGATCCCACAAAGGCTGCTGGCAGCAGAATCCAGGATGTAGCGGTTTACGACATTGGTGGAAATCTAGTTTCCAAAGTTATCGACAACGGCAAAGTACTCAGTTATGCCCCAGCCAAGATCAGCATTGTTTCCCTGAACTTTGTTGCCAATGGCGGTGACGGCTATCCAACGAAGGCCAACGGCAGCAACTTCCGCTTCCTACTCAGCGATGGCAGTCTTTCCCAGCCAATTGATCCAAGCCTTGATTTCACTGCAGCGGCAGTTGTGCCTAGCAATGTAATCGGCGAACAAGCAGCTCTGCAGAATTATCTGAAAGCCACTTATCCCACTAAAGAAAAGGCTTTCAACAACGCCGATACCCCTGCAAGCCAAGACCAGCGCCTCCAAAACCTCAGCGTTAAAACCACCGACACAGTATTTGGCAAAACCCTTGATCAAAACCGCTTCGTAGACCCTCTCACCGGGATCCACACCTTCTCCGCCGACAGCACTGAAATCGCCAGCCTCCGCAGTTCCGGTTGGAAAGAAGAAGGCTATGCATGGAGCCTGCTGCCAGCGGCCGGGGGAGAAAGCGGTGGCTTAATCGAGGTTCATCGCCTCTATAACCCTAATAACAAAGATCATCTTCTTACCTTGAACGATGCTGAAGTTACCTCAGCTAAAAACCTCGGCTACCTATATGAAGGTGTTGCGGGTAGAGCCTTATCTATTCCCTCTTCAGGAAGCAGTGGTTTTACGGTTGTTCAGAGGTTCTTTAAGCCATCAAGCGGCGAACATCTCTACACAGCTAGCAGCGCTGAAGCCGCAACCCTGCCTGGCTTAGGTTTCGTTAGCGAGGGTGCTGCCTGGATGTTCTAGTAAAGAGGCAGGATGGGTGTAGCACCTAACCTGCCGTGATAGCTGCCGCCACTGAATTCCAGCCGGGCTCTGCTGCAGAGCTGTTAGCCCTTTGCGCAGGTGAATGGATGTGTTTGCGTTCCAAATATATGCCGGCTGGCGGTGATGAGGATTGGCAACAAAGTGAAAGGGCTGATCTGCAATGGAGCTGGCTCGCCAGCACTGAACCAGATCAATTGGGAACATTGCAGTTCCAAGCCAAGGGGGAAGCTCAGCAAAAACTGCAATTTTTTAGTGATGGCAAGCTGCAAACTGCAGCAGGTGATCAAGCTTCCTGGCAGCTGCGCGCTGGCCAACTGGAATTAAGCCAGCAGATTGGCGCACAACGATTAGAGGAAACCATTTCGTTTAGTAAGCCAAATCTGCGCCTGCGCAATGTGTTGATTTGGCATGGTGATCAATTAATAGCAGCACAGTTTTGCTCGGAAATCCGCCGGGTTAGCCGATCTGTGGCTTGAAATGATCCCAACAGATAAGCCAATGCGCATTGATGTGTTGAGCCTGGTGCCGGAGGCATTTGCACCATTGCGGCAATTAGGAGTAATTGGCCGCGCCTTTAGCAATGGTATTGCCGAACTTCACTGCCATAATCCCCGTGATTATGCGCTAGATCGTTACCACAAAGTAGACGATGAACCCTATGGCGGAGGTGTTGGGATGGTTTTAAAGCCGGAACCCGTTTTTGCTGCCTACGGCGCTATTCCCCAGGGGCCAGCACGGCGCAGCCTATTAATGACACCCCAAGGCAAACCGCTATGCCAGGCCGACCTGAAAAGGTGGGCCGGGGAATATAGGCATCTGATCTTGATTTGCGGCCACTATGAGGGCTTTGATGAACGCATTCGCAGCCTTGCTGATGAGGAGATCTCCCTTGGTGATTTTGTGCTCACTGGAGGCGAACTACCAGCGATGACGATTATTAATGGCGTGGTTCGCTTGCTACCCGGCACCGTTGGAAGCGCCGAATGTTTAATTGATGAAAGCCATAGCGCTGGTTTATTGGAACATCCCCATTACACGCGTCCGGCTGAATTTCAAGGGCTTAGCGTTCCAGCTGTATTGCGCAGCGGCGACCACGCTGCCATCTCCCGCTGGCGCAGCGCCCAGCAGCAGCAACGCACCCGCGAGCGCAGGCCCGACCTGTGGGCTAGATGGCAGGCGCAGCAATGATTAGGTTGAAGCGATGACAGAAGATATTCGCTGGCAACAACGCTTTAGCAATTTTCAGCTTGCCTTATCGCAGCTGGAAACTTTTTTTGAGCCGCCGGAGCTCAATGGGCGAGAAAAGCAGGGGCTAATCAAGGCATTTGAATACACTTTTGAATTAGCTTGGAATTCGCTGCGCGATCTACTTAGAAGCAGAGGGAATGAAAATCTACTTGGCTCAAGGGCAATGGGTAGCTACAAGCCAGGTTCCGATATTGATCTATGCTTAGAAGGCAAAAACCTTAACCACAACAACCGTTTACTAATATTAAGTGCAGTGGATGATCTGTTATTGCCCTGGCAAATAGATCTTGTAATCATGCATCAATTAGATCAAAATTTATTAAGCCATATTAATAGAGTTGGCCATTGCATTTGGAGAAAAATTACCCAAAAAAATATTCCTTTGCACCATCAACCATGAATATCCGGATCGGCAATGGTTACGACATTCACCGCCTAGTTGCAGGTAGGCCATTGATCATTGGTGGCCAGTTACTAGAGCATCCCGCCGGCTTAGGACTCGATGGCCACAGTGATGCTGATGTGCTGGTGCACGCAATCATGGATGCCCTTCTTGGCGCCTTGAGCTTGGGCGACATCGGTAAATACTTTCCCCCTGATGATCAAAAATGGAAAGGCGCCAATAGCCTTGAATTACTAAAACAGGTGCATTCATTAGTAACAGCTAAAGGATGGCAGGTAGGCAATATTGATGCTGTGATCATAGCCGAACGGCCTAAACTAAAGCCGCACATTGAAGCGATGGGTGCCGCCATTGCCAACCAGCTTTGCCTTAGTGCCGATCAGGTGGGTGTTAAAGCAACTACAAATGAAAAACTTGGCCCTGAAGGTAGGGAAGAAGGTATTTCCTGCCATGCAGTTGCCCTACTGGTGCGCTTATGAAAATTAGTGCATTGTTTAAAATACTGGCGGGTAATTACCTGATCATTTTGAGCTTTTTTGCTTGCCTTTTGATAACATTAAGCCCAGCCTGGGCCCTGCGGGAACTTGATCCCAATGCGGGGGTGGTGGAGGTTTTACAAATGCCGGTTACAAAAGACCAAACAAACTGTTGGCGCATGGCAGAGGAAAAGGTATGGGAACCATGGCTTGAGCAACAGAGCGGTTACCAAGGCAGGGAATTACTTTGGGATCGCGATCGCCAACAGGCCGTGGTTTTAATTGGTTGGTTGAGCCAATCTGAATGGGATGCAATTCCAGCTAACAGTATTAAAAAAACTGAGCAACGATTTGATGGGGTTTTGCAACGTTGCTTAGGTAGTGGCGCCTCAAAACCCCTGCCCCTACAACGCACAGGATCTTTGCAACCAATACCATGACCTATGTGCTCGGCACCCACAGCGAAGAACTAGAACGGCTTGGCCGTCAACATCAAATCTGGCAAGCAGAGGCGATGGCTGCTTGGGATAAAGCTGGTTTTAAAAGCGGTGATCGCCTTTTGGATCTTGGTTGCGGCCCAGGCTTTGCCAGCTTTGATTTAGCCGAACGGGTGGGATTAACAGGGCAGGTGCTAGGCATCGATCAAGCCGCTAACTACATAACACATTTAAATGAGCAGGCAGTTGAATTACAGCTTCCACAGTTAAAAGCTGAACTGCATGATTTAACAGCATCCACACCTAAGCTGATCGGCAATGAAAACTGGGATGGCGCCTGGTGCCGATGGTTGTGCATGTTTCTTACTGATCTAGATCCCCTATTGGCACTAATCAAAAGCTCCCTAAAGCGCGGCGCCAAATTAGTTATTCATGAATACATTCGCTGGGATACCTTTTCATTGCATCCCCATGGCGCAGCTCTAGCTGAATTTGTGAACTGTTGCATTCAGCATTGGCAATCCCATGGTGGTGATCCAAATGTGGCTAGCAGGCTTCCAGCGCTTTTGCAGCAGCAGGGTTTTGAACTAGTAAGCAGTTGCAGCCTGCTTGCCTGCACAACTAACGGCCAGGCAAAAGCCCAATGGCTAGAGGATTTTCTTACTAGCTACCCGTCCCAGCTAATTGCTGATAGTGTTTGGACACAAAGCCAGCAGGAGGCCCTTGAAGCAGAAATTTGCCAAGCCAAAAACAATCAAAGCCTATGGCAAACCCCTGCCCTTGTTGAACAGATTTGGCAAAAATCATGAACGATGATCAGAGCGATATATTGCATCGGCTCGATTTAGATCGCCGTAAACGGCTTGGTATGATAGAGGCTGTGTGGGGAGAACATAAAACAGCAGAACAGATAATTGCCATTGCCATTGAGATGCAGGCTGCGGGTGAATTAATGCTTGCCACAAGAATTGATGAAAGCAAAGCTGCTGCAATTGAAATTAAATTACCATCCGTTAAATATTATCCTCAGGCGCGCTGTTTAAGCCTTGGCAAGTTGCCTGAAACCGGCATTGATGGCTTTGGTGATGTGGCGATCCTCACCGGTGGCAGCAGTGATATCAGCGTTGCATCTGAAGCGCAACTTGCTTTGGCCTGCCATGGAATTCATTCTGATTTAATTGCCGATGTTGGTGTGGCTGGCTTGCATCGGCTTATGCATAAATTACCTGAGCTTCATAAATATCAGGTTTTGATTGTATGCGCCGGTATGGAAGGCGCCCTTCCCACTGTTGTTGCTGGTTTAATGCCTCAACCAATCATTGCCGTGCCGGTGAATGTGGGTTATGGAATTAGCGCAGGTGGAATAGCCGCACTGCATGGAATGCTGGCAAGTTGCGCGCCAGGTTTAACTGTTGTGAATATCGATAATGGCTATGGAGCAGCAATGGCAGCCTTACGGATTGTCAAAGCTTCATATTAAATTAAGTTTTCTGGGGACTTTTTGACTTAAAATATTGTCTTTATCCGATCTAACTATGCCCTACGATCTTAAAATAAATTTTGCTCAAGTAGATTCACTAGGCAATGCTCCCATCGGGATCCGAGGCTTTGTACCCCCATCACCAATAACGGTTCCCGCTAAGAATCCAAATCCCTTAACTGATGATTACGCAAAGGCGGAATCTGCTGCCTTCAATTTTCAATTATTGGGTGATGTTCCTTATCGTTATGAGATTGGTCAATACGAAATCACTGCCCAGCAATATGTTACGTTCTTGAATAAGGTTGATCCCGCAGGTAAAAATCCTGTTCAACCTTGGACCGGCACTAAACTTTGGGTTGATCAATTTTCACCTGTTGACAATCCTTTCTCGGGACAAATTAATTTTATTACTAACGCCAAAGATGGAGAGCACTATCGGCTAGCCGCTGAATTCTGGCGGAATAAGCCTCTAGTAAATGGCAACATGTTCCATCTAGCCTATTTCGCAAATAGTCTATATAACGGCTCAACTCTAGGTGTTGATCGTAGTGCAAAAACAAGCCCCCTAGGGTTTAACGTTCAAACTAGTACTCGTTACGTTGAACTTTCAACAAGTATCCTTGATGGAATGTATAATCTCAACGACTACATATATCCTTTCTTTCATCGGCAATCTCTCTATGGCTATGCCCTTCCTAGCCAGGATGAATGGATTAAGTCTGCATATTACTCACCACAAACTACCAGTAACGGCACAAACTACTTCTACTTTCCAACGGTATCTAGCAGTGAGCCCCTAGCGCTCACTACGAGCAGCACAAGCACCGATTTAGCCACGGTAGATTCTTTAGGGCGAGTGATCACAGCTAATCTCAAGCCCGGTTCAGCTTATGCCAACACTGCATCTTCAGTGCTTTGGCAGCCTCCCTATGCACCTGATGTTGCCACGGATGCCAATGTTGTTGATGTTGGAGGAGCAGGAACGCCATCACCTTGGCTAACATACGACCAAGGTGGAAATGTTGTTGAATATACTGATACTGCTGTGCCTGTTGTGGAGGGCCCAGGTAATAATCCAAATAACTTACCAGCTTTTGTAAAGGTGCATGGAGGAATTGCCAATGCTGGGCAATACCAATTGTGGTTAACATCAACTGGAACCAGTAGTCCCTATGGACAAGATCTTGGTGCTACCAATACCCAAGGTGGTGGTCGCTTTAGTTTTGTACCTGATCCTGTGAAAGACCCTCTCACGGGATCATCAGCAGGCCTGCAGGCTTCCAGTTACTTTGATGCATTAGTTGGATTTGCGCCTGTTTATAGGCAAGACAGCCTAAATACATTTGATACTTTTTATACATCTGATATCAAAGAAGCGATAAATGTAGATAAAACACTACCCTATCTATTCCTTGGCGCCTCATTTGATCAGCAGGCAATGGGGCCAGTTAAACCTGTCTATCGTTTCTTCAACCAAACATCCGGAACGCATTTCTATACTATTTCTGAAGTTGAATCAAAATACGTAAAAGGTTTGAGCAACTATTCCTATGAGGGCGTTGGATTCAAAGCTTTTGATCCAGGTGTAGCTACCGTCGACTTTCGTCGTTTTTACAATTCAGCTTCTGGAGCACATGCCTACTCGGCAGCAACTGCAGATATAGAGTTTTTTACCTCTAGAGGTTATACGTTTGAAGGTATGGCTTGGTCTGCAGTGCTATGAACTTATCAATCTGATCAAAGGTGCTTCAGTTGTGGATAGGCGGTAATCAACTCATCAGCGCTTAATACATCGCCTTCCGCATCCGGCTGCCAGATCACTTCTAGTGCCAATAGATCACTGGCTGGCACTGCTCCTAGCACCCCCAAGGCATCGCGTAACTGCTCTGCTGTATCTACAGATTTAATCGTCATACGCCGGCGGCTAGCCACCAATATTGTTATGGCGATGTAATCATTGGAAGCATCAGCATCACCAGCTTTAACGATGCTTGCTTCATTTTCATCGCGGCGGCGACCAGCAAAGTTACTTGTTACTTCACTACTTAATTTGCTGCGTTCCTGCATTGAAAGGCGATTAAATGTGGCCTCTGCCGTATTAAAAGGCACTTGGCCCAATTCAACATTTGCATATACCCATTGATCGGGATGGCGCAATAAAGCAAGGGTTGCATCCTGCAATACCTGTTGCAGGCCAGCGCTATTGCTGGTGTCTGCGGTGCGCGCATAACGACGCAAATCCTGTTGCAATGAGCGGGCACTGGCTAGCAGACCAAGTTGCAGCTGGGCCACCGCTACGGGGCCATCCACAATTTCCCGTTCAGCTGGTAACCCAGGGTTGACGCCGCCGCCAATGGCACCCCTCAAGCCATTAACAACCACCCCAACAATTGCCATCAGGATCAAAAAGCCAAATAGGCCGCCGCCGCCAAAACCTAAAAACGGCACGATGAATGGAAAACCAATGCCACCGCCACCAAAACCACCTCCGTAGCCACCGCCATAACCACCCCGGTAGCCACCACCACCGCCATAGCCGCCGCCACTGCGAAATGAAGGGCTAGAGGAACGGAAGCTGCCGCCACCGATGCGGCCACCACTGGCAGCATCAGCTGGCTGGGGGTTACCTAAAAAAAGCAAACCAGCAGCAATAACTGGCATTAATGAAAGCGAAAAGAAACGCATGATCCGGCGGTTTGAAAAGCGGTTGGTTAAAAAAGTGAGCAACACCTAGGGCGCCATAACTAGCCAAATACTAGGAAAGCTGAGCGGGTTCGTTGTTACGGAATCTACCCACCCCCAACGATCGTTACCACCTCCAAGCGATCGCCAGCTTTGATTAGCTGATCAGCCCAGCAAGACCTTACTAATAATTCCTCGTTGTATTCCACCACCACCAGTTGCGGTTTATAGCCAAGCCATTGCAGCAATTCAGGCAGTTTTAAACCGGCGGGGCAACTGCTTTTCTCACCATTAAGCAAAATTTGGCATTCAGTCATTAGCTATCAACTCCAGTAATTCTTTAGTTGCTGCAGCTGGATCGGCCGCTTCCATCACCGCGCGCACCACGGCAAAACCAGCAGCAGCGCCAGCTTCAGCTAACACTGGTTGCAAATTTCTTGCATCAAGGCCACCGATGCAAAAAAACGGCACTTGGGCATTTGCAGCAGCGATTCGCAAGTAATCAAAACCCACTGGCTGCCTTCCAGGCTTAGTAGGGGTGGCATAGATGGGTCCCACACCCACGTAGTTGCAACCAGCAGCTTGGGCCCTTTGCAAATCCTCAAGGCAATGGCTGCTTTGGCCAATCAAGCGATCGGGGCCCAGCAAACGCCGCGCTATCGCTGGCGGCAGATCTGTTTGGCCGAGGTGCACGCCATCGGCATCCACCGCAAGGGCAATGTCGAGCCGGTCGTTAACAATAAAAAGAGCTCCATAGCGGTTGCATAGCTGCCGCAGGGCAAGGGCCTCCTGGTAGCGCTGCAGATCGTTTGTGCTTTTACTGCGATGTTGCACCAGTTTCACCCCAGCCTTAAGCGCTTGCTCCACCACCTCAAGCAAATGGGGCACCTCTGCAGTAATCAAATACAACCTGGCCGCCGCCAGCCGTTCCACACGGCTTTGATCAGCTAAAAGCTGGGTTTCTAAATCGTATAAACGGTAGCGGCAGGCCTCTGCCACAGCAGCCAGGCCAGGGTTGCTGGCCCTGCCAAATTCCTCCAGCACCCTTAGGGCCTCCTGGGCCCTTGCGCAATTAGCGGCCACCACCGCCTGGGAATCCAAACGTTGCGCCTGGGCTGGATGGCCTAAACCAGCTGCGCTGTCGCTGGCTGTGTGGCGCGCTTGACGGTAGCTGGGCAAATGGCAACTACCCAGTTGCTGGCGTAGATCCTTAAGGGCTGCCACCAGGTCGCGGCGGTTTAAGCCAAAGCGGGCCCAATCTTCCGCCACCCGCAAACCCTCCCGGGCGCGGTCGAGATTTGCATCCAGTAGGCGCAACACCGCTGGATCAACGCAAGGGGATGTCACAACAATTCGAGCCAACGCGCTGTTCCCTGTTTAGCCTGAAATATCCCCCGCACCTTTGTGGTGGCAGAAGAACCTAAAACTCTCCCCCAATACAGCAGTTCCGATAACCCCACCACGGTGTTGATCTGGGGTGCGGTGCTACTGGGCGGCATCGCTGCCTTCATCGCCTGGGGACTCACCCATGCCTACCCAAGCGCCTAGATCAGCAATCGGAAGCTAAAAACTCAGCAGCTGCTGCTGCATCCTTTGCGATCTGGGCGCTTAATTCCGCCAATGAAGCAAATGTGCATTGGCCCCGCAGCCACTGCCTTGGTTCCACCGTGAGCGTTTCGCCTTCCAATTGCAGATCAACCCCCAAAAGGTGCACCTCAACGGCGGAAGGCGCCTGGGGGTCGATGGTGGGTTGACGCCCCAGATTCATTACTGCAGCAAGCTTTTTACCATCACTTCGTTGCACCCAAGCGGCATAAACACCCTCTTTTGGTAAGCACTTGCGGCCGTCTACCTGCAGATTTGCTGTGGGCCAACCCAAGCCGCGGCCAAGGCCCCTACCCCGCACCACCAAACCCTGAAAGCGATAGGGCCGCTGCAATAAACGCACCGCTTCCTTTAGATCAGCCTCAGCTAATGCCTGGCGAATGCGGCTACTGCTAACGCGCAGGCCATGGTCGGCCAACATCGGCAGCACCTCCACGGCTACACCAGCGGCAGCGGCGAGGCGCACCAAATCCCCTGGGCCACCGCTGCGTTTAACGCCAAAACGGAAATTTTCACCGATGGCAATTGCCCCTGCCTTTAATTGATCCAGCAACACCTGTTGCACAAATTGCTCGGGGGTTAAAGCAGCTAGGGCGCGATCAAATGGCACTAAAACCAATTGTTTAATTCCTAATTCCTCTAGGCAGCTCAGCTTTTCCTCTGGCAGATCAAGCCGCAACCTGCGTTCACCGGCAAGCACCTCCCGGGGATGGGGCCAAAAAGTAAGCACCGTTGGCAACAGCTGGGGCCTTTGCCGCGCCGCTTCCACAACGGCTGCCATCACACGGCGGTGGCCGGCATGGACGCCATCAAAACTGCCTAGGGCAAGGGCCGTTGGGGTATCGACGTCCTGGGGGGAGCGTAAAAAAATCAAGGCCACAGGCCGTGCCAGATCTATCCTCCCATGGCAACTTGGGGAAAACCCCATGGCCGACCGCCTCGATCTCCAGCGCATGGCAGCCGCCTTTCGGGCCATGGGCTGGGTTGCCTTCTGGAGCCAGCTAGCAATGGCCGTTGTATGTGCTGGCGTTCTTGCCTTCAACAGCATCGGCAGCGACCTAATTCGCAATCGCGATCGGGCCATTGGCTTAGGGCCTGGCCTATCGCTAACAACGCTCGCCCTATTGGTAATGGCATACAGCATTTGGCAAGACTGGGGTTTAATCCGGCTCAGCCGCGCCTTAGCTGGTGGCACCACCGCAAGGCCGTCCAAAGCTGAAACCACCGCCCAGGTAAAACGCCATCTGTTGGCAAGCCTGGCGGGTGTAACCCTGGCGGCAATTGGTTATCAAGCCCTAGCTGGCAGCCTCACATTTCAAGCCTCAATCCAACAACCGGGTTTTGCCGGCAGTGGCGGGCTTGGCAATAACGCCATCACCTCCCTAGAAATGTTTTCGGTGATGGCAAATACCCAAGCCCTCACTGGCCATTTAATTGGCCTTTGGATCAGCCTTTGGCTACTGCAACGCATCCAAAGGCGATAGGTGGTAGATCACCGCGCCAGAAAAATTCCGGTTGCAACGGAGTTAGGGCCATGCCGCCGGCCTGCACTTGGGCCACATCCGTTGGCCATTCCCTTGGCCCTGCCCCTGCTGCATCCACATCATTAAGCACTTCACCGGCTAACCAGTAGTAGGTGCGACCCCTTGGATCCAGGCGTTGGTCGAATTGATCGATGTAGCGGCGCACGCCAGGCCGGCACCAACGCATGGCGCCGATGCGTTCAGCAGGAACAGCAGGCACATTCAAATTGAGCAGTAAACCTTCAGGCCAGCCTGCAGCCAGTGCTTCTTCAGCTATTTCCAATGCTTTCTCGGCTGCTCCATCAAATTGACGCCAGTCGAAACAGGCACTGCTGATCGCCATGGCCGGCAGCCCCTCCAGGGTGCCTTCCATGGCAGCTGCAACGGTGCCGGAATACATCACATCAGAACCAAGGTTGGGGCCGTGGTTGATGCCACTGAGCACTAAATCCGGTGGTTCTGCTAAAAGTTTGCCCAGCCCTAATTTCACGCAATCGGAGGGGGTGCCACTGCAGGCCCAGGCCTCAATGCCAGAGCCAAATAAACCATCCGCCCGCTCAGCCCGAATGGGGCTTTGCAAAGTGAGGCCATGGCCGGTGGCGGAGCGTTCTTGGTCAGGGCAAACCACTGAAACCTGATGGCCGCGGCGGGCTGCTTCCTTTGCCAATGCTTGGATGCCTTCGGCAAATACGCCGTCGTCGTTACTGATCAGGATGCGCATACAGTTATAAGCTCTGCTTTAAAACCGTGGTAACCGGCCTCAATTTAGAGGACATAACCGCCCAGCTATGTGCTCTAGAAGCAGAAGCAGCGGCTGCCATCGAAGCTGCCGCCGATGGGGCGGCCTTAGAGCAACTGCGGATTGATCTGCTTGGCAAAAAGGGCAGGCTTTCAGGGGTGCTGGCGGCCATGGGCAGATTGCCTGGCGAGCAACGCCCCCTGGTGGGCCAAAGGGCAAATGTGCTGAAGGAACAGCTGCAGGGGTTGCTGCAGGAACGGTTGCAGAATTTGCGCCAGCAGGCGATGGCCAGCCGCATTGCAATTGAAACCCTTGATGTAACTCTCCCCCCTAGTTACGTGCCAACGGGCCATAGGCATCCGCTTGTGAGCACCACAGATGCGATCGTTGATATCTTTTGCGGCCTTGGTTACCGCTTGGTTTCAGGCCCTGATATCGAAACCGACCACTACAACTTTTCCGCCCTAAACATCCCCCCAAACCATCCGGCAAGGGATATGCAAGACACCTTTTACCTCCCCGGTGATCGGCTTTTGCGCACCCACACCTCACCGGTACAAATTCGTCACCTGGAGGCAAATCCACCACCGGTGCGGGTGATCGCCCCAGGTCGTGTGTATAGGCGTGATGCCGTGGATGCCACCCACTCGCCGGTTTTTCACCAAGTGGAGGTGTTAGCCATCGATGAGGGTTTGGATTTCAGCCATCTGCGCGGCACCGTTACCCATTTCCTAAAAGCATTTTTTGGTGATCTGCCTGTGCGCTTTCGCGCTAGTTATTTCCCTTTCACCGAACCAAGTGCGGAGGTGGATGTGCAGTGGCGGGGTCGATGGTTGGAGGTAATGGGTTGCGGCATGGTGGATCCGGCAGTGCTGGAAGGGCTTGGCCTAGATCCAGAACGCTGGAGTGGCTTTGCTGCTGGCCTTGGTGTGGAGCGCTTTTGCATGGTGCGCCATGGCATAGACGACATCCGCAGGCTGTTTACTAGTGATCTGCGCTTTTTAGAGCAGTTCTGAAATGTCCTGCGCTGGACTGATCGTTAACGACGGAAAAGACCTAGCCGTTTGCACCGCCGATCGCATCGAAGCGCGGCTTAAAGAAGCCGGCTGGGATGTGGTGCGGGTAAGTAGTGCCGGTGGAATGGTGGGTTTTGCCAACCCCGACCAACACCTGCGCATGCTGGGCTATGCCGCCTGTGTGCCAGCTGGATTTAACCGTGAGATGTCGCTGGCCATTGTTTTAGGTGGCGATGGCACGGTGTTATCGGCTGCCCGCCAAACCGCCCCTGTGGCGGTGCCGATGCTCACGATCAACACTGGCCACATGGGTTTTTTGGCTGAAACCTACCTGGAGCATCTCGATGGTGCCCTTGAGCAAATAATTGCTGGCCGCTGGAGTGTTGAAGAGCGCAGCATGGTGGTGGTGAGTGTGTTGCGGGGCGACCAGCGGCGTTGGGAGGTGCTTTGCCTTAATGAAATGGCCCTGCACCGGGAACCATTAACAAGCATGTGCCATTTCGAAATTGCCATCGGCCGCCATGCCCCCGTTGATATCTCAGCTGATGGGGTGATCCTTTCAACCCCCACCGGCTCCACCGCCTATGCCCTAAGCGCCGGCGGGCCGGTGATCACCCCCGATTGCCCCGTGCTGCAACTCACGCCAATTGCCCCCCATTCCCTTGCTTCAAGGGCTCTGGTTTTTAGTGATAGCGAACCGGTAACGGTTTTTCCTGCTACTCCAGAGCGTTTGATGATGGTGGTAGATGGCAGCGCCGGTTGTTATGTGTGGCCAGAAGACCGTGTTTTAATTCGCCGCAGTGATGAACCAGCCCGCTTTATTCGCTTGCAAGACCATGAGTTTTTCAGGGTGCTAGGTGAAAAGTTGGGCTGGGGTTTACCCCATGTGGCAAAACCAGCACTGCCGGATTAAACGTGGATCAACCGGCAGTACTTCTATTGGTTGGCGCAGCAGCGCAACAACTAAAAGATCGCCTGGAAGCATCTGGCTACAGCAGCATCAGTTGCAAGCTGGCGGAAGTGCCCAAATTGCTCGCTGGTGTGCAATTAGCTGCGGTGTTGATATCTAAAGATGCCTGCGATATTTGCCTGCAGTTGCGCAACTACTACGGCGAGGAAAATGCACCAGCCCTGCTGCTAGAAGCAAGCCACAATGATCTTGCCGCCCGCAGCCTTTGCCTTGAATGGGGCGCCGATGATTATTGGTTAGCTGATGCACCACCCAGCGACCTTTTGCAACGGCTGCGCCATCAGATCCAGCTGCACCAACAAACTCCCAAATCAATTGCAGCAATCAATCCACACGAACTAAGCCTCGGGAACCTGCGCTTAGATCAAAAAGAACGGCGCGCCTGGCGTGGGAATCGCGACCTTGGCCTAACGGCAAGGGAATATGCATTGCTGCTGATATTAATTGAGCAGCCAGGGGTATGCGTAAGTCGAAGAACGATTTTGGAGCAGGTGTGGGGCCTAACTGAAACAAGCGAAGCAAATATCATTGAGGTGTATGTGCGCTACCTGCGGCGCAAATTGGAAGCCGATGGTGAAAAGCGCCTCATCCACACGGTGCGGGGCCACGGCTACTGCCTACGCAGCAACGATTCCTAAAAAAACCATCATGACAAACAAACAGAGGCAATTAGCAACACTATTTTCAGCAAGTTTATGCCTTTCTTGCATTAGCGCAAAACCGATTAATGCAACTCCAGCCCAATACCTGCCAACGGAAGCGCGCTGGTGCATGGCCCAAGGTTGCATCGATTTAGAAATACCCAAAACATATGAACAATATGTGCTCGGCCTAAGCAATCGACCAGCCCTCGGCCCCTGGAGGGGCATGTGGTTCCGTTTTGCGGAGCCCCGGGTGGTGGCTTTTAATATGTATAAATGCGCGCCATTGGATTTAGTATTTATCAGAAACGGCAAAGTTGTTGAAGTAAAAGCAAATCAATCTCCATGCTTGAAATTACCTTGTCCTCAAATTATTCCGATTGAACCGGTTGATGAAGTGATCGAATTAGACGCTGGCCGCGCAGCTGCCTTAGGCATCAAGGCCGGAAGCCCCGCAATACCAAAACTGGATTGAGCGGCGCCAACCGGGTGCCATCAGCAAGCGGTGCACCACGCCAGGCTTGATGTTGTGTGATTGATACTTGGCAGCCGGATTGAACTAACAGGGGCCTCAATTCAGCAAGGGCCTCGAGGGTGGCAAGGGGCAACAGCACCACACCTGCTGGCCGCAGGCGGGTGAGCACCGCCGCCAGGATTTCAGCCCGCTGGCGGCCACCACCACCGATCAACACCCGATCGGGATCAGGCAGCTGGGCCAGGGCTTCAGGGGCACTAGCTTCCAACACCCCAGCGGGTTGAACCCCCAAACGGCGGGCATTGGCTTCTATCAATGCAGCGCCGCCACCCCTGCATTCCAGGGCCCACAGCTGCAGCGCCGGCCGCAGCCGCAAGGCCTCAAGGCCAACGCTGCCCACACCAGCGCCGATGTCCCAAAGCACTCCCTGGGCCGGCAATTGCAAATCAGCTAGCAGTTGAATCCGCACCTCACGCTTGGTCATCAAGCCGGGGCGATCGGCCTGCTGCAGAAAAAAGCCATCCTCGAGGCCAAACAGGGGCAGGCCGGCGGCCTCAATGTCAGCAGGCGGCTCGGCCAGCAACATCACCAGATGGAGCGGATCAAGCGGATCGGGCAATGGCTCATCGGGGGCTAGGCGTTGCAGCCGTTGCTGCGGATGGCCTAGTTGTTCACACAACCAAAAGCCATAGGCGGCCTCCAAGCCGGAAGCCCGCAGGATCAAACGCACACTTTCGGCGCCGCCCCGGTTTGGATCGGTGAGAACTATCAAGGCAGCTGGACGCTTTTGTAATTCGGCTGCCAACGCCTCCGGTTCGCGGCCATGGAGGCTTATCCAACTGGCATCTTGCCAAGGGCGCGCGATGCCGGCAAAGGCCAGTTGCATCGAACTGGGGGCTGGATGAAAACAAAGCTGGGCGGGTTCAAACCGCTGCAACAGCAGGCGACCAATGCCAAACCAAAGCGGATCACCACTGGCAAGAAGCACCGTTGGCTTAGAAGTTGCCAAAGCAGCGGCAATTGCTTCGATGGCCGCCGCAGGGTGATCAGTGGAAATCAATTGCTGCCCGCTGCTGGGGGCATAGGCCAAGCGGCTGGGGGCTGCCACCAATGCGGCCTGCTTAATCAAAAACTGGAGGGATTGGGGCAAATTCAACACCCCACCCGCATCTGTGCCGATCACATGCAAGCTCACGGCAGGATTTACATCGGCCAGGGTGATCTCAACTAGTGATTTGCATTTTGACCCATACAAAGGGACAAAAACAGCAACATTTGATGGCGGCTCAGATCTGACAAGCTAGGTGCACCTTTTTATCCCCCATGGCGCCCTTTGGCCTCTCAGCCCTGAAGTTGATATTGCAACGTAAATCGGCTGTAAAGCCTCCAACCGCTAGCTGGAGCAGGCCCTTTGGGCTTGGTTGGGATAAGCCTTACACCGTGCGATATGCCAGTAACTTGGATGATGGCCCTTGGCATGGGGCACCCCTTGGCGGTTTTGGCGCTGGTTGCATTGGCCGCAATTCAAAAGGTGAATTCAACCTTTGGCACCTAGATGGGGGAGAGCATTGGTTTGGCAACCTGCCGGATTGTGGTTTTGCACTATTTGAAAGCGATGGCAGCACAACCAAGGCCCATGGCCTGGCCGTTAAACCCACAGTTGATGCATCAAACCCAGAGGCGGGAGAACCCCTTTCCGCTTGGAGCTGGTATCCAGCTAGCAGCGCAAACCAAAACACCGGCACTTATAGCGCCCGATATCCACTCAGCTGGTTCCACTACAGGAACGTGTTCAAAGCAGAGGTGGAATGCGAAAGTTTCAGCCCGATATTGCCCGGCAATTATCGCGATACAAGCCTGCCGGTTGCAGTGTTTCGCTGGCATTTTAAAAATCCAAGCAAAAAACCGCTAAAGCTTTCGCTGCTGCTCAGCTGGCGCAACACCCTGGGCTGGTTTAAAAACACCGACCCCAGCGCTGAGGTGCATTTCCGTGATGATGGCAGTCCCGAACATTCCTATATCCCGGCGATTGGCGTAAGCAAAGGCCAAAGCAATCGCTGGATCGATCAAGCAGATATGAACGGCATCCTGATGGATGGCGAGCGCAGTAATCCAATCCAAGAAGGGGAAGGTCAATGGTGCCTAGCGGTGCCATCCCTCCCGGCGGGCGTTGAATTAAAACGCTGCAGCCGTTGGAATCCCCATGGTGATGGCGCAGAACTTTGGCAGCAATTCAGCCTTGATGGCACTATCCCCGCCAGTAATAACGACCGCCGCAGCGCCGCCAGCAATGATCCCCTCAGCGCTGCTTTAAGCATCAGTTTTGAATTAGCACCAGGCGCTGAATTAGAGCTGCCGGTGGTGATCAGCTGGGATTTACCGGTAACGGCCTTTGCCACCGGCTGCCAGGCCCTGAGGCGTTATACGGATTTCCACGGCAGCAGCGGCACAAATGCAGCAGCCATCGCCAGTGAAGCTTTAAAGCAATGGCCGCAATGGCGGGCACAAATCAACAATTGGCAAGCGCCGGTGTTGCAGCGCAACGACCTACCGGAAAAGCTGCGCATGGCTTTATTTAATGAGCTCTACGACCTTGCCAGTGGCGGCAGCCTATGGACAGCCGCCACTGCAGATGATCCTGAGGGTCGATTTGGTGTGCTCGAATGCCTCGACTACGCCTGGTATGAAAGCCTAGACGTGCGTTTATATGGCTCATTTGCCCTACTGCAACTATGGCCTGCCCTAGATCGAGCTGTGCTGCGCAGTTTTGCAAGGGCAATCCCAGCAGCTGATGCAAACCTGAGGCCGATCGGCTGGTATTTCACCCAAGGCAAAGGCCGGGTGGAAGCTGCACGCAAATTAGCTGGTGCCACACCCCATGATTTAGGTGCCCCAAACGAGCGACCTTTTGATGCCACAAACTACACCGCCTATCAAGATTGCAATCTTTGGAAAGATCTAGCCAGCGACTTTGTTTTACAGGTGTGGCGCACTTATAAATTGGCACCCGATGGCAAAGATCTCAATTTCCTAGCCAACTGCTGGCCTGCGGCGGTGCAGGCCCTGAAATATCTCAAAGAATTCGATATCAATAACGACGGCCTGCCCGATAACGGCGGCGCCCCAGACCAAACCTTTGATGATTGGGCTTTGCAGGGGGTGAGCGCCTATTGCGGTGCCCTTTGGATTGCTGCCCTGGAAGCAGCCTTGGCGATGGCCCAAGCGCTAAGCCTTGAATTAGGGCTTGATACAGCGCTGGAGCAACGTTTATTCAGCGAATGGCTGGAGCAATCCAGGAAAAATTTCGACAAATTGCTTTGGAATGGTGAGTATTACAAGATCGATGCCGATAGCGGCACGCCGGTAGTGATGGCAGATCAACTCTGCGGTGATTTCTATGCACGCCTACTGGGATTAGCACCTGTTGTTAGCGATGCCAATGCCATCAGCTCGCTTACGGCGATCAAGGAAGCCTGTTTTGAAGGTTTTGAAGGGGGCCGGCTTGGGGTTGCAAATGGTTTGCGCCGCGATGGTAGTGCTCTCGATCCCAATGGCACCCACCCCCTCGAGGTGTGGACGGGAATCAACTTTGGCCTTGCCGCTTACTACCGTTTAATGGGCGAGCCAACTACGGCGTTTGCCATCTGTGATGCGGTGCTGGAGCAGGTGTATCAAGGGGGCTTGCAATTCCGCACCCCAGAGGCGATCACAGCGAAAAACAGTTTCCGCGCCTGCCACTACCTGCGGGCGATGGCGATCTGGGCCCTATGGGCAACCCACACCAATTGGCAAGCAATTCCAGGGGCAGAGCATTGATAAAAATGGAACGGATCCTCGGCGTTTTTATTGCTCTAGCCCTACTGCTGCTTCCCTGTGGCAATCAAGCTGCGGCCCAACTTCAAAGCCATAACGATGGCAACGGTGTGCCAGTGCTACGCAGCATTGAAAGTTTGCGGGATTTGGATTACCAGGCCTGGCAGCTGGTGGCCTATCGGGAGGGTGAAGCCGGCGGGCCATTAAGGCTCAGGGTGGTGGGTTACCCCGGCAAGGTGCGTTTAAATCACCCAACCGCTTTAGAGGTGTTCAGCGGTGAACGCCATTGGGCGCTAACTGATATCACCCTTAACAATCCAACCCTCAGCACTGATAGCCGTGATGCCGCTGCTGAATTTGATCTTGCGCCATTGCTGAGTGATATCAAAAAAAACCGGCCTCTAAGGCTGGTGCTTCCTGGCGTTTTTACTGAATTGCCGGTGCCGCCTTTTGTGGTGAAGGAATGGCGCGAATTGCCAAACCAACCGCTCTAAATGGAGGGCCAATGGCTTGATCGGCTCTGGATGGATAGGGCCCTGAGGCTGGCGGGTTTAGCGGATGGGCTCACAAGCCCAAATCCATTGGTGGGGGCAGTGGTGCTCAGCGCTGCTGGTGAATTGGTGGGGGAGGGCTATCACCGCAAGGCAGGGGAAGCCCATGCCGAATTAATGGCATTGCAACAGGCCGGCAGCAAAGCAAAGGGCGGCAGCCTCTACGTAACCCTGGAGCCCTGCTGCCATCAAGGTCGCACCCCACCCTGCACGGATGCGGTGCTCAGCTCCGGCGTGAAACGAGTGGTGGTGGCGATTGCAGATCCAAACCCATTAGTGGCAGGAAAAGGCTTAATGCTGCTGCGTGAAGCAGGCCTTGAAGTTGAACTTGGCGAAGGGGCTCAGGCGGCAAAAAAACAAAACAGTGCTTTTCTGCATCGCATCAATACAGGCAAACCAGAAGGCATTTTGAAATGGGCCATGAGCCTTGATGGCCGCACCGCCTTGCCCAATGGAGCAAGCCAATGGATAAGCGGCCCTGAAGCGAGAAGCTGGGTGCATCAATTGCGCAGCCGCTGTGATGCGGTGATCGTTGGCGGCGGCACCGTTAGGGCAGATGATCCCTTGCTTACAAGCCGGGGGCGGCGCACACCGGAACCGTTGCGGGTGGTGGTTAGCAGGGAATTAAATCTCCCCCCAAATGCCCAACTATGGAACCAGGAATTGGCGCCCACCCTGGTGGCCCATGGCCCAGGGGCAAGAGCAGAAAAAATCGCACTTTTAGATCAACTAGGTGTTGAACGGCTGCCACTAGATCAATGCGAACCACAACAACTGATGGAGGCCCTAGCTAGCCGTGGTTGCAATCGGGTGCTTTGGGAATGCGGCCCCGAGTTAGCAGCGAGCGCCATAGGGCAAGGTTGCGTTCAACATATAGCGGCTGTTATTGCTCCAAAACTATTAGGGGGCATCGCCGCATGCACCCCCCTGGGGGATTTGGGCTTTCTAAGCATGGAACAAGCAATAGCTTTAAGCGCAATTCAAAAGATAAATTTTTACAACGAAATCCTAGTAACCGCAAAAATTAATTAACAATAATTTTAAGGCAATCCCAATCGCATGAGCAACGCTCCTACCTGGCTAATTTTTTCTGATGCTACAAGTAATTTCATTGATTCAAGCAATAAATTAAACCCTCTACTTCCAACGCCATCTAAAAATATAATTCTCACAAGTGAATTCAGCAGATTAAATAATGATGCAGCTTTAAATGCCATAACAAGTGCCGGATACAGCGCAGGATACAATGCAGCAATCAATAATTATCTAACAAGTTCGAGCAGCTCATGGAAAGTTCCAACAACTGCTTACAGCGGCACAGATATCCAAATTGCCAATGCAATCGTGGGCACTTCCGCTAATCCCGGAACGTTGTTATACCCGGATGCAGAAGCGCAAGGATTCAGCAACAACATATATCTAACACCAGACTATGAATACGACTACGCAGGCCCAAACAAAAAAGGCGCTGATGGATACTATGGATACCTTCAAACATTATTAACATCATGGGCATTAAGAGTACTAAATCCCAGTAATCCAATCGTTCCAGTTATCGGACAGAATGTTGCAAGCGGAAACAGCGGAACATTTGATGCTAGCCAACTGCAATCAGCTGCGCAAAAAATCCTTCCATCTACTGTTCTCGACGATTTTGATTTTACACAAAAAACTTTCCCAGAACTATTATTTAACAGCAAAGTTAACAACAAATTTCCACTCATTAACTCGTTATCGGTTGAAAATTATGCCCAAAATAAAAACAAATCTACCGCAGCAGCGCCCTCAGGAACCCCTGGCTTTCCAGTGGCTACTGTTCCCTATTCTGTTGTAACAGACTACGCAAATTCCGACAAAACAACCTTTCAAACCAACTTACCAACCACATCAAACTACGGCCCTGCAAGCAATCAAGAATCTTTAAATTTACCCGATGGGAGCATCTACATAGGCGACGGTACCTTTCAATGGAACACTATTTCCACTACGGCAATCAACAATATAGCGATCCAAAAAGTCACAAGCCTAAAGAGCAGCAGCCAAAATTTAGTACCAGAAACCTGGTTAATGCATTACGGCCTACCTAACGGGTTTATAGCTACAGAACAGCAGTTTGAACAGCTCTGCAAAGACCTGATAGAATTTATAAGCAATACAGGTGTAAAAAAAGTATATTTTGAAATCGGGGATTATAAAACAATCAATCAATACAACTATTGCAACCCAGGCATTTTCGCCACCGGAACAAACAATCCCTGGATCGTTAATTACCTTCTAAATAAGCTGCCAAGCCAAGTTGAAGTAGGAGCCGTGGTTTCAATGACACCCCAATATGCCTGGCTAATCGATCCCAACAATAAAGCCAATAACACTATAATTGGCGACGGCACCCCCGGACAGCCAAAAGACAATGCTCGCCAAGCCTTCGAGTTAATTCAAACAATCAATCAATTAAGCCCAAGCAAGCAGATTACCAGTTTCCACTTCGACCACGAAGGTGGTGGTAATTATCAAAATGATACTAAATATGGAGGCATCAATGGCAATCAGATCGGCGCCGGCTATTTGAAATGGCTCTGGAACAAGTTTATGCCCAGCAGCGTAACATTCTCAGATATAATGGCAGCTTCTCCAACTTTCACAGGCCATTACAATTTCGGTTGGATAAACTACAATACAACCGCCTGGCTAAATAAGAGCTCTGGCTCCATCGATGCCTTCAGCGAAAATTATTGGTTTGGTGAAAACGAAGATTACCCTGGTAAATACGCCCTAGACCCCACCAACACACCAAACCTCACCAAGGCTGAGCGCCTGGGCCTAGACCTCAAATCATTTATTGATGTTTTTGGCAAAGATCCCAGCAAATACCCTGCCACCATTGCAGGAGGAGCAAACCTAATCAACTGGTCTCGCACAGTTGATCCAATAACAGGCCAACCAAGCTCCGCCCCAAATGCGGTGCCAACACTAAACGAAAATGCGATTTATACCGTATACAGAATGTACAAAGACAACCCACAGGCCCTGGCTAACATATTCAACAACAAAAATTATAGTCTTATTAATAGTGGCGGCCTTCCAGCCTTCAGCGATCCATACTATGCACCGATAGACATCACTCAAGCAAATAACAATCCAAACACCCCTCAAGGCGGCATACCCACCGTAAGCCTTGAAAATCTTTCCGCGTCAAACCAGTCACAACAGGTGGTAATTGATGCAGGCCTGGCAAAGAGATCGCCAACACTTGTCAGTCAATTTACTGTAGCCAATGACAAACTAAACCCAAATACAACCGCAGGTAGCTTTGACGGACTCTCAGCACTAAGTTATGACGATTTTATTACATTTTTAAACACATCTGCAGGCATACTTTCAACAGCAGGCATAACGCCAGGGCAGCCGGGCAGAGATCCCTCCAGCACTCGAATCGCCCTCTATGAACTTCAATTCATTCCCCTGGATTGGACCACTCAACAGGTTGCTAACAATCACCCGTATCTAATCAGATTTCATGATCCCGTAACAGGTAAACATCATTACACTCACAACGTAGCAGAAGCAAAAACTCTTGAATCCCAAGGGTGGCAGAGGGAGGGACGCAAAATCAGTTTGCTGAATAGTGATAGCGCTGATAATCAACTTAAGGATGTTTGGAGATTGTTTCAAGCCACTACAGGTGACCATCTACTTACAACCTCCGAAACTGAACTCAACCATGCAAAGCAAATTGGATATGTATCTGAAGGGAAAATTGGAGCTGTTAGCAGTAGTGCTAACAGTGGGCTCAATCCGGTTTATAGATTCTATAATCCCCAAAAACATGCACATTTTTATACTGATGAAGCAAGCGAAGCATCATCCCTTGGCAATTTAGGTTATGTTCAAGAGGGTTTTCTTGGCTGGTGTTAACTAGCGCATCTCCTCAAGCGATTCCTCAACCTCAGCGCTGGTTTCACTGGCGGTAACCCTTGCAATCAATAAACCCATCACAACCGCTAAATACAACGGCCCAACAACTGCAACAATCACCGACAACATTTCCCCGGGGTGATTAGTTGCAACTATATCGCCAAAACCAACCGTTGATAAACAGCTAAAAGCAAAATAGTTTAAAGATATAAAATCAATCTTTGAACTTGAAATACCAGAGGAAACGCCAGAAGAAATGGCATGAAAACTACCTGGAATCAAATCTTCCATAACATTAAATACGATTCCAGCGGCAAGGCCGAGCATTAAATAACCGGCGATTGCCCCCTGCAAAACAGCACTTGTTACTCGTTTTTCTAGAGATAAAAAATGCACTATTCTTGCTGCACTTAACGATGCAAAAAGCGCCCATAGCCCCTGCAGAGTAATCGCCCCATCAAAACTTTTAAAGCCACCGGAGGCTAATAATGCCTGGTCGATTATTACTGCAAAACCAATTATTGGATACAAAAGATCAGCATAATTTGCACGTTTAGGAACCTTATTACTGTTTGCCTCGTGCCCCGCAGCTAAACCAACCAGCAGCAGCAAAGCCAACAGCAAGAATCCGCCATGGGTTAGGGGGCGAGCCAGCTGCGGCGGCAACATAAAGATGCTTAGCAGCCCCAAGCAGGTTGAAAGCAAAGCCCGATAGAAGCGATGGTGAGGTATCAACA
>Ga0310334_100111_pt1 | contig 25439 bp, 27 predicted proteins | sample LakMicMIDCLREDC7_FD_195548 | JGI IMG/M metagenome (GOLD analysis project Ga0310334, IMG submission 195548) | Enriched freshwater cyanobacterial communities from Lake Michigan, Michigan, United States - MI23.DCL.RED.C7 (v2) (version 2) | ecosystem: Environmental > Aquatic > Freshwater > Lake...
CCCCGCCCACGGCTGGGGTTGTGCTGGGCTGTGCCTTTCTTGGTGGCCGAACGGGCGGCCGGTTTGGCGGCTGCGCTGCTGGCGGCACGGCCGGTGTCCAGCGACAGGCTGGCGGTGCGGGCACTGCTGCGGTTATCGCCAGCTTCCTTCTCCTGGCACTTGCACTTGTGCTCAGCAGCTGCGGCGGGCGCTGTGGCCTTGGCTTCCTTGGCGGCCTCGGTGCGGCTGCGATCCTTCGACTTATCGGCGCGTTTGCCGGAGCGGCTCAGGGCTTCGCGGCGCGCCAGCACCAGTTCTCGACTTGGGTTGGCGACGGCCTTGGCCGTGCTGCGCTGACCGCTGGCTGGAGCGGAGCTCAGTTCGACGCTCGCACGAGCGGACCGGCGGCTCGAACTGCTGGCGACCGGTGCAGGAGCGGACACCGCGGCGACTTCAGGCGCAGGGTTATTCGTCCGCGTCGGACGGGCGTCAGCGGCGGTGCGAACACGGCTGGGGGATGAGGTGTAGCGCCCAGTGGCCTTCTTGCCACCATTGGTCAGCGCCTTACGGCGCTCCAGAGCTGCTTCACGACTCGATGTGCTGGCCATGTCCGCCCGGCGAATGGAATGACTGAATAAGTGGCAGCAGTTGCACCACACCACGGCAACACCGTCTCAGCGGCGTGGCATGGGTGGAGGACTGACCGCGATAGGCGGAGAGGCGGAGGGTTGACCCCACGCGCCGATTCTCCGCAGAAGAGGTGTGGCCCCGCTGACGCAGGGGCCACAGCCATTGAGGACCGCTAAATCAGCGGCCTTCGAACACCACGAAGCAGGAACCCTGGCTCTGGGTGTAGGCGTCGTAGCCGACCAGACGCACGTGGTGGTCGGGGTAGGCGCGGTGGCAAGCCTCGAGCTCGCTGACGATCACGCTGAGATCCTTCTCACCGAAGAAGGGCAGCTTCCAGTAAGACCAGTAGGTGGCCATGGAATTGCTGGGGTGGACGTGCTCAACGAGCGGGCTCCAACCCTGGGCAATGATGTAAGCGATTTGGTCGTAGATCTCGTCCTGGGTGAAGGGCGGCAGGAAGCCGAACGTCTCCAGGGTGGCGACTGTTTGGTAGTCACCCACGGTGCTCTTGAAGGGCATGGGGATCCTTGGGATGAAGGGTGATTGGCAGTTCTGACAACAGCCGCAACCGGGGAAAAGGAACTAAAAAGGTTCCTTTTCCGCTGGTCAATGGCGATTGATCCTTTAGACGTCGAGCTTGTCGACGGTGTCGAACTCGAACTTGATTTCCTTCCAGGTTTCGAGAGCGATCGCCAGCTCGGGGCTGTGCTTAGCGGCTTCCGTGAGGATGTCACGGCCTTCGCGTTCGATCTCACGACCGGCGTTGCGAGCCTTCACGCAGGCTTCCAAGGCCACTCGGTTGGCAGCGGCGCCTGCGGCCGAACCCCAGGGGTGGCCGTGGGTGCCACCACCGAACTGGAGCACGGAGTCGTCACCGAAGATGGCGACGAGGGCAGGCATGTGCCACACGTGGATACCGCCGGAGGCCACAGCAAACACGCCACCCATCGAACCCCAGTCCTGATCGAAGAAATTACCGCGGGTGCGGTCTTCGGGAACGAAGGATTCACGCAGCTGGTCGATGTAGCCGAGGGTGGTCTGACGATCACCTTCAAGCTTGCCCACCACGGTGCCGGTGTGCAGTTGGTCACCACCGGAGAGGCGGAGGCACTTGGCCAGCACCCGGAAGTGGATACCGTGCTTGGGATGGCGGTCGATCACCGCGTGCATGGCGCGGTGGATGTGGAGCAGCATGCCGTTCTTGCGGCACCACTTCGCCAGACCGGTGTTGGCGGTGAAGCCACCGGTGATGTAGTCGTGCATGATGATCGGCTGACCCAGTTCCTTAGCGAACTCGGCCCGCTCATACATCTCTTCAGGGGTGTTGGCGGTGCAGTTGAGGTAGTGCCCCTTCTTCTCGCCGGTTTCCTCTTGGGACGAACGCACGGCTTCGGCCACGAACTCGAAACGGTTCTGCCAGCGCTGGAAGGGCTGGGAGTTGATGTTTTCGTCGTCCTTGGTGAAGTCGAGACCGCCGCGCAGGCACTCGTACACAACCCGACCGTAGTTTTTGCCGCTCAGGCCGAGCTTCGGCTTGATGGTGCAACCCAGCAGGGGACGGCCGTACTTGTTCATGCGGTCGCGCTCGACCACGATGCCGTTCGGCGGACCCATGCAGGTCTTAATGAAGGCGATCGGGAAGCGGATGTCTTCGAGGCGCAGGTGGCGCAGGGCCTTGAAGCCGAACACGTTGCCGACCAGGGAGGTCAGCACGTTGGTGATCGAGCCTTCCTCAAACAGGTCGAGGGGATAGGCGATGAAGGCATAGAAGGCTTCCTTGTCGCCAGGAACGTCTTCGATGCGGTAGCAACGGCCCTTGTAGAAGTCGAGGTCGGTGAGGAGCTCGGACCACACGGTGGACCAGGTGCCGGTCGAGGATTCGGCGGCCACGGCGGCAGCCACCTCTTCGCGGGGCACACCTTCCTGGCCGGTGCACTTGAAGCAGGCCAGCAGGTCGGTGTCGAGGGGGACGTAATCAGGAGTCCAATACGTGTCGCGGTACTCCTTGACCCCGGCGTCGTACTTCTTGCTCATGGGAATTCTCCGGTTGGGTCGTTAGGTGTGAGGGATGGGAAGCGCGTCAGACGCGGTCCGCTCAGTCCTTCGAACCGATGCCGAAGCTGCTGTTCAGAGCAGGCTCCACTTCGCGGTGGGGGCGGGCAATGATGTGGGCGGCCACAAGTCCGTCGCCCACGCGCTCACAGGCGTCCGCGCCGGCGCGAACCGCGGCGTTCACGGCACCGGTTTCGCCGCGGACGAGGACGGTCACGTAGCCGCCGCCCACGAATTCGCGACCGATCAGGCGCACTTCAGCGGCCTTGGTCATGGCGTCAGCCGCTTCAATCGCGGGAACCAGACCGCGGGTCTCGATCATGCCGAGGGCGATGCCCATGGTTTCGTTTGCCATTACCTGCTCCTGGAGGAGGGGGGTGGAATGTTCGTGTGTAACCCTGCTCCGCCGCCCAACCTCCCGTCAACCCATTGGAGCCAGAACCGCCATCACCGTTTCAGCCCGCGGAGATAAGTGAAGCTGATCAGTGCATCACAAAACGTTAGCGATGTTGGGGCCATGCCCACGCCAGACCCTCAGAAGGCCTCGGCCGCCGAAACGAAACCAACGCCTCCATAGCGACGCAACAGGGGCTTCACGGCGACGCGGATGCCATCGAGCAGCGAGGCTTCACAGAACACGATCACGTGGGCATTAGCACCGAAACTGCTGAAATCCATCGCCTCGGAGATCTCACCACCAACGCCCATGCCGGTGACATGACGCATCACCGAATAGCCCGGTGCCCCGGCCTTCAGCATGGCCTTGCAGACCTTTTCCACTTCCCGTTCGTTGAGAAACAGATCAATGCGCTTCATGGTGTGCCCTCAGGCTTGGGGAAAAATCGAGCGAAAACAGGGGATGCTTGGTCGGGGATCCAGAACGGTTCGCTCAACACTCAACCAGCCGGGATGCAGCGCTGAACCAAGGCCATGTACACCGGAATGCCTACTACCACATTGAAAGGGAACGTCACCCCCAACGAGGTTGAGATGTAGAGGCTCGGATTGGCCTGGGGCACGGTCATCCGCATGGCCGCCGGCACGGCGATGTAGGAGGCGCTGGCACAGAGCACCATGAAAAGCAAGGCATCACCCTGGTTCAGGCCCAGCAAACGGGCAATGCCGAGGCCCACCAGGGCGTGGAGCACCGGCGCCAGCACGGCGAAGCCGATCAGGAAAGCCCCCGCCTTGCGGAGGTCCTGCAGCCGCTGGGCCGCGATCAAGCCCATATCGAGGAGAAAGAAACAGAGGGCCCCGTAGAACAACTTCTCGGTGAAGGGCTCCATCTTCTCCACCCCGGTGGGACTGAAGGCCGCCACGAGATAGCCGATCACCAGGCTGCCGATCAACAGGAAGATCGAGCCGTTCAGAAACGCCTCCCGCAGCAGTTCGCTCCAGCGCAGGCCTCCACCCTCCTCAACGTCCGCCCCTCTCTCGCCCCGCTCAGACGAGTTGGGATGAATGCCAGCAGTCACCCTGGCCAGCACCACACCGATCACGATCGCGGGAGATTCCATCAGAGCCAAGGCCGCCACCATGAAGCCGTCGTAAGGCACCTTGAGCACATTGAGAAAGCTCTGGGCCGTAATGAAGGTCACCGCACTGATCGAGCCATAGGAGGCCGCCACGGCGGCAGCGTTGTAGGAATCCAGGCGGGTCCGCAACACCAGAAAACTGGTGATCGGCACCAGCAGCGACATCAGCACGGCAGCCCCAATGGTGAGTAGCACCAAGCGGCCCAAGCCGCTGTGGGCTAGTTCCACCCCCCCACGAAAACCGATCGCCAGCAGCAAATAGAGCGAGAACAGCTTGGGGAGGGGTGAGGGGATCTCCAGGTCGGAATCGACCAGCACGGCCAGAACCCCGAGAAAGAAGAACAGCACCGGTGCCGACAGGAGGTTCTGCAGGACCAGACTCGACTGCATGGCTGTTCTGACCCAGGTTTCCAGGAAACCTAGGAAGGGGTGGCGGCAACAAGGTCAGCGGTCGCACAAAGTTCAGGCTTCTCATGGCGACAAAACCCTCAGCGCTGCTTAACGTCTCGCACGAGGCAGGTTCCCCAGGCGTTTGCCCGGGGGTGGAATGTTCAACCCGTCCTGCCTCACCCCCTTGGGCCCACCCCCATCCCGCACAATGGGGATTGAGTGCCGCGAGCCCCGTGCAACCGGAACACCGCCGCACCCCAACGGCCGGAACCAGCCAGACCCGCCTGGTCATCGCCAGCGGCAATCGCCACAAGGTGGCGGACATCGCGGCCATGCTGGAAATGGTGGAGATCGAGGTGCTTCCCCAGCCGGCGGGCCTTGAGATCGAGGAAACCGGCAGCACCTACGCCGCCAACGCTCGGCTGAAGGCGGAAACCGTGGCCCGGCTGACGGGCTGCTGGGCCCTCGCCGATGACTCGGGCCTGGAGGTCGACGCCCTCGGGGACCGCCCGGGCATCTACTCAGCCCGCTATGCCCCCAGCGATCCGGAGAAAATCCATCGACTCCTCCATGAACTCGGCGACAGCCTCTATCGGGGCGGCCGGTTTGTGAGCGCCATGGCCCTGGCCGATCCCGATGGCATCACCCGCCTGGAGGGATGCGGCATCTGCCACGGCACCATCCTGCGGGAACCTCGGGGCAGCGGCGGCGGCTACGATCCGATCTTCTGGGTGCGGGAGGCGGGCTGCAGCTACGCCGAGATGCCGGCCCATCTCAAGACCAAACTCGGCAGCCGCGGCAAGGCAGCCCGGGAGCTGGCGCCGGGCCTGCGGCAGCTGATGGGCCTGGACGACTGAAGCGGCCGTCAGCCGTTGATCTGGGCCACGGCCCGCATGGCGGCGGCGGCGGCCTCCTCCACGTCCCCCTCCTTGCCCGCCAGGGTGAGGCGCCCAAACGCCCCAACGGCCTTCACGTCCACCACGGTGATATTGGAGGACTTCTCGGCTTCGTTGGCGGCGATCAGCACGTAGCCGGCGGGCTCGGTTTCGAGGATGAACATGCTCATGCCGGCTTGGATCATCGAGCCGCGGCGGTTCAGGCGGTTGATCAGCACCGCGTGGTCGGGGGTGATGGCGCGGATGATCTCGGTCCAGGTCACCTCACAGCGGCTGCGGCGGTCGACCGAGCTGCCGATCGCTTCGAGCACCACCTCGCCGGAGTGGAGCACGTTGCTCTGGTCGCGGTGGTACATCGCGATCGAGCCGAAGGCCCGCTCCACCACCATCTGGCCGAGCCGCACCGTGCTGGCCTTAAGGGCAATGTCGGTGACGCGGTGCACGGCCATGCCGGGTGACACCTCCAGCCAGAGGCAGGCATCGCCGGGGATCGGCAGGAAGCCCTGGCTCACCGTGCCCATGTAGGCGGCCAACTGGGGCTGCAGCGAATCCAGAAACACATAGGTGCGCAGTTCGATCGACTGCACGTGACTGTTCTGGCGGGAGAGGCGGCGCCCTTCGCTGTCAGTGGTGATCACACAGCTCGCACCGGAGGCGTCGCTGCCCAGCGAGCTGCCCAGTCCCCCCCCCCGAGAGGTTCCCATTTCCGTGCCGGTCACCAAGGGCCTGCTTCCCTGCAGGGAGGTGCGGCGGCGGCTGATGGCCCGGTCTTCGGCGGTCTGGGGGCGGAAGGTCGAATCCATCAAGCGCCTGGCGTGACTCCTCAAGAAATGGAAAGGGGAATCCTCAAATGGAAAGGGGAATCCTCAGGCTCCGCTGGCGAGCCCCCGTGGGGCCGGAGGACCGAAACGTGGTGGGATCTTACGCCGCGGAGGTGGGTGGGCCCTGACAGGAGGGCCGTTTTGGTGGCATCAGGCATGTCCGGATGATCAGGGGTCGCTATCACGGGCATCACCCCCGCCGATCAGTGCCGTGCTCACGCCTGCCACCCGCCTGCGGCGCCACCGCAGCGGCCCCGGCGATGGCATCGATCGCTTCCTCGACGCCCTCAATCTCGGCCCCAGCGAGCCCGACGACACCTACCGCCCGGATGACGACATCGAGGGCTGGTTCGGCGGAGCGCCGGAATGGCTGCGGCGCAGCTAACCCCCCCTTGCGAAGCCACCTGGTCCCGGTACCTTCCGGCCAACCGCTGAGAAGTTCCGATGGCCGCCAACCGCACCACCGCCACTACTGAGGCCACTACTGCAGCCACCACAGCCGAACCGTTTCCTGGCAACGGCGCCCCCAACCTGCCGGAGTGGATGGCCCAGGCCGTGCAGCAGGGGGTGAAGCCCGAGCAGGCCCTCGCCTTCATCGGTCTGGGGCTGATGGGCAAGCTGGCTGATGGCGGCAAGGAGCTTCCCTGGATCTGGAACGAAGATGAGGATGGAGGCAGCGTTGATGGCACGGCGCTTCGGCAGCGCCTGGAGCTTGTCCAACTCGCTCTGCAAACGGGGGCTCCCCTGAGCACCGCCGAGGTCACCCTTCTGATGGGGACCCGCCCAGGAGCGGCCATGGTCCAGCGCGGTGGCCTCACCGCCCGCCGCCTGAGCCGCAACGTCTGGAAACTCAGCCGCAGCAATGAGGATGCCGAGCGGGGATCCAACCCATCCTTCAGTGAGGGCTTTCGCCGGAGGCTCTGAGCTGCGCTCCGAACGGCGGCATTCCCGAAGCTCTCTGTCATTGGTCGTCAATTGCCTATGGCTTGCATCCAATCCTTGCGGTGTTGCAAAAATTGGATGCAAGCTAAGTCGCTTTGTTGGATCTATTCGCTATTGGTGTTCACACCCAGCCCCAGTCCTGCATCGCTCAGCTGATTCAGTCGGCTCGAACCCCCTACAAAGCGATCCCGTTGTCCCCAGATGAATGAATCGCTTCTCGGTCAACCCAAATTCCGAAGCCAGCCCTCAGGGCAAGCAAGACCCAATTCCGAAATCTTGTAAAGGGTTGCCGTGCCGGTCCCGCCATCCTGGCTAGCCCTTAGGGGTTGACGATCGGTTCCTCCCGCATGGTCCTGAGTCCCCCCAGCTGGAGCGATCCCGTGGCCCATCCGAGCAGGAGCAACCTGGCTCCGACGGCGCCAACCGAGCAGGACCCGGGCCAGGTGGAGATCCGGCGGGAAAACGGGCAACGGGAGGTGTTTTGCGGCCTCACCTCGATCGTGTGGCTGCATCGCCGGATGCCAGACGCCTTCTTCCTGGTGGTGGGGTCCCGCACCTGCGCCCACCTGATCCAGAGCGCCGCCGGCGTGATGATCTTCGCCGAACCCCGCTTCGGCACCGCGATCCTGGGGGAGCGGGACCTGGCCGGTCTGGCCGATGCCAACGAGGAGCTCGACCGACTGGTGGCTGATCTGCTGGAGCGGCGTCCCGAGATCCGCACCCTGTTTCTGGTGGGCTCCTGCCCCAGCGAGGTGATCAAGCTCGATCTGGCCAAGGCCGCCGAACGCCTCACCCACAGCCACCGCGGCCGGGTGCGGGTGCTCAATTACTCCGGCAGCGGCATCGAAACCACCTTCACCCAGGGGGAAGACCAAGCCCTGATGGCCCTGCTCCCGCTGATGCCCGCCAGCGATGAGGAGCAGTTGCTGATCGTCGGCACCCTGGCCGATGGGGTGGAAGACCGCTTCATGGCCCTGTTCGCCCGCATGGGCCTGCCGGTGGTGCGCAGCCTGCCGCCCCGCCGCTCCACCGAGCTCCCGCCGGTGGGCCGGGGCACCCGGGTGCTGTTGGCCCAGCCCTTCCTGAGCGCCACCGCCCGGGCCCTGGTGCACCGCGGCGCCGAGCTGATCGAAGCCCCCTATCCCTTCGGCGTGGAGGGCAGTGCCGCCTGGATGGCGGCGGCGGCGGCGGCCTTCGGGATCCAGGCCGAGGCCGTGGCGGCCGTGCTCGATCCCCTGGTGGAGCGGGGCCGCCGCGCCCTGGCACCTCACCGGGAGCGGCTGGAGGGAAAACGCCTCTTCCTGCTGCCGGATTCCCAGATGGAGATCCCCCTGGCCCGCTTCCTGAGCCGCGAATGCGGCATGGAGCTGGTGGAGGTGGGAGTTCCCTACCTGGATCGCCAGCTGATGGCAAAGGAACTGGCTCTGCTTCCGGCCGGCACCACCATCTGCGAAGGCCAGGACGTGGAGCGCCAACTCGAGCGGGTGCGCAGCGAGCGCCCAGATCTGGTCGTGTGCGGCCTGGGCCTGGCCAACCCGCTGGAGGCCGAAGGGATCGCCACCAAGTGGTCGATCGAACTGGTCTTCAGCCCCATCCACGGCTGCGATCAGGCCGGTGACCTGGCGGAGCTGTTCGCCCGGCCCCTGCGGCGGCGGGGAGTGCTGGCCTTCAACTGAAGCCGGCCCCGCCGGCCTCGGCGGCTGCGTTGTCCAGGGCCTGGACTAGCGGTTGCCAGACAGGAACTGCCGCTAACCGTTTGCGACCTGGGCTCCCGTCCCCCAACTCCTGCCACCCCCGGGGCCACCCCCACCCAACCCCGTTTCACCCCTCGGCATCAGCCCCACCGCTCCCCTGCTCTCCTCCCCATGGAACTCACCCTCTGGACCTATGAAGGCCCGCCCCATGTGGGCGCCATGCGGATCGCCTCCTCGATGGAGGGGGTGCACTACGTGCTGCATGCCCCCCAGGGCGACACCTACGCCGACCTGCTGTTCACGATGATCGAGCGGCGGGATCGCCGCCCGCCCGTGACCTACACCACCTTCCAGGCCCGCGACCTGGGCGGCGACACCGCCGAGCTGGTGAAGCGCTCGATCGCCCAGGCGGTGGAACGCTTCCAACCGGAGGCCCTGCTCGTGGGCGAGAGCTGCACCGCCGAGCTGATCCAGGACCAGCCCGGTGCCCTGGCCATGGGCATGGGCTTCGGCGAGCTGCCGATCGTGAGCCTGGAGCTGCCGGCCTACTCCAAGAAAGAGAACTGGGGAGCCGCGGAGACCTTCTACCAACTGGTGCGGTGCCTGCTGAAAAACCAGCTGCCCCAGCCGGGCACTCCGAAACCTTCGCCGCAACGTTGGAGGGAGGAAGGCCGGCGGCCTCGGGTCAACCTGCTTGGCCCCACCCTGCTCGGGTTCCGCTGCCGCGATGACGTGCGCGAGGTCACCAGGCTGCTGGGCGAGCGGGGCATCGATGTGGCGGTCACGGCGCCGCTGGGGGCCAGGCCGGCCGATCTGATGCGGATCCCCACGGCCGATGCCAATGTCTGCCTCTATCCGGAGGTGGCCACCACCGTGTGCAGCTGGCTGGAGCGGAGCTTCGGCATGCCCACCATCAAAACGGTGCCGATCGGCATCGCCGCCACCGAGGCCTTCCTGGCGGAACTGGAACAGGTGCTGGGGCTGGAGCCTGAGGGGGCGGCAGGGGCTGGCAAAGCCGCGGGTCTTGGGGAGCGGGCCTCGCGGCTTCCCTGGTATTCGCGCTCGGTGGATTCCACCTACCTCACCGGCAAGCGGGTGTTCATCTTCGGCGATGCCACCCACGCGGTCGCCGCCGCCCGCATCGCCAGCCAGGAGCTGGGCTTTGAGGTGGTGGGCCTGGGTACTTACAGCCGTGAGCTGGCCCGGGAGGTGCGCGCCGCAGCCAAGGAACTGGGTCTGGAGGCCCTGATCAGCGACGACTACCTTGCGGTGGAGAAGGCCATGGCCGAGGCGGCGCCGGAGCTGGTGCTCGGCACCCAGATGGAGCGCCACAGCGCCAAGCGGCTCGGCATCCCCTGCGCCGTGATCAGCACGCCGCTGCATGTGCAGGATGTACCGGCCCGCTATTCCCCCCAGATGGGCTGGGAAGGGGCCAACACCATCTTCGACAGCTGGGTGCACCCGCTGATGATGGGCCTGGAGGAGCACCTGATCGGCATGTTCCGCCACGACTTCGAATTCGTGGATGGCCACCGCAGCCACCTGGGCGATGGGGCACCAGCAGCGAGCCCTGCTCCAGAGCCAGAGCATGACAAAACCGCTCCAGCCAGCGCCACCGCCCCAGCCACCTCCCCTGGCTCCGCCAGAACTTCTGGGTACACAGGCCCCGCCTTAGCAACGGCCACCCTCGAGGCCCCGGCGGCGGCCCCGAGCGCCCCAGCCACCATTGGGGAACCGGTGTGGACCGCCGACGGCGAGGCGGAGCTCCACAAGATTCCCTTCTTCGTGCGCGGCAAGGTGCGCCGCAACACTGAAACCTTCGCCCGCGAGCGCGGTATCGCGGCAATCGACAGCGAAACGCTCTACGACGCCAAGGCCCATTTAAGTCGCTGAATTGGCCCAGACCGATGGGTCCCTCGCCAGACCCCGACGCAGGTCGGCGAGGGCAAGTATTTGTACTTAGCCGCCATCAGATAGGGAACAATTTAGAAGCCTTGTTGTTTCGGATTGCCCAAACCCATGCCAACCGCCACCAGGCCATCCTTAGATAGCAACAGAGCAGCTGGCCCTTGCCGGCCATTCCAGTTCCGGTAACGATTCTCCGAAAACCATGACATCCACGCTCCAGCCCCCGGCCGCCGTTGCCAGCCGCCATGAAGATGGCGAGGGAAGCCTGCAGGTCCACCAGGATCAGAGCATGAAGATTGAGGAGGGCGCCTTGGTGATCGCCGTGTATGGCAAGGGCGGCATTGGCAAATCCACCACCTCCTCCAATCTTTCAGCGGCCTTCTCGAAACTGGGCAAAAGGGTGCTGCAGATCGGCTGTGATCCCAAGCACGATTCCACCTTCACCCTCACCAAGAAGATGGTGCCCACGGTGATCGATATCCTCGAAACCGTGGACTTCCACACCGAGGAACTGCGGCCCGAAGATTACGTCTTTGAGGGCTACAACGGCGTGCAATGCATCGAAGCCGGCGGTCCGCCGGCCGGCACCGGCTGTGGTGGGTATGTCACCGGACAAACGGTGAAACTGCTGAAGGAACACCACCTGCTGGAAGAAACCGATGTGGTGATCTTCGATGTGCTGGGCGATGTGGTTTGCGGCGGCTTCGCGGCTCCGCTGCAACATGCCGATTATTGCCTAATCGTGACGGCGAACGATTTCGATTCGATCTTTGCCATGAATCGGATCATCCAGGCCATCAACTCCAAGGCCAAGAATTACAAGGTGCGCCTCGGCGGTGTGATCGCCAATCGCTCCGAGGAGACCGACGAGATCGACAAGTTCAATGCGCGCACAGGCCTGCGCACCATGGCCCACTTCAAAACAGTTGACGCGATTCGCAAGTCCCGGCTCAAGAAGTGCACCATCTTCGAGATGGAGAGCACACCGGAAGTGGATGCCGTCCAGCAGGAATACCTGAATCTGGCCCAAAAGATGCTGACCAACGTCGAACCCCTGGAGGCCGAATCTCTCAAGGACCGCGAGATCTTCGACCTGCTCGGTTTCGACTGAACCCCCCAGGGGAGATCCGTTGGAAACTGGAAAAGTGGAACCGAGAAAGGGAAGCCCCCTTCCCGGTTCCCCGCAGGGGTCTCCCTTCTACACCTGATTGGTGTTGAAGGTGTCACAACGGTTCATGTCACCGCTCTGCAGCCCCGTGGCGAACCATTTCTGCCGCTGGGCGGAGGTGCCATGGGTGAAGCTGTCCGGCCGCACCCGGCCGGTGCTCTGGCGCTGCAGGGTGTCGTCACCAATGCGCCCGGCCGCGTTGATGGCCTCCTCGATGTCCCCATCCTCCAGGGTCTGGCGCTGGGTGGCGGTGCGGTGGGCCCACACGCCGGCAAAACAATCGGCCTGGAGTTCGAGGCGAACCGAGAGCTGGTTGGCCTGGGCCTCGGGCAGGCGCCGTTGCATCTTCTGCACCTGCTGATCAATCCCCAGCTGGTGCTGCACGTGGTGCCCGATCTCATGGGCAATCACATAGGCCTGGGCGAAATCACCCGGAGCGCCCATCTGCTGGCGCAGCTGCCGGTAGAAGTTGAGGTCGATGTACACCTTCTCGTCGTTGGGGCAATAGAAGGGGCCCATCGCGCCGGCCGCTTGCCCACAGGCCGAAGCCACCACCCCATCAAAGATCACCAGCTTGGGAGACCGGTAGGTGCCGCCATTGTCTCGGAATTCCTTCTTCCAGGTGTCCTCGGTGTCAGCCAGCACCACCGAAACGAAATCGGCCAACTTGTCATCGGCGGGGGCCTGCTGGCGCTGCCGGCTCACCTGGGCGGGTGCGGGCCCGAACGGGCTGCCGCCACCAGAGAGCTGCTGCAGCACCACAAAGGGATCACCGCCCAGCAGGGCCACGGCAATCGCCAGCAGGATCCCCACCAGCCCAACGCCACCGGCCACGGCGGGAGCGCCCATGCCACGGCGGTCCTCCACGTTGTCACTCCGGCGTCCATCGGCCCAGCGCATGATTTTTTGTGCAGCAGCATCAACGAGTTTGGCTGGTGGCGGGCCATCCCGCCGCTCATTTGGCGCAGAGCGTCGTCAGGACAACGCGGCCCCAGGGCCGGGGCCGCGCCTGACCTGCCGCGCTCAGATCTCCGCCGCAGCCCGCTCCACCAAGCGCCGGGCCACTGCCTGCACGCCGGTGTGGGAGTAGGTGTCGGTGAAGGCATCGAGGAAGGTGGCCAGCTGCTCCATGCCGCCATGCCAGGGGCCGATGGTGGTTTCCAGGGCCCGAACCGCCCGCTGGCCGCTCAGCCCGAGGTCGCCCACGAAGCCATCGGCCCAGCCGAGCCACTGATCCACACCGCGGCGCACAAAGCTGAGGTGGGCCGCATCGCCCCGACCGGGCAGTAGCGAGGCCATACCGGCATAGGAAGGCAGTTGGTGCAGCTCGCGGCTTCCCACCTGGCCAAGCAGGCCATCAAGGCGATGCAGGGCGTTGTCGCCCAAGGGCAGCAGCGCATCGAAGCAGACCAGGGCCGCCATCCGCACCCGCGCTTCTCCCGAATACTCGCGGAGGGAATCGCCGAAAGCGGCGAAGCTGTCGCCGGGCAAACCATTCACCTGGGTGAAGGCCAGCATCTCGGCCGCCACCTTCAGGCTCAGATCTACCGCCTGCAGGGTCTGGCTGGCGGGGGTCAGCACCGCCAGGCGCTTCACCAGGGGCAGGGCTCCCGCCACATTGGCCAGCACCCGCAGACCACCGGCGGCCTTCTGGGAGCGGTTCACGGCGTCGTAAAGACTGAGGGCACGGCGGTAGCCCTCGTGGCGGGCCCGGCTGAGTTCATCGGCGCGGGCACGCACCTGCTGCACCAGGTCGAGGTCATCGCTGCCCAGCACATCGCTGATCAGCGCCTCGGGACTGGTCTGGTTCTGCCAGCCCCCTGGCACGAGGGTGCTGACGCCCCTCAGGGCCAGCACGGTGAGATTGCGGCGGGGGAGACGCTCGAGGCGCTCCAGAACGGTGGCGCTCATGCGGCGGGCTCCAGGGCAGCGTTGGCGCGATTGAAGCGATTGAAGAGGGAGGGCTTGCGATTCGCGGCGGGCTGGGGACCCCGGGCCTTGGAAGGCTGGGAGGCCTGCCGCTGCAAGCCGGGGAGGGGCAGGCGAAGCGGCGCCTGGTTTCCGGGAGGCAGAGCCCCACGGCCCGAAGGGATCGCCGGTGCCTGCAGCGCCGCTGGGTTCAGCGCGGCCAGCGCCGAGAGGTCGAAAGCCCCGAGCAACTCATGGCGCTGCTGCACATCCAGTCCGCTCCCCTGGCCGATCACCTTCACCTGGAAGCGATCGGCCACCAGCAGCGCGCTGGCCTGGCTGCCCTGGTCCACCAGAGGCCAGGACTGCAAGCGCTCATCGCTGTGGATGAACTTGTTGCGGCTGGCGGGTGAGCTGGCCACATCCGAAATGGAGAGCAGCGCCCGCACCTCGGCTCCCTGCTTGAGACGAGCCTGGCTGAAACCCCGCTTCTCCTGGGTGAAGACCAACTGTTCACCCGTCTGGGGCTTGGGGAACAGGCGATTGAAGAGCGTGCCGTTCACCACCTCTCGCGTGGCGATGTTGGCCACCGTGCCCCCGGGCAGCCAGGAGCGGAAGGGCAGAAAGAAGAATGCGCCAAGGAGCAGACCCGCGATCAACAGCAGGCCAATCCCCCAGCGCAGGGAGCGGGACATCGGTTCGTAGAAACGACTACCGACTTAATAGCAGCCAGGACGGGTTGTGGTGATGAGCCTCAACAGGCTGAAAGGCACTCTTCCCGCTTCCTGATAACCAGCTCTAGGGGCCTGAGTGACCAGGCTGAAGATCCCGGGACCACTCCCGAGCGGCGGCTCCAGGGGAGGTTCAGCCGGGCCTTGCCCCACTCAGGCACGGAGCGGATTCAGGCCAGATCCACCAGCTGGAGGGAAAGATCCCACATCCGGCTCGCCGTTTCCGGGTTGCTGGCCTTGTCGGAAAGCTCCTGGCTGAACTGCTTGCCCCCCTTGCTCTGGCGATTACCCCAGCTCCAGTGGACCCCGGAAACGGCGAAGGACGGATCGGCCACCACCTCGGCGACCCGCTCGCCGGCGAGGGCCTGGCTTACGTAGCCGCCAGTGATGTTCTTCTGGAACCAGGGGAAGATCGTGCGGAAGGCCGCCGGGGTGTTGCGAAACAAGGGGGTGTCGGCCACACAGCCCGGATACAGCGAAGTGAACACGATCCCGGTGCCGCCATGGAGTCGGCGATGCAGCTCCTGGGTGGTGATCATGTTGCAGAGCTTGCTGTCCTTGTAGGCCTTGCCGGGCTTGAAGCGCTTGGCATCAGCCATGGCGATCGGCGCCTTGAAGCCGGCGGCGAAGCCCGCCAGGTCGCCCAAGTCGGCGGGGGCGGGGATGGGGATCTTGCCGCCCAGCTCCTTGGAATTGGCGGTCACCGTGCCCAGGATCACCAGCCGGCGGGAGGGGTGGCTAGAGCGCTTGAGGTCGTCGAGCAGGAGGTGGATCAGCAGGAAATGGCCCAGGTGGTTGGTGGCCATCGAAATCTCGTAGCCCTGGGGGGAGCGCTCCGGGTGCTTCAAGCGCGGCAGGTAAACGGCCGCGTTCACCACCACGGCATCCAGCGGCCGGCCAGTGGCATGGAAGGCCTGCACCAACTGGCGGACGCTGTCGAGGTCGCCGAGATCAACCTGAAGATGGGTGACGCGATCGGAGGGGATGGCCAGGGCGGCCTGGGCCCGGCGGGCTTTATCGGTGTCGCGGCAGGCCATCACCACATGCCAGCCGCGGTCGGCGAGGGCTTTGGTGGCGAACAGGCCAACGCCAGAGGAGGCCCCAGTGATCAGCACCGTCCCAGGGGTGCCGGTTGGCCCTGTGGAGGCCGGGGTGGACAGGGCAGCGGAAGCGGGAACCATGGGGTCAGGCAAAGAAAGGCGACCTAGGGATGGGCCTAGGGATCGGAGGACGACGGTGGGGTGGGCTGGGGCGGAGATTGCCAGACCACCCGCAAGCGGTTCGGAGCGATCCACTGGCTCTGTTCCCGGATCAGCCGTTGCTCGCCCGCGACCATGAACAACTGATCGAAGCGTTCGCGGGCGCGGGACAGCCGGGCTTTCTCAAGCTCCAGAACGGCCACGATCTCGCCATTGCGATCCATGCGCTGCTGATAGGCCCCGGCCAGGCGCACCAGGCTCACCCCGGCCACCGCCACCAGGCCGAGCTTGACCATCAGACCGATCACGCTGCAGACCAGCTCACGCCGTTCCTGGGTGATGGCGAGCAGATGGCCATCGGTTCCAAACACGGCGACTCCTGCCGGAGCCGCCGGCTGCGGCCGGGGAAGGGGATCCGGTGTTCCGCCACGGGGGGCGCTGAAGGGATCGGGCGCCGCCCAAAGACCAGGACGTCGGTCCTGATCGGCTCTCCCATTGCCCGGGGATGGTGCGGCGAAACGGGACCCGCCGAGGCCGTGGTCTCGGCCCTGACGGGCACGGCTGGCCTGGTCAGGAGGGCCGAATGCCGGAACCGGTGCGGCGCGGAGCTCCCGCTCCTTCCGACCGGTGTTGGTGGCCGCTGATCGGCCGGCGGCCTTGGCGTTGGAGGCCCGGGAGGCCGACTCTCCGGCCTGCCGTCGCTGGGACCGCTGGCTGCGTTCACCACCGCTCCCGGAGGAGAGGGTGGAACGGCTGGGCTGGCGGAAAGGAAGCACCGGCAAGGAACTCAGTGGCGATCACCGCTTCTAGCAGTCCGCCCAGGGGTTGCCAAGGCGGCGCCGCAATCTTCAGGCCTTGTAGAGGCTGAAGGCCAGGCGAACGGCCAGAACACCGGCATGGGCGGCCACCACCAGAGCGATGAGCACTTCGGTCTGGTTGATCATGGTCCGGCTGGGCAAAAGCAACGGCACCATTCTTCCCGCTGGGCTCGCTACGGTCCACATCCAGCCCCTGCCCTGTTACAGCTCTTGATGGCCCCCACCGCTGCGGAGCCGCCGTCCCTGGCGCTTTCCATCACCACCCGCCAGATCCGGGAGCTTGATCTCTCCCCCCTGGCGCCTCTGCAGGACGCCGGCGTGGAGTCGCTGGTGGCGATGGCGGGCCAGCTGGAACTGGAGCTGAACTGGCCCCGGGCCGACGATGATCCCCGCGAACTCTCCGAAGTGCCCGAGGTGCGCCTCTGGAGCCTGCGCGCCGATGCCCTCAACCCCTGGCTTCCCCTGGTGCTCGAACGCAGTCGCGGCACCCTGACCCGCCATGTGGCGATGCTGCTGCCCCATGGATTCAACCGCAACGAGGGCATCCGCTTCGCGCCCGAGAGCCTGGACCTGTGGATCACCCACCGGCTCTTTTGGCTCGATGGCTGGTCGATGGGGGCGGGGGTTCCCTGCCGCCAGGGTCTCGCCCAGATGGCGGCGGTGCTGGGATTCGAGCTGGATCCAATCTTTTGGTCCGCCACAGCCCCCCCGACCGACCTCTGATCCCCGTGCTGCAGCCCCTCAGGCCAGGCCCCCGGCCAAGCCCGCCAGAGCGGGCGATGGTGCGTTGGATCCCCACCCACACCCTGCCGGGCCCCTGGCAAATGGCGATCGATGGTCAGCTCCTCGATCAGGCCCGTGCCGATCCAAAGGCCGGTGCTGTGCTTCGCCTCTACCGCTGGTCCCGGCCGACCCTCTCGCTGGGTTTTCACCAACAGGTGGTGCCGCTCCACTGGCAGGAGCTGGCCAACAGCGGAGCCATCGATCTGGTGCGGCGGCCCAGTGGGGGGCGCGCCGTGCTCCATGGAGCAGACCTCTCCTATGCCCTGATCTGGCCGGCGGCCCCGGGCCCGAGGAAGAGCGTCTACGGCCGATGCTGCGGCTGGCTCTGCCGGGCCTTTGGCGAACTCGGCCTACCGCTGCGCCCCGGACGGAGCGCCCCAAGCCGAGACCGAAACAGCTGCTTCGCAACAAGCACCAGCGCCGATCTTGTGCATGCTGACGGCAGCAAGCGAATTGGCAGTGCCCAGCTCTGGCGGGGCGGCTGTCTGCTCCAGCACGGGAGCATTTTGCTCAAACCCCAGGCGGATCTCTGGGAGCGGATCTTTGGAGAGGAGCCTCCGCAGCTACCGCCCCTTGCGCTCGGATCTGATGACCTCGAAGCCCTGCTGCTCCGTTCGGCAGCCCGTTGCCTGCCCCTCGACCGGGGTGGGGTGAGCCTGGTTCGCAGGGATCTCAGCCTGGAGGAGTGGAGCGTGGTGGGGGCCACGGTCGAGCGGGCAGCTCCCCTTTAGGCGAATCGCGATCCAGGTTCAAAGGCCCGAAGATGGGGCAGGGGGAGATCCCTCGGCGGCCAGGGCATCAGGCAGCTGCACATCACCCGCGGCCAGCATGGAGCGGACCACTTGGGCAAGGGCCAGACCCAGCGGGTAGCCGTTCTGCTCCCGGGCCGTGGCCATCAGCTGGCTGGGGAGGCGGAGGCCAATCCTCTTCAGCACGGCCTCCGCGACCTCGGGGCGTTCGAGCGTTCCGGAGGGCAGACCGGCAGGGCCGAGCACGAGGAGGCGGGGGCGGTCGGGCTGGTCCATCTGCAGTACCGCCTGCCAGAGAGGGGCCGATTCGGCGATGGATGGCAGATCACCAAGGGGATGGAGGTGATCCCCCACCACGTCGGTATCCCAGCGTTGCACGGGCAACTCCTGAAGGATGGAGAGATCAATGAACCCCCGCCAGCGCCCCCGGTCACACACGAGTAGCCAGTCCGCCAGGGGATCGAGGGGGGCGGGAGGGAGGCTCGCAGCGGAGCGAGGCTCGGCAGCCCAGGCCGCATCGCGGGAAGCCCCGGCGAGGCCATCTGGAGTGATCGGCTCAAGCCGGCTCAACTGACGCAGGGTGGTCGAGGCCTCCAGCACCCGGAATCGGCGGCGGCTCACATCCTTGACCCGGATATCGCGAAGCGCCTGCTGAACCTGCAGAACCTGGCTCTGGTTGCGGGCGGCCCCCAGGCCGAACCAACCGAGCAGCATCAGCCAGGCTCCACTGATGCCACCGCCCCGCAGCAGAAGCACCGCTCCCAGACCAAGAGCGAGGAAGGAGAGGAAGCGGCCGCAACCATTGGCCACCACCAGGCCCCGCCGCCGGCTGCCGGTGACCTGCCAAACCAGGGCCTTCACCACCAGGCCGCCGTCGAGGGGCAGGCCGGGCAGGAGATTAAAGAGGGCCAGCACGAGGTTGAGCACCCCCAACTGGGTGAGGATCTCCCCCAACACCACGGACTGGTGGGCGGCTGGATGCACACCGGCCAGGAGTGCGAGAGCCAGCGTGAGGCTCACGAACGGACCGGCCAAGGCGACGGCGAGGGCACCGAGGGCCGTGGGACATTCCCGCTCAACGCTGGCGACACCACCCAACAGGAACAAGGTGATGCTGCGCACCCTCACGCCCTGGCTGAGGGCCACCAAGGCATGGCCCAGTTCGTGGAGCAGAACGGAAACGAACAGCAACAGGGCCGTGGCCAGGGCCACCAGCCAGAGACCAGCCTCGGGAAGGGTGGTGGCCAGGATCTGGCGGTAGTGCCGCTCAAAAGCCAAGGTGGCCGCGAGCAGGATCAGGAACCAGGTTGGATGGATGCGGAGGGGAATGCCTCGGACCCGGAACAGCTGCCAGCCCTCACCCACGGTTCTGCCTCGCACGCTGGTTAGCCATCGGATCGGAGCTGGCAGGAAGCCTGGAACATCGGAAAACCGGGAGAACCGTTATGGCGCCCGCAGCAGGCCCCGGGGGTACCTGTCCGGAGGCCAAGCTGTTGGATCTTAGAAAGGCTGGGAACCGGTTGGACGCCATGGCGCCTCCCCTGCTGAAGATCTGTGGCCTGCGGGAGCCGGACCAGGCGGCGGCCGTGGCCGCTCTGGGGGTGGATGCGGTGGGGGTGATCGGGGTGCCGAGCTCTCCCCGCTGGCTGGAGCCGGGTCGCCGCCGGGCCCTGTTCGATGCGGTGGCCTCTGTCCGGAAGGATTGCCTGAGGGTCCTGGTGGTGGCGGATCCCGCCGGGGAGGATCTCCCCCTGCTGGAACCGGGCCCGGGGGGGCACAACGTGGTGCAACTCCATGGCCATGAAACCGTGGAGCGTTGTCTGGAGCTGCGGCAAAAACTGGGCGAGGGTCTCCTGCTCTGGAAGGCGCTGCGCATCCGAGATCCCGCAGACCTGGATCAGGTGCAGCGCTTCGCTCCCGTGGTGGATGCCCTGCTGCTGGATGCCTGGGTGAGCAACCAGCTGGGGGGAACCGGCCATCGCATCCCGGTGGAGTGGCTGCGGGAGTTCCGCTGTCAGCAACCCTGGTGGTTAGCGGGGGGGATCACGCCGGAGCGAATGGCCTCCCTGCGGGGAGCCGTGAATCCCGATGGATTCGATGCTTCCAGCGGGGTGGAGGACGCCCCGGGCGTCAAGAATCTGGCGCGGGTGGAAGAGCTGGTGCGGGCTGTGCATGATCACCGGCCGCACCCCAGTGCGGCCGGTGAGGCGGATGCTCAGTAGCCGAGCACCGATTCCTGCTGCTTGACCAACTCAAAGAACTCGGCCTTGAGGTTGGGATCACGGCGGAAATCACCACGCACCACCGAATTCACCATGGTGGTCTGGGGTTCCTTCACACCACGCCATTTCATGCAGTAGTGCTGGGCCTTCACCAAGATGGCCAAGCCCTCCGGTTCACAGAGACGCTCAATCTCATCGGCCAGGATCAGAACGGCTTCTTCCTGGATGTGGGGCCTGGAGAAGACCCATTCCGCCACCCGGGAAAACTTGGAAAGGCCGATCACCCTGACGCCAGGCTTGATGCCGATCCAGCAGCTGCCGAGAATGGGAACCAGATGGTGAGAGCAGGCCGAGCGAACGGTGATCGGACCAACCGTATAGATTTCGTCTAGTTTCTTGACGTTGGGGAAGGAAGCAATTTTGGGCTGCTCCTGATAACGTCCCTTGAAGACCTCATGCAGATACATCCGCGCCACACGCTCCGCCGTTTCCGCTGTGTTGTGATCGTTTTCAATATCGATCACGAGGCTGCGTAGAAGCTCACGAACCTTGTCGGTGACTTCAACCTCGAGTTGATCCATCTCACCATCCCGCAGATGGGCTGAGATGTTGTCGTTCGCCAGAAACGGGGCGTTGGCCTCCTGCAGGCGCTGACGAAGACGGGCACTGATCGGCAGTTGGGTGGCCGAATCGCCGATAGGCCCCATGCCATTCGGTGGATTCACTGCCGGAACTGTCACGGAGGTGATCGATGACGGGAACGTGGAGGTCATGGGGGATCGAGTGGGGGCCGGCTGCCGGCTTCAGGGAAAACCTCCATGGATGGAATGGAGGGCTGCTGCGCCACGAACAGCAGGGCAGCGGCTGCCTGCTGGTCTTGAGCATGGCACGCCGTTCGCAGCAACTGGTTACAGGTTCATGGGGCGGGAGCGGTGTGTTTTCCGAACCCCGGGGACGGTTCCCGCCCTAAACGGGATCGAGCGCCCGTTGGGCCCAGAACCATGCCGTTGCCCATCCAGGCTGACAACAGGACGGACGAGGCGGAGTCTCCGATCCGGCGTGGAGTCGTTGACAGGGTCCCGCTCGGATGGTTTGGCAGGGAGGATCGCGGGCCCAAAAGACCAGAGAGCAACCATGAAACCTTAAGCAATTCGGGCGGGTTCCGTGGCGGCTGCGTCGAGGAAGCGGCCGATCCGCCGGAACTTGGCGTAGCGACGCTCAATCCTTTCGGATTCGGAGAGGGCTCCGAGCTCGGCCAGATGGTGCTGGATGGCCTCCTTGAGGGTTGCCGCCGCCTGGAGGGGGGCCCAGTGATTACCCCCGGAGGGCTCGGGCAGCACCGCATCGATCACCCCGAGCTGGAGCAAGTCGGGGCCGGTGATCTTGAGGGCTTCGGCAGCGACCGGAGCCTTGGCGGCATCCCGCCAGAGGATCGAGGCACAGGCCTCGGGGCTGGCCACCGTATAGACGCTGTGCTCAAACATCAGCAGACGATCGGCGACGCCGATGCCCAGGGCCCCTCCGGAGCCCCCTTCCCCGATCACCGTGGCGATGATCGGCACCCGCAGCCGGAACATCTCCCGCAGGTTCACCGCGATCGCCTCGCCCTGGCCCTGCTCCTCAGCCAACAGCCCCGCATAGGCACCGGGAGTGTCAATGAAGCTGATGATCGGCAACCGAAAACGGTCGGCATGCTCCATCAGGCGCAGCGCCTTGCGATACCCCCCGGGTGAGGCCATCCCGAAGTTGCGGGCCACGTTCTCCTTGGTGTCGCGGCCCTTCTGGTGGCCCAGCAGCACCACGGACTGGTCACCGATGCGCCCGATGCCACCCACGAGGGCCTTGTCGTCGGAGCCGCGCCGATCGCCATGCAATTCGACCCAGGTATCGGTGATCAGCTGGATGTAATCGAGGCAGCTCGGCCGCTGGGGGTGACGCGCCACCTGGATCTTCTGGGCCGGCGTGAGGGAGCGGAAGATCTCATCGCGGCGCCGGGTGGCCAAGGTTTCGAGCTGGAGCAGCTGCTGGCTCACATCGACTTCGGAATCGCGAGCCAGCTGCCGGATCTGCTCGATCTGCTCTTCGAGCTCCACCAGGGGCTTCTCGAAATCCAGGAGGGCACGGCGGACCATGGGCGTGGACAGGCTGAGGTTCAGGATCGCAGGTGATGGATCCGGTGAGGCAGGGGCTGGGGATCAGGCGGTCACGAGGGTGCCTGGCTGAACAGAATCCAGGGCAAGGGCCCGGAAGCCGTGGCGGAGGGAGGCTTCACCGATGCGATCCATGTTGGCCAGGGTGATGTTGTTGCGGCCCCAGCTGAAGTTGGTGTGGATTCCTTCGAATTCCAGCAGCATGGCTTCGGCGAAACAGGCAAACAATTGGCGCCGGGGATTGGCCATGTCAGCCACCTCCATCATCTGCCATCCCAGATCCTGCCAAAACTCGACGATGCCTCCCTTGATCACATGAACCCCGTCTCCCGCGAAACGGGAATCGAGATTCTTGGGGTAGCCGCCGTCGATCATCAGGCAAGGCCTGGGCAACAGGTCGGCATCGATGCTGAGGCCCTCGGGAAGACTCGCCACCCAGACGACCACATCGGCTTCGGCCAGGGCATCGTTGAGTTCCAGCACGCGACCGGAACCCAACTCCGCTTGGAGATCCAATAGCGGCTGGGGCCTGCGGGCGACCAACAACAGTTCGCCAACCCCCTGGCGCTGCAGCCAGCGGCACACCGCGCTGCCGATGTCGCCGCTGGCACCCACCACCGCCACCTTGGCGCGGGCCAGGTCGATGCCCAGTCGGGGCGCGTTATGAACCACCTGCTGGGCGATCACCCAGGCGGTGTGGGTGTTGCCGGTGGTGAACCGCTCCCACTCCAACTTGGTATTGCGGATCTGCTGCTCCTTGAGCAGGTTGAGATTCTCGAAAATAATCGACGTGAACCCGCCCAGGGCCGTGATCGCGATGTCGTTTTTCTGGGCCAGCTCCATGGCGCTGAGAACCTTGCGCTTGGCCGTCTTGAAGCGGCTCAGCATCTCCGGCACGAACACCGAATCGATGTAGGCGCCCTCGATGACCTTGCCCGTGGGACTGGTCACCGTGACCGTTTCAACCAATTGTGGCGGTGCGACACACCACATCTCGAAATCGCCCTCGGCGTATTCCGGATAGCCCAGGCTCGCAGCCTTGCTTCTGGCTGCATCAAGGCTGGTGGAGTGACCGATCAGGCCAAACATGACGATCGAAACCCTTGGAGATGGGAACCGCCGGACCAGGCAGACGGCCCATCCTGCCATGGGTGACGGACGCTCAACCCAGCAGAGCTGCCGTGGCCATCCGGGCGATCTCCCGGGAGGTGAAGCCGATCTCGATGAGCACCTCCTGATAAGAGGTCATGAAGTCGGCCATCAGGTCCTCCTTGTCCATTTGCAACACGCCGGCGTCGTCAGCCACCTGCTCCAGCATCCGCCGCACATGGGGAAGGTTGGCCCGGTTGGCCTCCTCGAGCTCCTGGCGGGACGCCTCAAGGTTGGCCTTGAGCCACTCCTGTCCGTAGTTGAGGTGGGTGTATTCGTCCTGCACCACGCCCTCGGTGATCTTGCGGGCGAAGGGATCGGCCACCGGGATATAGATGTGGTAGGCCGCGATGGCGAAGGCCTCAATCAGGATCGACTGAATCAGCAGGCAGGTGACCAGCTTGCCCTCCGCGAGACCCTGCTGGAAGTTGTCACGGAGCGGAGCGAAGAAGGCGTGGGCGAAGGGCATGTCGGCCTCAACGCCAAGGTTGGCTGCGCAGGCGGTGAAGCCCTTTTTGTGCTTCATTTCCATCCGGGCCAGACGGGCCAGTTCATCGGCCTGATCGGGCAGGAGGGTGGCAAGGGAAAGGTAGTTGTCGTGGGCTTCCTGTTCGCCCTCGATCACGATGGCATTGATGCGGCTGTAGGCATCCTTGTAGCTCTCGCTGCTGAAGTCGGGGAGGCCGGATTCGGCCGTTGAGCCGCCACCCCTGCCCAGCCCGATCGACGCCGCGGGATTCGGGGACAGATCCGACAGGGAAACCGCCATGGAGGGCCTTTCGCGCAATTAGCAGCCGACTGTAATCAACACCGCCGGGATCCAGGCGGCCAGTCGCTGTTCAGCAAGGATTGAAGCCGGCGCCTCCATCCCTCCACCAACGCCTCAAACAGCGCCTGGCCGAGCTCGGCGGAGGCGCCGGCGGGATCGCCGATCACGCCAGAGCTGCTGAGCTCGCGGGTCAGCCAGGCGCAGGGGGCCTGGCCCTCCAGGCTCCAACCCTCCGGTGGCTCCTGGTCGGGCCCGTCCGCCTGACGCCCGGGACCGACCAGGTTTTCCGCCAGGTGCAACATCAGGCTGGTCTCGGCCAGACCCGCGTGCAGCCCCCGTTGGCGCTCCGGTTCGGGAATCCGCTGGGAGATCCCTTCCGGTCCCCGCCAAAGAAAACAGGGAAGCACCGCCAAGGCCGGCTGGGCCGCGTGGAGCTGGCGGGCCGCCACCTCCAGCAGGGCGATCTGTCCGCCATGGCCATTGAGGAGCACCAGCCGTTGGAAGCCCGCCGCCGCCAGGTCGGTGCCCACCGCGAGCACAAGGTCCAGCAGCAACTGGGGCGGCAGGCTGAGGGTGCCGGCAAAGCCGCGGTGCTCGTGGGAGAAGCCGAGGCTCTGGGTGGGCAGCTGCCAGATGGGCAAAGCGTCGGGAAGCCGCTCGAGCACAGCCGTGCTGACCCGCTCAGCGAAAATGGCATCGGTACCGAGGGGAAGATGGGGGCCGTGCTGCTCGATCGCCCCAAAGGGCCACACCACCGTGCTGCCTGCCCTTGCGGCCCCCTGCACCACCTCAGGCGAGCTGAGCTCGCTGAGCAGGCGCCGCCGCCCCTGGCCCTGGGTATTCGGATCCGGTGACGTCATAGGGGGGCTCGAACGGTGAGCGGGCAGGGATCGGGAACGCGAGGCTCTCGGCCCATGCTCCAGGGGGGATCCCTACAGTGTGGGAT
>Ga0310334_100112_pt1 | contig 25174 bp, 15 predicted proteins | sample LakMicMIDCLREDC7_FD_195548 | JGI IMG/M metagenome (GOLD analysis project Ga0310334, IMG submission 195548) | Enriched freshwater cyanobacterial communities from Lake Michigan, Michigan, United States - MI23.DCL.RED.C7 (v2) (version 2) | ecosystem: Environmental > Aquatic > Freshwater > Lake...
TCTATTCCAACGCCGACGATCCCCTTTACGCACCCATCCCCAGCAGGGCCAGCCAGCCGGCCAACTTCTGGGAGAGCTACGGCGCCGCCCTGCAGTGGCAGGTGCTCAACACCAAGGCCTGGAAGCTCGGCCTCGCCGGCTCCCTCGAGGCCTGGAACGTGGGCAGCGGCGGCTGCGACAGCTTCTCCTGCAAAGGCAACGACAGCGCCAGCCCCAACATCTTCAACAACTCCGGCAGCCGCGTTTTCACACGCAACCTCGTGGGCTCCCTCGCCCTGCCGATCACCTGGCAGGCCGCCCCGCAGTGGCAGTTCAGCTTCAGCCCAGGCGTCAGCTTCCTCCCCGCCAGCCAGGGTGCCGGCCAGGGCGGAGCCGGCAGCTTCTACGGGAACAACGTGTTCGTGAGCGGCGGCATCAGCTGGCAACCCAGCCGCCACCTCACCCTGTTCAGCTCCGCCCTGATGCCGTTCGGCCCCGGCAGCAACAGCTTCAACGGTGATCTGGTGTTCAGCCGCGTACCCATCCTCACGGCCGGCCTCAACTGGGCCCTCAACCCACGCATCGCCCTTGAGGGCACCCTCACCAACGGCTGGGGCGCCACGCCGGCCACCGCCCTGCTCGCCCTGCCCTCCAGCAATCGCCTCGGCTACTTCGCGCGCTTCGTCTACACACCGGCCGCTCCCGACACCCCCCAACCACCCCTCAGCCCACGCCGGCGCTCCCTCGCCAGCGGTGGCCTCACGGTGAACACCGCCCTCGTGCCGCCCAACGGCACCACCCAGCTCTGGGCCAATGCCGACAGCAGCGGCAATGTTTTCGGCTACGCGGGCTATTCGATCTCCAACATCCTCCAGCTCGATCTGTTCAAGGGCGGGGTGTTCAACAACGTGCCCCAGAACACACCGCTGGCCGACACCTACACCAACAACGGCGCACCCCAGTGGCGCTTCGGTGGCAAGGCCACCATCCTCAGCCCCCTGCGCGGCTTCCCCATCTGGGTTGGCGGTCGCATCAGCCTCGGCCGCGAATACTCCCCCGGCAGTGGCCAGGGTTACGTGTTCGCCGAATCCATCTCCACCTGGGAAGCCAGCCCCAACCTCGCCTTGCACTTCAACCCCAAGGTCGCCTGGAGTGGCGTGGACACACCCTGGGCCATCGGCCTCGGCGCCAATATCCAGCTCGGCCGCAGCTTTCAACTCATCCCCGAGGCCAACCTCGTGGGCAGCGACATCAGCCAGAGCAATGCCACCCTCGCCCTGCGCTGGCTGGCCAGCAAAACCGTGCAGTTCGATCTCTACGTCGGCAACGCCGCCGGCCTGCTCGATATGGGCCAACTGCTCGACGCCGGCCAGGCACGTCTCGGCGGCCGGCTCGTGGTCAACTTCTAGACAACCGCTCCAGCCGCAGCCGGATGCCGTTGCGGGAGCGCAGCGTCAGCCGGCCCACCAGATCAGGCGTGTGTCCCGGTTCCGGCAGCAACCGATGGCGGCGCACCAGCTCCGCCAGCACCAGCAGAGCCTCCTGCAGCGCGAAGGCGGCCCCGGGGCACTTGCGCGGCCCCAAACCGAAGGGCAGCCAGGCATCCCGGGCCCAGGCGCGCTCCTCCGCTGTGGCACTCCCGGCCAGGAAGCGCTCCGGCCGGAAGGCGTTGGGGTCGCTCCAATGCTGCTCATGGCGCTGGATCACCCAGGGAGAGAGAGTGACCAGCGCTCCCATCGGGCAACGGCTCTCCGCCAGCGCACCATCGGCCGTGGCCTCACGGATGAAGAAGCTCACCGGCGGGTAGAGCCGCAGCGTTTCATTGAACAGGGCGGTGCCGTAGGGCAGCAGCCGCAGATCATCGAACCCCAGCGGGCGCTCCTGCCCCGCCAGCACCGCCTGCACCTCCGCACGCAGGCGCTGCTGCGCCTCGGGGAAGCGGGCTAACAGATAACAGGCCATGCCCAGGGCGCTGGCGGAGGTTTCATGGCCTGCCAGAAAAAGGAAGCACACCTGGTCCACGAGCTCCTCAGCACTGAAGCGGCTGTCGGTTTCCGGATCCTCCGCCTCCAGCAGGGCCTGCAGCAGATCGCGCGGCTGGTCCACCTCAGGCGCCGCCGCCAGCCGCTCCTCGATCACGGCAGCGATCCAGCTGCGGATGGTGCGGGCATGGCGAGCCAGATAGCGCTGCAGCAGCGGCGCCGGCAGCTGCAGCAGCCGCAGCACGAGCGCCTGGCCGGCACGCCGCTGGTAACGCTGAAAAGCCCGCAGGATGTCGGCCGCTTCGGCTGCCTCCAAGGGCCGGCTGAGGATCGTGCGCACGATCACATCGGCCGTCACGAGTGTCATCTCGGCCTCCATGTCCACCGGGCTTTCACTGCCGCGCTCCAGACGCTGCCGAAGCGCCTCCACGGCCCCCTGCATCTGCGGGACCACGCGCCGCAGTTGCGCCACCTGGAAGGCCTGATCCACCAGCCGCCGCTGCCGCGCCCATTCCTCGCCATTCACCGAAAAGATGGCGTGGCCGATCAGCGGCTCCAGCAGCCAGAGAGTGAGCGGGTGCTTGGGAAACCGCTCCACCTCATCCACAAGCACCTGCCGGACCAGCGGCGGGTCATTCACAAGGAACAGCGGCCGGCCCATCACCGTGATCTGGCCCAGCGGCACCCGGAAATCCCATTCGTTCAGCAGCGCGAACCAGGACACCAATCCCCGCCGCAACCGCCGCAACACGTTGGCCGTGTAGGGCTGCGGGGCCGGATACACCGGCGGCTGGGCGGAGGCCGAGGGCGACAGCGGCGGTTCAGCCATGAACGGGCTCCAGCAGCAGCTCCCACCAGTTGAACTGGGCGACAGGCCCACGCAGGCTGCGCAGGTAATCGAAATGCAGATCAAACTGGCAGCTCATCAGCTGCCACCAGCTGCTGATCCCGCGCGGCCGCGCCAGATCGATGAGGCGCAATTCGGGGAAAGGCTGACCCTCCGGTACGGGCAGTCCGCAGCTGCGGTAAGGGTCAACCCCGGCAAAGCAGAGGTAGTCGTCGCGGGAGGTGATGTCCAGCCAGGCCGGCCTCGGCTCGGCCGCCAGATCGATCAGATCCTGGTGGAACTCCCGCGCCTGGCGGTGCACCGCCAGGTTGGCCAGGTTCTGCCCCAGGCTGAGCAGCCGCAGCCGCGGCATCAGGTGCTGCCACTCCGGCTGACGGCGCAACTCCGCCGCCAACATCGCCATCACGAACGACCCGGAGCTGTGCCCCACCAGGAGCAGCTCCCCGGCCGGGCATTCACGCTCGAGCGCCAGCAGGCGCTGGGCCAGCAGCCGCACCCGCTCCCGCAACCCCTGATCGCGGGCCTGCCCGAGCACATGGGTGAACCGGATCGAGCGGAACAGCCAGACCACCCCCAGCGATTCCGCCAACCGCCAGGCCTGAACCGCCAGCCCAGCCATCACCATCACAGACAGGCCTGCGGCCAGCATCGGCCAGACGCCCAGGGCAGTCGTCAGCGAGAGGAGCAGCCAACCGCAGATCAACATGACAGCCCCGGCCAGAGCCGCAAACAACACGGGGTAAGCACCGCAAAGCGCCACCGAGGGGGACATCCGCGCGATCCTGATCAGCCCTCCCTGCAGCAGATACCACCAGGCAAACCTGCAGCCATCCCAGAGCAGCGGCAGGGGATGGCGCGGCCAATTGCTGCGGGCGATGTCATCCCAGTGGAGGAATGCCAGCTCCAACATCCGTTCGGAGCCATCACGGATCGTCCAGCGGCTGAGCAGGTCATCACCATCGCCACGGCGACGACCCAGCTTCATGCTGCGGCCACGCTGCTGGCCATGGCAGCGCAGCTGCTCAGTGAACAGGCGGTAGTAATGGCCCCCACCACGTGGATCAAAGCCACTCAGGAAATACACCCGCCGCTGGGGGTCGAGACTGGGCTCAGCGTTCATCCCCTCGATCCGTGCCGCCCGCTCGAACAGTGCTGGGATTGAGCCTAGGGGCCCTGCTGGCGGCAGCCCCGCTGCTGGCCTCGACCCCGCTGCTGCCGCCCGCCGCCGCCCAGCAGATCACGGGCAGCCGCGGCCGCTACCGCGCCTCGATCGTGGTGCCGGTGAGCCCGCAGCAAGCCTGGAGGGTGCTCACCGGATACGAGGCCCTAGTGGGTGTGATGCCGGATATCAAGCAGGCCCGCGTGATCAGCCGCAGCGGGCGCCAGGTGGAGTTGGCTCAGACCTACCAGGCGGCTTACACCTTCGGGCTGCCGATCAAGGCACGGCTGCGCCTGGAGGAAACCCCACCGCAGAAAATCAGCTACAGCCTGATCAGCGGCGAGCGGATCCGCAGCCTCAGCGGCAGCTGGACGATCACTCCTGTTCCCGGCGGCATCCGGCTGGAGCACCAGATCGCCATCGATCCAGACGTTCCCGGCTTCCTGCGCGCCACCTACTACGAGCTGAGCGAGGAGAACCTGCTCGAATCGATGCGGGTGCTGAAACGGCTGATGCTGAAATCCTGAGATCAGGGCTGCATCGCTGCCACGCCCCGTTGCCGGCCCTGGCGCACCACCTGATACACCACACCGCTCCACTCCACCCGCCGCGCCAGCTGGGCCCGCACTGTGGCGATCCCGTACACGAGCTGCGCCAGCGGCAGCCAGCGCAGCCAGAGCCCCAGCGGCAGGCGTTGATCGAGCGGAATCGCCCCCGCCACCACCCGCTGGATGCCAAGCAGGATCAGGCCGCAGCCCAGCTCGTAGGCCAGCAGCACCAGGCTCAGCCGCAGGGCGCTGGCGGGATCCCCGGCCAGCAACAAGCCCAGCAGCGCCAGCACGGCGGCCAGCAGCAACAGGCTGGTGCCCAGGCCATGCAGGGCCACCAGCGGCCAGGCGGGATGGTGCAGGCGTGCGGTGAGCAGCTGGCGGGAGATCCAGCGGATCAACGGCCGCAGGGCGATGCTGTCGTCGCGGTCGAGCGCGATCAGCTCCGGCCCGAAGCGAAAGCGCCAGCCGCTGCGCCGCAACGGGGTGGTGAGGGCGGTGTCCTCGCAGAGGCTGTGCGTGAGCACCGCGCCCCAGCCGCTGGGCTCGATCAGCTGGCGCCGCACGGCCAGGCTGCCGCCCCAGGGAATGCCGAACAAACTCATCAGAACCAACGCGCCACCGTTCCAGATCGCCCGCACCATGCCCGCGCCACTGCGCTGGGCCGGCAGATACCAGCGGTTGCCACCGGCGGCGCCCACGCCGGGGCGCAGGCAGCCGCGGGCCAGATCCGCCAGCCAGTCCGGCCGCACCACGGCATCGGCATCCACCAGCGCCACCAGGTCGGTGGCCGGCTGCAGGGCAGCGAAGGCCTGCCGCAGCGCCGCGCTCTTGCGCGAACCGCTGCGCGGCGCTGCCGCCAGGGCCGTGAGCCGGGCGGCGCTCCAGCTGGCGGCCCCAGTGGCCTCCAGCTGGGCGATGGCCTGGGAAGCGGCCTGCCAGGCCGGATCCCGCTCGCCATCCACCAGCAGCAGCAAGCTCCAGGGGCCGCCGTAGCGCTGGGAAGCCAGGGCCGCCAGCGTGGCCGGCAGGGCCGGATCCACCCCGCGCAGGCAGAGCACCACCTCCGCCGCGGGCCAGGTGGCCTCAGGAGCCGGCTCCGCCAGGCGGTGGCGCACCAGCAGAGCGAACCAGCCGCTGAGCAGGGCCTGCAGCAGCAGCACCGCCGCCATCAGCAGGCTGAGCAGCTCAACCAAGGCTGAGGCTGCCGAGGAAGGTGCGCGCGTAGGGATCGATCAGCTGCTCGAAGCGCGGGCACACCACGCCGCGCTCCGCCAGGGCTGCCACGGTGAGGGCACTGGCTGGTCGGGCCCGCACACCGGCGCGATTCAGCTCGGGGTAAGTGAGCTGATCCTCGCCCCAGCGACGGCTGAAGAAGGCGCGGATCGGATGCAGCGGATTGCCGGGTTGGCCCTCCAGGGCCTCCAGCCAGCGCGCCATCGGTACCAGCTCCAGCGGCGCACCGCGATCGATCAGGCCGCCGAGCACATCGGCCAGCAGCAGGGGTTCGGGATGGTGCAGGTGCAGGCAGCGGCCGGCATCCGGTGGCTGCCAGGCCATCGCGGTGACGGCATCGGCCACGTAATCCACCGGCACCAGATCGAGCTCCCACTCGATGTCCGGTGCCTGGCCGAGTTCCAGGCAGCCGCGCAGCAGCCGGTGCAGCAGGTCGTCCTGATGCCAGAGGCCGCTGCGGGAGTGGCCGGCGATCAGCGGCGGCCGGTAGGCGCGCACCGGCAGACCGGCGCGGCCGGCGGCCAGCACCAGCCGCTCGCTCACCCACTTGGTCTGCGAATAGCCGATGTGAATGCCTCGCCACTCGGCCAGGTCGTCCGTCTCCAGCAGCTCGCGGTCGCAATAGGCGGTCGCCTCATACACCGCCACGCTGGAGATCAGCTCCACGGGGAGAGGCCGCCGCAGAGTCGCTAACTCCAGCACCGTGCGGGTGCCGCCCACATTGGCGGCCGCCAGCTGGCTGTAGGGCGCCATCTGGCTGAGCTGGGCCCCGTTGTGCAGGATGCCGCTGATGCCGGCAGCCAGGGTGGCGAACACCCCCTCCGACAGCCCGAACCGCGGCAAGGCCAGATCACCGGCGATCGGCTCGATGCGGCTGCCCCAGCCCTCCTGCCAGAGGCCATAGAGCTCCAGGTTGCGGCGCAGCCGTGCAGCCCCCTGATCGGCATCGGCGGCCCGCACCAGCACCTTCACCTGCAGCGCCGGCCAGCGCTCCAGCTGACCCGCCAGCAGGTAGGCCCCGAGGAAACCGGAACCGCCGGTGAGCAGGATCGCCTCACCGGGAGCGGCGGCCGGGGGCAGGGGCGGCAGTGTCCAGCCCTGGGGCAGCCGGGCCTCATCAGCCAGATCGAGCACCGCCTCCATGGTGGAGCCATCGGCGGTCTCCAGCCCGCGCAGCACGATCGCCGCCAGCGATTCCAGGCTCGGGTCGCCCGCCAGCGACTCCAGCTCCAACTTCACGCCAAGGTCCTGCTGGACGCCGGCGGCCAGTTCCACCGCCATCAGCGAATCGAGGCCGATCTGGAACAGCGAGTCGGCGGGGTCGAGGCTGGCGGGATCCGCCAGGCCCATAACCGCCGCCAGCCGCTGCTGGAGCAGCTGCAACAGGGCAGCAGAGCGATCTTCAGCCGGCATGGCCAGCAAGCGGCTGCGCTCATGCGGCCCTGCGGCCGGCTGGTCGGCGCCGGCCTGATCGCCCAGCAAGGGTGCCATGGCCGCGGCCTGCCGCGGCTGCGCCTGCCGCGCCAGCTGGGGCCAGTTGTTGGCCAGCACCGCCAGCACACCTCCGCGGCCGCGCTGCAGTGCCAAGCCAAGGGCCGTCAGGGCCTGATCCGGTTCCAACAGGCCGACGCCCAGGGCCTCCAACCGCCGGCCCTGACCGGACGCCATGCCGGCACCAGCCCAGGGGCCCCACTGCAGGGCCAGGGTGGCGGCTGGCGTACCAGCGAATCCCGCTCCGCCGGCACAGGCCCCATCCAGGGCGCCATTCGCCGCGCCGTAGTTGCTCTGCCCCGGAGAGCCCAGCAACGCCGCCATCGAGGAGAACGCCACAGCGAAATCCAGCGGCGGAGCCACTTGGGCCACCGCACGCTCCAGCTGCTGCCAGCCCTTCAGCTTCGGGGCCAGCACGCTGCCCAGGCGGGCGGCGGACTGCCCGCTGATCAGACCATCGTCCAGCACCCCTGCCGCATGGAACAGCCCCCGCAGGGGGCGATCCGGAGGGAGCGCTGCGATCGCCTCGGCCAGGGTCCGCTCCACCAGCCCATCAGCGGCAGCCCCCCCCAGCTCCAGGGGCAGCAGCCTGAACTCCACACCCGCCGGCAAGCGCTCCAGCAGCTCAGCCGGGGGGTTCGTGGCGGTGCGCGACACGATCAGCAGCGAACGCACGCCCTGCTCCGCCAACCAGAGGGCCAGCTGCCGGCCGAGCGCCCCAAGACCCCCGGTAATCAGGTAGCTGGCATCCGGGCGCAGACGCAGCGGCGCCGGTTGCTCCCCACGGCTGATCACCAACTTGCCCACGTGGCGGGCCTGGGCCATCAACCGGAAGGCCTCGGTGGTCTGCTCCTCCGGGAACACCTGCAGAGGGATCGGGCTGTAGTGCCCCTGCTGCAGATCCGCCAGCAGGGTCGTGAGCAGATCGCGGATGCGCCGGGGCTCGGCCGCAGCCACCTCCAGCAGATCAAAGGGCAGGTAGCGGGCATCGGGCCGGCGCTCGGCGGCCTGCTCGCGGCTCCAGATCTCGAGCTTGCCCAGCTCCACGAAGCGGCCCCCCTCCGCCAGGGCCCGGAAGCCGGCATCCACCCACTCGCCCTTGAGGCTGTTGAGCACCACATCGACACCGCGACCGCCGGTGGCCGCCAGCAGCTGCTCGGCGAAGGCGGTGCTGCGGGAATCGAACACTGCCTCCACGCCCTGCTCCAGCAGCGCCGCCTGCTTGGCCTGGCTGGCGGTGGCGAAGATGCGGGCCCCCAGGCGCCGGGCCACCTGCAGCGCCGCCTGGCCGACACCACCGGCAGCCGCGTGGATCAGCACCGTCTCGCCCGGTTGCAGCTGGGCGAGATCGATAAGGCCGTGCATCGCCGTGAGGAAGGCGGTGCTCAGGGAGGCCCCCAGCTCGGGGCTGAGTTCCGGGGGCAGGGGCAGGCAGAGCTGAGCACGGCAGCGCACATGGCTGGCGAGGCTGCCCACGGCCAGGGCCGCCAGCACCCGCTCGCCGATGCGCTCCGGCGACACGCCGGCGCCCACCGCCACCACCCGGCCGACGCACTCGCCGCCGAAGGGCAGCTGGCTGCCATCCCGCAGGCCCAGCTCGGCGCTGTAGGCCTCGAGCAGGCCGAGGGCATTGAGCACATCGCGGAAGTTGAGGCCGGTGGCCTCGACAGCGATCTCCAGTTCACCGGCGGCCGGCGGCTCCGCTGGGGCCGGCCTGGCCTCAAGGGCGTCCAGGCTGCCGGGTGCGCTGCTCGCCCAGCGGTAGCGCTCCTGCCGCAGCGGCACGATGCGCAGGCCGCACAGGGCGCCGTCGCGCCAGGCCAGGCTCGCCTCACGGCCGGCAGCGGCCCAGATCTGCGGCCAGTCGGACGGTCCGGGAGCTGATGCTCCGATGCCGCACAGATCCAGCAGGGTCCAGTTCAGCTGTGGCTGCTCCAGGGCAGCCGTGCGCCACCAGCCCCGCAGGGCGCCGGCGAGCTGCAGCTGTTGCGCCTCCTGCGCCGCCGGCATGGGCACGCCCCCAGCGAGCGGTCTGGGTTCCAGCACCAGCCAGAGCTGTCGCCCTGCCGGCTCCACCGCGATGGTCTGCGCCAGGGTCAGCAAGGTGCTGCACAGCCCTGCGGCCGTGGCGGCCGGATCCGCCAGATCGGGCCAGAACAGCACCGCATCGGCCGTCTTCAGTGCCGATGCGGTGGGGATGGCTGCGGCAGCCGTGAAGGCTGCACGCGCGAGCGGGATGCCGTGCTCCCCGAGGCAGCGCTCCAGCGCAGCGCCGGCGCACGGATCGCCGAGCAGCAGCGGGCGGCTGGGCAGAGCCCGGGCTTCCACCACGGCGTCGGGCGGCAGCGGCACCCAACTGCTCTGGTACAGCAGATCGGCGGGCCCGGCCGAGGCCTGTTCTGCGGCCGGCAGCGGGAACATCCACTCGAGGGCCTGCCGGGGCAGACGCCGCAGCCGGAAGCCCTCGATCCAACCCAGCAGCTCGCCATCCCGGTGCAGCACCAGATCGGCCAGCACGAACGCCGCCGCCTCGGAGGGGCGCACCCGCACCTCACAGCTGAAGCGATCCGGCAGGGGCCAGCGGCACAGCTCCAGCGAGGCCAGACCCACCGGCAGCAGCAGCGTGCCCGTCTGAGCCTCAGGATCGAGGGCCGCCGCCACCGCCTGGAAGCAGGCATCGAGCAGACCACGGTCGGCGGCGCCGTGCTGGCGCCGCAGGCTCGCCCAGGCGCGATCGCCCTGGCACTGCAGCCGCTCGATCTGGCGATAGGCAGGGCCGTAGACAAGACCACAGGCCTCCAGCGCGGCATAGAACGCCGAAGGGTCGAGAACGCGAGCGTCGCCCGGGGCCTCACCCGGCAGCCACGGCAGGGACGCCGGTGTGGGTTGACCGGCGCTCAGGCCACCGTGATCGAGCCACTCGCCCGTGGTCTGCGAGCTGTGGAAGCTGAGGCTGCGGCTGGCCGGGCTCCAGAGCAACTGCAGGCGTGCCGGCGTGCCATCGCGTTCCAGCCGCAGCGGTTGATCGAGATGGAACGACTGCAGACGCAGCGGTTCTTCTTCCTGGGCCAGCAGGCTGAGGGCCTGCTCCAGGAAGCCTGCCGCCGGAAACACCACCTGAGCGCGGATGGCATGGTCGGCCAGATCCGCCGGTGTCTCGGCTGAGAGGGTGATCTCGTAGCGGTGATCCGAACCGGGCAGATCCAGTCGCCGCAGGCATGCCGCCTCGGGGGCCGCCGGCGCGGCGACCGCGAGGCCGATGTGATCGAGCCAGACGCTGGCGGGGCCGGGCGACTGCTCCGGCTCGCTCCACCAGTAGCGCTGGCGCTGAAAGGGGTAGCCCGGCAGGCGCTCACGGCGCGGGCTGAAGGGCCGGTGGAAGCGGGCCCAGTCGATCGCCTGGCCGCTGCAATGAAGCTGCGCGAGGCTGGCGAAGATCACCTCCAGGTCGGCACGGCCGGGGGCCAGCGACGGCAGCAGCCGCAGCGAGGCGGCCTCCGGCACCTGGCGGGCCATGCCGATCAGGGTGGGCCGCGCACCGATCTCCAGCAAGGTGGCCACCCGCTGCTCCACCAGCACCTGCACCCCCTCGGCAAAGCGCACGGGGCTGACCACGTGGTCGCACCAGTAGTCCGGCGTGGCGATCTCGGGACCGGCCAGCTGACCGGTGAGGTTGCTCACCACGGCCCGGCGCGGCAGGCGGTAGCTGAGCTGCCGCAGCTCCCGCTCGAATGCGGCCAGCATCGGCTGCATGGCCGGGGAGTGGAAGGCGTGCGACACCGCCAGGGGATGGCAGGCCAGGCCGGCCTGCTCCGCCAGCACCACGAGCTGCTCGAGCTCAGCTCGCGGGCCTGAGATCACCGTGTTGGCCGGCCCGTTCAAGGCGGCGATCGCCAGGGCAGGCCTCTGCTCAAGCCAGGCCTGCAGCCGCTCCGCCGGCGCCAGCACAGCCACCATGCCGCCGCCTGCGGGCAGCTGCTGCATCAGCCGGCCCCGTGCCGTGATCAACCGGCAGGCATCCTCGAGATCGAACACCCCGGCCAGGTGGGCGGCCACCACCTCGCCGACGCTGTGCCCCAGCAGCAGGTCCGGCTCCACACCCCAGCTGAGCCAGAGCTGCGCCAGGGCGTAGCCCACCGCAAACAGCACCGGCTGGGTGGTGCCGGTCTGGTTCAGACCGGTGACCAGCTCCTCCTCCGCACCGGTGCTCGGTTGCAGCAGGCTGAGCAGCGGCACCGGCAGATGGGGATCCAGCAGGGCCGCGACCCGATCGATCGCCTGCCGGAACACCGGCTGGTGCTCCAGCAGCCCACGGGCCATGCCGAGGCTCTGGCTGCCCTGGCCGGTGAACAGCCAGGCGAGCTTGCCGCGGCGCTGACGCGCCTGCCCCTGCAGCAGACCGCTGCTCTCCTGCCCCTCCACCAGCGCCTGCAGTTGCTCCTGCAGCTGCCTACGGTCGGCCGCGAGGCAGACGGCGCGATGCCGGAAGTGGCTGCGCTGGCTGTTGGCACTGGCTGCCAGATCGGCGAGCTTGAGCGTGGGAGAAGCCTTCAGCTGGCTGAGATGGGCGAGGGCCAGCTCCTGCAGGGCCTCTGGCGTTCGCGCCGAGAGGCAGAAGGGCTGCAGGGGAAGCTGAGCCGCGTAGCGGGGCGGCGGTGGCTGCTTGGGGGCATCAGCGAGCACCACATGGGCGTTGGTGCCACCAAAGCCGAAGGAACTCACGCCCACCACCGCCGGCTGATCCGACTGGGGGAAGGGCTCGAGCCGGGTCTGCACCTGCAGCTTCAGTGCCTCGAAGTCAATCGCCGGATTGGGATTGCTGAAGTGCAGGCTGGGCGGCAGCTGCCGGTGATGCACCGCCAGCGCCGATTTGATCAGGCCCGTGATGCCGGCGGCCGTTTCGGAATGGCCAAGGTTGGTCTTCACCGAACCCACCCGGCAGGGGAGCGCTTCAGGGCGCCCCTCACCCAGCACCGTGCCCAGAGCTCTCAGCTCAAGCGGATCCCCCTGGCGGGTGCCGGTGCCGTGGGCTTCCACGTACTGGGTAGCGGCCGGATCGATGCCGGCACGGGCGAAGGCCTCGCGCACGCAGGCCATCTGGGCGCGGGCATTGGGCGCCACCATGCCGTTGCTGCGGCCATCTGAATTGACGGCCGTGCCGTGGATCAGGGCATAGATCGGATCACCGGCGGCCTGAGCGGCCGCCAGGGGCTTGAGCAGCACCACGCCCGCCCCCTCAGAGCGCACGTAGCCATCGGCGCTGGCATCGAAGCTCTTGCATCGGCCATCGGGCGCCAGCAGCCCGGCCTTGCAGAAGCTCATCTGGATGCCGGGGTGGATCAGCGCCTGCACCCCGCCGGCGAGCGCCGCCTCCGATTCACCGCGCCACAGGCTTTCGCAGGCCAGGTGCACCGCCACCAGGGAGGAGGAGCAGGCCGTGTCCACCGTGAAGCTGGGGCCCTTGAAATCGAAGAAGTAGGAGAGCCGGTTGGCAGCGATGCAGCCGGTGTTGCCGGGCAGCACGAAGGGTTCGTTGTCGGGCGTGGCGTAGCGCTGCGGCGAGGCCCAGAGCAGCGAGCTGTAGTCGGCGCTGGAGATGCCCATGAACACCCCCACCGGCCGGCCCCGCAGGGTTTCCGCCGGCACGCCACCATCCTCAAGGGCACGCCAGGCCACCTCGAGCAGCAGGCGCTGCTGGGGGTCCATACACACGGCCTCCCGCGGCGAGATGCCGAAGAAGGCTGCATCGAACTGGTCGATGCCATCAATGAAGCCGCCCCGGCGCACATGCTGGGTGAGCGGATGCTGCGGATCGGAATGGAAGTGCCGATCGAGACTCCAGCGCTCCGCCGGGATCTCGCTGATCGCCTCGCGGCCCTCGCGCAGCAGGGCCCAGAAATCCTCAGGGCTCTGGATACCGCCGGGTAGCCGACAACCGATCCCCACGATCGCGATCGGCTCGGGTTTGGTACTGCTTTGCAGAGTCAATCCAGCCACCCCTCAACTCAACCAAGAACAGCGTCAATCAGCTGATAGGGATCACAGCGAAGACGATGCTGGTGGTAGAGCTTGCGCAAAGCGTTGTACTGCTCAGGCTTGTCGGACCATTGTTGCACGATCGCCACCAGGTCAGCGGGACGCCTGATGCAGAGCTCAAGACCACGTGCTTTGAAATACCTCTGCGCCAGTAATTCCTGCGGCATCACGGTGGAATAGCAGTTGAAGATCAGCGGGCAAGCCATCACAAGCGCCTCAGTGGCCGTGCGTGCACCGGGGCGCGCCACATGGGCCCAGGCGCTGCGATACAGCGCGGCCATCTGCTCCGGGCCCTGAAACCCGAGCGCCTGCAGGCGGAAGCGGGGGTGGCGACCAGCCCAGCCCTCCAGCTCCTCCCGCACCTGGGAACGACGACCGCAGAGGGCCACCACCTCCAGGCGATCGGCCAGGGGCAACAGCTGCTCCAGCAGGGGCAGGTGGTTGTTGGCCCCGTTCGAACCACTCGCCAGCACGAGTTTCAGCCTGCCAGCAGGGGCAGCCTCCGGCGGCGGCGCGTGGTGAAAGGCGGGGTACAGGAGGGGGCCGAGGCAGCGCACCCGTTCCGCCGGAAAGCGGGTCATGCTCCGGCGCCGACGGGTCACCTCGGCGGACACCGCCTCGGTCTGCGTCCAGTGCAGATCAGCGGCCTGGCTCACCCAGTTGCGGCTGAAGCCGAAGCCACCCGCCAGCTCGGTGTTGCAGGTGACGCAGCGCAGGCCAGGGCCCAGCACCCGCTTGGCCAGATCGAAATGACCCCGGTTGAGATGGGGGTGCGTGGAGATCAGAACATCCGGCCTGGCCTGCAACAGCAGCTGAATCAGGCCGCTGCGGCCGAACAGCACGGTCCGGGGTTTCCAGAGGTCCTCCCACTCCATGAAGCGCCAGTACAGCTGGTGCAGCCGGGGCTGGCGGCGCTGAATCCAGTTGTAGAGCTCCACGCCTCCCCGGTAGACGGTGCTGACGGACTCGAGCACGTGCTCCACCTGCACCGACACCTCAGGGCGCAGCTCGGCCAGCCAGTCGCGCAGGGCATAGGCAGCGGCGTCGTGGGCTGTACCGCCGCTGGAGGTGACGATCAGAACACGCATCGACTCAGGTTCGCATCCGCATCCGCCGCTGCAGCAGCAGCGCCAGCAGCAGCACCCAGCCCATTGCGCCCAGGCTCACCGCCAGCGGACGACCCGGGCCCTGGCCCAGGCTGGCGACCAGCCAGGCAGGCCAATGCTCCCAGGCCAGCAGCGGCGCAAGCACGGCATCGGCCAGAACGGCACTGCAGAGAAACGCCAGCAACCGGGCAGCCCACTCCAGCCGATAGCGCTGGGCCAGAACCCGCGGCAACTGGTCGGGCTCTACTAGCTGCTGCCAGCGCGTCTGCAGCGCCGAGAGCGCCAGGGGGAGGGCCAGGCTGAACACCAGCAGCCCCCCGAACCAGGCCACGAGCCAGGTCTCGAACACCAGCAGGCCAGCCCCCATCAAGATGAGGCTCTGCAGCACCAGGCAGATCACCAGCACGGCCGTCGGCCGGCGCCAGCCCCAGCGGCCCCAGAGCAGCAGACCGAGCCCATAGCCCAGGCCACCCAGGAGCAGGCCGGGCAGCAGACGATCACGGCCGGGCCCGGCAATCAACCAGGCCGGGAAGAGCACATCGATGGAGGCATACACGAAGGCCATCGCCGTGCCGAGCACCAGCAGCGGCCGAGCTGCAGCCTGCCGCCACAGCCAGCGCAGCCGCAGACCTCCCTGCGGCACCGCCAGCGCCTGATCGACCGGCGATCTGGACACGGCCCCAGGCCTCTGCAGCTCGACTGGCCAGCTAGCTGCCAGCACGCAAACCGTCGCCACGGCAAAGCTGAGGCCATCGAGCAGCAGCACACCTGGAAGCCCGAACCCGGCCACCAGAGCGCTGCCGAAGAAGGGGGCCATGCTCAGCACCAGACCATCGCTGCTGACGAACAGGCCATTGGCACGGGCCAGCCGCTTCGGATCCCTCTCCAGCCGCGGGATCAGGCTGGCGAAGGCCAGTACCAACGCCGCCTCGGCCATGGCCGCCAGCGCCAGCAGCGGCAGAACCAGCAACGGCTGGGGGTGCCCCAGCCACAGCAACTGGACCGCCAGAACGATCGTGCAGGTGGCGCCGATGCCGTTGGCGATCAGCATCAGCCGGCGTGGCGGCCAGTGGCCCAGCTGCCTGCCCAGCAACGGCAGCACCAGCACCTTGGCGAGCTGAACCACGAAGGCCACGGCTGCAAACCGGAGCAACTCCCCGCGCTGCTCGAACGACCAGAGCCCGATGCCATACAGGCTGCACTGGGTGCCGAGGTTGGAGATCAGCTGTCCGAACCAGAGCCAGCGAAGGGTGGGATTCACACAGCCAGCCCGGCCAGCTCGGGATGCTGCCGCACCCAGGCCGCGAACCGCTCCAGCCCCAGCTCCAACGGCGTATCAGGCCGAAAGCCCACCCAGGCCTGCAGGGCCGTGGTGTCGGCCGCCGTGGCCTGCACATCACCGGGTTGCATCGGCTGGAAATCCTTGATCGCCTCACGGCCGAGGGCCTGCTCCAGCACGGTGATGAAGCGCAGCAGCTCAGTGGGCCGGGAATTGCCGATGTTGAACAGCCGATGCGGGGCCGCCGCCGTGGCTGGATCAGGCTGCAGCGGATCGAACGCCGTGTTGGCCGTGGCGGGCTTGTCGAGGCAGCGGATCACCCCTTCCACGATGTCGTCGATGTAGGTGAAATCGCGCCGCATGCAGCCGTGGTTGAACACGCGGATCGGCTCGCCGGCCAGGATCGCCCTGGCGAACAGCATCGGCGCCATATCCGGCCGGCCCCAGGGGCCATACACGGTGAAGAAGCGCAGGCCCGTGGCAGGCAGCCCGTAGAGATGGCTGTAGGTGTGCGCCATCAGCTCGTTGGCCTTCTTGCTGGCGGCGTAGAGGCTCACCGGATGGTTCACGGCGTGCTGCTCGCTGAACGGCATCTGGCGGTTGCCGCCATACACCGAGCTGCTGGAGGCATACACCAGATGCTCCACGCCGTGGTGGCGGCAGCCTTCGAGGATGTGGCCGAAGCCCACCAGATTGCTCTGGATGTAAGCCGCTGGGTTCTCCAGGGAATGGCGCACCCCCGCCTGGGCCGCCAGGTGCACCACGGCCCAGGGGCATTCGGCGGCGAAGAGCGCCAGGAGGGCTTCGCCGCTCTCCACGTTCAGCGGTTCGAAGCGCCAGGCCTGAGCCGCCTCCGGGCGCTCGGCGATGCGGGCCAGCCGCGCCCGCTTGAGGGCCGGGTCGTAATAGGAGTTGAGGTTGTCGACGCCGATCACCCGCTCACCGCGGCCCAGCAGCCGCAGAGCCACCGCAGCGCCGATGAAGCCGGCGGCACCGGTCACCAGGATCGGGCGGACGCCGCTGGCGACCATCAGGGATCCAGCAGTCGCCGGCGGAAATCGGCGATGGTGGCATCGAGCCCCTGCTCCAGCGCCACCGTGGGCTGCCAACCCAGCTCCTGCTGCGCCAGGGCGATCACCGGCTGACGCTGCAGTGGATCATCCGCCGGCAGGGGCTTCTCGATCAGGTGAAGCTGCGGGTTGATCTTGCTGCGCACCAGCTCCGCCAGCTGACGGATCGTGAATTCGCCAGGGTTGCCGATGTTGATCGGCCCGCAGTGGCTGCCATTCATCAGCCGGATCATGCCCTCGATCAGATCATCCACGTAGCAGAAGCTGCGCGTCTGGCTGCCATCGCCGTAGAGCGTCAGCGGCTCGCCCCAGAGCGCCTGCACGATGAAGTTGCTCACCACCCGGCCGTCATCCGGCAACATGCGCGGGCCGTAGGTGTTGAAGATGCGCATCACGCGGATCTCCACGCCATGCATGCGCTGATAGTCGAAACACAGCGTTTCAGCGATGCGCTTGCCCTCGTCGTAGCAGCTGCGGATGCCGATCGTGTTCACGCAACCGCGGTAGCTCTCTGGCTGCGGATGCACCTCGGGATCGCCGTACACCTCACTGGTGCTGGCCAGCAGCAGCCGTGCCCCCACCCGCCGCGCCAGGCCGAGCATGTTGTAGGTGCCCAGAAAGCTGGTTTTGGCGGTTTTGATCGGGTTGTGCTGGTAATGCACCGGTGAAGCCGGGCAGGCCAGGTGCCAGATGCGGTCCACCTCCAGACGGATCGGATCGGTCACGTCGTGGCGGATCAGCTCGAAGCTGGGGTGGCCGATCCACTGGCGGATGTTCTCCTTGCGGCCGGTGAAGTAGTTGTCGAGGCAGATGACCTCCTCACCGGCCTGCATCAGCCGATCCACCAGGTGTGAGCCCAGGAAGCCGGCACCGCCGGTGATCAGGTTGCGGGTGATGGATGCGGGCATGGCTCGTTTCTCCTCCTCTCAGCCTTGCTGGCCATCGCCCACGCGCCAGAGGCGCAGGCCGGCGCGGCGCACGGCTTCAGCATCCGCGATGGCGCGGGCATCGAACAACCAGGCCGGCTGCCGCATCTGTGCCGCCAGCTCCTGCCAGGGCAGCTGCCGGAACTCCTGCCACTCCGTGAGGATCAGGGCGGCATCGGCGCCGTGCACCGCTTTCGCCACCGAAGCACAGGCCAGCCAGCTGCCCTCGCCGCTGAGGCTCGTGGGCTGTTGCTCCGATGGCGCCGGCTCGGAGCCCAGATCGATCGCGATCTGCTCGGCGCTCACCTTCGGGTCGTAGATCGCCAGCTGGGCCCCCTCCTCCAGCAGATCGGCGGCGATGCGGATCGCCGGCGCCTCACGGGTGTCGTTGGTGTCGGCCTTGAAGGCAAAGCCGAGCACGGCGATGCGTTTGCCGGTCACCGTGCCGAACAGGCGGTTCACCACCAGCCGGGCGATGCGGTGCTGCTGCCAGCTGTTGAGATCCACCACGCTCTGCCAGTAGGCCGCCACCTCATCCAGGCCGTAGTGGCCGGAGAGATACACGAGGTTGAGGATGTCCTTCTGGAAACAGCTGCCGCCGAACCCGGGCCCGGCCTGCAGGAACTTCGGCCCGATCCGGCTGTCCATGCCGATCGCCCGGGCCACCTCGCGCACATCGGCGCCGGTGGCCTCGCAGAAGGCGGCGATGCTGTTGATCGAGCTGATCCGCTGGGCGAGGAAGGAATTGGCCGTGAGCTTGCTCAGCTCACTGCTCCAGAGGTTGGTGCGCAGGATCCGCTCCGCCGGCACCCACTGGCTGTAGATGGAGGCCAACGCCTCGATCGCGGCAGGATCCTCGCCACCGATCAGCACGCGATCCGGCTGCTCCAGATCGCCGATGGCGGTGCCCTCCGCCAGGAACTCGGGATTGGAGAGCACCGAGAAGGTCTTGCCCGCGGGGCCAGCCGCCAGGATCGCGGTGATCGTTTCGGCAGTGCGCACCGGCAACGTGCTCTTTTCCACCACGATCGTGTGGCCCTGAGCAAAGGCCGCCACCTGGCGCGCCGAGGCCTCGATCCAGCGCAGATCACTGGCCTGGCCAGCCCCCAGCCCCCGGGCCTTGGTGGGGGTGTTCACCGAGAGAAACACCATGTCCGCCTCGGCGATCGCCGTCTCCACCGCCGTGGAGAACACCAGATTGCGGCCGCGGCAACGCCCCACCACAGCATCCAGCCCGGGCTCGTACACCGGCAGCCGGCTCAGATCGGCATCGTTCCAGGCGGCGATCCGCGCCGCGTTCAGATCCACCACCGTGACCTGGATGCCCGGGCAGCGATCGGCGATCACCGCCATCGTCGGCCCGCCCACGTAGCCCGCACCGATGCAGCAGATCCTGCGGATGGTTGGGGCGGGGTTGGTCACGCCGGTGGCCGTTGCAGTGCCAGCAACCTAGGCGAACCGCTCCAGCAGCTCCTGCAGGGGCAGGTGTTCACCGCTGTTGTCGCCCGCAGGCGGCTCGCCCCGCAGCGGTTTGAGAATCACTTGCCCTTGCTCCGCCTCGCTGTCGCCGATCAGCACCGCCCATGCGGCGCCGCTGCGATCGGCTCGCTTCAGCTGCTTGGCGAAGGCCGCCGCCGTGAGATCCAGCTCCACCGCCACGCCGGCCTGGCGCAGCTGACGCGCCAGCAGCAGAGCCTGGGGCTCGGCCTGCTCACCCCGGCTCACCACATAGATCTGCGGAGGCTGCGCCTGGGGAGCCTCCTGCGCCTGCGCCAGCAGCAGCACCAGCCGTTCCAGGCCAAGGGCCCAGCCGATGGCGGCGGTAGGCGGGCCCCCCAGCTGCTCCACCAGACCGTCGTAGCGGCCGCCGCCGCACACCGTGGCCTGCGCACCCAGCTGGCTGGAGGTGATCTCGAAGGCGGTGTGGCTGTAGTAGTCGAGGCCGCGCACCAGGCGCGGATTGAGCTGGAACGGGATCCCCAGCGCCGTCAGGCCGGCCTGGACGCGGGCGAAGCGTTCACGGCTCTCGGGCGCCAGGGCGTCAGCCAGGGTGGGTGCGCCCGCCAGGAGGGCCTGGGTGGCTTCGTTCTTGGAATCGAGGATGCGCAATGGGTTGCGCGTGAGCCGGTCCAGCGAGTCGGGATCGAGCTGATCGCGGCGCTCGCTCAGCCAGGCCACCAGGGCCTCGCGGTAGTGGGTCCTGTCCTCGGCGCTGCCGAGCGAATTGAGCTCGAGCCTGAGTTGCTGCACCCCCAGATCCGCCAGCAGATCCCAGGCCACGGCGATGGCCTCCACATCGCTGCGGGGATCAGCGAAACCAAGGAACTCCAGGCCGATCTGGTGAAACTGGCGCAGCCGACCCGCCTGGGGCCGCTCGTAGCGGAACATCGGACCGGCGTACCAGAGCCGTTGCGCCCCTTGGCTGAGCAAGCCGTGCTGGATGGCAGCCCGCACCACCGAGGCGGTGCCCTCCGGCCGCAGGGTGCAGCTGCGCTCGCCGCGATCGAGGAAGGTGTACATCTCCTTGCCCACCACATCGGTGGCCTCACCGATGCCACGGGCAAACAGCTCGGTGGCCTCCAGCAGCGGCGTGCGGATCTCGCGGATGGCAGCCCGCTGGAAGTGGCCGCGGGCGGTGGCCTCAATGTGCTGCCACAGACCGATCTGCTCCGGCAGCAGATCCACCATGCCGCGCAGGCTCTGCAGTTTCTCCACCGTGGGGCGATCGCTGGGGCCAGTCTGCAGGTGACGTGGAATCCGGAGATCAGTCCAGGGTCCACGCCAGAGGGGATCCGTGGCAGACCTCAGCTCAGGCAGGGCCACTCATCTCTGCCGCCCAATAGCGGCCAGTGAGGTCAAGCGCAGGGCCCGGCATGGCCGTGTCATCGGACACAGATCGCAGGGCCTGTCGGAGTGGTAGGTATTGAGGGTGGATCCAGCAACGGGTGAGGCAAACAGTGCCAGCGCTCCACCAATGGTTAGAGCCTTGACCAAGGGCATCATTCTGGCCGGGGGTAGCGGCACGCGCCTGCACCCGATCACCCAGGCGGTGAGCAAGCAGCTGCTGCCGGTGTACGACAAGCCGATGATCTTCTATCCGCTCAGCACGTTGATGCTGGCGGGCATCCGGGAGGTGCTGATCATCACCACCCCCCACGATCAGGCCGCCTTCCAGCGCCTGCTCGGTGATGGCAGCGCTTGGGGCATGACGATTCAGTACGCGGTGCAGCCCAGCCCCGATGGCCTGGCTCAGGCCTTCCTGATCGGAGCCGACTTTCTCTCTGGTGCACCGGCGGCGCTGGTGCTGGGCGACAACCTGTTCCACGGCCACGATCTGGTGCCGCAGTTGCAGTCCAGCAACGGCGGCGACGAGGGGGCCACGGTGTTCGCCTACCCAGTGCGTGATCCGGAGCGCTACGGCGTGGTGGCGTTTGACGCCCAAGGGCGCGTGACCAGCCTGGAGGAGAAGCCGGCCAAACCCAGGAGTCGCTACGCGGTGACGGGGCTCTACTTCTACGACCACACCGTGGTGGAGCGGGCGCGGCGGGTGGTGCCCTCGGCCCGCGGCGAACTGGAGATCACCGATCTCAACCAGCAATACCTGGACGACGGCCTGCTGCGGGTGGAACTGATGGGGCGCGGCATGGCCTGGCTGGATACGGGCACCTGCGATTCGCTGCAGGAGGCCAGCAGCTACATCCGCACCCTTGAGCACCGCCAGAGCCTGAAGGTGGGCTGCCCGGAAGAGGTAGCCTGGCGGCAGGGCTGGATCAGCAGCGACCAGCTGGAGCAGCTGGCGATGCCACTGCACAAGAGTGGCTACGGCAGCTATCTGCTGCAGCTGCTGCAGGAGGGGAAGGATGGCGATTGAACAGCTCCGCACCGCCAGCGGTGCGCTGATGGAGGGGCCGCTGCTGATCACACCGCAGGTGTTCGGTGATGACCGTGGCTTCTTTTTTGAGAGCTGGAATCAGCGGCGCTTTGATGAGGCCGCGGGCTCCAGCGTCTGCTTCGTGCAAGACAATCACTCCCGCTCCAGCCGGGGGGTGCTGCGGGGCCTCCACTACCAGCTGGAGACGGAACCCCAAGGCAAGCTGGTGCGCTGCCCAGTGGGTGAGATCTTCGATGTGGCGGTGGATGTACGCCGCAGCTCGGCCACCTTCGGGCAATGGGTAGGAGCACGGCTGAGCGCCGAGAGCCACAACCAGCTGTGGGTGCCGGTGGGCTTTGCCCATGGCTTTCTCACCCTGAGTGAAACCGCCGAGGTGCAATACAAAGCCAGTGGCTACTGGAGCAAGGCCTGCGAGCGCTCGATCCGCTGGAGCGACCCGCAGCTGGCGATCGATTGGCCCGTGGATGTGCTGGGAGGCTCCGAGCCGCTGCTGGCTGAGAAGGATGCCGCTGCACCCACGCTGGCGGAAGCACTGGCAGCGGGGGAGGTGTTTGAGTGATGGGCAGCGGAGCGGCTACACCAGCACGGTGGCAGCACTGGAGCGCAAAGGGGGCTGGCGCTGGGCGTCAGCAGCCAGGCCTTCCAGATGAAAGGCAATGGCGTCACGGATCTCAGCAAGCACTTGCTCACGTGATGAGCCTGAGGCCACACACCCCGGCAGATCGGGCACATAGGCAGAGAAGTTGTGCTCGGTTTCTTCGATCACAACAGCAAAGGCTTGGCTCATCTGCCGGGAGCGAGATCGTCGCTGGGCTTTCCTGCAACCGTAACGCGACCTGGTCGATGTGGATGTTTGAACTGCGTGTGGCTGCCACGGGTGGCGACAAGCACCCAGCCCGCCTGTTCCAGGGCTTTGATCACCTCCCGTATCTTCACGCCAATGGACTGGCCTCATCACACAGCCACTATCTGCTGACAGGGGCATGGCCAGCATCCGTGCAATCACGGAAATCTGCAAGGGAGGGCAAGCCATGAAGGTGCTCCTCACCGGCGCCGCCGGCCAGCTCGGCCATGCCCTGCGCAAGCAGGTTCCGGCGGGCGTGGAGCTGATCGCCAGCAGCCGCGGCGGGGGCGATGGGCTGCTGGCCTTGGATCTGGCGGATGCCAGTGCCTGCAGCGCCGCTGTGCATCAGCACCGGCCGGACTGGGTGCTCAACGGCGGCGCCTACACCGCGGTGGACAAAGCTGAAAGCGAGCCAGAGCTCGCCCATGCAGTGAATGGCGGCGCCCCGCGGGCCTTCGCCGAGGCCCTGGCGGAAACCGGCGGACGGATGCTGCAGGTGAGCACCGATTTCGTGTTCAACGGCGCCCAAGGCCATCCCTACCGCCCCGAGCAGCCGCGCGATCCACTGGGGATCTACGGCGCCAGCAAGGCCGCGGGCGAGGAAGCGGTGAAGCACGTTCTGGGCCCCAGCGGGCGTGGACTGATCCTGCGCACCAGCTGGGTAATGGGCCCCGTGGGCAAGAACTTCGCGCTCACGATGCTGCGCCTGCACCGCGATAAGCCTGAGATCGGCGTGGTGGCCGACCAGGTGGGTTGCCCCACCAGCACCCACACATTGGCGGCGGCCTGCTGGCGCGCAATCGAGCGGGCCAGCAGGGAGGCCGGAGCAGTTAGTCCGATTATGGACTGGAGTGATACCGGCGACGCCAGCTGGTACGACGTGGCCGTGCCGGTGGACGAACTGAGCCTGGAGCTGGGAGTGCTGGAAGGAATGGCTGAGTTGAAGCCGCTCACCACGGCCGACTACCCAACCCCGTCGCAGCGGCCGAGCTATTCGCTGCTGGATTGCCCCGAGACCCGCCGGGTGCTGGAGCTCCCAGGCGTGCCATTGGCGGCTAGCGCTGCGGCAGCTGCTGGAGGCCATGGCATGAGCAGAGAGCCTGTCTCAGTCCAACGGAAGCGGGTAGAGCACAGACATCTCAGGACTGCTGATCAAGCTCAGCTGACGTTGAAGGTTACGACGGTTGTTGGCGAAGCCCTTGAGCTGGAAGGCAAGTCGGCCTCGATCAAGTCGAGATCGGAATGTATCCAGTTCAGCAACGCGAGATCTTTCTCGAGCTGCTTCAGCCACATCTGTCTGGCGGGTTCGCGCCACAAGTTTAGCATCGATAAGAACAAGCGGAAGCGAGACAACTACGAGCCAGCCCCATTGCGACTGGAGAGAGTTGGCAATGGGGGAGAGTGACGTGGACATAGGTGGAGAAGAGAAAAATCAGGCCAACAACGCTGCCAAACACAGCTTCAATAAGGGTTTTAACTTCGAACCCAAGACACCACCGATTCGACGCCGATCCCAGATCTCTAGACACACCATCTACAGCAGTGGCGGCCTTGAAGAGTGCCACGACATTCGCCTACTAGGCACACTGCGACTTGGCACCGCTCTACGTGGAGGAGCAAACGACGCCCACAAAGCGAAACCTTGCGCAATAGGAAAGCCAGCAATTGGGGAAAGAAACATCCCCCCTTAAGCAGTCTGCGAAACCAGCACAAACAACAATCAATCACCCAAAACCCCAAGGCAAAGTGACAGAAGCAAACCTCATCCCAAAGGGTCGCACATTTTACACATTCGACTTCTTTGATACACTGTTTCACAGATCCGCCGGTCATTGGCAAGAATTTTACAGGCAACTGGCCAAGCGGCTTCAAAGCGAAGACATTATACCGGGCGGAGATGACATAATTGAGCTATTCGTATCAGAAAGGCTCTCGTCAGAAGAGAAAGCACGCCAATCTCACCTAGAGTCGTTTGGAAATCCTGAACTAGCGCTTGAAGACATTTACACCATTTTATGCAGAAGATTCCCCTTCTCTGCAGGATTTGAGCCCAGCAAACTAGCCGAGCTTGAGTTTATTACAGATTCAGAATTGCTAGTTCCCAATGCAATGCTGATCAAAGACATCGCCAAGCACTCCATCAGATACGGAGTAGTTTCGGACACCTTCTACAGGAGTGATCAACTTGCATCAGTCCTGGAAATCCATGGTCTCAGGCCAGATTTTGTATACGCGTCATGTGAACATGGCGATGGCAAACACTCTAGACTTTTCGCGAAAGTTACGAGTAGACTCAACGAAAGCGGATGCCTCCACCATGCCATTCATATCGGAGATAACTATCATTCTGACTACCTAAAGCCAATCGAGCACGGCCTTGATGCCCTTCACATTCCATATGGCGACTCGTTATTCTGGCAGCGCGAGTCAATAGCACAGGAGTGGTCAAAAGACTGCTTCGGGGAAGCCTCTATCAACGACATCCCTGTAGCAAGGATGGTTTCAGCAATCGCCCAAGGGGCCGGCATATTAGCCAATAACAATTTATCCTTTGACCAGCATTCGCATTACGAATACGGGTATCGATGTGTAGGTCCTTTACTGACATCCTTTGCCATATGGCTAGCAGAAATCCGCCAAAAGATTAGGGCCGATGCAGTGCTATTTTTGATGAGAGAGGGCGAGATTCTGCACACCTTATACGAAGCTGCCTCCAAAGACTCAAGCGTTATCACAAAGAAGTTCTTTATAAGCCGCAAGGTGGCTGCACAGGCTGCGG
>Ga0310334_100116_pt1 | contig 24995 bp, 21 predicted proteins | sample LakMicMIDCLREDC7_FD_195548 | JGI IMG/M metagenome (GOLD analysis project Ga0310334, IMG submission 195548) | Enriched freshwater cyanobacterial communities from Lake Michigan, Michigan, United States - MI23.DCL.RED.C7 (v2) (version 2) | ecosystem: Environmental > Aquatic > Freshwater > Lake...
GTGGCGGTGGCGGCCGTAGTGGCGGTGGCGGCCGTAGTGGCGGTGGCGACTTCGGAGGGGGTCGCAGCGGCTTTCAGAACAGCGGAGGCGCCGGGGGGCTGAACCGCGGCGCCAGCCGTCCCACCGGGGGATGGAGCCAGTCGGTGCGTGGCAGCGCACCGAGTCCAAGCCTGAGCCGCCCGGCCTCACGGCCATCCGGTGGCTTCAGTGGCGCTGACCGCACCCCCAGCTCCCTCGGCGCGGGCAACCGCACCCCGGCAGACTTCGGGAATCGCACCCCTGCTGATTTCGGCAACCGCACATCGGGGAACCTGGGCAGTGTTGACCGCACACCGGGCAGCCTCGACCGCTCCAACCTGGGCAACCGCACCGGTCTGACCAGCGGCGATCGCTCCCTCGGCGGTGATGGCACCTTCAACCGCAACGGCAACCTGGACCGCGGCAACCTGAACGGCAACCTCAACCGCGATGGTCAACGGGTCTTCAACGGCAGCGTGGGCAACAACTGGAGCCGGAACTGGGACGTCAACAATGTGAACATCTCGCCCGGTTGGGCCCGACCCGGCTGGGGCTATGCCCGGCCCTGGGGCACCGGCTGGTACGGCGGCTGGGCCACCCCCGCCTGGGGCTGGTGGGGCGCCAATGCGGCTCTCTGGGGCATCTCCACCCTGGCCTCAGCTGCGGTGATCAACGCCGCGGTGGATTCGGCGGTGACCAGCAACACCACCTACATCGTGGTGCCGCAGACCACCTACCAACTGCTCTACGGCACGGTCCAACCCAGCGGCAGCCAGGGCGTCACCTTCCTGGTCCAGGTCGACGGCAACACCTACAACCTCACGGCCGACTGCAACGCCGGCACGATCGATGGGGCATTGCCAAACGACGCCGCCCAGGCGGAGCTGCTCAATGCGGCTTGTCAGGTGGCCTACGGCACGGCCTCCTGAGGCCCGCATCCATCGCCAACCTGGACAGAGAGCCAGCCTGGGCAGAGCAGGCATCCAAGCGGAGAACGCGATGAGCTGGAGCGAACTCGAACGTCTTGTCGAAGACGCCGAAACCGACGCGGTGATGCGCAGGGCCCTGCGCCATTGCCGCTCCCGCCGCGAGCTCCTGCTGGCGGCGCGGCGGCTGGGTTACGCCATCACCAACTGCGATCTGCAGCAGGCCTCGACGCTGGAGCGCCCCGCTGGGTTCCCTGCGGGAGGCCAGCTGAATGGCACCGTCTGATCGCTCCGCCCTCGTGGTGAAACTGCAGATCCTCGGGGCCATCGCTCTTCCCCTGGTGCTGATCGGGGTTTGGCTTGGCTCAAAAGGATTCTTTCAGGCCCTACCCGGCTCCTGATCTAGCGGTGCGGGGTAGCCGGGAGCCGGCGGGAGCGCCGGGAGGCCTCACCCTTCCGGCAAGGCCTCGCCGCTGCGCTGCACAAGACGGCCGAGGTTCACGCCGGCCCTGTAGGCGGCGTCATGGAGTTCGGCCCTCTGGGTGGCATCGAGACCATCCCAGAAGGCGTGGAAAAGATCCAGGGAGGCCTTGCCGGCCCCCACCAGTCCCGCCAGGGTCATCGGCAGGCTCAGCCAGGGAAAGACCAGAAGCACCAAGCTCAGCACCAGGCCCATCGCAGCTCCCTGCTGCATCGCGCTCCAGACACTGCGAACCACCAGGCTGGCCTGGTCACGCCGGCTGATCTCCCCGCGGCGCACCATCGCTTCACAGCGGAGGGCCGTGAGCAGGGCCTGGTAGACGCCGTAGACCACCATGGCGCCGAGGGTGGACTCGCCCACGAATTTGCCGGCGCCACCCGAGCCCGTGAGGCCGAGATCAAGGGAAGCCACGCCGGCCAGGGGAGCCACCTCCACGCCGGCCCGGGGAATCCGGAAGGGGTCGCGTTCGCGGGTCATGGAGCGGCGGAAGCCAGACCCAGCGATCTTCGCGCGGAACAAAGCCGCCGCCAAGCGCAGGGGCGGGTGGGGATCCCCACCCGTGCCACGCTGCAGCGAAAAGCTCAGCGAATCACCAGCACGGGCACGCCGGCCTGCACCAGCACCCGCTGGGTCTGACTGCCCAGGAGCATGCGCTGGAAGCCGCGGCGCCCATGGGAGGCCATCACGATCAGGTCACAGGACAGCCGTTCGGCCGCGGCCACAATCGCCCGGTGGGGCCGTTCGCCGCTGATCCGCTCCGCCGTGGCCACCACCCCCGCCGCCGAGGCGATGGCCAGGGCTTCGGCCACCACCCTCTCGCTCTCCTGGCGGGCGGCACTAGCCAGGGTGGCCAGGGTAGCCGCATCAAGCCGTTCTCCCATGCCGGGCACGGGCATACGGGGCTGCTGCTCCACCGTGAGCACGGTGATCCGGGACCCGAGGGCCGCCGCCAACCGGACCGCCTCCCGCACCGCCCTCAGGGAGCGATCGGATCCATCACTGGGCACCAGCAGATGGCTGTAGGGCATCGATCACCACCGCTCTGGGCCCTGTCTAGACCCGCCGCCGGGGCTCGGCAGCCCAACCGCTTCAGCTGAAGGCATGGGATGGCCCCCCCCCTGGCCGCCGGCCGGACACGGGCGCTGCGGCCCCCCGCCAGAATCCCGCCATGAACGCCCTTCCCCTCCAGCACGCCGCAGACCAGGCCATCCCCGCCGCCTGGGCGGATCAGTGGTACCCCGTGGCCTTCCTGAGGGACCTGGATCGCTCCCGGCCCACGGCCTTCACCCTGCTGGGGGAAGACCTGGTGCTCTGGTGGGACCGTGCCGGAAATCGCTGGCAGGCCTTCGAGGATGTCTGCCCCCACCGCCTGGTTCCCCTCTCCGAGGGGCGCATCAACGGCGCCGGGCTCCTGGAGTGCCCTTACCACGGCTGGAGTTTCGATGGCAGCGGCCGCTGCGCCAGCCTCCCCCAGGCGATGGAGGGGGCCACCCCCAGCCCTCGGCGCTCCAGTTGCGGTCGCCATGCCACCGCCGAGGCGCAGGGCCTCCTGTTCGTGTTCGCGGGCGATCCGGAACGGGCCGCGGCGGTGTCCCTGCCTCTGGTGCCGGACCTGGAGGAGGAGGGGGAGGGCGCCTGGTTCGTGCAGGACACCTTCCGGGATCTGCCGATGGATGCCCTCACCCTGCTCGAGAACGTGAGCGATGTAAGCCATGTGCCCTTCACCCACCACCGCACGATTGGGCGCCGGGAGAACGCGGCGCCGGTGCAGGCCCGCCGCACCAGCTTCGGGCCGGAGGGCTTCACCATGGAATGGCCCGAGGGTCCGCGACGGGGCAAGCTGGGCTCCCAGTACACCACCTTCCGAGCACCGGGACTGCTCCGGCACGACCTCACCGCCAAGGGCTTCGCTCGCATCCTCACGGTGGTCTACGCGGTGCCGATCCGGCGGGGTGAATGCCGCCTGATCGCCCGTTTTCCCTTCCGGTTCGAATCCAGGCTGCCGGCCCTGCTGCTGCAGCTGCGGCCGCTCTGGCTGCAGCACCTCAGCAACCACCGGGTGCTGGAGGACGACCAGGTGTTTCTGCACTGGCAGGAGCGGGTTCTGGAGGGGCTGGGCGGTAGCGCCGCCGCCCCTCGGGCCTTTTTCCTGGCCACCGCCGCCGATGCCTACGTGAGCGCGCTCCACGAATGGGTGAACCGGCATGGTGGCGAGCCCTTCGCGGGCCAACCTCTTCCGCCGCGGCTGGACCGCCGGGCCCTGATGGACCGGCTTCAGAGCCACACCGACCACTGTCAGGCCTGCTCCGGAGCCCTCACCGCCATCGGGCGCTGGCGGCCCCTGGTGGGCGCCCTGCCCTGGGGTGGGCTGCTGCTGGTTGCCCTGCTGCCCTCCCCCGGGGGACTGGCGGCGGGTCTGACGCTGTCGGCCCTCGCTTGGCTCCTCGGCCAACGGATGGATCGCTGGGATCGGGATCTGCGCCGGGGCGATGGGCATCCACCCCGCAACCGCGACTGAGCAGCGCGGGGCCCTGGCGGATCAATCGGCTCCCTTCCAGCCCGCCAGTTGAGAAGCGGCCCGGGAGCGAACCAGTGTACGGGCGGCCGGCAGGGCTGGATCCAGGCGGGAGGAGGTAAAGGGAGGGAGGGAACGGGTGCGCAACCAGGCACCCCAGCGGAACTCATGGAAAGGGATCAGGGGAGCCGGCTCGATCAGGCCCTCCTTCTTCAGTTTCCAGACGAGGCTGCGGTAGGGATCATCCTGCAGACCGAGCAGGCTCGCTGGCAGGACCTGCGGTTCCAGGGGGCCCTGGCCGCGCCCGTCATAGAGGTACAACCAACCCCGCTCCCGCAGGGCCTCCAACACCACGGAGCGCTGGTCACCGGCCACGTCGAGCACCACGTAACCGAAGGCGATGGCCTGGGGATCCATCTCCACTAAAGCGCGCAACCGGTGGTGGCGATCCACCATCCAGAGCGCGCCGGCGGCATTGCGCACGAGGGGCACGGGCTTGCCGCCCAAGTACTGGCGTCGCTCCCGGCTGGACTCCTGCGAGAAGTCCACCTGACGGCTGCGCACCTCCGCCAGACCCACGCACATCTGGGTGGGCTGCAGGGCGGCTACGGCCACCTCAACCAGGTTGTCCTGGCCCTGGGGTGGGGGAAGGGCCTGGTAAGGGGGGAGGCGCAGACTCATGATTCGCCCGTCGATGCGGCCATCCTTACCCTGAACGGGGCCCATCGGGGCCAATGTTGCAGGCGAGGGGCTCCAGCGCTGGAGCGCACCTCCGGCCGGGGGCGCGGAATAGGGTCATGGTCAGGTGCTGCAGACCATGACGATCCCATCCGGTCCTGTTCCGATCGAGGGCGGCGGCGCTCCGCTCGAGGGGCCCCATGGTCCGATCGGGGTGCTGGTCTGCGGCCATGGCAGCCGCAACCGCTTGGCGGTGGAAGAATTCGCCTCCCTGGCCCGGCAGCTGCAACACGGCATGGGCCGGGTCCCCGTGGAATACGGCTATCTGGAGTTTGCCCGGCCGATCCTGCGCGATGGCCTCGAAAGCTTGCGCCGGCGTGGGGTGAGCCATGTGCTGGCGATCCCAGCGATGCTGTTCGCGGCGGGGCATGCCAAAAACGACATCCCTTCGGTGCTGAACACCTACGCCGCTGAAACGGGTCTGCGCATCGACTACGGCCGCGAACTCGGGGTCGACCGTCGCATGATCCAGGCCGCTGGGGCCCGCATCCGTGCCTGCCTGGATCGGGCGGACAACCAGGACCGGGCGGCCGGCCGGGATCCCGTGCCCATCGATCAGACCCTGCTGGTGGTGGTGGGCCGGGGCTCCTCCGATCCCGACGCCAACAGCAACGTGGCCAAGGTGACCCGACTGCTGGTGGAGGGCTTTGGCTTCGGATGGGGTGAAACCGTGTATTCCGGCGTCACCTTTCCACTGGTGGAGCCCGGTCTGCGCCACGTGGTGAAGCTGGGCTATCGCCGCATCGTGGTGTTCCCCTATTTCCTCTTCTCCGGCGTGCTGGTCAGCCGGATCGTGCAGCACAGCCAGCGGGTGGCCGACGACCATCCCGAGCTGCAGATCCTGCAGGCCTCCTACCTGGGGGACCATCCCGAGGTGCTCGCCACCTTCCGGGAGCGGGTCGAGGACGTGCTGCGGGGCGATACGGACATGAACTGCTCCCTGTGCAAGTACCGCGCCCAGGTGCTGGGGTTCGAAACCGAAGTCGGAGCTCCCCAACACAGCCACCACCACCACGTGGAAGGCCTGGTCGAGAGCTGCACGCTCTGTGAAAGGGAATGCACCGGAGCCTGCCAGGAGGATGGCGTGCCTCTTCCGGGGGGGCAGGCATCCCATGACCATGACCATGACCATGACCATGACCATGACCATGACCATGACCATGACCACGGACCGGGGCACGGGCAGGGCCACCAGCATGGTTCCGACCACCAGCATGGTTCCGACCACCACCACACCCCCTACCCCCACGCGGACCATCCCCTGGGCCCCCGCACCCTGCGGCAACCGCCGAGCTCCACCTGAGCCAACCCCAACACAATCCGAAAAAATCCGGTTGGTTTCTCAACGTTCACCTGTCTCGTCCCGGGACGAATCCCATCAGACCTGCCCAGATCAGCCCTGCTGATCAATCGAGGATTTCCCCATCTCAAGCCTGTTTTCCCCCGTTTTCAGGGGGTTTTTCCCCAGTCCGAAGCGGCAGGATCGCCGCTTGGCTCAGGACTGGGGAAAACAACGGTTTGCTCACCCTGCCCTTGACAACATTCGCCTGCCCCTCCAATCCCGCCACTCCCCTGCTCGATCCCTGGCGGAAGACAGCAGCCGCAAGCGATCTCATCGGAATCCGAGGTGATTTCAGCCTGGGGATCCCGCTTTGACGCCATCCCGCTCCCTATGGCGTACTGGCACTGCCCATGGATGCACGCCCCAGACGATGACGATCGAAAGCCACCTGCCCCGCCGCTCCATCCGTTCCACCGGCGGTACCCTGCCTCAGGGGGCTTCGAACATCAGCCTGGAGGCGGAGGTGCCGGAGGTGCTCTTCGAAGGGATGCGCAGCTTCATCCATAGCCACCCTGACTGGGACCAATACAGCGTGATCAGCTCGGCGCTGGCGGGCTTCCTGTTCCAGAACGGCTGCCAGGACGCTCTGGTGACCCAGCAATACCTCGATGACCTGTTTCTGAGGCCATGAAAAAGGCGGAGGTGCCAGCCTCCGCCTGGTGTTTTCTCCCTTGCCCGACCCTTGGAAGGTCGCCCATTGATTGTGCAGATGTTCGGGCGATCAAACTGTGGGGACCGACACCGACCGACCGATCCGGTGTGAGACCCCTGATCCAGGCGGCCTGGGATCGAAGAGCCGTGCCGCCTGGGCTCCCGTCAGCTTTCCCCCCGACGCATCCGCTCCACCGCCGCCTCACAAGCGCGCCAGGTGAGCGCCATCGAGGTGAGCGTGGGACTCTGCCAGCCGGCACTGGGCCAGCTGGCCCCGTCGGTGACGAGCACATTGCTGGCCTGCCAGCAACGGTTCCAGGGATCCAGCACCCCCTCTTCGGGCGTGCGCGACAGCCTCGCCCCACCCAGTTCATGGATGTAATAGCCCGGTGGCGCCGCGCCGGGGGATGCCGCCGCTCCCCGCACAATCCAGGGCTCAAGCAGGGGGAGAACGAAGAGGTCCTCCAGGGGGCGGATCGTGCCGCCAGCCGCCGCCACCACCGCCTCCATGCGCGCCTGCATGTGGCTCACCATGGCGCTCTCGTTGGCTCCCCAGCGGCAGACGATGTGGGGGATCGGCAGCCCCCAACGGTCGAGCCGTCCGGGATCGAGGGTCACGCGATTGGCGGGGTCGCTGAGCACCTCGCCATGGCCGATCAGGAAGCCGACGGCCTCGCCGGGGCGACGCTGCAGGGGCGTGGGGGGATCGAAGCGGGAGATGGCCGTCCAGAGGCCGTAACCGCGGCGAAAGCCCAGCCCCTCGTCCGCCGTGAGGTTCACGGTGTTGGGGATGAAGCAGCTTCCCGCCCCGGAGAGCTCGGTGGGCCCTGGGGGTGGAGCCACACCAGGCAGGGAAAAAAAACGACTGCTGGAGATGTGGTCCATCAGCTGCCGGCCAAGGCATCCGGAGGGATCCGCGAAGTTGTCCTCCCCCTGCTCCCGGCTGGAATGGAGCAGGATCCGCACCGTCTCGATCGTGGAGGCGCAGAGCACCACCAACGGGGCGCGCACCAAGTCCCGCCGGCCACTCACCCCATCCACGACCACCACCCCTTCGGCCCGGTGCAGGCCCGGCGCCATCACCAGATGGCTCACCACCGCCTGGCTGCGCAACTGAACCCGGCCGGTGGCCATGGCCCGGGCGAGGGTGGTTCCCGGTGAACTGGAGGGGGGCCAGGGGGCCGTGGCGGTGGGGCGGTGGAGCGCGAAACCGCGCGAATGGATCAGGGGGAGGCCCAGCTCGCGGCCGATCGCTCGGCGCAGGTGCTCCTCAGCCGGGGTAAACGGCAGGGGGTCGCGGTAGTGACCATCCGGTAACTGGGGCAGACCATCGGCCTGGCCATGGACCCCGAGCAGGCGTTCCAGGCGTGAGTAAAAAGGATCGAGGTCGGCCGTGCCGATCGGCCAAGCCGGCCCGTGGCCATCCCTGGCGCCCGCCTGGAACTCCGCTTCCGAGAGGCGCAGGGTGATGCCGCCCCAGGTGAGGCTGCGGCCCCCCACCTGGCGCCCCCGGGTCCAGAGAAAGGGCGCATCGGCCGGGGTGCTCCAGGGATTGCTGCGTTCATCCACGAACAGGTCGGGATTGTGCTTCCAGAAACCCGGATGCTGGGCCTGGCGCCGCTGGCGGCCGCTGCTGAGGTTGGCGAGGCGCTGCAAGGTGTTGCGGGGTTCGCTGCCAAAGGCGCGCGCCGCGGTGAGCTCCGGGCCCGCCTCCAGCACCAGCACCTTGAGGCCGGCCTCCGCCAGCACCATCGCCGCCACCCCGCCGGTGGCGCCGGAACCGACCACCACGGCATCGGGGCCTGAGCCACCCATCTCCGGGCTGCCCCACCCCGGATCAGACCCCTGCCAGTCGGCCTGCATCGCTCAGCGACCCCGCCGCACATAGCGGAGCAGCTGGCCCGGCCATTGGAGGGGCCCATCCTGGGGTGGCACCCGCACACTGAGCATCGAGGCGGCCAGGGGCCAGCCACCGCGACGCACGGCTCCGATCCAATGGAGCGGCACGGAAACGGCCAGCAGAAGCCAGGCCAGGAGGTGGAGGGCATAGGGCAGGGGGGTGGTGGCCTGGTTCACCAGGAAATCGCTTTCCATCTGCAGGCCACTGCCCACCGCCAGAACGAGAGCCATCAGGGGCAGGCTGTTGGCAAAGCGCCGGAGCCGCCCGGCCCCGAGGGTGAGGGCATAGGGCACGAACAGCAACAGCACCAGGGCGAGAACCAGACCGACGTAACCATGCAGTTCGATCCACTCGCCATCGAGCGTGAAGGGAAGGCGCCCCCATCGACCATCAAAGCTCCCCAACAGCAGCAGGCCGGTGATCCAGCCGATGGCCACCAGCACGGCCGTGGCCCCATGCAGCACCCGAAGCAGGGAGGGTTGGTAAGGAACGGCCATCGGGGAGCGCGGCAAGCTCGACCTCATCATCAGCATCCTCGCCTCCATGGGCCCCACCCCACCCTGCATCGAGGAGCGGCGCACACCAAAAAAAAACGGCCCAAAGGGCCGGATGTAAAAGCAACTGATCAGGTCAGAACCTGGATCGGAAGCGTGAAATGGATTCCCGGAAGTGGTGGCGGGGGCGAGATTTGAACTCGCGACCTTCGGGTTATGAGCCCGACGAGCTACCAGGCTGCTCTACCCCGCGACAGGAAGGGAACCTAAGGGGAATCGTGGATCACCCCTGGAAGGTGTCGGTTGAAACCAACGTGTGGATCCTACCAGCCGACCCTCCAGGGCCAGGGCGGGAGCTTCAGTCGAAACGGAGCTCACCCCGCACCTCCAACCGGAGCTGCGGACCAGGTTGCAGAAAGGCCTGTCCCAGCTCCTCCAGGGTGGCGGGTGTTAGCCATCCCAGTTGCTCGAGCACGTGGAGTGCCACGGCGTGCTTGGCCCGAGAAGCGCCATCCTCCACCTTGATCGCCACCCCCATCCCCTCGCCAACCCGGCTGAGGCACTGGATGCCCTCAGCTCCTCCCTTGCTGACCACCTGACCATGGGCCAGGCGCATCAGGGACGTATCGAACCGACCCTCACCGGCCACCAACTCCGGATGCGCGAGCATCGCTCGGCTCAGCCGTTCCAGATCCGGGTGTTCCCCGGCCCCGAGGTGGGCGAAGAGCAAGGCCATCTGGGCCAATTGCAATTGCAGGGTGGGCGCTCCGCAGTCGTCGCGGGCCACCACCAGTTCCTCCGCCGGAAGCCCGAGCAGTTCGGCCACCCGCTTCACCACCTCCACCTGCAGGGGGTGATCACTCTGGAGGTAGCTCTCCAGGGGCCAATGCATCTGGCGGCAGGTAGCCAGAAAAGCGGCGTGCTTGCCCGAGCAGTTGTGCTCCAGGGCACTGGTGGCACCGTCAGGCACGGGACACTGCAACCGGCCCACCTCCAGATCCGCCCCCCAGAGCAGCCGGAAGGCCTCGCGGGCATGGGCGGCCGTACCGGCATGGGAAGCGCAGGCAATCGCCAGCCCCCGTTCCCCGCAGGCGGTGCGATCGGCAGCTCCACTGGCCACGAAGGTGGTGGCCTGGAAGGGCTTGAGGGCCGAGCGGATGAAGCTGAGCTGTTGGGGATCCCCCGCCCGCATCAGCACCCGGCCCCGTTGATCGCAGACCACGGCATGGACCCGGTGGTGGGATTCGGGGATGCCATTGCGCAGCAACCGCACCTCCAGGGAAGGCACACCAAGCCGGGGGGATCCCAGAAAGCCGGAGGACAGGGTCATGGCGATGGGAGATGGTCCCAGGGGAGGGAGGGGCAGTTCAGAGAGCCTGGCAGAGTCCGGCTCCCGCCAAAACAAGACCCGCCACCACGGCAGCCCCCTGGCGCAGGCGCCGCATCACCGGATCCACCTGGAAGCGCACCACCAGCAGATCCTGTTGGCGCCAGGCGATCGGTTTCTCCCACACCTGGCCGTCGTACCAGCCCGATTCCTCGTACTCCACGGTTTCAGCAACCAGGCGCTTTCTCACATAAGCCCAGCCCAGCCATTGGCGCGAGAGCAACAGAAGCGGCAGCAGTCCTGCGGCGGTGGCAGCCGCCATGGTGAGCTGCAGGGGTTCGTGGCGGAGGGTGACACTGCCGCCCGCCACCAGCAGGGCGAGGGGCAGCACCAGCAGCCAGCTCAGCAGCAGGGAGCGCACCAGGGGCACGGAGCCACCGGCCGGCCAAGCGAAGAACCAGGAGCTCCGCAACTGGCCGTATTCCTCAAGGGGCCGCTGCATCGGAGGCACAGGACAGGGGGTGTCCTGGACGGGAAGGCGGAAACCGGGATCGTCCATGGGCAGGGGATCAGCCTCCCTGGGCCTGGGGAGCCAATGGACTCACGTAGCGCTCCTGGTCGCCATGGCCCCAGAAGGATTCGAGGTCGTAGTAGGCGCGCTCCTGGGGAGTGAGCACATGCACAATCAGCTCGCCGTAATCGAGAACCACCCAGCGCCCTTCGTTCTGGCCCTCCCGGCGCAGGGGAAGCCGGCCGACCGCTTCCTCCAGGGTGTCCTCCACCGAGCGGGCGATGGCCCGCACCTGCACGTCGCTGAGGCCGTTGCAGATCACGAACCAATCGGCCAGGGAGGAGATCTCCTCGACCCGGATCAGCCGTATGTCCACGGCCTTGCGGTCATCACAGGCTTCGGCGGCAAGCCGGGCCAAGGATTTGCTGTCCGTGCCGGTGATCTGGTGGGCTGGGATCTGGTCCGGCACGCTGGCCGGCGAGGGGGCTGGCTCAGCCATAAACGTTCTCACTGGTGACGGACTGACGTGATCCCTGCTGCTCGGCCATCTCGGCGCGGGCCTTACCGGCACTCTTGCGCAGAGCCTCCAGGCGATCTTCGTAGAAGGAGCGCCGCCTCTTCTTGCGGGTCTGCTCCACGAGTTCCTTGAGGGCCCCGCCAAGACTCTTGTAGGCGTTGGGCAGGCTGTAGCCAAAACGGCAGGCCAGGTCGATGGCGCGCTCATCGGCCATCACCGCATCTTGCAGGCGTTTCTCGGAGTTGTTCTTCAAATAAAGGCGGTATCCGGCGAAGCCGGAAAGGCCCAGGGCCATGAACAGGAGCATGGCGTCTTGTACCCAGAGCTCACCGATCGCCCCGCCCAGGCCGATCGCCAGGGCCGCCATCTCCCAGCCATCCCGTGGAACGGCGTCGTTCTGGACCCGACCCACCTCATGCCAGAAGAGCAGGTTGCGGTGGTCGAGGGCCAAGGAATCCCATTTCTCCAGGTCCACTTGGATCTCCACCTCATCCCGGCCGATCTCCTCGATGGTGATCAGGGGTGGATCCACGGAGGCGGAGGCTTCCACGAACACCCAGCTCTGCATCTCCGGGGGCAACAGCCCCTTCAGGCGCTGGAGTTCGCTCATCGGCGGATTGGGCTGCAATCGCTTCAGATTAGCGATCAACGCACGATGTCAGAGACCTTGGGCTGGTGGGATGCCCGACCCGGGGGGTGCCCATGAGAGGCTGGGCACGTTTGGCTAGATCACACCCATGCCCCGCCGCACGGATCTGAGGCGCATCCTGCTGCTGGGATCGGGGCCGATCGTGATTGGCCAGGCCTGTGAATTCGACTATTCCGGCACCCAAGCCTGCAAGGCCCTGCGCGCCGAGGGCTACGAGGTGGTGCTGGTCAACAGCAATCCCGCTTCGATCATGACCGATCCGGACCTGGCGGATCGGACCTACATCGAGCCCCTCACCCCCGAGGTGGTGGCGCGGGTGATCGAGATCGAGCGGCCCGATGCCCTGCTGCCCACCATGGGGGGCCAGACGGCCCTCAACCTGGCCGTGGCCCTGGCCGAGAACGGCACCCTGGAGCGCTTCGGGGTGGAACTGATCGGGGCCAACCTCGAAGCGATCCGCAAGGCGGAGGATCGCCTGCTCTTCAAGGAGGCCATGGCCCGCATCGGCGTGGCGGTGTGCCCCTCCGGCATTGCCAACACCCTCGAGGAAGCCGAGCAGGTGGGCGAGGTGATCGGCAGCTACCCGCGCATCATTCGGCCCGCCTTCACCCTGGGGGGCAGCGGTGGCGGCATTGCCTACAACCCTGAGGAATTCCGGGCCATCTGCAAGAGCGGCCTGGAGGCCAGTCCAGTCAGCCAAATCCTTGTTGAACAGTCGCTGCTGGGCTGGAAGGAGTTTGAGCTGGAGGTGATGCGGGACACCGCCGACAACGTGGTGATCGTCTGCAGCATTGAAAACCTCGATCCGATGGGGGTGCATACGGGCGATTCGATCACCGTGGCTCCGGCCCAGACCCTCACCGACCGCGAATACCAGCGACTGCGGGACCAGTCGATCGCGATCATCCGGGAAATCGGCGTCGATACCGGCGGCTCGAACATCCAGTTCGCCATCAATCCCCTCAATGGGGATGTGGTGGTGATCGAGATGAACCCCCGCGTCTCCCGTTCCTCCGCCCTGGCCTCCAAGGCCACCGGCTTTCCAATTGCCAAGATCGCCGCCCGGTTGGCGGTGGGCTACACCCTCGACGAGATCGTCAACGACATCACCGGCGCCACGCCGGCCTGCTTCGAACCCACGATCGATTACGTGGTCACCAAGATCCCGCGCTTCGCCTTCGAGAAGTTCCGCGGCAGCCCACCGGTGCTCACCACCTCGATGAAATCGGTGGGCGAGGCGATGGCGATCGGCCGCTGTTTTGAGGAGTCCTTCCAGAAGGCCTTGCGCTCCCTGGAAACCGGCCTGTCCGGCTGGGGCTGTGACCGGCCGGATCCCGCCTGTGATGCCCCCGAGGAACGCGGCGAGCTGGAGCGCGCCGTGCGCACGGCTTCCCCCGATCGGATCCTGGCCGTGCGCACCGCCATGGTGCGGGGCTATTCCGATGCCGAGCTGCACAAACTCAGCGCCATCGACCCCTGGTTCCTGGCCAAGCTGCGGGGGCTGATCGAGGCCGAGCAGCGGCTGCTGACGGGCCGCCGGCTCGAAGATCTCGATGGGGCATCCCTGCTGGAGCTGAAGCAACTGGGCTTCTCCGACCGCCAGATCGCCTGGGCCACCGGCAGCGGTGAACTGGAGGTGCGCTCCTATCGGCAGGGGCTTGGCATCAATGTGGTGTTCAAGACGGTGGACACCTGCGCAGCCGAGTTCGCCTCCAGCACCCCTTACCACTACTCCACCTATGAGCGCCCGCTGGAGCGGATCGGCGCCGATGGCCAGCTGGAGGTCTTGCCTGCTGCCGATGAGGTGAGCCGTGAAACCCGCCGCAAGGTGATGATCCTCGGGGGCGGTCCCAACCGGATCGGCCAGGGCATCGAATTCGACTACTGCTGCTGCCACGCCTCCTTTGCCCTGCGGGATGCGGGCTTCGCCACGGTGATGGTCAACAGCAACCCCGAAACGGTGTCGACCGACTACGACACCAGCGATCGCCTCTATTTCGAGCCCCTCACCCTCGAAGACGTGCTCAATGTGATCGAGGCCGAGCGGCCTGAAGGGGTGATCGTGCAGTTCGGCGGCCAGACGCCCCTGAAGCTGGCGATTCCGTTGCTGCGCTGGCTCGCCACCCCGGCCGGGCTGGCCACGGGCACCCGCCTGTGGGGAACCTCCCCGGAATCGATCGACCGTGCTGAAGACCGGGAGCAGTTCGAGGCGATCCTGCGCCGCCTGGAGATCCGCCAGCCCCGCAACGGCCTGGCCCGCACCGATGCCGAAGCCAGGGCCGTGGCGGCCACGGTTGGGTATCCCGTCGTGGTGCGCCCCAGCTACGTGCTCGGCGGCCGCGCCATGGAGGTGGTGTTCGACCAGGAGGAGCTCAACCGCTACATGGTGGAGGCGGTACAGGTGGAGCCCGACCACCCGGTGCTGATCGACCAGTACCTGGAAAACGCCATCGAGGTGGATGTCGATGCCCTCGCCGATGGCAGCGGGGCGGTGCTGATCGGTGGCTTGATGGAGCACATCGAACCGGCCGGCATTCATTCGGGCGACTCGGCCTGTGCCCTGCCTTCGGTGTCGTTGAGCCCCGAGGTGCTGGCCACGATCAAGGGCTGGAGCCGGGATCTGGCCCTGGCCCTGGAGGTGCGGGGCCTGATCAACCTGCAGTTCGCCATCCAGCGCGACGCGGCCGGCGTTGACAAGGTGTTCATCATCGAGGCCAATCCCCGCGCATCGCGCACGGTGCCCTTCGTGGCCAAGGCCACGGGCGTGCCGTTGGCCAAGATCGCCAGCCAGCTGATGGCTGGGAGCACCCTGGCCGAGCTGGGGCTCACCAGCGAGCCCGTGCCGCCGCGCCAAACCGTAAAGGAGGCGGTGCTGCCCTTCAAGCGCTTCCCCGGCTCGGACACGCTGCTGGGCCCAGAGATGCGCTCCACCGGCGAGGTGATGGGCATCGCTTCAAGCTTTGGCCTCGCCTACGCCAAGGCGGAACTGGCCGCCGGAGAGCCCCTTCCCACCGCGGGCACCGTGTTCCTCTCCACCCACGACCGCGATAAGCCTGCCCTGGTACCGGTGGCCCGCCGGCTGGTGGAGGAGGGCTTTGCCCTCACCGCCTCGGCGGGCACCGCCCGAACCCTGACGGAGGCGGGCCTGGCGGTGGAGCCGGTGCTGAAGGTGCACGAGGGAAGGCCCAACATCGAGGACGCCATCCGCTCCGGCCAGATCCAGCTGGTGATCAACACGCCGATCGGGCGACAAGCCGCCCACGACGATCGCTACCTGCGCCGCGCCGCGCTCGACTACGCCGTGCCGACGGTGACCACCCTGGCCGGCGCGAGGGCCGCCGTGGAGGCGATCGCGTCCCTGCGCCGCCAACCGGAGCTGGAGGTGGTGGCCCTGCAGGACATCCACCGGCCTTGGGGGGGGCCTACGGCGGACGGATAATGGGGCCGGAATTGATGCAGCGGTGGCCCTAACCAGCAAGGGCCCGCCCCTAGGATTGGGTTCGTTCTTTTCAACCCGTGAGCAGCAGCACCCTCTCCGCCCCGGTGGTCCCCGGCACCGATCTGACCGCCGCCTTCCGGGCCGCCTATGAGAACCGCTACACCTGGGAGTCTGACTTCGGCGGCTATCAAGGCAGCTGCGTTTGGGAACAGGGCGATCGCCGGGTCGAGGGTCTTTTTCGGGTCGGTGCCGACCTAAAGGCCAACGTGGAGGGCATCGACGATGAAGCGGTGCACAAGGCCTTGGCCTCCCAGCTGTGGGAGGTGGCGATCCACCGCGTCAGGCGGCCCTTTGAACAAACCCACGCCGGCAACACCTTCACCGCCGGTGACACCGACACGGTGGGCACGGAAGTGGTCGTGGGCGGCAAGGGCCAGGGGGACCGCTACCGCATCAAGGACGACGTGGTGACCATGGTGCATCGGCACATCCACGGCTCGGTGGTGACGATCTTCACCACCGAAGTCCTGGACACGGGCGCTGGCTACCTCAGCCACACCTACACAAGCCAGTACAGCGATCCAGCCAGCGGTGAGCTCCGCGGCGGCCGCAGCAGCTTCACCGACACCTTCATTCCCCTCCCTGGTGGTGGTCCCTGGGTGCTGGCGGAGCGGGTGGTGGTGAGCGAGCAAGACGGAACGACTCCCCAGGATGGGTCCGTTGGGGAGCGCCAGATCTTCCGCTTCGAAGATTTGGCGCCCCTCAGCTGAATGCTCCTGACGGTCCAGATCGATCCCTCCACCCACTGATGGGCGGAGGGATCACGCAGCCGGGGGTTCAGGAACGGGGGAGCTTCACTCGCCGTCGTGCAAGGGGGTGATGTTCTGCAGACGGTCGTTGAGCTGCATCGCCATCGACTGCCGGCCGATCGCCAGCACCTTCAGAGTGTCTTCATGCATGCGGAGCTGGGCATCGGCCACCTGCATACCCCGCACCAGTTCCTTGATCTCGTCGGGCAGGGAGTTGAGTTCATAGCGCTTGCCCTCGAAGGTGAGCACGGGGGGTTGCTGGTCGGGGGTCTGCACGGAGAATCGGCATCAAGCAAAGCAACCTTAGGCAAGGCCCTAGCCCCAGGGGGCTCGGTGTCGGCCACACCGAACGACAGAGCCGCAAGCAACGCCTGTTTGGCGGCAATCTCTTCGGAGAGCGTCTTTCATCCGGGAGCGAGACGTTAGTCCGGGAGCGGAGACGTTAGCCCTCGATGCGGATCAGCTGGCGCTGGCAGAGGTCGCGGTAGCGGCCGCCGCGGGCCATCAGGCTGTCGTGGTTGCCCTCCTCCACGATGCAGCCCGCCTCCAGCACCAGGATGCGGTTGGCCTCCTGCACCGTGGAGAGCCGGTGGGCGATCACCAGCACGGTGCGCCCGGCCATCGCCTGATCCAAGCCCCGCTGCACCGCCTCCTCCGCCTCGGCATCGAGGGCGCTGGTGGCCTCATCGAGCAGCAACACCGCCGGATTCCCCAGCACGGCCCTGGCAATCGCCAGCCGCTGCAGCTGGCCGCCAGAAAGGTTGCTGCCCCCCTCCTCCAACCGCGCTCCGTAGGCTCCGGGAAGGGCCTCGATGAAGCCATCGGCATTGGCCAGCCGGGCCGCCTCACGGATCTGGGCAGGGTTGGCCGACCGGCCGAAGGAAATCGCCTCAGCCACCGTGCCGGAAAACACCCGGCTCTGCTGGGGCACCAGGGCCACGGCCCGGCGCAGATCCCGGGCCTGAAGATCGGCCAGGTCCTGGCCGTCCAGCAGCACCCGTCCCCGCTGGGCGGTGTTGAAGCGAAGCAACAGGGAGAAGAGGGTGCTCTTGCCGGCGCCGGAGGGGCCCACCAGGGCCACCACCTGGCCGGGCGCAATGCGCAGAGATAGGTCGTGGAGTACGGGCTTGTCGGGCCTGTAGCCGAAGCTCACGTCCTCGAAGACCAGCTCACCTTGCACCTCACCGAGGGGCTGGGCTCCTGGGCGATCTGGCGGCTCCACCGGTTCGGCCTCAATCGCCCGGAGGCGCCGTAGTGAAGCCTGGCCCTGCTGAAACTCGTTGTAATTGGTGGTGAGGTGGGCGATCGGATCGATCAGCATCAGCAGGGCCGCCACGTAGCTGCTGAAGCCAGCGCTGTTGAGGCCGCCGCTTTGGATGCGGGCGGCGCCGATCAAGAGCACCGAGAGGATGCCGGCGGCCTCGATGAAGCCCACCACCGGGTGCTGCAGGGCCAAGAGCCGCAGGGTGCGGTAGCGAGCCCGGCGGTGCAGATCCACCTCCGCATCGAAGCGTTGCTGCAGCCAGGGTTCGGCCGCAAAGGCACGCACCAGGGGCAGGCCGCCAATGGCTTCCCCCAGGAGCGAGGCCAGCTCGCTCACCTGCTTCTGGCTGCGCTCGGCCGCCCCCATCACCCGGGCTCCGAACAGGCTCACCAGCACGGCCACCACCGGCGCCAGCATCAGGGTGGCCAGGGCTAGGGGCCAATCCAGCCAAAGCATGTAGCCCAGCACCGCCACCAGCTGCAGGGCGCTAGGGATGCTGTCCTGCAGGGTCTTGTAGATCACCTCACCAACCCGGTCGGCGTCTTCGGTAAGGCGGTAGGTGAGGTCGCCGGCGGAGAGCTTCTCCAGGGCCCCGAACTCCAGCCGCTGCAGGCGGGCAAACAGTTGGCGGCGCAGGTCCTGGCTCACGGCCAAGGCGGGCCCGGCCAGCAGGGTGTCCTGGCCGAACTGGGCAGCCTTCTGCACCATGAACACCGCCAGGGCTAAGCCAATGCTGCGCAGCACCGCCGAAAAATCACCGGCCCCGATCGCCGGAATCAACTTGCCGGCCAGGGAGGCGAGCAGGGGCCAGCAGGCCACGAAGACCAGCATGCAAACGCCACCAGCCACCAAGCGGGGCCGGTGGGGCTTCAGCAGGGGCCAGAGCCGGCGGAAGCCGGCCGGCGAAGGGGCAAGCATGGAGGCAGCGTAGTCGTCGCGGTGCCTGGCCGATCCCCAGCCCCTGGTGTGCCAGCTTGAAGGACGGGGCAAAAGACGGCCGTGAAACTCGATCAGTACCTCAAATGGCATGGCCTGGCCGCCACTGGCGGTGAGGCCAAGCAACGGATCCAACGGGGTGATGTGAAGGTGAATGGGGCGATCGAAACCCGGCGGGGTCGCCACCTCTCCCCTGGGGATGCGGTGGAGATCGATGGCAGGGAGCGGATTGTGATGCCACCGGCGGCGGAAGCGGCTGGGCTGGCGGCACCGGATCGCCTGCCCCCGACTTGGGGCTGATCGGAAAGCGCCCGAACGGAGCCCCGCTCGGCCTGCCTGCAGGGGCTGATTGCTGAGCAGCAGCGGGGGGAGTGCCGGGCAGGCGGTGCGGACGAGGTTTTAGCCTTTGCTGATTGTTGTTTGTGGGTGTCGCCGGTGCGCAGGACCGTCATCGCAGGGAATTGGAAGATGCACATGACCTGCGCCGAGACGCGGGAGTTTGCTGCGGTCTTCCGTCCCCTGATCGCCGATCTGCCCAGCAATCGCCAGGTGGTGCTGGCGCCCCCTTTCACATCGATTCCCACCCTCTGCCGCCACCTGGAGGGGGCCGGCGTGGCGATTGCCGGTCAGAACGTGCACTGGGAGGAGAGCGGCGCCTACACCGGCATGATCTCGGCGCCGATGCTGATCGAGCACGGCGTCAGCCACGCGATCGTGGGTCACAGCGAGCCGCGCAAGTACTACAGCGAAACCGACGAGCAGATCAATCTGCGCGCCCGCACGGCCCAGGCCCATGGCCTGATCCCGATCCTGTGCGTGGGGGAGAGCCTTGATCAGCGCGAGGCCCGCGAGACCGAACGGGTGATTCATCGCCAGATCGAACAGGGGCTCGAAGGCATCGACCCGCTGCGTGTGATCGTGGCCTATGAGCCAATCTGGGCGATCGGCACCGGTAAGTCCTGTGCCGCCGAGGAGGCCAACCGCATCTGCAGCCTGATCCGGGGCTGGGTGGGCAACCCCGATGTGGTGGTCCAGTACGGCGGGTCGGTGAACCCGGGCACGATCGATGAGTTGATGGCCCAGAGCGACATCGATGGTGTGTTGGTGGGGGGTGCTGCCCTGGACCCCATCAGCTTCGCCCGCATCGCCAATTACCAGGTGCCGGTGGCGGCCTGAGGGCCCGATCGTGCCCGGGTTGAATCCCAACGACCCCACCCCTGCGGGAGCGTCGCCACCCAGGCGACTGGCGGAACGACTGGCGGGGCTGCGAGTCAGGCCGGTCCCAAGGTGTCGCACATTGGTCATGGGGATCCTCAACCTCACCCCGGATTCCTTCAGCGATGGAGGCCGTCTGCACGGGGTGGAAGGGGCGGTGCGGGCCGCCGGCAGGATGCTCGCCCAGGGGGCCGATCTGCTCGACCTCGGGGGCCAGAGCACCCGGCCCGGTGCCGAGGAGATCGGAGCCGAACGGGAGATCGGCCGGGTGCTGCCGGTGGTGCAGGCGATCCGGGCGGCCTATCCCGAAGCGGTGCTCTCGGTGGACACCTTCCGGGCCCCCGTGGCCGAGGCGGCCCTGGCGGCCGGCGCGGACTGGATCAACGACGTGGGCGGCGGCCGGCGGGATCCGGAGATCCTGAAGGTGGTGGCCGCGGCGGGCTGCCCCTACGTGCTGATGCACAGCCGCGGCGACAGCCGCAGCATGGATGAGCTGGCTGTCTACGGCGATGTGGTGGAGGAGGTGCGCCAAGAGTTGTTGGCCGCCACCGTGGACGCCCTAGCCGCCGGAGTGGGGGCCGATCAGGTGATCTGGGATCCGGGAGTGGGCTTTGCCAAGACCACCGTGCACAACCTCGCCCTGCTGGGCGGACTAGCTGCCCTCCGTGCCGAGGGCTTTCCGCTGCTGGTGGGCCCCTCCCGCAAGCGCTTCATCGGGGCCGTGCTCGAAGAGCCACGGCCCCGGGCACGGCTTTGGGGCACCGCAGCGGTGTGCAGCCAGGCCATCGCGGCTGGGGTCGACATCCTGCGGGTGCACGATGTGGGCCCGATCGTTCAGGTCGCACGGATGGCGGAGGCGCTTCAGCCCTGCTTCACCCCTTCAATCCGATCCTCGATCTCCTGATAAATCTCCTGCAGCTGGGCGATGTTCTCGTCACTGGTTTCCCAGTAGCCGCGGCCATTCACCTCGAGCAGGGTGCCCACGATGCGCCGGAAGCTGTGGGGGTTGAGCTCCATCAGGCGCTGGCGCATCTCGGGGTCGTTGATGAAGGTGTCGTTGGCCTCCTCATACACGAAGTTGTCGACGGCACCGCTGGTGGCGCTCCAACCCAGGGTGAAATTGAGCCGCTTGGCCACCTCACGCACACCCTCGTAGCCCGAATTGAGCATGCCCTCGTACCACTTGGGGTTGAGCAGCTTGGTGCGGGAATCGAGACGGATCGTTTCACTCAACGACCGCACCTGAGCGTTGGCGGTGGTGGTGTCGGCGATGTAGCTCGTGGGGGCCTTGCCATCGGCCCGCAGACCAGCAATCAGTTTGGTGGGGTCGGAGTCGAAGTAGTGGCTCACATCGGTGAGCGAAATCTCGGCTGAATCGAGGTTCTGGAAGGTGACATCGGCAGTTTTCATGGCCGACTCGAACACCTCCCGGTTTTGATTCATCTCGCCGGGATTGTCGGCATTGAAAGCAAAGGTTTTGCGGGAGAGATACATCTCCTGCAGCTCCCCTTCCTCTTCCCAGGTGCTGTTCTCCACCGCCAGGTTCACATTGGAGGAATAGCTACCGCTGGCGTTGGAAAACACGCGGGTGGCGGCATCCCGCAGGGAGATGCCCTGCTCGGCGGCCTGCTCCTGACTGTGCTTGCGCACAAAATTCATCTCCAGGGGTTCATCGGCTTCGGCGGCCATCTTCACCCCCTGGTCGATCAGGGCCATCTGGTTGATGAAGAGATCCCGGAAAACCCCTGAGCAGTTCACCACCACATCGATGCGGGGCCGCCCGAGCTCTTCGAGTGAGATCAGCTCCAGCTTGTTCACCCGGCCCAGGGAATCGGGCACGGGCCGCACGCCGATGAACCAGAGGATCTGGGCGAGGGATTCCCCGTAGGTCTTGATGTTGTCGGTGCCCCAGAGCACGCAGGCGATCGTTTCCGGCCAGGTGCCCTGCTCGGCCTTCTGACGCTCGATCAGGCGATCCACCACCACCTTGGCGGCAGCAATCGCGGCCCGGGTGGGAATCGATTGGGGATCGAGGGCGTGGATGTTCTTGCCGCTGGGCAACACGCCGGGGTTGCGGATCGGATCGCCGCCGGGCCCCGGCAGCACGTATTCGCCATCGAGGGCCCGCAGCAGGCTCTCCATCTCCATGTCGGCGCAGATCTGGTCGAGGCAGAAGCGCAGGTAGGCGAAGGTTTTATCCAACTCAGCCTGATCCACCTCGCCAAACCCAGCGCTGCGGCAGGCGGCCAGCCAGGGGGAGGGCAGCTGGAAGCCGAAGCGCTCCAGCAGATTGAAAAACCAGCTGAAGTTGCGGCGCAGGGTCACGCGGCCATCGCTACCGGTGACCTCCTTCACCATGGCCCCCACCGCGGTGCGGCAGGTTTCGGTGATCAGTTGGTTGAGCTCCACATCGGCGAGCATGCCGGCGTCGTTGCCCTTATAAACCTCGGCGATGGTGCGGCCGCGGCTCTCGGCCAACAGTCCGGGAAGCGAGCGTAGGCCCTCCTCCTCCCGCTCTAGGGCGGCGATGTTCACCAGGGTGGCGATCGCCTCCTCCGCGGTGGGGGGCTTGCCGATCGTGTGGAGGCCGCAGGGCAGCAGCCGGCTCTCGATTTCCATCAGCTGGCGGTACACCGCGCCGACCACACCATCGCGGCCGTCCTGATCGAGCTCGGAGCCGTCCACCTCCGGAAGGGTCACGTCCTTGTCGAGGTTGCACTGGCGCGCCGTTTCCACAATCGCGTTCACGATCTGCACGCCCCTGGAGCTTTCGCGCAGCTGCTGGTAGCTGCCCACCAGCTCGCCCAGCTCCTTAAGGCCCTTGTAGAGGCCGGCATTTTCAGCCGGCGGGGTGAGGTAGCTGATCGTGGAGGCATAACCGCGACGCTTGGCGATCGTGGCCTCAGAAGGGTTGTTGGCGGCGTAGTAGTAGAGGTTCGGCAGGGCGCCGATCAGGGAATCGGGGTAGCAGGTTTCACTCATGCCCATCTGCTTGCCGGGCATGAACTCCAGCGAGCCATGGGTGCCGAAATGGAGCACCGCATCGGCGCCCCACACCTTCTCGAGGTAGGTGTAATAAGCGGCGAAGCCGTGGTGGGGGCTGGCGCTGCGGGAATAGAGCAGCCGCATCGGGTCGCCTTCGTAGCCGAAGGTGGGCTGCACCCCCACAAACACGTTGCCGAAGTGGCGGCCGTAGATCAGCAGGTTGGTGCCGTCGCTGTTCAGATTGCCGGGGGGCTTGCCCCAGTTCTCCTCGAGGCGGTGGGAATAGGGGGTGAGGCGTTCGTATTCGGCGACGCTCATGCGGTGGGCAATTGCCAACTCCGGCGCTCCCTGCAGGGCCTCGGGATCGGTCAGCACCGCCTCCATGAGCGCCTTAGGCGTGCGGGGCATCTCCTGAATGTCGTAGCCCTTGAGCTTCATTTCCTCGAGCACCCGGAAGATCGAGCCGAACACATCGAGATAGGCGGCCGTGCCCACGTTGCCCTTGTCGGGCGGGAAGCTGAACACGGTGATCGCCAGCTTCTTCTCGGCGCGGGGCTTGATCCGCAGCGAAGCCCAGCGGATCGCCCGCTCGGCGATGGCATCGACCCGGTCCTGCAGGGTATGGGCCTTGCCGGTGGCGTCGTCGCGGCCGGAGAGCACGATCGGCTCAATGGCGCCATCAAGCTCAGGGATGGCGATCTGAAGGGCCACCTGAACCGGGTGGAGGCCCAGGTCGCTCTCCTCCCATTCCTGGGTGGTCTGGAACACCAGGGGAAGGGCCACCATGTAGGGGCAGTTGAGGCGCTTGAGCGACTCGATCGCCTTGGGGTGGTCCTGGCGGGCGGGGCCGCCCACCAGGGCAAAGCCGGTGAGGCTCACCACCCCATCCACCAGGGGCACCTCGGGGTTGAGCGGGTCGTAAAAGAAGGCATTGACCGGCTTGGAGAAATCCAGGCCGCCGCAGAACACGGGGATCACCGTGGCGCCGCGGTACTCCAGCTCCTGGATGACGGCCACGTAATGGGCCTCGTCGCCGGTCACGATGTGGCTGCGCTGCAGCACCAGGCCGATCACCGGACCCTTGCGAGCTTTCTCGGAGAGATCACTGCGGCTGGCGGTCCAGTTGAGGTACTCCTTCAGGTCTTCAAACATCCCCGGTGCCAGGGGATGCCAGATGCCCAGATCGGGGAACACCACCGGATCGGCCACCTCCAACGCGGGCCGGTCCGTCTCCCCCCGGGGGAAGACGTATTTATCGGCCAGCATCAACAGGAAGTTGCGCAGGTTGTCCGGCGTGCCGCCCAGCCAGTACTGGAAACTAAGCATGAAGGAGCGGGCATCCTGCGCCTTCTCCACCGGCAAGTACTTGAGCACCGCCGGCAGGGTGTTGAGCAGCTTGAGCATCGCGTCCTGGAAGCCCGCAGAGGAGCCGCCCTTCTCCTTGCGCTTCTTCATGAACTGGGCGATGGCGCTCTTGCTCTGGCCGAGCTGGGCCATCGAGAAGGTGCCCAGCTTGTTGAGGCGCATCACCTCGGGCATCGAGGGGAACACCACCGCCGCCTTGAGCCGATCCCGGTGGGGAGCCACGGCCTCTACCACTTTCTGGGCCAGGTCCTCGATGAAGATCAGCGAGGCGATGAACACGTCAGCCGCCGCCACATCGGCGCAGAAATCGGCGTAGTTCTGGGGATCGCGCAGCTCCTCGATCAGGTAGCCGCTCAGCTCGATGGCCAGGGCGCCGTTGTGGTCATTGATCGCCTGGGCAGCGGTGGTGAGGGCGTTCTGGTACTGGGGCTCGAGCACCACGTACACCGCCTTCATCACGGCCCGTCCCTCGGCGGCGGTCCCTACAGCAGGGCTGACCCGGCGATTGGCGGAGCGGACCTGCGTGAACATGCGAATCGACTGATTGAGCAATGTGAAGGAGCCTACGTAGCAACGCCGGTCTGTGCGAGGAGAGCGGCGAAGGCGTTACAGGAGCGGTAGCAGCGGGGCTGCCACCCGGCCGTAGCCCAGGCGAGCGAGCACCCCCAGGGAGAGACCGACGTTGAGCACCACCAGTTCGGTGAGGCCGCGGGTGTTCATCAGCCAGCCCAGGGCCTGGGAGCAGCGCCGCCCCATAGGCTCGGAACCACTGGCTGCGGTCCTTTTCCATGACGAGCACCCCCTCCCCCCTCGCCGCCGCCCCCTTTGTCTCTTTGTTTTTCCCACGGTTTCCCCTCTCTTCTGGTGGTGGCCCCCGCCCCCACAGTGCAGCTGCGAACGCCGGGGGCCCAGG
>Ga0310334_100117_pt1 | contig 24953 bp, 20 predicted proteins | sample LakMicMIDCLREDC7_FD_195548 | JGI IMG/M metagenome (GOLD analysis project Ga0310334, IMG submission 195548) | Enriched freshwater cyanobacterial communities from Lake Michigan, Michigan, United States - MI23.DCL.RED.C7 (v2) (version 2) | ecosystem: Environmental > Aquatic > Freshwater > Lake...
GGGTGGAAGGAACCTGTTCGGCGGGTGATGGAGGGGTGATCGGAGCTGCTGCGCCTGTGGGGGCGGAGCGTTGATCGGGCAGGGACGATGCCGGGGGGTCGGCCTGGCGGATCGCCAGATCCCGTTCCTGACGGGCCTGCACCGGCTGGGGATCGGCGGTGATCACCGCTTCCCGCAGGGGGGAGCGCTGGGGTGTGCGGCCCGGTGACTGTTGCGGCTGCAGTTGGGGAGCCCAGATCAGCCGGGCTAGGGGCTCGACGCCCTGTTCCATGAGGCGGTTGAAACCTGCCAGGGCCCGGTCCGCCAGGCCCCCTGCCAGGCTTGCGCCGCATTGGAGCGGGTTGCCGCAGGCGTTGATAGGCAGATGGGGGGTGAGGCTTGCGAGCAAGGCGCCCGGGAGGGGCATGCTGCGCCGGCTGAGCCTGAGCATGTAGGGCACGTGCACGAAACTGGTGGCGCCGCCGCTGATCCAGTTGGCGTCTTCGCTGCTGAAGCCCTTCACCCCGGGAATGATGAAGCGGCTTTTGGAGGCGTGGTCGGGCATGTAGGCAGCCACGAAGCCCCGCTCCCTTGCCATGGTCCTGGTCTGCTCGAGGGTGAGGCCATCGCGGCTCATCAACATCGCCAGTCGTCCATCGCTTCGCAGGCCGTAGATCACCCGGATGCGGGGCAGGAAATAGCGGATCTGCTGCCCCATGCTGATGCTGTAGGCACCCTTGTACTCCGGTGGTTCGGGCTCCAGGTCGTTGTAGACGCTATGCAGACCACCAATAAAGGTGTCGAAGAGCTTCTCCCGTTCGGCGGTGAGTTCGCCGTAGCCGAAGTCAACCCGTCCGTCGTAGCGGACGCCGAAGAAGGCCCTCTGGCGCGAAGCGCTGCGGTTGGGGCCGCGCCAGATCCGTCCACCAAGCTTGAGATCTCCGAGGGGCACGGTGGAGGCGGATCCCTCCTCGCCGTAGCGCTCGTACATCGGGCCGGAGACGAAGGCCAGGGCGCCGGAATCGGCAAAGGCTTCCTGCTCCCTGTCCCAGCCCTCCAACAGGTCGAATTGCACGGCGCGGGGATCGATGTCGAAGCTGAAGGCCTCGCTGTCGGGCGCGTAACGGAAAGGTCCAGCAGCCTCGCCACTGGGTTCGGCTCTGGTGGGGGTGTCGGTGCTGCTCACCGGCGGGCTTCCCAGGGGAAGGGGAGGCGCAATCGCCACCAGTGCCCCGAGGGCGGCCAGCGGGAGGACCACGGCCCACAGACGTTTGCGGGTTCGCTTCGGTCGCCGTGGTTTGGGACGGGGCTTCCTAGTAGGGCTCTGGACCTCCAGGTCCATCACCTGGGGAGCGGATCCGCGGAGCTTGCGCTTGGGGGGCTTGGGGGGGCGTACGGTAATCAAGGTTTGGATCCGGCGACGGCGTGGCGGTTGGGGTGGTTGCTCAACCCCGGGTAGGCCAGGGAACGACGGTCCCCTCAGCCACCAACCAGAGGGCATCAGCCTCTAAGCAGGGATGGCCACCCGTCAAGTTTCCAAACGCAGGCAGCACCAGTTCGTCTCCTGGCTGGTGATCCGCCGAGGGATCCCCTCTCCTGCGATAGGCGAAGCAGGGCAGTCGCAGACGGTCTGCGCCCCGGCCCACCACCGCCACCGGGTGCAGGTGCCCGCAGAGATTGAGATAGTCCGGCCGGGGTTCGGGGCCATGGCTGAGCCAGAGGGGTCCGAGGGGCGAGGAGGCTTCCCTCCGCAGGCCCTGGAACCAGCTGCCCCGCTCGTGGTTGCCATCGATCAACCGCAGCGGGCACCCCAGCAACTCCGGTAGGGCGGCGAGTTTCTGGCGCAGTTCGGGCGTGAGGCCGACGCGGCCATGGATCAGGTCGCCGAGCACCACGACCTGGTTAGGACGGAAGCGGTGGCTTAACTCCAGCAGGGCATTGAGGCTGGCCCCATCCCCATCGCTGGGCAGCGCCACGCCATGGGCCTGGAACAGCTCCGCCTTGCCGAGATGGAGATCCGCCACCAGCAGGGTGCGCTGCTGCGGATCCCAGACGGCGCGCTCGGCCAGCAGATCAAGGCGGTGACCCCGCCAGCTCCAGGGGTGCTGGCGGGAGGGGACGCTCAAAGCGCCCCCATCGCCTTCTGGTAATGGGGCCGGTTGCGGGTGGCCTCGATCGTTGCCTTAACCGCTGGATAGGGGCTCAGGTCGAGCTGCGGGCAAAAGAGGGGGATGTAGGCCAGGTATGACTGCACCACGCAGTCGGCCGCTCCCCAGCCCGGATCACCCCAGGCCCCGGCCAGCAGGTGCGGACCGCAAGCCAGCAGCCCGTCGACCGTGGCGAGCTGGCGGGCGATGTCCTCGGGGTTGCTTTCCAGCTGGAACATCGCCGGGCCGAGGCTGGCATTGGCGAACAGCAACCACTGGGTCGTGAGGGCCCGGCGGGCCGTGGCGCCTTCCCCTCCTCCAGGGCCGTCGGGGTGAAATTCCTTGCCATAGCTCTCAGCCAGGTGGAACAGGATGGCTCCGCTTTCAAACAGGTTGAGGGCGCCACCATGGGGGCCAACGAGGGCGTCGTCCACCAGGGCCGGCACCTTGCCGAAGGGATTGATGGTGGTGAAGGGCTCCTGACGGTGTTCACCGCTCTTGAGGTCCAGCTGCACGAACGCGTAAGGGATCTCCTTCTCCTCCAGGTACCAACGCACCATGGAGGCCCGGCTGCGGGCGGCTCCGTAGAGGGTGAGGGTCATGGCGGGCGGCGGTAACAACCTGCCCATCATCGCCAGGGCCCCCACGCTTCCTACCAACTTGCCCTTGAATCGACGCCAGAAGCGAGCCAGCCCATGCGGATTGCCATTTCAGGATCCCATTCCCTAGGCAAGTCAACCGTGGTTAACGACTGGGTTGCGGCCCATCCGGAGTTCCGGCGAGAAGAGGAGCCCTATCGGGCGCTTGCTCTGAACGGCCCCTACGAGATCCTGTTTCGTGAATCATCGACCCGGCTTCATAATGGCATTCAACTTTATTACAATATCAGCCGAGTCAATCGATATTCGAGCGCGGCTGATGATGTGATCTTCGATCGTGCTCCAGTCGATTACCTTGCCTATTCACAATATACGGCCAACCAGGGCAGCACGGACATTGATTCGGCCTTTGTGGCCTCCATGGTGCCTGCCGTGAGGGAATCGCTGGACCATCTTGATATTTTGGCCTTTGTGCCCAAATCTGAGGCCTGGCCGGTGGAGATGGAGGCCGATGGCATCCGACCTGTCGACCATGCCTACCGCGATGAGGTGGATGCCATTTTTAAGCAGATCTACCGTGAGGGCCGCTTTGCCGTGATGCCCGCCGTGCATCCACCGCTGATGCTGGAATTGGTTGGCTCCCGCCACCAGAGGCTCGATCACCTACGCGAGGCGATTGCTGTAGTGAAGGCAAGCCGCCATGAACATTGACGGGTGGCCTGATCATGCGGTTCCAGTTCTGCTAGCAAGTACTGGCGGAGACCTTGGCGGAGGGCGATCCAATGCATGCCAATGCAGGGTTTCCGACCAGACTTCAGCAAGCGGGGGCCTGACATGGTGAGTGACGCCAACCCCATGGCCCCCGCCCTGCGCCGTCTGGCTCCCTTCCTGCTCGGCCGCGTCCGCAGGGGGATCGTGGGCAGCAGCCGCTATGCCCAGAAGCTTCGCGACCAGATTCGGACGGCCGCCGCCGATCCCCAAGCAACGGCGGTGCTGATCAGCGGCGAGCCTGGCCTGGAGAAGGACAACGTGGCTGCCCTGATCCATTACGGCTCGCCGGCCCGCAAGCAGTTGCTGGTGCGGCTCAATGGGGCCGTGCTCCGCGCCGATGGCGCCGAGCTGTTCGCCCCCGCAGCGGATGGCACAACTTTGATCGAGGCCGTGGGCTCCGGGGCCCTGCTGATCGACCAGGTGGACCTCGCGGATCCGGCCCTCCTGCCGCGGCTGCGGGAGCTGGCCCTCCACCGCCGCTGGCTTGGCCCCGATGGGGTGGAGCATGCCTTTGCCGGCCGACTCTTTCTGACCTCCGAAACCCACCTCGACGGGTTCGAGGCGATCGGCCGACCGATCCGGGTGCCGCCGCTGCGGGTGCGCCGCCAGGACCTCGGCGAATGGTTGCGCTACGGCGTGCGGCAGAAGGCCAAAAGCCTGGGATGGAGTCCGCCGCCGCAGGTGAGTGCCGCCCTGGTGAAGCGCCTGCAGACCTACGACTTCCCCGGCAACATCCGCGAACTCACCCAGCTGATCGAACGGGCCCTTCTCCAATGCGCCGCCAGCCGGCCGGCCGAACTGCCCGATGATGTGTTCTGGACCGAAACCCGCCAGCAGGTCCGCGCCCGGTTCGAGCTCTGGCGCTGGAAGCCGCAGCTGCGCGACTGGATGCGCTCCCCCCGGCTCTGGAACACCCTGCTCTTCGGGGTGGTGAGCTGGACGTTCGTGCTGGTGAACCTCTGGCTCTGGCTGGGTCCGCAGGACCGCGCCCATAACGGCGGCCTCAACCTGTTTTGGGCCTGGTGGTGGCCGCTGATCCTGCTCACTTATCCCCTGGTGGGCCGCCTGTGGTGTTCCTTCTGCCCATTCATGGTTTGGGGGGAGATCAGCCAGCGGTTGGCCCGCACCCTGGGCTGGCAACCGGCCCGCTGGCCCCGCGGCGATAGCGACCGCTGGGCCGCACCCGTGCTGTCCGCCGGCTTCGCCGCGATCCTCCTCTGGGAGGCGGTCGGGAATCTTGAGAACACCGCCTGGCTCAGCAGCTGCCTGCTGCTGTTGATCACCGCCGGCGCCGTCGTCGGTTCGCTGGTGTTCGAGAAGCGCTTCTGGTGCCGCTACCTCTGCCCGGTGGGAGGCATGAATGGCCTGTTTGCCAAGCTCGCCATCAGTGAATTGCGCGCCCAGATCGGCACCTGCAGCGGCAGCTGCAGCAGCTTTGCCTGCTTCAAGGGTGGGCCGGCCGAGGGGGAGGGCTATGCCACCGCGGGCTGTCCGGTGGGCACCCACCCTGCCCACCTGGCCGATAACCGCAACTGCGTGCTCTGCCTCACCTGCGCCCAGGCCTGTCCCCACCGCTCGGTGACCCTGCGGCTGCGGCCCCCCGCCGCCGACCTTCAGCGCTCCATGGATCCGCCGGCCGGGGAGGCCGGGCTGATCCTGGTGCTGGCGGGGGGACTCTGCCTGCACCACTGGGAGCGGCTGCTGGGGTGGCTCCCGGCAGGGATTTCGGCGTTGGCGCATGGCCAATTCCCCGTTGCGGCGACCCTCTCCGGCGGCCTGGGACTTCAGGCTCAGGCCACGATTTCCCTCAGCGAAGGCCCCCTCCTTCCCCGCCTGGCGATCGCCTGCCTTGCCCTAGCCCTGCCCGCCGGTCTATGGCTGCTGGTGCGCCTTGCCGCCGCCCGGCTGCTTCCGGGCCGGGGTCGACCCTGGCTGCTGTTGTACGCGCTGTTGCCCCTCCTCTGGAGCGTGATGTTGGCCCACCACCTAGCCCTGGGGATGGCCGAGGGAGGTCAGCTCTTGGCGGTGAGTGTGGCGCCCTGGCTGGGTTGGTCTGCGGCCCATCTCCCCAGCTGGAGCGCCGACCCCCATGTGATCGGCTTCTGCCAGACCCTGGCCGTGGGCCTGGGCCTTGCCGGCTCGGTGGTGCTGCTGCGCCGTCTGCTGCTGCCGGACCGCCTCGGCTGGCTGGGGCAGGCGGCGCTCACGCTGGTGATGGCCGGGGCTGGGCGGTGGCTGGTGGCGGTGGGATGAGATCCCGACGGCGTGGCCACACCCCACGAGGCAGCACGGGCGCATAGCGCACCTGGTGCAGCCGGCCCAGGTACACCCAGGCCCGACGGCCATCCACCAGCGCCATCACCTGGCGGTCGTAAAGGCGGGGGTAACCCTCCAGCTCGTCCAGCCTGGCAAGCCCCTTTGCCTCGACGGCGTAAACCTCACCGAGGGCAATGTCCGCGCCGATCACGGCCATGGGAAAAGGTCCCAGATCGTGGAGCACCACACCGGGTAGTTCGGCCTCCCCCTGCCAGCTGGCTCCCTCGAGCCAGTGGTGGTTCTTCTCGCCCCGTTTGAGGGTTCCGTAGACGAACACCAGATGCCGCTCCCGGACCGGCTCCGCTCCTAATCCCGGAAGGTGCTCCCCAGTCCCGTTCGGCGCTCCGGACGTCGCAGGATCCTCGTGATCGGCAGGATGGGCCATGGCGGCTGCCGGTGATGGGGTGGCCGTTGATAATGACCTGACTCGTTCCGGTTTCGATGACCATCGCACTCCTCATTGCCCTAGCCGGTTCCCTTGGCCTGATGGCCTTCATCGTCAAGCGGCTTGAGCGCGCCTGAATCCAGCTTTGGCGCAGGAACGGTTCTCCGATCAGCCCACCGCCGGCTCTGCCTTCAGATCCCCTCCGCCCTCTCAGCTTCGGCCCGCAGCCTCGCCAGGCGCTCCAGCACCGATTCGTTGCTCATCCGGTTGTTGAGACGCTCGGCCAGGAGGGGGAAAGCAAGCGGTCCCGGCCTTGGGGTGCGCTCCAGAATCACCGTTGCCGCGCGCAGCCGCTCCAGGGCATCCGCGATCCGCTCCACCTCCAGCTGCTCGCGCAGCACCTCCTGCCTGGCCTGGAGCAGCAGCCGATTGCCGGGCTCATGGCGGTTGAACACATCGAAAAGCAGGGCGGCGCTGATCTGAAGCTGACCGCCGCTCTTTCCCTTTCCCGGGTAGCCGTTGTTCACCAGCCCCGCCACCTGGGCGATACCACGGAAGCGGCGCCGGCAGAGCTCCGAGAGGTTGATCGCCATCGCCAGATCGTCGAGCAGACCTTCGCCTTCCAGCAGGGCCTCCCCGTGCTCCTCGAACAGCTCGGCGAACGGATAGCCCCGGGGGGCCAGCAGCTCAAAGCCGTAATCGTTCACCGACACGGTGATTGTGCCCCGCTGCTGGCGGGCCAGGCGCCAGGCCCAGAGGAAGCCGATGCCCTCATGCACGAAGCGGCCCTCAAACGGGTAGGCGTAGAGGTGGCTACCCTCCCGGCTGCGGCACACCTCCACCAGTAGCTCGTCGGGGCCAGGGATCCGGGAGAGATCGCTCTGACGATCCAAAAGGGGGGCCAGGGCTAGCAACTCGGGACTGTCGAGTTCGCCTGTGGCGCAGCGGCTCACCTCCTGGCGTAGGTGGTGGCTCAGGAGGTCGGAGAGGGCCAGCTGGCCGCCGGCCCAGGCCGGCACGGTGCTGCTCTTTTTGGTGGAGGCCTTCACCTGGGCGGTCATCTCCCGCAGCCGCACGAACTCCAAACCGCGGCCCGCAAAAAAGAAGGTGTCGCCCGGTTTGAGCCGTGACACGAACATCTCTTCCACATGGCCCAGCACCGCCCCGCGCACGTAGCGAACGGTTACGGCCCGGTCGGCGGTGATGGTGCCGATCTGGAGGCGGTGGAGGCGGGCGATGGCGGGCTCTTTCACCCGGTAGTGGAAGGGGGCGGCCACCGCGTTTGTGGCGTTGGCGATCGGCTGCCTGGGGTCAGCTCCCCGTTCCTCCCGGGCTTCCCGTTCCAGCTTCCGGTAGCGCGGATAGGCCCCGAGGCAGTCGCCCCCGTCCTCGAGAAATCGCAGACACCAGTCCCAATCGGCGCGGGCCAGATTTCGGTAGCTCCAACAGCGACGCACCGTTCCCCATTCCTGCTCCGGCTCGAAGCCCGGACCGCAGGCCAGGCCGGTGAGGTGTTGCAGCAGCACATCCAGCGGCGCCTGGGGCGGAGTGCGGTGCTCCACCAGACCGTGGGAGAGCCCGCGTCGCATCGCGCTCACCTCCAGCAGCTCCAGGGCGTTGGTGGGCAGGAACAGCACCTCGCTGCAGCCCCCTGGTCGGTGGGCCGAGCGGCCGGAGCGCTGCAGCAGCCGGGCCAGGTTCTTGGCACTGCCGATCTGCACCACCCGCTCCACCGGCTGGAAATCCACCCCCAGATCCAGGGAGCTGGTGCACACCACCCAGCGGATGCTGCCGGCCTTCACCCCGGCTTCGATCGCCTCCCGCTCAGCCCGGTCGATGGCGCTGTGGTGCAGGGCCAGGGCCCCCTCCAGCTCGGGGCAGGCCCAACGCAGGCACTGGAACCACCGTTCCGCCTGGTTGCGGGTGTTGGTGAACAGAAGCGTTGAAATCTTCGGATCGAGCGCCGCCACCAGCACCTCATGCATGCGGAGGCCCAGGTGGCCGGCCCAGGGGAAGCCATCGATCGCCTCCGGCAGCAGGCTGCGGATGGAGGTGCGGCGCTCCAGGTCAGCGGTGATGATCTCGGGTTCGCGGTCCGTGCCCACCGCGGTGCGGGCCGCGTCCTCGAGATTGCCGATCGTGGCGCTGATCGCCCAGGTGCTCAGCCCCGGCCGCAGGCGCCGCAGCCACCCCAGGCACAGTTCGCTCTGGCTGCCCCGCTTGCTGCCGAGCAGTTCATGCCATTCATCGATCACCACGGCCTTCAGATCGGCGAACAGCCGCTCGGCTTGGGGGCCGCTCAGCAGGAGGGCGAGCGATTCCGGGGTGGTGATCAGGATCTGGGGGGGTGCCTTCAGCTGGCGGGTGCGCTCACCGCTGGGGGTGTCGCCGTTACGCAGGCCCACCCGCAGGGGCCAGCCCATCGCCTCGATCGGTTCGCGGATCGCCAGGGCCAGATCGCGGCTGAGGGCGCGCAGGGGCGTGAGAATCAGCAGGCCGATGCCGACCCCAGGCGCAGCCTGGGCCGCCTTCCGCGTCTGGCCCCTGGCCCCCGCTTCAGGGCCACTGGCCAGCGGCGGCTGGTCCCGCGCATCAGCCAGCAGCTCAGCGATCGGACCCATCACCGCCGCGTAGGTCTTGCCCGAGCCGGTGGGCACCTGCAGCAGGCCGCTGCGGCCCTCCAGGAAGGCCCGCCAGCATTGGCGCTGGAAGGGCATCGGGGTCCAACCCTTGAGGTCGAACCAGGCCTCGATTGGGGCTAGGGGATCGGCGGGCGAGGTGACGCAACCCGGTGGCACAGTCGGGGCTTTGGCCGGGGTGCTGGTGCGAATCGGGGTCGGGGCAGCCCGGCGGGTGCGCGTCACGTCGGGGGGATGAGGGCCAGGGCCGCCGCGAGGGTATCGGCTTCAGCGGCCGTTTTGTCGCGGCGCCAGCGGCTGATGCGGGGAAAACGCACCGCCACCCCGCTGCGGTGGCGACTCGAGCGCTGCACCCCCTCGAAGGCCAGCTCGAACACCAGTTCCGGCACCACCGCCCGCACCGGACCGAACCGCTCGCTGGTATGGCGGCGAATCCAGCGGTCTAGCTCCTCGATCTCAGCGTCGCTGAGGCCGGAGTAGGCGCTGGCGAAGCTCACCAGCCGCTGTTCCGGGCCGCCACCTGCCTGGCTATCGCCTGGCGCTGAGTCCTGATTCGGGCGTGAAGGCGATGGCGGACCATCCCCCTCGAGGGAATCGGCCGCCGTCCAGAGCCCGAAGGTGTAATCGGTGTAGAGATTGGCGCGGCGGCCACTGCCGTTGCGGGCATACAGCAGCACCGCATCGAGGCGCATCGGTTCGAGTTTGTGCTTCCACCAACTACCGCGCCGCCGCCCGCTGCCATAGGGCGAGGCCAGATCCTTCAGCATCAGACCTTCGGCGCCGGCCTCGCGGGCCTGCTCACGCCAACTCTCCAGTTCGCTCCAGGACGAGAGCGGCAAGCCGCCGGAGAGTCGCAGCGCCTTTAGCAACCCGCTGGCCAGAAGTTCGCTGAGGCGCTCACGACGGCGGCGGAGCGGTTCTTCGCGCCGGTCGACCCCCTCACTTTCCAGCAGGTCGTAGGCCACGAATGCCGCCGGCATGCTGCGGAGCAGCGCCGCAGGGGGGGTGCGCCGTCCCAGGCGCCGCTGCAGCACGGCAAAGGGTTCCGGCCGCTCCTGCCCGGCGGGCCACACCAGCACCTCCCCATCTAGCACCAGACCATCGGGAAGGTCCAGGGCCTGCTCCATCAGATCGGGAAAGCCCCCATTGATCAGCTCCTCGCCCCGGCTCCAGAGAAAGGCGGCGCCGCCGCGCCGGATCAGCTGGCCGCGGATGCCATCCCATTTCCACTCCACCAGCCATTGCGCTGGATCGAGGTCGCAGAGTCTCCCGGATTCCAGGGGACTGGCCAGAAAGAAGGGATAGGGCCGGCTCGAGGGCCCATCCCCACGGGCCTGGGGCCGCAGCAGCCCATCCCAAGCCGCGGCACTCGGCTCGAAGGGCCCCATGAGACGGTGCTGCAGCTCAGGGGCCTCCACCCCGGAAAGGCTCGCCAGGGCCCGCAGCACCAGCCCCGGGCCCACCCCCACCCGGAAGGTGCCGGTGAGGAGTTTCACCATCACCAGCACCTCCTCCACGGAAAGCGCCCTCCACAGCCGTTGCATTTCCAGCGACTGCTCGGCCTCCGGCAGGGCGGCAAGGCTGGGCAGGATCCGCTCCATCCACCGATGCAGCGGCTGATCGGTGATGGCGATCGCATCACACCACTCCGGCCTGCTGGCATACCTCTCGGCCGGATCCAGGCGCCCACCCACCAGCAGCGCAATCGTTTCGGCGCTATCGCCCACTTGGGCATGGCTGGCCTGGAGGAGCCATTCCGGCATTCCGGTCGCGTCCAGGGCGATCTGGCGAAGCCTGCGGGCCGTGATCAGGCGGCGCCGCTGCTTGCCCAGAAGGCAGTGCAGGGCCCAAGCGGCGTCTTCGCGAGGCACGCTCCCGAAGTGGTCCACGAGGGCAGCAACCCGGTCACGGCTGCCCGTGCTGCGGTCAAGCTGCCGGAACAGCTGGCAGAACCGGCGCATCAAACCATTCTGCCGCCACCGCACCCGAGCTGCGCCGCCTCATTCCACCGGCACTTGCTGGACGACGTGCTCGCTGCCGGCCAGCTTGGCCAAGCTGATGGTGAGAATGCCGTTATGGAAGCTGGCTTTCACCTGATTGGGGTCGACGCTTGGAGGCAGGGTGAAACGGCGGCTGAAGCTGCCACGGAAGCGTTCAACCCGGTGAAAGTGCATCCCTTGCTCACTCTCCTCGTCGCGGCGTTCCCCCTGGAGGGTGAGCACACCGTTTTGAACAGATACCTTGACATCCTCCTTGTTTACGCCGGGAATCTCGGCCTTGATGATGAAGGTGCCATCCGCTTCGCCAATGTCCACGCGAGGGCACCAGTCCATTCCCCCCACTAATTCGCTTCCCACTTTTTGAGTGTCATGTGAGGCTGATGGATGGCATTGGCCGATCGGTGGCATGGAATGATCCAAGCCGCTGTTGCCCTTCGCCTCAGAAGGGTGAGCGCGGCCGGGGCCTGAGATCGTTGTTGTGCATGGTTCCCACACCTAGGGTTGCAGGAATGGCGCCGATGTTGTGGCGGAGTGCATCTTCGAGGAGAAAGGCACAGAGGTTTGACATTGAGCGACCCTCCTCCTCAGATCGCTTCAGCAATTCCTCATGAACGTGGTAGCTGAGGGTGATGGAGATGCGGCGCGGTTGACGCTGCAGGATGCGCAGTCGCTCATTCATGTTGACTCCATGTACAGCGGATTAGGCGTGGTTGCCGCCTGGGCAGTTCCCTCCGGATTCAACGCATGAGACTCCGTCACAAGCCCTTCCCACGACTGATTTGAGGCGTCACGGCCGCTGGTTGCTGCAGCTTCGTTCGTCTGTGCCGATCGGCTTCTTGGGGGGGATGCCCTGCTTCTGCAGCATCACCTCAGCAATTAGAGTGCGTCGAGATCAGGGTCTACCGGTGAAAATTCTGATCATCCATCAGAATTTCCCTGGCCAATATCGGCATCTCGTCGGTGCGCTGCTGGCCCGAGGCGACCAGGTGCAGGCGATCGGTGGGCCCCAGGCTCCGGGAATGCCTGCCGTGCCGTGCTTTCGCTACGGGTTGCCTTCTGCCAATGCCGTGCCGGCGGTGCATCCCTGGGCCCAGGATTTCCAGGTCAAGGTGTTCCGGGCCGAGGCCGTGCTCACCCTGTTGCGCCAACGCTCCGGTGAGATCGCCAAACCTGACCTGATCCTGGGCCATCCCGGTTGGGGGGAACTGCTGGGGATCAAGGACCACTGGGGCGATGTTCCGGTGCTCCATCAGCTGGAGTTCGTTTACCAGCTCGAGGGAGGTGACACCGGATTCGATCCCGAGTTTCCCATCGACCCGGTTTCCCAAACCCGGTTACGGCTGCGGCGGGCCACCCAGTTGATGGCCTTCCATGATCTCGACTGGGCCCTTGCTCCCACCCATTGGCAGGCCTCCACCGCACCTGAGGTCTTCCGGGATCGGGTCTCGGTGATCCATGAAGGCATCGACACCACCGCGATCGCACCCCGGGTGGGTTCCCACGTGAACCTGGAGAAGCGAGGGATCCGCTTTGAGCCCGGCGATGAGGTGGTGAGCTTCGTGGCCCGCAATTTGGAGCCCTATCGGGGCTTTCACACGTTCATGCGCGCGTTGCCGCTGCTGCAGCAGCTGAGGCCGCGGGCCCACGTGATCCTGGTGGGGGGCGAGGGCGTGAGCTACGGCCCTCCGCCGCCGGGCGGCGGCAGCTGGAAGCAGGTGCTGCTCGCTGAGCTGGAGGGTCAGCTTGATCTGGATCGCATCCATTTCGTCGGTCGGGTCCCCCATCCCGTGCTGCACGACCTCTTCCGGGTGTGCGCCTGCCACGTGTATCTCACCTATCCCTTCGTGCTGAGCTGGAGCCTGCTCGAGGCCATGGCCTGCGGAGCGGTGGTGATCGGTTCCGACACCGCGCCGGTGGCGGAGGTGATCCGCGATGGGGTCAATGGTCTGTTGGTGGATTTCTTCTCGCCCGAAGCCCTCGCCCGGCAGATGGCCGCCGTTCTTGCCGATCCCGCCGCCCACCGCCCCCTCGGCCTGGAGGCCCGTCGCACTGTGGAGCAGCATTTCGACTTGCACGGCGTCTGCCTGCCGCGCCAGCTCGCCCTGGTCGACTGGCTGGCCGCCGGCGCCGCCGCTCCGGCGCCTTACCCGGCCGGCTCCGGTTGGATCAACACGCCGTTGCCCGTGGGCTCTTGATCCTCGCTCCGATCGTCATCGCCCCCATCAGCCCGCCATGGCGCCAGGGGTTCGGCGGTGATCCCCTCCACCTCCCTCAGGTAGCGGGCCAGCACCTCGCCCTGGCCGTGGGTCACCAGCACCTGTCGGGCGCCGCACTCGCGCACGGTCTGCAACAGTCCCTCCCAATCGGCGTGGTCACTGAGCACGAAACCCCGCCCGGAGCCCCGCCGTCGCCGCACTCCCCGCACGGCCATCCAGCCGCTGGCAAAGCCGGTCTGAGCGCCCTTGAGCCGATTCATCCAGCTTCCTGATTCGGCCGATGGCGGGGCCAGCACCAGTCGCCCCGCCAGGCTGACCTGCCGATCCAGCTCGGCCAGGGGCCTCGTGGGGGGCATCTCCACGTCTGCCCGGCGGTAGGGCTCGATCAGCGATTGCACCGCCCCGTGGAGAAGCACCTCCTCCTCCACCCCAAGCTGATGCAGCTCCGCCAGCACCCGCTGGGCCTTGCCAAAGGCATAGCAGAAGAGCACCGAGGGTCGATCCGGAGCTCCCTTCCACCAGTCCAGCAGTTCAGCCACCACCTCGCGGCCGGTTCGCCAGCGATAGATCGGCAGGCCGAAGGTGGCTTCGGTGATGAGCCCATCGGCCCGCACCGATTCGAAGGGTTCGCAGCTGGGATCGGCCTGTCGCTTGTAATCGCCGCTCACCAGCCAGCTTTCCCCGCCGGCCTCCAGCCGGATCTGGGCCGAGCCGAGCACATGGCCGGCGGAGTGGAAGGAGATCCGCGCATCCCCGAGCCGGAAGTCCTGTCCGTAGGCCACCGGATGTAGCTGGATGCCGGCCCCGAGGCGCCGGCGCAGGATCCCCTCGCTGCTGCCGATCGCCCAGTAGGCGCCGCTGCCGGAGCGGGCATGGTCGGCATGCCCATGGGTGATCAGGGCCCTGGGCACGGGCCGCACCGGATCGATCCAGGCCTGGGCCGCCGGGCAGTAGAGGCCTTCCGGGGTGAGCCTTAGCAGGCCATCGGGTGGCAGAACCATCGGGGCGGCTCGTGCGTGCTGCGCCTCAGGCGCTCATGGCGAGCATGCGCTCGATCGGAGCGAGGGCCCGCAGCCGCAGCTCCTCATCGAGTTCGATGCGGGGTTCGAGGGTTGCCAGGCAGTGCCAAAGTTTTTCCATCGTGTTCAGTCGCATGTAGGGACAGGCGTTGCAACTGCATCCGTCGCTGCCGGGTACGGGATAGAACGATTTCTGGGGCACCCGCCGCTGCATCTGGTGCAGGATGCCCGGCTCGGTAAGAACGATGAAGCCCGCTGCCTCGCTGGTCTGGGCCCGCTGCAGCAGCTTGCTGGTGGAGCCGATGAAGTCGGCCAGATCCAAAAGGTGCTGCTGGCATTCCGGATGGGCGATCACCTCGGCCTCGGGATGCTCGAGCTTGAGTTCCAGCAGCGCCTGCTCACTGAAGGTTTCGTGCACGATGCAGCTGCCAGGCCAGAGGGTGAGCTCCCGCCCGCTCTGGCGCGCCACCCAACGACCCAGGTTGGCATCGGGGGCGAACAAGATCGGCCGATCCTCAGGCAGCTGCTGCACCAGGTGAACCGCATTGCTGCTGGTGCAGATCAGGTCGCTCTGAGCCTTCACCGCCGCTGAGCAGTTGATGTAGCTCACCACGTAGTGGTCGCTGTGCTGGGCTCGAAAGGCGGCGAACGCCTCGGCCGGACAGGCATCGGCCAGGCTGCAGCCGGCCGCCAGATCGGGCAGAACCACGATGCGGCCCGGATTGAGGATTTTGGCCGTCTCGGCCATGAAGTGAACGCCGCAGAACACGATCACATCGGCCTCGGTGCTGGCGGCGCGGCGGGCCAGCTCAAGGGAATCGCCGATCACATCGGCAATGTCCTGGATGGCGTCGTCTTGGTAGTAGTGGGCCAGGATCACGGCGTTCCTTTCCCGGCGCAGGGCAGCAATGGCGGCGGGCAGGTCGGCAGGGGCAGGGGGGACCAGCGGGTCGGCGGGGGCCTGGGACTGATAAGAAGAAGCGACGCTCAACCGGGCCTCGGGTCGGGCAGGATGGACCAAGCCTAAGGAGGGGCCGTCTTTGGGCGTGTTGCAGATCGCCGTCGCCGGTGACCTCCATGACCAGTGGGATCACAGCGACCATGCCGTGCTGGATGTCATCCGGCCGGATGCCCTGCTGGTGGTGGGTGACATGAGCGACGGCAGGACCCGGATTCCGGGCCTGCTGCGGCAGCTCCGGCTGCCGCTTGCCTGCGTGCTGGGCAACCACGACACCGGTCGTGATTCCAGCGGCGGCTGCCTGCGTCATCAGATCGAGCTGCTCGGGGATCTCCATTGCGGCTGGTCCCTGCGCACCCTCACTCCCCCCGGCCTTGCGGTGGTGGGCGGCCGCCCCGCCACCGCCGGGGGGGGGCACCATCTTTCCCAGGCGGCCACGGCCGTTTTCGGCCCGGTGGATCTTGAGGACTCGGCCGGCCGCATCCAGCGGGCCGCCCTGTCCGCCGATCCGGACCTCCCCCTGGTGCTGCTGGCCCATTGCGGCCCCACGGGCTTGGGCAGTGAGGCCCGCGATCCCTGCGGTCGTGACTGGAAGCGGCAGGCTTGTGACTGGGGGGACCATGACCTCGCCCTGGCGCTCGAACGCATCCGGGCGAAAAGAAGCGTTCCCTTGGTGGTGTTCGGCCATTTGCATCACACCTTGCGCCGCCAGCAGGGGGAGCGCATCACCTTTCTGCGGGACCGACGTGGCACGGCGTACCTCAATGCCGCCTGTGTCCCTCGCCACGGCGAGGATGAGCAGGGGCGGGCCCTGCGCCATTTCAGCTGGATCCACCTCGGCGACGAGGGGGTGGTGAGGGCCAGTCATCGCTGGTATGGCCTGGGCGGAGAGCTCCTCTATGAGGAGTTGCTCTGGTGCGCCGTGCCCCCGCCAGTCACCCCTTCCACCCCCTTGGAGCCTGTGCTGGAGCGATGCTGATCTATGCGGCCCTGAGCAGCCATGGCTATGGCCATGGTTCCCGCACGGCATCGGTGCTCACTGAGCTGGCGGCTCTCCGGCCCGATTGGCGCTTGGTGGTGTCCAGCGGATTGCCGACATCCTTTCTCAATCTGGCCCTTGGATCGGTGCCGTTCGAGCACCGGACCTGTCAGTGGGATGTGGGCGTGGTGCAGGCCGATGCCCTCGGCAGCGATGGGCCGGGCACCCTCGCTGCCCTGGAGGTTCTCGATCGCGAGCTTCCTGGTCGACTGCAGGTCGAGGCGGCCTGGCTGCGGGCGCAGGGAGAGCCGGCGCTGGTGCTTGGGGATGTGCCCCCGGCAGCGGCGCAGCTGGCCCGGGGTCTGGGGCTGCCGCTGGTGTGGTTGGCGAGTTTCGGCTGGGATTCCATCTACGCCCCGATGGGTGGCCCCTTCCTTGAGCACGCCGAGCGCTGCCGGCAGCTCTACGCCCAGGGCGACCTTTTGCTGCACTGCCCCCTCTCCCTCCCGATGGACTGGGGCGTGCCCCGTGTTGCCATTGGCATCACCAGTGCCAGGCCCCGCTTCGATCCGGCCGAGCTGGCACAGCGGCTGCGGCTGCCCCGCGATCGGGAACGCTGCGTGTTGGTGAGCTTCGGTGGAATGGGCAAGACCTATGACCCAGCCCTCCTGCGCCGTTGGTCCGACCACGTCCTGATCGGACCGGAGCGGGCCCTGGAGGGGGAACCCAATGGCCGGGTGCTGCCGCCGGGGCTGCGGCCCGTCGATTTGATGCCCCTGTGCTCCCGCTTGATCACCAAGGCCGGCTACAGCAGTTTTTGTGAGGCCTTCAGCCAGGGGGTGGGCATCCACCTGGTGCGCCGCAGCGGCTTTGCCGAGGCCCCTGTGCTGGAGCGCGATCTGCAGCGCTACGGACACCACCGCATCCTTGATCCTCAAGCATTCGAACGGGGGGATTGGGAACTGGATCAGCCCCTGTTGCCGCCGACGCGGGGGCCCCTGCCCATCGATGGGGCGCGCACCGCGGCCCAGGCCCTGCTGGACCTCGCTGAGAAGCGATCAGCAGTGCCGATCGATGCGCTGGAGAGGGTTTGGAATTCTGTTCAGTCGCCAAGCTGAATTGCAGCGGCTCACAGAGATCCGAACCTGCGACGTCATTTCTGATACAGGTGGACAGTTGTGTGAGCGTCACTGTCACGATCGCTTCGTCAGGGATTGATAGGCATTGTTGGCCGAACTTTCCGACCCATTCCGCATCTGATTTCCTGAGCGCCATTCCTCACACTGACTCGCTTCGCCTGTCAACCCCTGTGGCTCTCAGTAAATCCCGCCTCCTCACCCCGCTATGGGGTCTGGCTGGGTCTTGTCCTCCGCAGTCACCGTTTTGCCGATTCTTCAGCGTTCCCGACTGGCACTCGTTGCCGCCGGCCTCGCCCTGAGCGTCGCCACGCCTGCCCTAGCAGCCGATCCTTCCCGTTCCTGGACCCTCACCCCTCCCCAGGCCTCCCAGCCCCAGCAGGTGGCCTATCTGTCCCCGCTGCCTGCCGCCCCCCGGGTCTTCGCGATGACTGCGGAGCGCCGGGCCATGCTCAACACCATCCGCTATGCGGAGGGAACCTGGGTGAACGGCCATCCCATGGGATACCAGATGCTCTTCGGTGGCTCATACACCCCTAGCCTCCACCGCCATCCCGATCGGGTGATGTACTCCCCCCGCTACGCCAGTGCCGCGGCCGGTGCCTACCAGTTCATGCCCTTCACCTGGACGATGGCCTCTCGGGCCCTGGGTCTTTCTGATTTCCGTCCAAATGCCCAGGATCAGGCTGCTCTCTTCCTGATTGAGCGACGCGGAGCCCTTGCTTTGGTTGACCGTGGCGAGATGTCCTCCGAACTCGCTGCCCGTCTGTCCCCTGAGTGGGCTTCTTTCCCGACCCTGGCCGGCAGCAGCTACTACGGCCAGCCGGTGAAGCGTTTCGCCGACCTCAAGCGCTTCTATGAGGACAACCTCGCCCAGTTGCGCCAGGGCGGCGAAGCCACCTGGCAGACCGTGGCAATCCGCCAGGTCCCTGCCGTTGTGGTTCCGGCTCCTCCCGAGATCGTTGAGCAACCGGAAGATTCCACCGTGAACAGTTTCGAATCCTCGACCGGCCGCCTCGATCCCTCAGGCCGTTTTTGACCCTGAGCCCGGTCTAATCGGTGAACCTCCGTGAACCGGTTTTCGATCATCATCCATTTCTCTGATCCACCCAACCCCGATGTCTTGGACATTCGGGGTTTTTTGTTGCCGCCAGGGAGGTAGGCCTCAGCCCTGGCCCTTATCCCTCAGGCGGTCTTTGCCCACGGTCTGCTGGGCGATCAGATAGGCCACCAGTGCCGCGGCCAGGAAGCCCAGGCCATTGCGGGCCAGGGGCAAGAGTTCGCTGGTGCGGGTCACGATCGGGGCGACCCCAAACACGCCAAAAAGAATGAGCCACAGGGGTGAGAGCAGCAGCACCCAGGCCCATTCCACCGTGCGATCGGCCTCCCGGGGAAAGGCGGCAAAGCCCACGATCAGCCCTCCCAGAATCGAACTGCAGAGGGTGAGCAACCATTGCTCCTGGGGTAGGCCCGGCACCACCTGGCAGCCCCCTATGGCCAAACATCCCTTCACCGCATGGAGGGAATCGAGGATGGAGCCATCCTCGCCGTGGTCGCGCACGTAGTACTGGTTGCCGTAGCGGGTTTGGAGCTCCACCCAGAAGGTGCGGGGCATCAGGGAGAAGAGGGCATCGCCCACGTTGAAGTTGAGCAGGTTTCCGCCGCGGGGATCGGCCACCAGCACCAGGCTGCGCTGATCGAGGTTCCAAAAGTCGCGCACCGCCAGGCCCGGGGTGCGTTCGTACTGGGTGAGCACCCGCAGCTTCCAGCCGCTGGTCTGCTCAAACTCCTCCAGCTCACTTTCCAGGGCGGTGCGCTGCTGATCGGTGAGGGCCTTGGCCAGGTCGATCACCGGGGTGGGGTGGTCGGGCAGCAGGTCGGGGTTGTCGTAGGCCCAAGCCCCACCGGTGGCGGTGGGGAGGAGCAGGACGGTGAGAGCAAGTAGGCCCCCGGCCAGACGGAGGGCCCACCGTTGCAGCATTCGGACCGGCAGGCTCGGCATGGTGGCGGGGGCATGGGCGAGCATTCTCTCCGCTGCTGGGTTCCCACCGCGTGGTTTACGGATCCGATTCCCTCGCTGATGCCTTGCGCCAGGCCGGCGCTCCACCTCCCCCCTGGCTGGTGGAGCGGCTTCTGGCGGCGGGAGGTGCGGTGCCCTTCCGGACCTACATGGAATGGGCCCTCCATGATCCCGTCCATGGCGCCTATGGCAGCGGGCGCCTGCGGATCGGACCCCGGGGTGACTTCGCCACCTCCCCGAGTCTGGGGGGGAGCTTTGCCGCCCTCCTGGCTCCCCAGCTGGTGGACTGGCTGCTGCAGCTCGGGTCCGTCCCCCTGGCCCTGGTGGAAACGGGGCCAGGGGAAGGGGAGCTGGCCCTGCAGTTGGCGACGGCCCTGGCGGCCGGCTGGCCCGATCTGGCGGAACGGCTGGAGCTGGTGCTCGTCGAGCCCAACCCCGGCATGGAGGCCCGCCAGCGCCGGCTCCTGGCGGACGCCCCGCTCCCCTGCCGCTGGGTGAGCTGGCCCGAGCTGGCCGCCAACCCGTTGCGGGGCGTGATGCTGGCCCATGAGGTGCTCGATGCCCTGGCGGTGGAGCGCGTCACCTGGGATGGCTTGCAGTGGCGGCAGCAGGTGGTGGCGCTCCGAGAGGATCGGCGGCTGGAGCTCCGCCCCGGGGCGGCGCTGGAAGCCTGGGCGCTGGAAGAGCTGGCCTTGCATGGTCTGGGGCCTTCCACCACGGGTCTGCCCAGCGGCTGGTGCAGCGAACTCCATCCAGGCTGCAAGCCCTGGCTGGAAGCTGCCGGTGCCGGCCTGAGCGCAGGCCATCTCCTGGTGGTGGACTACGCCCTGGAGGCCCGCCGCTACTACGCCCCATCACGCCCAGCTGGCACCCTGCTGGCCTATCGCAACCAGCGGACCAGTCCCGATCCCCTGCTGGAACCCGGCCACTGGGACCTCACGGCCCACCTCTGCCTGGAGAGCCTGGAGCGCGCCGCTGCCGCCACGGGATGGAGGTGGCAGGGCTCCTGCCGGCAAGGTCAGGCACTGCTGGCCCTGGGCCTGGCCCAGGCCCTCCACGGCCTGCAGAGTCCGGAGCATCCCGATGATCTCGCCGGGAAGCTCGCGGCCCGGGAGGCGTTGCTTCGGCTGGTCGATCCGGCCGGCCTGGGGGAGTTCCGCTGGATCGCCCTGGAGCGGGGCCCAGGGCCCAAGGAGGGGGAAAGGCCACCCCGCTTTCTGCAGGAGCCCTGAACATCGCCCTCCAGCCCTGAGCGGAGTCAGTCCCGGCGGGGCCCCGTCCCGAAGGGGGTGACGGCGGGTGGCACTGGCTGGATGCAAGGCCATCGCATTCATGCCATCGCTGATCAGCTCAACGCAAGGGTCGATGCCGGCCGTGGTGGAGTTTCGCGGTTTTGCGGCATTGCCCGCGGCCGGCCCCTCCGGGCGGTTGGCGTTGTGGATCCCCTCAGGGGGATCTCCCGATCAGGTGGCGCAGTGGTTTGCCTCTGCCCTCGCCCTGGATGCCTCCCCGGAGCGCTTCGCCGCTTCCTGTCTGGGGAGCGGCTCGCCCCCATGGCAGCCCCTTGGCCATTCCCGAGCCTGGAGCGAGCCGTTTCCGGGCCAGGCGGGCAGCTACCTCTATCGCCTGGGCTTGGGGGGGCGGGGCCGCACTGCGGTGGGGCTGCAGTGCTGGCGCTACTACCCCCAGGGGCTGGGCTGGCAGCGGCGCTGTGGGCCGATGACGCTGCGGGCCTTCATTCGCCACTTCGCTGGCCGGAGAGTGGATTGCCTGGCCGGGGGGGGACAGCGGCGCAGTTTCAGCCTTCGCCTGGGGGAGCCGACAGCCGCTCCAGCGCCCGCAGGATGATCTCCGGCTCCACGTCGTCGCGGATCTCCACGGCGCCGATGGCGGTGGGCAGCACGAAACGCACCCTGCCTTGGCGCACCTTCTTGTCGCCCTGCAGGCAGGCCAGCACGGCCTGGGGATCCAGGGCGGGCCAGGCCAGCGGCAAGCCGGCTGCGGCGATCACGGCCCGCTGGCGCTGCTGATCGCCGGGTTGCCACAGCCCCATGGCCAGGCTCACCTCTCCGGCCGCCAGCATCCCCAGCCCAACCGCCTCGCCATGCAGGTACGTGCCGTAGCCGCTGAGGGTTTCGACCGCGTGGCCCAGGGTGTGGCCGTAGTTGAGGATCGCCCGCAGGCCGCCCTCCCGTTCGTCGGCAGCCACCACGCGGGCCTTGGCCGAGGCCGATCGTTCCAGCAGCCTTTCCAGCAGCACCTCACCAACGCTGTCGCGGTTCGCCAGCCCCCCGAGCGGATCCCGCTGGGCTGCGGCCTCGAGATCCCCAAACAGGGAGGGATCGCCGATCACCCCGTACTTGATCACCTCCGCCATTCCGGCCCGAAACTCCCGCTCCGGCAGGGTGTGGAGCACGGCGGGATCGATCAGCACCAGCTTCGGCTGATGAAAGGCACCGATCAGGTTCTTGCCGCCGGGATGGTTCACGCCGGTCTTGCCGCCGATGGCGGCATCCACCATCGCCAGCAGGGTGGTGGGCACCTGCACCACGGCGATCCCCCGCAGCCAGGTGGCGGCGGCGAAGCCGGCCATGTCACCCACCACGCCGCCGCCGAGGGCCACGATCAGCGATCCCCGCTCCAGGCGATGGCGAAAGGCGGCGTCGTGGATCAGGGCCACGGTGGCGGGGGTCTTCTGCTCCTCGCCAGCCTCCAGTTCCAGCAGCACGCAAACCAGACCCGCCTCCCGCAGGCTCGCCAAGACTGAAACGCCGTAGTGCTCATTGACCACAGGATTGGTCACCACCAGCACCCTGGTTCCTGGAGCGACCCCCTGGTTGAGCACCGCCTCTCCCAGGCCGGCCAGGCCGCCGGCGCCGATCAGCACCGGGTAGGGGTTGGCTCTCAGCGCGACGGGAATCGTTCGAAACGCAGCGGCAGCGGCAGTCATCGGCAAACCTGAAGCGGAGTTGAGACTAGGTCGCCCAGTTCCGGACCCCAGGCTCAGCCTTGGCGCTGGGCGCAACGTCGACGGAGCTGGCGGCTCCAGCCCCACGCGGCGCCGGCACCGAGCAGGGGCAGGGGGCCGGGGGCGCCAGCGACGGAAGGAGCCGCGACGTAGTTGTAGGTCACCGAGGCCGTGGTGGTGAAGGTAGCGCTGCCGGATTCGATATTGGTGTAAGTAAACTTATAGGGTGTCGTGAGTGAATCAACCTGGCAGCAATAAGTAATGGTGAAGGGAGTGCTCCCCAAGAAGTACGGAAGAATGGCTGGGTTATAGCCGGAAGCAGGGTTCGAAAACTGGGTGTCCCTTGTAATAGGCGAGGGGTTTGCCGAAAAAGTAGTGCCACTAGCGGCACCGCTCCCGCCCCCACCGCCAGCTCCGGTGTAGGCAATGCTATCAACATAGTATTGACCGCCGACTGAGATGCTCACTGTTCCAGATCCATCAGCTGTGCCGCTAGTACCGGTGAAAGAAACCACGGTATTCCAGATGATTCCTGTGCTGGAGAGAGTGCCGAGTCCCGAATCGAAGGGCTGAACCGTGAACTGAGGCAATACTGAGTTGTATGTTGCTGATGCGGCGCTGGCCGGGGAGAAGGCGGTGAAGGTGTCGGTAGAGTTGAACGTCTGCAGCGATGTGGCCGCATAGGCGGGGTTGGACTGAGCCACGGTCAGCAGGCCCAGGGCGCCAATCGCCACGATCGGCGCTGCCGTCCCAACCAACTCCGTTAACGCGCAGCTAATGCGATTGGCAGGCCTGGTAACCAACTTGAGACAGTCAGGACGAAGGGCTCAAGAATTAACTCCATGCACACTACATGCAATGCAGGGGTTTGTCTGGCGCGTGCGGTGGGGCGTCGATCATGGCCGCCGCAACTCGCCTAACCCACGGCAAGCAGCACCTCCAGCACCGCCGTGCCGTAGCGCTCCAGCTTGGCCGCCCCCACGCCGCTCACCGCCGCCAGGGCCTCCAGATCCCCAGGCCGCCGCTGGGCGATCTCGATCAGGGTGCGGTCGTGGAACACCACATAAGGCGGCACTCCCTGGTTGCGGGCCTGCTCCAAGCGCCAGGCCTTCAGGGCTGCCAGCAAGGCCCCATCCACCCCATCGACCCCTGGCTCTCCGCCGCCTCGGCTTACACCAGCTCCGTCAGCTGCCCGGGCGCGACGCCGTTCCTTGCCCGGCGGCGGCAACCGCAGGGACAAGCTCACCTCTCCCCGCAGCAGGGGTCTCACCAGCGACTCCTCCCCGAAGCGGAGTCCGCCGCGGGCTTCGCTGTCGCTCACCAGATAGCCCCTGGCCACCAACTGGCGGAACAGCGCCCGCCACTGGCCGCGGTCCAGCTCCCTGCCGATGCCGTACACGCTGAGGGAGGTGTGGCCCAGCTCGCGGATCCGGGCGGTGTCGGCACCGAGCAACACATCGATCACATGGGCGGCGCCGAACCGCTGGCCGGTGCGAAATACCCCCGAGAGGGCCTTGCGGCAGGGCTCGGTGAGGTCCACGGAGCGGTCGGGTTCGAGGCAGTGATCGCAGTTGCCGCAGGGCTGGGCCAACACTTCGCCGAAGTGGCGCAGCAGCACCTGACGACGGCATTCACTGGCCTCGGTGAAGCCGATCAGGGCATCGAGCTTGCCGTGCTCCACCTGCTTCTGGCCCTGGCCAGCGTCGGAGTCATCGATGAAGCGGCGCAGCTGGGGCACATCGCCGGACCCATGCACCATCCAGGCCACCGCCGGCAGGCCGTCCCGGCCGGCTCGGCCCGTTTCCTGGTAGTAGGCCTCCAGGCTCTTGGGTAGATCCACGTGGGCAACAAAGCGCACATCGGGTTTGTCGATGCCCATGCCGAAGGCGATCGTGGCCACCACGACCACGCCGCTCTCGCGGCGGAAGCGATGGAGGGCTGAGCTCCGTGCCTCGGCGCTGAGGCCCGCGTGATACGCCACCGCATCAAAACCGGCTGTCTTCAGGTCGGCGGCGAAGCGATCCACCCGGCTGCGAGATCGGGCATACACGATGCCGGCCTCATCGCGGCGTTCCGCTAGGAAGGCCAGCAGCTGGCTGCGGGCCTCGTCCTTGTCGCGCAGCAGATAGCGGATGTTGGGGCGATCGAAGCTGGCCAGGAACACCCGTCCCTGTTGCAGTTGCAGCCGCTCCCGGATCTCTTCACGGGTGCGGGGATCGGCGGTTGCGGTCAGGGCGAGCCGGGGGATGGCGCTGAAGCGTTCGGCCAGGACCGCCAACTGCAGGTATTCCGGCCGGAAATCGTGGCCCCACTGGGAGACGCAGTGGGCCTCATCGATGGCGAACAGGGCCAACGGGATGGAGGCCAGGCGATCGAGGAATCCTGGGCTCAGCAGCCGCTCGGGTGACACGTACAAGAGATCGAGCTCGCCCTGCTCCAGGGCCTGCCACACGGCAGAGGCCTCCGAAGCCTCCAACGAGGAGTTGAGGGCGGCGGCCCGTACGCCCGCCTGGCGGAGTCCCTCCACCTGGTCCTGCATCAGGGCGATCAGGGGGGAGACCACCAGGCCCACCCCGCTACGGCAGAGCGACGGAATCTGATAGCAGAGGGATTTGCCACCACCGGTGGGCATCAGCACCAGGGCGGAACCGCCGGCCACCACGTGGGCCACGATCTCGGCCTGGGGGCCGCGGAAGGCGTCATAGCCGAACACCCGGCGCAGGACCTGTTGTGGATCGGGCCCGGGCAAGGGGCCAACCCCAGGGGCGATGGGAGGGGTTGGAGCGCTGGGGGCTGGAGGAGCCCCGGCTTGGGAGGGATC
>Ga0310334_100118_pt1 | contig 24911 bp, 28 predicted proteins | sample LakMicMIDCLREDC7_FD_195548 | JGI IMG/M metagenome (GOLD analysis project Ga0310334, IMG submission 195548) | Enriched freshwater cyanobacterial communities from Lake Michigan, Michigan, United States - MI23.DCL.RED.C7 (v2) (version 2) | ecosystem: Environmental > Aquatic > Freshwater > Lake...
CCACACTGCCAAGCGGCAGACGCTCCTGCAGGTAGTGGCGGGCCAGCGGCCCCCAGGGGCGCTGGGTCAGTTCCGGAGCATCAATGCAGGCCAGCCGCACCGTGAGCAGCCGGCCGGCCTGCCGCAGTTGCAGCGTGTCGCCATCGCCGATGGACACCACCGTGGCGGTCATTTGCTCTGGCTCCGCCCAGGCGGGAGGAGCCGCCAGCCCCGGCAACAGGGCGATGGCTAGGGGCAGAAGGACCGCCAGAGCCGCCCGGGCTCGAGCGCGCTGCAAGCCGGAACGCCTCAGCTGTCAGCCCGCACCCGTTTCACCGCCAGGCCGGCTTCGGTGGCGGTCACGCCCGCCAGCAGCAGCAGGCCGAGCAGCCCCACCAGCTGGTTCTGAGCCTCAGCGGCGGCATCGGCGTTCTGTGCCAGCACCGCACCGGCCACGAACCAGCCGCTGGCCAGCAGCGAGGTGATCCAGTAGGCACGCCAACGACGCTGATACAGGTAGCCAGCTCCCAAACCGGGGAGCACGTTGAGCAGCACCGCCACCCAGCCGGCGGAGGCGGCGAGGATCTGCTCACGGGATGGAGTCATGCTGGCGGGTGGTGTCTGGTCAGACACTCTGGCAACGCTCGGCCGCTCAGCGCTGCCGTGAGCGCCCCATCGACGACCAGATCCAGGCCATCAGGGTGCTCACAGCAGCACCGAAGGCCAGAAAGGCGATCAGCAGATCAGTCCGTTGCATCGCCCTCCGCAAGCGTTGTGGCCAGGACCCTAAGAGCGCGCTGACGCAGTGGCGTAGCCGGAGGTACAGGTGAGGCCGGGTGTCAGCGTTTCGGCGCAGGCTGCAGCTGATCCGCGGGCACGTAACCGCGCAGACCACCTCCCCGCTGCTGCACCTGGCACCAGAGGCGGCCCTGGCTGCGCTGGCAGCCGAGCCTGTCCACCAGCGTGCCGCTGACCAGGCGGCCCAGAACCTCGGCCGACCAGGCCGGTTGCTGGCGCAGCAGCACCGGCCCGCTCACCTGCCAGCTGCCCGCAGGCTCCCAGACGACGATGCCGCCGTCCGCCAGCAAGCTGAGCATCAGACGGCCGTCCTTCAGCAGATACGACCTGATGTTGGCGGCCTGGGCCAGCAGCACCGCATCCAGGCTCGGCGGCGGACAGAAGGCCCGCGTGGCGGCCAGGGGCCCGAAGCGGAAGCCACCGCTGCTGGCCTCGGCGCTCCCCTGGGCAGACCAGGTGCCGCGGGCGCGGTTGCAGTTGAGCTGCATGGTCACGCTGCCGTCGCGGCTCAACTCCATCGTGTAGGTGGTGCCGGGGCTGGGGCGGGTGGTGCCCTGGGCCGAATCCATCGACTGGACCTCAACCAGCCGCCACTGGCTCTCGGCCAGCTGGGCGGGCAGGGCGGCAGCCGGTGTCACATTCAGCGGCACGGCAAGCAGCGCCGCAACCGCCATCACCGCTGGATTCAACTGCATGAACAACACGCGCATCATGGCCGCAACTTAGCCATGGGAGGCCACAACCTGAGCCGCTTCCAGCACAGCGATCGACACCGAAATAAAGAAACCGAGCACCGTGAAGATGCCAGCCAGCTTGCCAGCATGGTCATACGATTCGGGAATCATCGAATTGGTCAGCATCACCAGAATCGCGCCACCGGCGAAGGCCTGAATCAGCGACAACCAAGCCTTCGGCGCGTCCTCGAACAGCCCGTAGCCAAGGGCCGAGGCCGAGGCACACACCAGAGCGATCACCATCCACAGCAGCAGAATCCGGCCCGCACTCCAGCCACTGCTCTTCATGCCCACCGTTCCAGCCACCGCCTCCGGCAGGTTGGAGAGAAAGATCGCCACCAGCATCGCCAGGCTGATGCCGTTGTGCTCCAGCAACCCCAGCCCGATCACCACGGATTCGGGGATGCCATCGAGGATGATCCCGAGCACCATCGGCACCGCCAGGTTCGGAGCCTTGCGGTGGCGCAGCTGAATGGCTTCGATCCAGCGATCGCAGAAGTAGAAGCACAACGCACCGGCGAAGAAGCCGAGTGCCGGCACGCCACTGCCTCGCGAGCGCTGCAGTGCAGCGAACACCAGCTCGAACGACACCGCCGAGATCAGAGTGCCAGCACCGAACGCCATCAACAGCCCGAGGGTGCGCCGGCTCAGCGCAAACCGGCAGGCCAGCCAGCCGCCCAGCAGGAGCGACGATGTCGCCAGCGCTCCCCACATCCAGGCCTCGAGCATTCAGCTGACACCGCTGCCATGAATCCTGATCACGCTCCCAGCATCCGGCCAGCGATGCCGAACCACTACCGCATCGTGCGCGACGACGGAATCAGCGACAGCATCGCCGGGCGCAGCTTCACCAGCTACAACGACGCCTACGACGTGCTCGAGCGCTACTACGGCGACCTCTGCTGCTCCGACGATCGCGAGCACTACCGAATCATCGAGGAGACGATCTGATGCGGCGTTCGCGTGATCGTGCTCGCCGCAGCTGGCGCATCGCCCGCGCCCTGCTCTCGAGCCAGTACGCCACCATGCTCGAGTACCGCGCCGAGATCGCCCTGTGGGCGCTGGCGGGCGTGCTGCCGCTGATCATGCTGGGGGTCTGGCAGGGATCCGGAGCCGGCGTTGCCGCAGGCCTTAGCCCCCAGGCACTGGGCCGCTATTTCCTGGCGGCGTTCGTTGTGCGTCAGTTCACCGTGGTGTGGCTGATCCACGTGTTCGAGGAGGATGCTCTGCAGGGCAAGCTCTCGCCCCAGCTGCTGCAACCCCTGCACCCGCTCTGGCGCTATCTGGCCAGCCACCTGGCGGAGCAGGCGACCCGCCTGCCGTTCGTGCTGGTGATGCTGGCGTTGGTGGCCCTCTGGCAACCAGGGATCCTGCCCATGCCCGGCCCTGGCCGGCTGCTGCTGGCCGTGCTGGCGATCGCTGCGGCCTTCGCGCTCCGCTTCATCCTGCACATCATCCTCACCATGGCCTGCTTCTGGACCGAGCGCGCCGCTGCCCTGGATCGGCTGCTGCTGATCCCCTATCTGTTTCTGTCCGGCCTGGTGGCACCGCTCTCCACCTTTCCGCCATCGGTGCGCGCCCTGGCCGAAGCCACGCCATTCCCGTCGATGCTCGCCTTTCCTGCAGCCCTGCTGGCGGGTGAACCGGTGAACGTGGCCGCGGGCTTCGCCGGCATCGGGGCCTGGTGCGCCCTGTTGCTGCCGATCGCGCTGTTGCTCTGGCGGGCCGGCATCCGCCGTTACGCCGCCCTGGGGGCCTGAACGATGGTCCGCGCCAACCGCCGGTCCAGGCTGCAGCGGTATCGCCGCACCCTGCTGCGTTTCTGGGGCACGGCTCTGGCGGCCGAACTCGAATACGGGGCCAACGCCCTGGTGGAGCTGCTGGCAGTGCTCGGCAACCTGGCCGGCAGCCTGTTCGTGCTGTCGCTGCTCTACGGCAACGGCCGCAGCCTGGGGGGCTGGAGCTGGGATGCCGCCCTGGTGGTGCTCGGGCTTTACACCCTGCTGGATGGCTTCACGAGCTGCCTGCTGCAACCGAACCTCAGCAAGATCGTGGGCCACGTGCAGAACGGCACGCTGGATTTCGTGCTGCTCAAACCAATCGACAGTCAGTTCTGGCTCTCCGCCCGCCAGGTCTCCCCCTGGGGGCTGCCGGGCGTTCTGGCGGGCCTGGTGCTGATCGCTATAGGCCTGGCCAACGCCACACCGCCCATCGGCTGGCGTGATCCCATCGCACTGCTGCAGCCGCTTGGCCTCGGTTTCACGTTGCTGCTGTGCGCCGCCGCGATCCTCTACAGCCTGTGGTTTCTGATGGCCGGGCTCAGCATCTGGTTTGTGAAGGTGTGGAACGCAACCGAGGTATTGCGCACGACACTCGTGGCCGGCCGTTATCCGGTGAGCGCCTATCCACCAGCCCTGCGCCTGCTGTTCACCTTCGTGCTGCCCGTGGCTTTCCTCACCACCGTTCCGGCCGAAGCGCTGCTGGGGCGGGCCTCCACCGGCTGGGTGGCCGGCAGCTTGCTGGCAGCCGTGCTCAGCCTGATCTTCAGCCGGGTGTTCTGGCGCCGGGCCCTGCGCCATTACACGTCCGCCTCCAGCTAGCCAGGCGGGGGGGGATCTCGCTTACGGTGAAGCCTGATCCGAGGGCTTGAGCATGTCCAGCACCAAAGGCCTGACGATCGGTGAACTTGAGGCGAAGTATTTCCTGTACCGCAAGGCCCTGAAGCAACTGCTGCTGGAAGGTCGTTCCATGGCGGGGATCGAGAAGACGCTCTGCTGGAGCCGCCTCGAAACCCTGCACAACTGTCTACCAAGGCAGTACAAATCACCCGATCACATCCGCCACCAGCTGAGGCGCGAAATCGAACAGGAGCAGGCCGCCTCCGCAGCAGCTGCAGCCGGGGCCTGAACAGAAGCTGACCCCGGCAGCCCGTCGCGTCCGCCCGGCGCTGCCAGTGTTCCATCAGAACACAGGGTGCAGCCGACGTGAGTCAGGCCGTTGAACGCCGGATCGAATCGCTCGACGATCTGCGCGATGTGGCCTCGGCCTTCGATCTGACCGCCGCCGTTTGCAGCATCGTGCCGCTGGGCAGCGGCAATGTGAACGACACCTACCTGGTTGAGGCTGGCGATCAGAAGGTCGTGCTGCAACGGCTCAACACTGGCGTCTTTCGCCGGCCGGAACTGGTGATGGGCAATCTGCAGATGCTCAGCCGCCATGTGCAAAAGAGGCTGAACGCCGATCGGAACCTCGGCGAGGCAGGGCTGCTTGCTGGCCGGCGCTGGGAGCTGCCCCGCCTGATCTGCACCCGCGACGGCGGCTGCACCTGGCACCGCTGCAGCGACGGCGGCTTCTGGCGCACCACCACCTTTGTGGCCGATGCCCACAGCGTGGATGTGATCGAGCACCGCCGGCAGGCACGCGAGCTCGGCTGGGGACTCGGTGTGTTCCACCAGCTGATCAGCGACCTGCCGGTGGAGCAGCTGGCGGACACCCTGGAAGGGTTCCACATCACCCCCCGCTACCTCGAGGCCTACCACCGGGCCCTGGTGCACACCAACGTGCCCAGCACACCCCTGGGCCAGGAGTGCCTCGCCTTCATCCGCGAGCGTGAGCTGATCGTTTCACTGCTGGAGGACGCCAAGGCCCGCGGCGATCTGCCCCTGCGCCCGATCCACGGCGACCCGAAGATCAACAACATGCTGCTCGAGCGCAGCAGCGGCGAGGCCATCGCCCTGATCGACCTCGACACAGTGAAACCCGGGCTGGTGCACTACGACATCGGCGACTGCCTGCGCTCCTGCTGCAACCGCCTCGGCGAGGAAACCACCGACTTCGACGCGGTGCACTTCGATCTCGACCTGGCCGCCGCCATCCTCGAGGGCTACCTGGCAATGGCCAGCGGCTTCCTGCAGCCGCTGGAGCTCAGCTTCATCGCGGATGCCGCCCGCCTGATCAGCTTCGAGCTGGGGCTGCGCTTCTTCACCGACTATCTCGCCGGCAACACCTACTTCAAGGCCAGCCATCCCGAACAGAATCTGCACCGTGCCGTGGTGCAGTTCCGGCTTGTGGCCAGCATCGAAGCCCAGGAGGATGCGTTGCGGGCGCTGGTGCAGCAGCTCAGCGAGCCGACGGCGCTGAGCGGCCTTGCCGCCTGATGGCCCTCCGATGGTCAGCCACGCGTCCGCTCCCTTCAGCACCGCTGCTCCTGCCCCCACAGCGCTGAGCCCGTTTGCGCCCGAAGCGCACCTGCAGGGCCTGGCCCTCAGCTGCGCCGCCCGCTGGCAGGAGGGTGTGCTCGAACTCCACTACCGCCTCAGCGGCCCCCTGCAGCGGCTGCGGCTCCCCAGCCAGATCGCCGGAGAACCACCACAGCGGCGCGATCAGCTGTGGCAGAGCACCTGCTTCGAGGCCTTCATCGGCCGTGCAGGCCAGCCGGGCTACTGGGAACTCAACCTTGCTCCCAACGGAGACTGGAACTGTTATGCCCTCAGCGGGTACCGGCAGGGGCTGCAGCCTGAGCCCCGCATTCAGGCATTGCCCTTCGTTCTGAAGCAGCGCCAGCTTGAAGGAGAGCTGGAACAACTGGAGCTGACGCTCAGCCTGCCCATTAGCGCACTGATCCCGGCCGCATCAGCCCTGGAGTTGTCCGTTACGGCTGTGCTGGACGACGTGAGCCACGGCTGCAGCTACTGGGCCTGGCGACACAGCGGCCCCGAACCGGATTTTCACCGGCGCGAGAGCTTTCTGCCGCTGGCCGAAGGCTGAGGCCCTCGCGCCAGGCTTCAGCGTCACTTCTGGGCAGCCTGGGCCGCTGTATCGGAGCTGTTGCTGTGGCCGTGCAGATGCTTCTCACACGCTTCGGCGGAGCACAGGCCGAGGGCAATGGTGCAGGTGAGGGGAAGCAGCAGGGCGCTCCGCAGAAAGGAAACCACTGGGCCAGGGCATGTATGTGAACCGTAGGCGGCGCGGGCGTTAACGCAAGCGATCGCCACCAAACCGGGAAGAACCCGGCGCCGATCTGTTCAGACGATCACAAAACCGAAATCAAACAGCTGCTTCCGGGAGTCTGCGTGGATCGCCGTATCGTGCGCTACAGAAGGAGGGGTTGCTGTGCACGTCACACACTGCGGCGATGAGCATCTGATCAACCTGTCCAGCAACGAGGCCTCCGCCCTGGTGGATGCCTGTGCTCTGCTGCTGCTGGCGGCCCAGTCAGTGCCGGGCTGTCAGCTCAAACCCGAGATGTCGGCCGTGCTGGCCACCGTGTACGAGCAGTTCAGCAGCCGCATCGTCTGAGCCGCGTCGCCAGTGCCGCATCATCTGAGCAACGCGGGTTAGAAACGGGCGATGCACGCCCTCTCGCTTCCCACGTGGTGGATCCACGTCGCCTCGGTGCTGGAGTGGGGCCTGGCGATGGTCGCCATTCAGCGCTGGGGCTTCCAGCGCGGCGAGCGCGCCTGGAGTTGGCTGGCCCTGGCGATGCTGCCGGCCCTGATCAGCGCCATGGCGGCCTGCACCTGGCATCTGTTTGATAACGCCCGTGAGCTCAAGGGTCTGGTGGTGTTCCAGGCCGCCACAACTCTGATCGGCAACGGCACCCTCGCGCTGGCCGCCTGGAATCTGGCCCGTCAGCCGGTGGTGCACCAGCAGGGCGCCAGTCAGCCGGTGGTGCCGCAGCCATGAGCCTCAGCACGGCCCTGACGGCACTGGCGGGTATCGATCCGGCACCCCTGTTCGCGCTCTCGCTGTTCCCCTATCTGGCCTTCCTCTGGTACGCCTGGCGCTCACAGCGGCTGCCGCGCCTGGCCTTGATCGGCTTCGGCCTCACGCTGCTGTTCGTGGCCGTCACCATCGTGGCTGCCGTGGTGGCGGAGAACCGCTACGGCCAGCAGCTCGCCGATGTGGACGCTCTGCACGGCGGCGCCGAGGCGTTTCTCACCCTGGCCAACCTGTTCGTGCTGCTCGGCTTCAGCCGCCCGGCGGGCTCCTCGCCCCCGCCATGAGACAGGCCCGCTCCACGCTGCGCGCCGCCGTTGTCTTGGTGGGGATGGCCGCGACTGTCGCAACGATCGCGGCGCTCGCGACGCCCGTGGCGGTTCTGGCAGCAGGCGCCGGTTCCGCAGCGCTGGCCGGCAGCCCGCAGCCCGCCTCGCGGGTGCTGCGGGTGGGAGTGCTGGATGGCGCCCAGCCCTGCTCCGATCTCGAGAGCGGTCAGTGGCAGGGCCTGGCGGTGGAGTTGTGGTCACGCCTGGCCAGCCGCGAACGGCTGCCCTTCATCCTCGAAACCCGTTCCACCGCAGCCAGCCTGCTGCAGGACGTGCAGGCCGGCAGCCTCGATGTGGGCGTGGGCTGCCTAACGATCACGCCCGAACGGGTGAATGACGTTCGTTTCTCCCTGCCCTTCCAGGAGATGGGGCTGGGGGTGATGCAACGTCGCAACCGCCTGGAAGCGGGCGAAGCGGTGCTGCGCTCCTTGCTCAGCCGCGATCTCCTGCAGTTGCTGGCGGCCTATCTGGCCAGCATTACCGTGGTCAGCGTCTTGCTGTGGCAGAGCGAGGCCCACGGCAGCGGCGAGGAGCATCACCGCCACGGCCGCCGCCGCACCTTCGCCAAGGTGTTCCAGATCCTGGCCACCGGCCCCGGCACCAACACGATCGCCTCCACCACCCGCGGCCACGGGCTGGTGATCGTCAGCTACCTGATCCGCATCGTCACCGCATCGCTGCTGGTGACCACGATCACTGTGAAGGTGGTGCGCGAGCCAACTGCCGGCGTGGCGGACCTCCGCCAGCTCTCCGACCTGGAGGGCCAGCGGGTGGCGGCCCGCCCCGGCAGCGTCAGCCAGGAGGTGCTGCGCCAGATCAACGCCTCCGGCCCGGAAGCACCGATCCGGATCGTGCCGCTGCCCCAGGTGAGCCAGGCGCCGAGCCTGTTGCTGGACCAGAGGGCCGATGCGGTGCTGGCGGAAGACCAGCAGCTGCGCTGGGCGATGCACCGCAGCCCAGGGCGCAAGCTGCAGATCAGCCTGCAGGGCCTGCAGCGGGAATCTCAGGCCTTCGCCCTGTCACCGCTGCTGCCGGAGGCCACCGAGGACAGGATCAACAAGGGGATCAGTGCCCTGAAACGCAACGGCACCGTGACCCAGTTGCAGAGGGAGGCAGTGAACAAGTCTTAAGCGGGCCTCGCTGCCAGCCGGATCCGCTCGGAAGATGAGGCGTCGCCCCGAGAATTCGATGCTCGCTCCCCTGCTGGCCATCGCCCCCGCCTCCGTCGCCTGGTCCCCCAAGGTTGGCCTGGTGATGATCATCGCCAACGTGATCGCCATCGGCATCGGCAAGGCCACCATCAAGTACCCCAACGAAGGCGCCAAGCTGCCCAACGCCGCCATGTTCGGTGGCATGAGCCATGCCGCTCTGCTGGCCACCACCTCCTTCGGCCACATCCTCGGCATGGGCGCGATCCTCGGCCTGGCCGCCCGCGGCGTGGTCTGAGATCAGACCGATCGTGCAGCAGGCCTCCACGTGGGGCCTGCTTGTTTCGTTCCACCCACGGCTGCGTCAGCGCCAGCCGAGCAGATAGGGAAGCGCCCGAGGTCCGTAGCGCTCAAAGCGGTAGTCGAACAGCAGGGCGGAGAGGTCCTCAGCGCCGGCACCCGCCTCGAGACCGGCCAGCAGGCGCCGCAACCGCCCATCGGCCGTGGGGCCATCCAGCCCCAGCCAGGTGCGGCGGGCCAGACGTCCGCTGAGGCTCCAGCGCCAGCCGAGTCGTCGCCGCAGCCGACGTGGATAGCGGCGCAGGGCCGCAGGCCTGCCCGCCAACGCCTGCAACAGCAACGGGGCCAGCACCGCACTGCTGCTGAGGGCATGGCGGATGCCTTCGCCACCCAGCAGGTTGGCCGTGCTCACCGCATCGCCAAGGCCCAGCAGGGGCCCGTTCTGATGGGGTTCGCGCCGGCGGATCGTGCTGCGAATCACGCCGCCATGGCGATCCAGCACCAGCGCCTGGGCCAGATCCAGCCGCTGCAGCACGTTCTGGAGCAGCCCATGCAGCGGTGGCTGCGGTCGGCCGGGATCATCCAGCCGGCAGACGCCCACCTTCAGCTGGCCCGGCGCCATCGGGAACACCCAGCCGTAGCCCTGGGGCACCCAATCCGATCCCAGCAGGAAGCTGAGCCGATCCGCCCAGATCTGCCAGACGGCTTGGTCCACCTGCAGCAGCCATTCCACGCCGCCACCACGCACCAGCGGATCAGCGGCGTTGTCGGGCTCGCCGAGTAACGCCCGCTGCTGGCCGGTGGCATCCACCAGCCAGCGGCTGCGGATCCAGCGTTGCGCACCAGCTGGCCCCCGCAGCAGCGTGCGGGCCTGCGCGCCATCGGGCTGCCACTCCACCGCACGCCAGCCCAGCCGCAACTCGGCCCCGGCGGCCTCCGCCCGCTCCGCCAGGCAGTGGCGCAGGGCGCCGAAATCGAGAACCGCTCCGAGTGGCGGCACGCTCTCCTCGGCCGCCGCCGTGCCGGCAGCGTTGGCCGCAGGCGTCGCTGATATCCAGCTGCGCCGGTCTGAGCCAGGCCCCAATAAGGTCCAGCCCGACCAGCGGGCCGCCACCACCGCATCCGGCAGGGCGTGCTCCTGAACCGCCGCCCAGGGGAGCGCGGCACTGCTGAAGGCGGCCTGGCGCAGATCCACCAGACTGTCCACCAGGAGAACCGAGGCACCGGCCTGAGCCAGCCGCCGCGCCAGATCGGCACCAGCAGGGCCGGCGCCGGCGATCAACACATCGCAGCTGTCCTCGCCCGGAGTGGCCAGCAGCTCCCCTCCGGGATCAGACACCCACCGGCTGACGCCGCAGGGCGCTGAAACGCTGAAGGATGCCGTCCGCCATCTGCGGCGGCGTCAGCCCGAGGCTCTGCTTGCTTTGCTCCGGGCTGGCGTGATCCACCAGCACATCGGGAATGCCGATGCGGTGCACCGGCACGAGCACGTCGTGGTCGTTGAGGGTTTCCACCACCGCAGCGCCGAAACCTCCGGCCAGGCAGCCCTCCTCCATGGTCACCACCCGACCGATGCGCTGGGCCATCGGCAGGATCAGCGCCTGATCCAGCGGGCGCAGGAAGCGCGCATTGATCACAGCGGCACGAACCCCCTGCTCCTGAAGCAGGCCAGCAGTGGCCATCGCCGGCGCCACCATCGCGCCGTAGGCCACGATCAGCAGATCGTCGCCGTCGGCCAGCAGCTCGCCGCGACCGATCTCCAGGGGCTCCCAGCCCTCCTCCATCAGCGGCACGCCTTCACCCTCGCCCCGGGGAATGCGCAGAGCGGTGGGTCCGCTGTGCTGCAGACAGGTGATCAGCATCCGCTGCAGTTCACCCTCATCCTTCGGTGCCATCACCGTGAAGTTGGGCACGCAGCGCAGGTAGCTGATGTCGTACTGGCCCTGGTGGGTGGGGCCATCGGCGCCGACGATGCCGGCCCGGTCCATCACGAAGGTCACGGGCAGGTTCTGGATGCCCACGTCGTGAATCAGCTGGTCGTAGGCACGCTGCAGGAAGGTGCTGTAGATGGCGCACACCGGCCGCAGGCCCTCGCAGGCCATGCCGGCGGCCATGGTCACCGCATGCTGCTCGGCGATGCCCACATCGAAATACTGATGCGGCCGTGCCTTCTCCAGCAGATCAAGGCCCGTGCCGGTGGCCATGGCCGCAGTGATGCCCACCACGCGCGGATTCTGCTCGCAGATCTTGATCAGCGTCTGGCCGAAGACCTTGCTGTAGCTGGGCGGCTTGGGTTTGCTCGAGGGATACGCCTTGCCGGTGGCCAGATCGAAGGCGCTCTGGGCGTGGTAGCCCACCTGGTCCTCCTCGGCGTAGGCATAGCCCTTGCCCTTGGTGGTGGCCACGTGCACCAGCACCGGCCCCTCGTGCTCATGGGCCTGCTGGAACACCTTGATCATTTCGGCCATGTCGTGGCCGTCGACAGGGCCCATGTAGGTGAACCCCAGCTCCTCGAACACCGCGCCCAGCTTGGGCACCGCCAGGCGCTTCATGCTCTCCTTGAGGTTCTTCAGCTCGGTGGGCAGCTCACCGTGCATGAACGGCAGGTGCTTGATGGCCTCCTCGGCGTTGTCCTGCAGGAACTGCAGCGGCTTGCTGTGCCGCATGCGGTTCAGGTGCGTGCTCAGGGCACCAACCGGCGGGCTGATCGACATGTCGTTGTCGTTCAGCACCACCAGCAGCCGGGTTTTCGGCAGGTGGCCGGCGTGGTTGATGGCCTCCAGAGCCATGCCGCCGGTGAGGGAGCCATCGCCGATCACGGCGACGCACTTGAAGTCTTCGCCGCGCTGATCCCGGGCCAGGGCCATGCCCAGGGCTGCCGAGATGGAGGTGCTGGCGTGGCCGGCACCGAAATGATCGAAGCGGCTCTCGCTGCGCTTGAGATAGCCCGCCACGCCATCCTTCTGACGCAGGGTGCCGAAATTGCTGTAGCGGCCGGTGATCAGCTTGTGGGGGTAAGCCTGATGGCCTACGTCCCACACCACCCGGTCATGGTCGAGATCGAGGGTTTGATAGAGGGCCAGGGTGAGTTCCACTACCCCAAGCCCCGGACCCAGATGGCCGCCGCTGGTGCTCACCACCTCCAGATGGCGCTCGCGGATCTGACGGGCGACGTCCTGCAGCTCGGCGACGCTCAGCCCGTGCAGCTGATTCGGATGCGTCAGCTCGCTGAGATGCATGCCACGGGCCTTCAGTGGGGTTCAGCCTACGTGTCTCACCTGAGCCGTTGGCGTCGGATCACACCGTCTGCGGCGGGTCGTCATGAGCCGGCCACCGGGCTTGGCACACTGAGGCCATGACAGAGGCGATGCGCGATTCAGGCGGCGACAGCCAGGCGGGAGCCGGGGCGCGGCAGGCCGCTGCCGCCAGCGAGGACTCCTGTTCGGACATGCTCCAGCGGATCCTGCGGGCTCGCGTGTACGACGTGGCGGTCGAATCGCCCCTCGATCCCGCTCCCAACCTCTCCCGCCGCCTGGGCAACACCGTGCTGCTCAAGCGGGAAGACCTGCAGCCGGTATTCAGCTTCAAGCTGCGCGGCGCTTACAACAAGATGGCCGGCCTGACGCCGGCGGAGCTGGAACGCGGCGTGATCGCCGCCAGCGCCGGCAACCACGCCCAGGGCGTGGCCCTCAGCGCCCAGACGCTGGGCTGCCGCGCCGTGATCGTGATGCCGGTCACCACACCGGAGATGAAGGTGCGGGCTGTCGCCGCCCGCGGCGCCGAGGTGGTGCTGCACGGCGACACCTACGACGCCGCCTGCGCCGAAGCCTGGCGACTGGCCGAGGAGCGCGGCCTCACCTTCATCCATCCGTTCGACGATCCGGAGGTGATCGCCGGCCAGGGAACCATCGCCCTGGAGATCCTGCGCCAGTGCTCCTCGCCCCCCGATGCCATCTACGTGGCTGTGGGTGGTGGCGGCCTGATCGCCGGCATCGCCACCTACGTGAAATCCCTCTGGCCCCAGGTGGAGGTGATCGGCGTTGAGCCGGAGGATGCCGATGCCATGACCCGCTCCCTCGCCCAGGGCGAACGGGTGATGCTGGAGCAGGTGGGCCTGTTCGCCGATGGCGTGGCCGTGCGGCAGGTGGGGGAGCGCACCTTCGCCCTGGCCCGCCGGCATGTGGACGCGATGGTGACCGTGAACACCGACGCCATCTGCGCAGCGATCAAGGACGTGTTCGAGGACACCCGTTCGATCCTTGAACCCGCCGGGGCCCTGGCAGTGGCCGGCATGAAGGCGGATGTGGCCAGACGCGGCCTCAAGGGCCGCACCCTGGTGGCGGTGGCCTGCGGGGCCAACATGAACTTCGATCGGCTGCGCTTCGTGGCCGAGCGCACCGAGATCAGCGAAGACCGCGAGGCGATGCTGGCGGTGGAGATCCCCGAGCAGCCCGGCAGCCTGCGCCAGTTCTGCAACCTGCTCGGCAGCCGCAACCTCACCGAGTTCAGCTATCGCCTGGCGGATCCCGGCCGCGCCCACATCTTCGTGGGGGTGCAGACCAGCGGCAGCAGCGACGAGCAGAACCTGATCCAAGATGTGCAGGGCGCCGGCTTCCCCTGCCTCGACCTTTCCAACGACGAGCTGGCCAAGCTGCACCTGCGCCACATGGTGGGCGGTCGGATGCCATCCAGCGCCGGCGAGGCCGCTGGCCACGGCCGCGAGCTGCTCTATCGCTTCGAGTTTCCGGAGCGGCCGGGGGCGCTGATGCGCTTCCTCACAAGCCTGCATCCCGACTGGAACATCAGCATGTTCCATTACCGCAACCACGGCGCCGACGTGGGCCGGATCGTGGTGGGGGTGCAGGTGCCGCCCGCCGAGATGCCTGCGTGGCAGACCTTCCTCGACGGCCTCGGCTATCGCTACGTGGACGAGACCGGCAACCCTGCCTACCGCCTCTTCCTGGGCGAGCTGGCCGGGGGCTTTGAGGTTGGGTAACTTGCGCGAACCGCAGGTGGCGCCGGTGGATTCCAACCCCGAGGGCCTCACGCCCGCTCCCAGTGAACCCGCCGCGTCAGTGGCCGCACCCGGGCTGGAGCTGCTCTCCCTGCCGGCGCGGCTCGAGGCGATCCTCTACCTCAAGGGCAAGCCCCTCAGCCTGGGTGATCTGGCCGAGATCGCCGGCATCAACCGCGATGAGGCCGAGATGGGGCTGATCACGCTGATGGCCGACTACGCCCACCGCGACACGGCCCTGGAGATCCGCCAGGAGGGCCAGCGCTACAGCCTGCAGCTGCGCGACGGCCTGGGTGGGCTCGTGCAGAACCTGCTGCCGGTGGACCTCTCCACCGCCGCCCTGCGCACCCTGGCCACCATCGCCCTGAAGAAGCGCATCCTGCAGTCGGATCTGGTGGAGCTGCGCGGCTCCGGCGCCTACGACCACATCAAGGAGCTGCTGGCCCAGAACTTCATCGAGCGCAAACGCCAGAGCGAGGGCCGTTCCTACTGGCTGACGCTGAGCGAGAAGTTCCACCGCACCTTCGCCATCCGCACCGACGATCTGGTCACCCGCAGCCGCACAGGCCGCCGTGAGGAGCCAGCCCCGGAGATGGCCCCGGCGGAGCCCCTCAGTGATGCCGACTGGGAAGCCGCCTGAGCTGCATCTGAATCCTGCATCTGAATACAGTCAGCCCAGACACGCGCAGCCCCATGGCCCCCATCCTCGGCGACCTGATCGGGGTTCTGATCCAGACCCTCTCGATCTACACCCTGGTTCTGCTGGTGCGGGTGCTGCTCACCTGGTTCCCGAATCTGGACTGGAGCAACCCGGTACTCTCCAGCGTCAGCGCCATCACCGACCCGTACCTGAACATCTTCCGGGGCCTGATCCCACCCATCGGCGGATTGGATCTCTCGGCGATCGTGGCGTTCCTGGCCCTGCAACTGGTGCAGACCCTGCTGGAGCAGAGCCGCGTGCTCTTCTACCCGTCGCTCTACTGAAGCCACCGACTAAGGCCAGCGACTGAGGCCATCGACTGAGACCAGCGCGTCAGGCTGCCAGACGCAGCCGCTCAGCCGCCAGCAACCGCCTGCTCCAACGGCAGCAGATCATCAAACTCTCCGGCGCGGGTGCGCACCGGCGCGCTGAAGCCACGTGCCTTGACGTTGGCAAAAGTGAAGGGGCCGGGTGTGCCGGCCGGCACCGCCAGGCGCAGGGCAAAGCTGGAGTCACCGGGCGGCACATCACCGATCGAACCCACCCGCGAGCGGTTCTGCAGCACCGGTTCACCGCTGGCATCGAGGATCTGGGCGAACACATCGGTGTCGACCACCGGCTTGCGGCCGGGGTTGCTCACCATGCCGCGCAGCACGTAGCAGCTGGCACCGCTGGGGCGGCGCAGCTGCGGCTGGGAGCCGATGTCCTCCGAAGGGCAGGGATCCAGGCTCACCTGGCTCACGCTCAGGCCCGCCGCCAGGGCGGGCGGCACGCCCGGGCCCAGCAGGCTGAACAGGCTCAGCAGGCAGAGCGCCAGGGCCAGCAGCGGCTGGGCCGGGAAACGTCGGATCACGGAACGCGCAGGCGGTGGGCAGTTGCCCCATCCTGCTCAGCGCAGATCGCCGCTGCCGCCGATCACATCGCGCTCGGCGCGGCTGGCCAGCTTCGCCAGGTTGGCCTCGCCGATCTCCGCCAGGCTGAAGCCAAGCTCGCTGGCCAGCTGGGCCACGTACCAGAGCACATCGCCCAGTTCCAGCTTGAGGGCCTCGCGCACCTCCGGCGAGAAGCTGCCGCCGTGATCGCGCAGCACCTTCTTCACCTTGTCGGCCACCTCGCCGGCTTCGCCGCATAGGCCCAGGGTGGGATAAATGGGGTTGGCGCCCACGTCGGGGTAGCGGGCCGTGCGCCTGGCCCCCTGCTGATACGCGTTGAGATCCATTGGCGCCACAGGGCTGGAGGGCCCAAATGATAGTGTCGGCCTACCGTCTGGCCCTGCCGAATGGCCCTGCCCGATCTCACGCGTCGCACCAAGATCGTGGCCACCATCGGCCCCGCCACCGAATCTCCGGAGCAGCTGCGCCGCCTGATTGAGGCCGGTGCCACCACGTTCCGTCTCAACTTCTCCCACGGCGACCACAGCGAACACGCCGCCCGCATCGCCACCATCCGCCAGGTGGGCCACGAGCTGGGCATCCACGTCGGCATCCTGCAGGACCTGCAGGGCCCGAAGATCCGGCTCGGCCGTTTCCAGGACGGCCCCATCACCGTGGCCAAGGGCGATCGCTTCACACTCACCTCCCGGGATGTGGCCTGCACCCAGGAGATCGCCACCGTCACCTACGACAAGCTGGCCGATGAGGTGATGGCCGGCAGCCGGATCCTGCTGGACGACGGCCGCGTGGAAATGGTGGTCGACAGTGTCGATAAGCCTGAGCAGACCCTCTATTGCACCGTCACCGTGGGTGGCGTGCTCTCCAACAACAAGGGCGTCAACTTCCCGGACGTTCAACTCTCGATCCGCGCCCTCACCGACAAGGACCGCACCGATCTGGCCTTCGGTCTGCAGCAGGGGGTCGACTGGGTGGCACTCAGCTTCGTGCGCAACCCCTCCGACATGCAGGAGATCAAGGAGCTGATCGCCAGCCACGGCCACAGCACGCCGGTGGTGGCCAAGATCGAGAAGTTCGAGGCGATCGATCAGATCGACGCGATCCTGCCGCTCTGCGACGGCGTGATGGTGGCCCGCGGCGACCTCGGCGTTGAGATGCCGGCCGAAGAAGTGCCGCTGCTGCAGAAGGAGCTGATCCGCAAGTGCAACGCCCTCGGCATCCCGGTGATCACCGCCACCCAGATGCTCGATTCGATGGTGAGCTGCCCGCGGCCCACCCGCGCTGAGGTGAGCGATGTGGCCAACGCCATCCTCGATGGCACCGACGCCGTGATGCTGTCCAACGAAAGCGCCGTGGGCGACTTCCCGGTGGAAGCGGTGGCAACGATGACCCAGATCGCCCGCCGCATCGAGCGCGACTACCCCCGCCGCGGCGACGAAAGCCAGCTGGCCTCCACCATCCCCAACGCCATCAGCCAGGCGGTGAGCGCGATCGCCCGCCAGCTGGAAGCCTCAGCGATCCTCACCCTGACCAAGGGCGGCGCCACGGCCCGCAACGTCAGCAAGTTCCGCCCCAGCACCCCGATCCTCGCGATCACCAGCGAGTTGTCTGTGGCACGCCGGCTGCAGCTGTGCTGGGGCGTCAGCCCGCTGCTGATCGAGGAGCAGACCTCATCCACCAGCACCTTCAGCATGGCCATGGGCATGGCCCGCGAGATGGGCGTTCTCAACGACGGCGACCTGGTTGTTCAGACAGCCGGCACCCTGGCGGGCGTGAGCGGCTCCACCGATTTCATCAAGGTGGGCATCGTCTCGGCGGTGCTCTCCAGAGGCCTCGGCATCGGCACTGGCTCGGTGAGCGGTCGCGTGCGCCTGGTGGAGAGCCCTGAGGCCGCTGCCTCGATCCAGACCGGCGAGATCCTGGTGGTGCGTGAAACCACGGCCGACTACGTGGAAGCGCTGCGCAGGGCCAAGGGCGTGATCGCCGAACAGGGCGGCAGCGAGAGCCACGCCGCCGTGATCGCCCAGAGCACCGGAATCCCGGCGATCGTGGGTGTGGCCAATGCAATCGAGAGCCTGCGCCAGGGCGAGATCGTCACCCTCGACCTGCTGCGCGGTGAGGTGCACCGCGGCGCCCGCAGCCACAACACCGACAAGCACGGCGCCATCGTCTAGTCAGACCTTAAACGTCCGGAACCTCAATGGCCGCGAAGCTGCCCCTGCGTGAAACCGTGGGGATGGCCCTGAACACCCTGCGGGCCAACCGGCTGCGCTCGCTGCTCACGATGCTCGGCATCGTGATCGGCAACGCCTCGGTGATCACCCTGGTGGGCGTGGGCAAAGGTGCCCAGAACCTGGCGGAGGGGCAGCTCAACACCCTCGGCGCCAACGTGCTGTTCGTGGTGCCCGGCAACAACGACAGCCGCCGCCAGGGCATCGACTTTCCCAAGACCCTGGTGCTTGAGGACGCCGAGGCGATCGCCGAACAGGTGCCCTCGGTGAAGCGGGTGGTGCCTCAGATCACTCTCAGCGCCGTGCTGCAGTCCGGTTCCAGGAGTTCCAGCAGCACCGTGTCGGGCATCACGCCCGACTTCATCAGCGTGCGTCGCTTCGACGTGGCCCAGGGCCGCTTCATCGACCGCCGCGATCTGGACGGGGCTCGCAACGTGGTGGTGATCGGCCCCGATCTGCGCGAAAAACTGTTGCCGGCGGGCTCGGCCATCGGCCGCAGCCTGCGCATCCGCGACCAGAGCTTTGAGGTGATCGGCGTGATGGCGTCCAAGGGCGCCGTGTTCGGCCAGAACCAGGATGAAGCGGCCTACATCCCGCTGAGCACGATGGTGAGCAAGCTCTCCGGACGCGATCCCACCTACGGGGTGAGCCTCAACTTCATCAGCGTGGAAGCGAAGGATGAGGCCAGCACCGGCGCCGCCAAGTTCCAGATCACGAATCTGTTGCGCCAGCGCCACAACATCCTGCGGGAGGACGACTTCGCCGTGCGCTCCCAGAAGGATGCCCTCTCGATCGTGGGCACGATCACCGGCGGGCTGACGCTGATGCTGGCGGCGATCGGCGCCATCTCCCTGCTGGTGGGCGGAATCGGGATCATGAACATCATGCTGGTGTCGGTGAGTGAGCGCACCAGCGAGATCGGCCTGCGCAAGGCGATCGGTGCCCGCAGCAGCGATGTTCTGAGCCAGTTCCTGGTGGAGGCCCTCGTGCTCTCCAGCCTCGGCGGCGTGATCGGCAGCGCCCTCGGCATCTCCGCCGTGGCGGCGGTGGCGGCGTTCACACCCCTGCCGGCCTCGATCGCCGCCGGCAACGTGCTGATCACGGTGGGGCTCTCTGGCTCGATCGGCCTGATCTTCGGGGTGCTGCCGGCCCGACGCGCCTCCCGCCTCGATCCGATCACCGCCCTGCGCAGCCTCTGAAGCCCGCAGGGATTCGGTCCAGTGCGGCACAATTCCGGCCGTCAGCAGCACAGAAGCGGCGCCCAGCTCAGGAAGAAAACCTTAAAAACCGGAATTCACGCCAAAAGCGTGTCGGATGTCACCAATGCCTGACCGCAGGGATGGGTTCATGGTGAATCCTCCACACCCGGCGACACCCTTGGCGCAGCTTTCCTGCGGCTACCGCAACAACAGCGATCGCATGGTGATCGTGCGTTGCATCGGCCCTGAGGAGTTCTTCCTCGAGCGGGTGGTGTTTCCCTTCGAGCTGCTCAGCTTCCTGGCGCCGCCAAATTCCGTGCTGGAGATCTGGACCCACGGCCTCGGCGGTCCGGAGCTGGTGGAGAGCCTTGAGGTCGCCAACCTGCAGGTGGAGTCGCCCGAGGAGGCGAGCCATCTCAGCCTCGCGCCGGAGCCTGAAGCCCGCCTGGCAGAACTCGACTGGCAGGAAGCGGTCTGATTCGTGCCGCTGGCGCGACAGACAGGATGAGGGCCGCTTTACACTTGTTAAACAACCGGCATTTCTGGCAGCCATGAATCAGCGCTGGCGCTCCATCGCCCTCTGGGTTCTGCCCATCGGCGTGGCCCTGTTCCTTGGCTGGCAGGTGCTCGGAAGCGGCGCCAATCGCATGGCCCCAGCGGCATCCGGCGGACCCACCGTGGCACCCCGCAATGCCGCCGTGGCCCGGATGAGCTACGGCCGCTTCCTCGACTACGTCGAGGCCGGCCGTGTCACCGCGGTCGACATCTTCGACGGTGGCCGCACGGCCGTGGTTGAAGCCGTTGATCCTGACCTCGACAACCGGGTGCAGCGCCTGCGCGTGGATCTGCCCGGCCTGGCTCCCGAGCTGGTGAACAACCTCAAGCAGCAGGGCATCAGCTTTGACATTCACCCACCCCGCCAGGCCCCGCCGGCCTTGGGGCTGCTGGGCAACCTGCTGTTCCCACTGCTGCTGATCGGCACGCTGGTGTTCCTGGCCAGGCGCGGCAGCGGCATGCCCGGAGGTCCTGGCCAGGCGATGCAGTTCGGCAAGACCAAGGCCCGTTTCGCCATGGAAGCCGAAACCGGGGTGAAATTCGATGATGTGGCCGGCGTCGAGGAGGCCAAGCAGGATCTCCAGGAGGTCGTGACCTTCCTCAAGACACCGGAACGCTTCACCTCTGTGGGCGCCAAGATTCCCAAAGGCGTGTTGCTGGTGGGCCCCCCCGGCACCGGCAAGACCCTGCTGGCCAAGGCGATCGCCGGCGAGGCCGGTGTTCCCTTCTTCTCCCTCTCCGGCTCGGAGTTTGTGGAGATGTTTGTCGGCGTCGGCGCCAGCCGCGTGCGCGATCTGTTCAAGCGGGCCAAGGAGAACAGCCCCTGCCTGATCTTCATCGATGAGATCGATGCCGTGGGCCGTCAGCGCGGCGCCGGCGTGGGCGGCGGCAACGACGAACGGGAGCAGACCCTCAACCAGCTGCTCACCGAAATGGACGGCTTCGAGGGAAACAGCGGCATCATCATCATCGCCGCCACCAACCGGGCCGATGTGCTGGATTCCGCCCTGCTGCGCCCCGGTCGCTTCGACCGTCAGGTGCAGGTGGACGTGCCGGATATCAAGGGCCGCCTCTCGGTGCTCAAGGTTCACTCCCGCGACAAGAAGCTTGCCGAGGATGTGAGTCTCGAATCGATCGCCCGCCGAACCCCAGGTTTCTCCGGTGCGGATCTGGCCAACCTGCTCAACGAAGCCGCCATCCTCACGGCCCGCCGCCGCAAAGAGGCGACAACCCTCGCCGAAATCGACGACGCGGTGGACCGGATCATCGCCGGCATGGAAGGCAAACCGCTCACGGATGGTCGCAGTAAGCGCCTGATCGCCTACCACGAGGTGGGTCACGCCCTGGTGGGCACCCTGGTCAAAGCCCACGACCCCGTGCAGAAGGTCACCCTGATTCCTCGCGGTCAGGCCCAGGGCCTCACCTGGTTCTCGCCCGATGAGGAACAGATGCTGGTGAGCCGCGCCCAGCTGCGCGCCCGGATCATGGGCGCCCTCGGCGGTCGTGCTGCCGAAGATGTGGTGTTCGGCTACGCCGAGGTGACCACCGGCGCCGGTGGCGACATTCAGCAGGTGGCCTCGATCGCCCGGCAGATGGTGACCCGTTTCGGCATGAGCGAAGTGGGTCAGCTGTCGCTGGAGGCCGGCAACCAGGAGGTGTTCCTGGGCCGCGACCTGATGACCCGCAGCGACGGCTCCGATGCCACCGCCGCCCGCGTGGATCTGGCCGTGCGGCAGATGGTGCAGAACTGCTATGCCGACACCGTCAAGCTGGTGGCCGCGCACCGCGCCTGCATGGATCGGGTGGTGGAACTGCTGATCGAGAAGGAAAGCCTGGATGGCGATGAATTCCGCGCCATCGTCAGTGAATTCGCCACCATCCCTGAGAAGGAGCGCTTCTCACCGTTCCTCAGCAGCGAGGGTGAAGCCCAGCCAGAGCCTGCCGCTGCACCGGCCAGCGCCTGATTGTTGATTACTGATTACTGATTACTGATTACTGATTACTGATTACTGATTTCTGATTACTGATTTCTCAATGCCCGGGCGCAGAAGCGCTCGGGCTTTTTGCTGGTCTGGCAGGACAGCAGCTCAGGAATCGGAGCGCAAGCTGCGTTGACCACGGCAGCGATCCGAGCAGTAGATCACCTGCTCCCACACCGCAGCCCAGCGGCGACGCCATGAAAAAGGCCTGCCACACACGGGGCAGACCTTGCTGGGGCGCTGGCTGGGCGGTAGGCCCTTGCCGCCAGGGCGCGCGTCTGACTCTCCGCGACCGCGGCCCAAGGTCAGACCGAGCGAACGGGGCGCTTGTCGATCACCTTGTCGATCAGGCCGTACTGCACCGCCTCGGCGGGCGACATGAAGAAGTCGCGGTCGGTGTCTTCCTCGATGCGGTCCATGGGCTGGCCGGTGCGATCGGAGAGCTCCTGGTTGAGCTTCTTCTTGAGATAGAGAATCTCGTCGGCCTGGATGCGGATATCGCTGGCCTGACCACGCGCCCCGCCCAGGGGCTGGTGAATCATGATTCGCGAATGGGTGAGGCTGCTGCGCTTGCCCTTGGCGCCGGCGCAGAGCAGGAAGGCACCCATCGAGGCGGCCAGACCCACACACACCGTCTGCACATCGGGTTTGATGTGCTGCATCGTGTCGAAGATGCCCAGGCCGTCGTACACCGAACCGCCGGGGGAGTTGATGTAGAGGAAGATGTCCTTCTCCGGATCCTCGGCTTCGAGAAACAGCAGCTGGGCCACGATCCGGTTGGCCGACTCCGCTGTGACCGGCTCACCAAGGAAGATGATGCGCTCGCGCAGCAGGCGCGAATAGATATCAAACGCCCGCTCACCCCGGCCCGACTCTTCGATCACGATCGGGATCATCGACACGGGCGGCAAGCAGCTGGCGGGATCCTACTGAGCCCGAGCCGGGAGAAGCGTTCCCCGCGAGCTAGGGTCGCCCCACCTTGAACCCCTGAGCGTGGGCGCCAGCCTCACCGTTGCCGACAGCAAGCGGGCCTTTCACACCGCTTTCCCCCACGTGATCGCGCCGCTCTACCGGCGCCTGGTGGATGAACTGCTGGTGGAGCTGCATCTGCTCAGCCACCAACAGGGTTTCCAGGCCGACGGCCTGTTCGCCGTGGGGCTCACCCAGGTGTTCGACAGCTTCTCCCAGGGCTACCGCCCTGAGCAGCAGCGTGAACCACTGTTCATCGCGCTGTGCGCCGCCAACGGCTTCGATGGCCCGGCCCTGCGCACGCAGGCAGAGCAGGCGCGCAGCGGCGTGGGGCATCACAGCCTCGAGGAGGTGAAGGGCTGGCTCTCCAACCGCGGCGAGGGTGCCCCGGCGCCGATTGCCGGCTTGCTGCAGGGGGTCGTACGACCCGACTTCCACTATTCCCGCCTGGTGGCCGTCGGCCTGCTGAGCCTGCTGCAGAGCGCCCAGGGCGCCGATGCCCTGGAGCCCCAGGCCCTGCGCAGCGCCGCCCATGAGATCGGCGAGGCGATGGGTCTGATCAAGGATCGCGTGGACAAGGACCTGAGCCTCTACGCCGGCAACATCGAGAAGATGAGCCAGGCGGTGGAGCTGATGGAGGAAACCGTGGCCGCCGAGCGACGCCGGCGCGAGCGGGCCGAGCAGGAGCGCCTTGGTGCTTCAGCCGATGAAGTGGCGGGCAGCACCGATCCCGCTTGAGTCCACTGCATTCAGCGCAGCGCCGCCGATCAGCGCAGCGCCGAAGCTGAGCCTGCAGCACGCAGCTCAAGGCGACCCGCCAGGCTGCTGCGCCGCTCACCGGAGCGCTGCCCGAGGGGCAGACCGATCAGCTCCAGCTGTTGGGAGCGTTGCACCACCGGCGGCAGGCCGCTGGGCAGCAGACCCGCCGTGGCCATGGCGGCGGGCTGCAGCCGCAACCTCCAGGCAGACTCCGTCAACGGCAGGCCAGCGGGAATCCGGGTCGGCACAGGGCCCAGGAACAGCAGCAGCTGCCCCTGCGGCAGCCAGCGCCATCCACCAAGCAGCGTGCCGTCCTCCCGGCTCCAGCCGGTGATACCCGGCAAAGGCTGCGTCGCGGCGAGGCCCTGATCCTCAAGGGCACCGCTGAGATCCTTCAGCCAGCGCTCCAGCACAGGACGGCCGGATCCCGCTGTGAGCTGGAGCTGCAGGCCTGCCAGGAAGGGGCCCTTCGGCACCGACTGCAACCGCAGCTGGAAGGGTGACGCCTGCAGCTGCCGCAGGGGAACCGGCCCGAGGCCGTAGGTCTGCGCGAGCGACTGGCGCAGCACCGGGCTGGCCAGCAGTCCACGCAGCAGCAGCTCCAGCCGACGGCCGCGCAGCTCCAGCAGCTGATCACCGGCCAGGGGAGCCACGGTGGGCACCGGCAGGCTGGCTGGCGCCGCGCCGAGGGCGCCTTCACTGCCATCGGCCTCCCCCTGCCAGAGCAGCGAGCGCCCCTGGCTGCTGAGCACCAGGCAACCCTGCTGCAGATCCTGGGCGAGGCTGGCCAGCGGGCCCAGCATCTGGCCCATGGCGCCGCCATTCCAGTGCACGGCCTGACTCTGACGCAGATGCTGCGTGCAGCGCAGGGCAAGACCCCGGGGCGGCCGTCGGCGGGCGCGCAATTGCTCCTGCAGAAGCTGGCGTGCCAGAGGATCGGGCGCCACCACCACCAGATCATCGAGGCGCAGGCTGTTGGCGGGGAGTGGCAGCGAGGCTGGCGCGCTCAGCACCAGATAGGCCCCGGCATCCCCATGGGCGCCCCAGAACTGCCACCACAGGCGGCGCTGAGCGGCCCACAAGCGCCCGGCGCTGGCTGGGCCCAGGCGCTGAACCCACAGCGGCGGTGGCGGCTGGGCCGGCTGGACCGCAAAGCTCTGCAGGAGGGCCGCGGCAGGCAGCAGACGCTCAAGGCCGGTGGCGGTGCGCCGGGGGAAGCTGAGCAACAGCAGCGCCGGCACCAGCAGCAGTGTCGCCGTGGTGAGCAGGGTGAAAGCCAGGGGAGGCCTGAGGCCCTGAGCTGGCCGCTGTGCCAGCGCAGCTCGCAGGGGAAGGGGATTGGGCAGCCTCAGGCGCATGGCAGAACCTCTCCGTAGAGGGTGGTGCGCTGACGCACGGGCCGACCGTGACCCCGGGCAGCCGCCTGCAGAGCCTCGGGACTCTGGGCCGTGCCTCCCAGGGCGCCGGCCATGCGGGTGATCGTTTCTTCCATCAGGGTGCCGCCGAGATCGTTGCAGCCCCAGCGCAGGGCCTCGCTGGCCCCGGCCAGGGTGAGCTTCACCCAGCTGGGCTGATGGTTGCGGAACCAGACACCCAGCAGCAGGCGGGC
>Ga0310334_100120_pt1 | contig 24495 bp, 19 predicted proteins | sample LakMicMIDCLREDC7_FD_195548 | JGI IMG/M metagenome (GOLD analysis project Ga0310334, IMG submission 195548) | Enriched freshwater cyanobacterial communities from Lake Michigan, Michigan, United States - MI23.DCL.RED.C7 (v2) (version 2) | ecosystem: Environmental > Aquatic > Freshwater > Lake...
TTCATGGGTGGCGCCCCACAGGTCAGCCTCGCCCACATCAAAACCTGCCCCGCGGGCGATCTCCGCCACGGCAGCGGCATCGGCGGCGGTGCTGAGCGCCTCCTGGAGATCGGGATCCACCTCTGCATGCCGGAGGAAGGCCTCCAGGGCCACCGGCAGCGGCTCGTCCAAAGCGTCCGCTTCGAGGCCGAGCTCGGCGGCAAGCGCATCAGCTGCGACGCCATCGATTCCGCCCGCAGCGATTCCGCCGGCAGCGCCATCGCCGCCTGAGCTCGCGCCGGTTGGTTCGATCACCACGGTGTAGCTCACCAACTCCAGCGCCTCGGGCTCCTCATCGCTGGCCTCCCACACGTCTTGCGCGGTCACCCCGAAGCCGGCGACGCGAGCCAGGGCCGCGACCGCCTCCGCATCCGGGGCCGAGGCGAGCACCCGCTGCAGATCGGGGTCGAGCTCCACCTGCTGGAGAAAGGCATCGAGTTCGGCCTGGGGAGCCTCCTGCGGGGTTGCCAGAATCTCGATCACCTCCAGCACCTCCAGTGGTTCGCCGCTGGCCGCCAGGAGATCCTCTTCGGTCACGGCAAAGCCGGCCGCATGGGCAATCGCCGCCACGGTGGCCGCATCCGGGGCGGTCGCCAGGGGGCGCTCCAGAGAGGGATCCTCCTGGGCCCGTGCCAGAAAGGCTTCGAGTTGCTGCAGGGACATCGGGTCGGCGGGCGCTGCCTCCATGCCTAGCAACTCCGCTTCGTGACGCCCAGCCCCTGCCCCTCAGGCGCTGCAGGCCGGGGCAGCCCCTGCCGCATCGAGGCGCCGTCGCACCGCCGCCAGGTCGGCGCGGGTGTGCCAGCGGGGGGAGTCCTCCGCCTCGGAGGCGTTGCGCAAAAGGTATGAAGGATGGAGGACCGGCATCAGGGCCCGGCCCACCAGCAGGCTCCCCTCACCCTCACGCCACTGCCCCCGCAGGCGGGTGATGCCCCCCTTCACCCCCAACACCGCCTGCAGCGCCGTGGCGCCCACCAGCAGGATCAGGGCCGGATCCACCAGGGCCACCTGCTGCTCCAGCCAGGGCCGACAGGCGGCCAGCTCGGCGGGGGTGGGACGCCGGTTCTGGGGCGGGCGGCATTTGATCCCGTTCACGATGTAAAGATCGCGCTCAGGATCCAGGCCAGCCTTGACGAGCAGGCGATCGAGCAGCTGGCCGGATCGCCCCACGAAGGGGAGGCCCAGGCGGTCTTCGTCGGCGCCCGGGGCCTCACCAATCACCAGCAGCCGGGCAGAGGGATTACCGCGGGCGAGCACCACCTGGGTGCGGCCCTCCGCCAGGGGACAACGCCGGCATTCGCGGCACTCCATCGCCAGGTGGTGCAGTGAATCCATCGTTCCGGCGTGCAACACGGGGCGCCATCCTCCACCGAACGGCCCGCGCATGATGCAGGATGGCCCGATTGTCGATACGCGCCCGCTCAATGCCGGCCCCGATCACGCTGTCCGCCCGGGCCGGGGCGCTCCAGCCTTCGCTCACCCTCGCGATCACCGCCAAGGCCCGCCAGCTGCGCGCCGAAGGCCACGATGTGTGCAGCCTCTCGGCCGGCGAGCCGGATTTCGACACCCCCGCCTTCATCCGCAAGGCCGCCAGCGAGGCCCTGGAGAGCGGCCACACCCGTTACGGCCCGGTGGCCGGTGAACCCGCCCTGCGCTCCGCCATCGCCGCCAAGCTCAGCGACGAAAACCAGGTGCCCACCACCAGCGACCAGGTGCTGGTGACCAACGGCGGCAAGCAGGCCCTGTACAACCTCTTCCAAGTGCTGCTGGATCCGGGCGATGCGGTGCTGCTCCCGGCTCCCTACTGGCTCAGCTACCCGGAGATGGCCCAGCTGGCCGGGGCTTCGGTGCAGCTCATCCCCAGCGATGCCACCAACGGCTTCCGCCTCGATCCAGCCGCCCTTGAGGCGGCGATCACCGCGCAAAGCCGGCTGCTGGTGCTGAACAGCCCCTCCAATCCCACCGGCATGGTGTTAGCCAAGCCCGAACTGGAGGCGATCGCGGCAGTGCTGCGCCGCCATCCGCGGGTGTTGGTGGTGTGTGATGAGATCTACGAATTCCTGCTGGCCCCCGGCCACAGCCACCACAGCCTCGCGGCCGTGGCACCGGATCTGGCGCACCGGATCTTCATCGTGAACGGCTTCGCCAAGGGCTGGGCGATGACGGGCTGGCGGATCGGCTGGCTGGCCGGTGCCCGCGAGGTGATCGCCGCCGCCAGCGCCCTGCAGAGCCAGAGCACCAGCAATGTGTGCACCTTCGCCCAGTACGGCGCCCTGGCGGCGATCACCGGCTCGCGGGACTGCGTGCACGCCATGGCCGAGGAATTCAACCGCCGCCGCACCCTCTTGAGTGATGGTCTGCAGAGCATCCCGGGGCTTGAGTTGCTGCCACCCGAAGGGGCCTTCTATGCCTTCCCCGATGTCAGCGCCTGGGGCCTCGATTCGATGACCCTCTGCAACCGGCTGCTGGAGGAGGTGGGGCTGGCGGTGGTGCCGGGGGTGGCCTTCGGCGATGACCGCTGCATCCGCCTCTCCTGCGCCGCCTCCGACGCCACCCTCCTGGATGGGCTGGAGCGGCTGCGCCAATTCCAGGCGAGCCTCTGAGCGTCAAGCCTGCAGGGCCATGGCCGCCTGGGATGGTCATGGCCCATGGACCGGACGTGGTCGCCGACGGGCACCTAACCTGACGGCCCAGTTCCGAGATCCTCCGCCCGTGCAGCTCCAGGCCCTGCGCTCGGTTCAACTCCACCTCGCAGCAGGCAGCGACATCCGGCTCAGCCTGGAGGAGCTGGCGGCGGAGCTCAACGCCAGCGGCTTTGTGCTCGGCGTGGTGGGCAACCTCTCCCAGGCGGCCTTCCAGTGCCCGGGCCAAGCCGGACCCACGATCCTGGAGGGCGACCTGGAGATCATCACCCTGCAGGGCACGGTGTCGCCCCAGGGGGTTCACCTGCACCTGAGCTTTTCCGATGGGTCCTGCCAGGTGTGGGGCGGACACCTGGAGCCCGGCACCCTGGTGCAAAAGGGGGCCGATCTGTTGGTGGGGCTGCTGGAGGAGGATCAAGGAAGCGTTGCGCGGCCCACCGGTTCCAACCCCAGGCAGCTGGCACGGGCAAACCCCACCGGCGCCGGGCCAGGCCTACAGCAAGCCGCACCGGCAAACGCGACGATGGGAACCAGACGCCCGCCGGTCGATCCGGCGAACGGCGTCCCCCGGGTGGAGATCGCCGTGCTGGCCGGCTGCCCCTACTGCGCCCGGGCCCTGCGGATGCTGCGCACCCTCGGCATCCCCTATCGGGTGGTCCCCCCCAGCGGAGGCGGAACCCTGCCCCAGGTGAGCATCGATGGGGTTGCGATCGGCGGCTACGACGCCCTGGCCGAACTGCATGGCCTTGGCGAGCTGGAGTCCCTGCGCCAGGGATGAGGCCGCGCCGGTCGACGGTTCAACCGGTGCAGCAGCTCAACCGGCGCAGCGGCTCAACCGATCATTTGTCCAGGAAGGGATCGGGCACCTGGCTGGCCTGGATCCGCGCCGGCAGAAACACGTACCAGGAGAGCAGGGAGGTGCACTGGGCCGTCTGGGGCTTGCACTGCCCCTCGGCGCCCACCGCCTGGGGCCCTTCGGCGAGGCGGAAATCGGTGGGCAGGCCCCGCATGATGCCGATCGAGGAAATCGTGCCATCCGCCGAGTCCTTGATGATCGCCGAGCGCAGCGCCTGCACCGAGGTGCTGCCCATGCTGCGGTAGGGGTAGTAATTGAGGGTGGCAGTCTTGAGGAAATCGACGCCGGCGTTGGAGTAGAGGTAGCGGGCCACCGCCCGCAGATCCACGTTGTAGCTCTTCGCCATTCCGGCGCGGACCTCCGTGGCGGTCCAGCCGGAGCGGTTCAGGCCGCCTTCGAGGCCGCGATCGGTCACCTCGCCTGTATCAACGAACGTGTCAAAGGCCTGCTGCTGGGTCGACCACACAGCACCGCCGGTGGTCCAGCGGACGGGATTCTCGGCGGCAAAGGCTGGTGCCACGGCGAAAAGACCGCCAGCGCCGAGCACGGCGAAGGCGCAGAGATGCTTGAGCACGGCTCAAATGCGGAGTCACTATCAAGATAGACCTCGCTTCAGAAGCCAACCGGGTTCAGCGGCAGTGGCGCCGCAATCGGACCGCCGATTGCCATCTTCCCCCGGACCTCAGGAACGGGAGGACTGAACCCGACCCTCCAGCCGCTCCACCGCAACGACCGTGCTTTAAACGAGCACCTCGGTGGCAGTAGCACCGCCGCCCTTCACATCCGAGCCTTCGGAGCGGGTAGCCGAGTAGCCACGATCGGGTTGACGGCGAACTGCAGGGGATGGGAAGTCATCCGGCCGTCCACGATCGACTTGTGGCCCCCAAATGATTTCTTCACCCGGGGTGGCTGTACCCAACCCGATGACCCGCACCATTCCCTTGTGTTCCCAGCGTTACAGAACATGGCGGGTCGTTCCAGCCCGCCCAGCCGTTGGATCAGGCAGATCCAGAGGATCAAACTCCGGCGCTGTGGCCGCGGTCACAAAGAAGGGCCGGGCGGGATTGCGGAGGAGCAGAAGAGCGGAGCCGGCCATGGCAGCCATAGGCAAGCCGCGCACTCCAGCCTGCCTCGCTGAGGGTGGCCCCACGGATAAGAACGGGATGGGAAAGCGGATCTGGCCAGGGATGGAGGGCGACCGAGGCGGCAAACGCACCAAGATTCGCGGGGATTTCCATGCTGATCCGGTCGGGATCCTGGTGAAGGGGCTTGGAAACGGCCCGGTGATTGGCTATGGTTGTGTTGTCGTAATGGGACAACAAGCATGCTGACCGGAAGTGAGCTCCTGGCCAAGGTCAAGGAGTTGGGCGATGTCTCCAAATCCGAACTGGTGCGTGGCTCTGGCTATGTGAGCACCAAGAAGGATGGGAGCGAGCGGCTCAACTTCACCGCCTTCTATGAGGCGCTACTGGAAGCCAAGGGTGTGAGCCTCGGCGAGGGCGGCGGCGCGGCCAAGGCCGGCCGCAAGCTGAGCTACGTGGCCACCGTCCAGGGCAACGGCAACCTGCTGGTGGGCAAGGCCTACACCGCCCTCCTCGATCTCCACCCCGGCGACGAGTTTGAGATCAAGCTCGGACGCAAACAGATCCGCTTGGTGCCGGCGGGCTCCGTGGACGAAGAGTGATCAGATTCTGATCCTCAGCATCGGGGAATGACGATTCAGGGCCGCACGGCGGAACTCAGCGGCCATTCCACCGATCCTCCCTCAACGGAAAATCGCTGGTCATTCAGCGAGACCAATGGCCCCGCATGGCTTCAGGCCGGCGGGGCTTTGGTCTGGTCATCCATCCAGCCAAGGCCGTACCGCTCGACCAGACCAACTCCCACACGTTCCGCGACGCCGACCACACTGCCAAGCCGTTAGCTCTCAAGGAACTGCGCAACATCGTCACCACGAACCCCATCCAGGCGACGCAACATGAAGCTTCGCTGCTCTCAAGCCCTGCGAATCGATCCAGCACCGATTGCCCTGGCCATTCCCGCATCGCTCTGACTGCCGTCGACGGGTCTTGATCAGGCCTGCGGCGGCAGCTCGGCCTCCAACCCCACCAACTCCGCACTCACCAGCCAGAGAGACTCGGCCAGCCGATCATCGCGGGCCTCGGCGCTGGGCTCCGCCGGCTCGAACCGCAGCCGCCCCGGGCCCAGCAGGCGATTGACGCTGTAACAAAAACCATCGTGTAGGTCAAGATCGGTGGCCAGAGCCGCCAACAGGGTTCCCGCCTGCTCTGGAGTGGCGGTGATTCGCAATAGGTCGCGGGCCACGAGGGCGAAGAGACGTTGGCCCCAGGGGTTGTGACGGCGGCTATTGCGAAAGAAACCGCCTTCCTCCCGGGGGATCACCAGCCCCGGACTCCAGGCCAGCACAGGCATCGGAGTGCCCCGCAGACAGAGGCGCCGTGCCAACTCCCGGGCGAAGAGCAGGTTGCAGAGCTTGCTGTCCTTGTAGGCCTTCTCGGCATTGAAAGGCGACGGGCCACCATCCACCATCACGAAACCCCCGCCACCGCGCAGGCCCTCCAGGTTGCCGAGGCTCGCCGGCAAACCCACCCGGCCGCCGGCGGTGCCGGGATCATGGACCTCCGATGCGGTGACCACGACCCGGGGGGAGCTGCCCGCATCCAGCAACGGAAGGAGCCGCTGGCTGAGCGCCTGGTGGGCGAGATGGTTCACCGCGATGGTCAGTTCGTAGTCCTGGGCGGAACGGCGTGGTTCAGGGGCACCGGCCTCCTGGAGGCCGGCATTGAGCACCAGGGTGTCGATCGGCGTGCCCCGCCTCAGCAGCTCGGTGGCGCAGCGTTCGACGCTGGTCAGATCAGCGAGATCACAGACCGGAGCGTGAATGGAGGGGAAAGCAATTTCGCTGGGTTGGGCCGCCATCAACCGCTCCACGGTGGCCGCCGCCGTGGCCTGATCCCGGCAGGGCAGGGTGAGGGCATGGCCGGCTTGGAGCAGCAGCCGGGCGGCCTCAAAACCGATGCCGGAACTGGCACCGGTGAGCAGGATGCGGCGGGGCGACTGGGAAGCCGGAGGTTGGTGAATCGGAGGTTGGTCGGTCATGGCGGCACCCTATGCACGGCCAACGGAAGCCTGGCGGGGCACTCAGCCTGGAAGCCCCCACTTCATGCATCAATGGAGGAGGACCTCACGGGCCTGGACTTGGACCGGGTCAAGAGCGGCAACTTCGGGGCGAAGGACGTCTCAACACGGCGGCCGAGCGTCGCTGCCTAGATTCCCGCCTCCGGGAGCTGGAAGCGCGCCGCCATGGGAAGTCAATGGGACAACTTCCTGCAGAACCTGGGGGAGTGGCAAGGCTCCTTCGCCTCCCTCGATGCCAGCGGCACCGTGCGCGACTGCACCCCCTCGATCCTCACCCTCAAGCAGGGCGACGGGGAGCGGCTGGTGCACTTCGGCCTACGCCGCTTCGGCAACGGGCCCGACGCCCCACCCACCCGCGAGATCAGCCAGGAGTACCGCTCCCTCGGCAAACAGGTGGTGTTCTTCGCCTCGGGCTCCTTCTGCAAGGGCTCCCTGCAGGTGGCACCGGGCACGACCTTCGGCGCTGAATTCGGCTTCGTGGCCGGAGACCGGCGCCACCGGCTCGTGCAACTTCACAGCCCCGATGGGGTCTTCGAGAGCCTGGTGCTGATCCGCGAGTTCCGCGCCGGCAGCGGCGCCAAGGAGCGCCCCCCCTTGGAAGCCGAACACCTGCTGGGCTCGTGGAGCGGCGAGGCCGCCACGATCAGCGCCGACTGGCCGGAACCGGATTGTTCCCCCTGCCACATCGAAATCAGCCGGGATGGCAACGGAAGCCTCGCCGTTCACACGCAGATCGGCTCGCTCGAGGAGAGCAGCGGCACCGGAGCCGAACGGCTGCTTCTGCTGCCCGACAGCGGCTACTGCCTGGCGCCGCTGCAGGTGAGCCACCGTGAAGCTTTCACGGTGGAAGCCGGCTGGCTACCCTCCCCGGAACAACTGGAGCGGCTGATCCGCCGCTATGACCCCAGCGGCGCCTGGATCTCCGCCACCTGGATCAGCGCCACATCTGGCTGAAGACCTCAACCCACCAGATACGGATCTAGGAAACTCAGCGGCCTAGCCATGGTGGGGGAAAAGCCGAGGATGCCTCGGTCGCGGTAGCTATAGAGGAGTGAGTCGTCGACATCCAGCAGGAAGGTGCCACCCCGCTGGGTGAGGAAGTCGTCGCGGGGCACATAGGTGCGCCAGTGGCCAAGCACTTCGGCCATGTTGGCCAGCCGCACCGTGGCCAGCTCGAAGGGCCGCTGAAAGCCGCTGCCACCCGCCCTGGCGAAGAACGACCCCTTGAGCGGCGGTAGGGGCCCAGCCTGGATGGTGGCGTCGTCAGCAATGCGCTGGGGCGCGGAGCGATCACCCGTGTAACCGCGCAACACCTCAGCCAGGGTGCCGGGGGAGCCGATGCCGGCGCACATCAGCAGCAGGGCGGGCCAGGCACCGCCGGGGGTGGCCAGCCCCCCATACAGCCCAAGGGCCCGGTGGAGGTGCGGCTCGGCATCCACCAGCAGGCGCTCGCGGGGGAAGCCGGTGTAGGCGCAGAAGCGGTCGGCGCCGGCCTGGTTGCCGATGGCGATCGCGAACGGGCTGATGGCGGCGTCCGCCAGCCTGGGCATCAGCGGCACCAGGGCCTGGGCGTATTCAAGAGTGTCAAAATCACCGAGCTGGCTGAGCACCAGCACCAGACGGCGTCGGCCAGCCCCCATGCCGTTCAGCGCGGCGAGGCGTTCCAGCAGGGGAAGGGGGGCTTGCATGGCCGCCACCGTAGGGACACGGAGGAGAGCTGCAGAGCCGTGGTCCAAAACCTTGTTGCAGAGCGTGATTCAGGGCAGCCATTCAGACCAGTGGCAGAGCGGTCCCTGGCCGCCGCCGATCGCCAGGGCATGGCGCAGGCCGCCCTCCACATAGCTCTTGGCGCCCACCACCGCTTCGGCCAGTGGAAGCCCCCGGGCCCGATGGGCCGTGATCGCCGCGCCGAGAGTGCAGCCGCTGCCGTGGGTGTGGGGGGTGTCGATCACCGTGCCCACCAACCAGCGCCCGGGTTCCTCACCCTCCAACAGGTAATCACGGCCCCGAAGCTCGGCCAGCCCACCACCCTTCACCAGCACCGCCGCCACCCCCTGGGTTCGCAACAACGCCGCCGCCCGCTCCACATCGGCCGCCGAGGCGATCGGCACGCCGCTGAGCAGGCGGGCCTCGTGGAGGTTGGGGGTGATCAACTCGGCCAGGGGCAGCAGCAGGTCGCGGTAGGCCTGGATCGCCTCCGGCTCCAGCAGCACCGCCCCGGCCCGCGACACCATCACCGGATCGATCAGCTTCGGGATCGCCAGCGGCGCCAGGGCCCGGGCAGCAGCCTCGATCAGGCCGCGATTGAGCAGCATGCCGGTCTTAAGGGCCGCCACCGGGAAGTCGCTGAGCACCGCCTCGATTTGAGCGCTGAGCGCCTCGGGCGGAAGGGCATCAACACGGCTGACGCCGCGGGTGTTCTGGGCGGTGACGCAGCTCAGGGCCGAGCAGCCGTAAACCTTCAGCGCCATGAAGGTCTTCAGATCGGCCTGAATACCCGCACCTCCGCCGGAATCACTACCGCCGATGGTGAGCGCGATCGCAGGAGCTGTTCTCACGATGCCCTGGGCCATGGGCCATCAGCTTGCCTGCGGGCGATCAGCTGTCCCACGAAAGGGAACATCGTCGGGGCTCAAGCCGTGATGGGGATCACCCGATCGCGGCCGGCCTGCTTGGCCTGATACATGGCGGCATCGGCCCGGGCCACCAGCGCATCGACGCTCTCGCCGCGCTGGAACAGGGTCACCCCGATGCTGGCGGTCACCTCGAGGTTGGTGGTGGCGATCGGTAGCGGTTGGCGCACCGCGACTCGCAGGCCCTCCGCCCGCTCCAGGGCCTCCTCCAAATCCGTCACCCCCACCAGCACCACGAGCAGCTCATCGCCGCCGATGCGGCCCACCAGATCGTCCGGCCCAAGGGCGCCCCGCAGACGTTCGCCCACGGCCACCAGTAGGGCATCGCCGGCGCCGTGACCATGGCTGTCATTGACCCGCTTGAACCAATCGAGGTCGCAGAAGGCGAGGGCCAGGGGTGGGAGCTCCGCCCCGCAGGTGCTGGTGAGCTGCTCCAGCTGACGGAAGGTTTCGCGCCGGTTCGGCAGGCCGGTGAGGGCATCGGTGCTGGCCTGTCGCTCCAGCGCCGCCTCCGCCTCCACTTCGGCGTCGATAGTGCGGAAGAAGGCCACCAGGCCATCGATCGCGCCGCTGGCGTTGCGGAAGGAACAGGCGTGGGTCTCCACCCAGTGCCAGGTGCCGGAGCGGTCCCGCACGCGATCGCGGGCAACCACCGAGCGGCCGGCCTTCAGGGCCTCCATGTTTGCCAGATAGGTCTCGGTGTCACCCCGGTGCTCGAGAAACTCCGTGCCGGGGCGACCGATCCACTCGGCCGGATGCCAGCCGAGCATGGCGGTGAGAGAGGGCGACACCCAGCGCACGATGCCGTCATTGGCGAGCTGCATCACCACATCGGAGGAATTCTCGGCCAGCAAGCGGTAGCGCTCCTCCGATTCCGCCAGACGCCGGACGGCCTCGTAGCGCTCAGCGCCATCACGCCAGGTGCAGCTGAGCCCATCCCCCACCCGCACCACGCGGATATCGAGGATGTGGGGCTCCCTCCGGGGACCATGGCGCAGGGAGAAGTCGTTGAGGGCCAAGGGCTCCCCCGTTTCAACGACGCGGACATAGCGCTCCAACAGACCCGCCTCGGCGTGGGCCGGCAGCCGCTCCAGCAGGCCTGCACCCAAAAGCTGCTCGCGTTGCAGCCCCAGATCAGCACAGGCCGGGGCATTGGCATCGAGGATCACAAAATCCACAACGCTCCCATCGCCATTGCGCAGGGGATGCAAGGTGAGATAGGGATCGAGAAGTGAATCGAGGGTGGTGGCGAGGCGGGCCCTCTCCAGCTGCAGCTCCTCCTGGGCCCTGATGCGATCGGTGATGTCGATCATGACCCCCTCCCACACCGTGCTGCCATCGGGAAGGTCGCGGGGCACCGATTCGGCGCTGATCCAGCGCAGCTCGCCCCGCACCAGGATGCGAGCCTCGCCATCAAAGGGAAGCTTGGCGGCGAAGACCTCGGCGTTTCGGCGCACCCAGGTGTCGTAGTCGTCGGGATGGATGCAGGCGAAGGCCTGAAACGGATCGGCCAGGACGGCATCCCGCTCCAGGCCGATGATCTGAAGGAAGCGCTCGCTCACAAACGAGAACGAGGCCATGACCCCCTCGGGCGGCAGCACCATGGTGTAGGTGCCCACCGGAATCGCCTCGGTGATGGCCAGGGCGGATTCGGCCAGGGCAGAGTGGGCCTGCTGGAGTTGCCGTTCGGCCTGCCGCCGCTCGCTGATGTCGAGCAGGGAGACCAACAGCATCCCCTCAGAAACCACGGCGCTCACGAGCACATCGAGCTGGCGCCCATCCGCCGCGCACACCATCAGCTCACGGGTCGGCAGCACCCCTTCTTCATCGCAGCCGACTTCCAACTCGGCCTGCCAGGCTTTCAACAGCTCCTCGCGGTAAGCGGGATCAGGAAAGGAAAGCCGGGCCCAGTCAGAACGGCGGGGGATGGAGCTGGGGTCGTAGCCGAAGGTGCGCCGGAAGGCACGGTTCACGTAGGTGATCGGGGGGTCCGGATCGGTCAGCGCCAAGGCAACGATGGCAATGGGCGCATAATCCAGGCTGCTTTGCAGGTCAAGTTCCCGCTGCTTCGGCTCGGTGATGTCGCTCATCACCCCCTGCCACACGCTGCTGCCATCGGCCTGGAGCTGGGGGATGCCCTCGATGCGCACCCAGGATGGGGTGCCCTCCACCAGCAGACGTCCTTCCCAGAGCAGCCGTTTCGATTCCGCTGCACTGGCTTGCCAGCTCCGTTGGAAAACCTCGGCATCCTCCGGGTGAATCCGTTCGAAGACCGAAGCCGAATCGGCCAGCACCTCCTCCCTGCTGAGCCGCAGCATCTCCAGCCAGCGACGGCTCACAAAGAGGAAGTGGATCCCACCCTCCTTGTCAATGCGGAGGGCATAAAGACCCACCGGCACACTCTCGGTAACGGCCACGGCCCAGTTCTGGCGACTGAGAGGGGAAACGGTTTCGAGAGGAGCCCCACTGCGGGAAGGGGAGGAATGCAGGGATGCCTGCGGTGCTGCCCCAGCCTGCAGGGGGGCCGCCTTGCCATACAACCAACCCTGGGCCGACTGCCAACCAAAATCCAACAACGTGGCTGCCTCGGCCGCCGTCTCCACACCCTCCGCCACCGTGGCCAGGCCCAGCCCCTCCGCCAGGCCGACCAGGGCCTGGGCCAACCGCAAACTCTTGAGGTCGCCATTGCCAATCGCACTTGTGAAGGAGCGATCGAGCTTGATGCCGTGGATCGGCAGATCGCGCAGGTGGCTGATCGAGGAGAAGCCGGTGCCGAAGTCGTCGATCCACCAGCGCACGCCGAGGTCTGCCAGGTGGTCGATCAACTCCCGCACCCCCGGGGACAGGGTGAAGAGGTCGGTTTCGGTGATCTCCAGATGGAGGCGTTCGGGGCGAACGGCGGCCTCCTGAAGCCATTGGCTCACCCGATCGGCCAGATCAGGGTGGCTGAGGGTGGCGGGGGTGACATTGGCGGCCACAAAGTGATCGGCAGGCAAGGACGCCAAGGCAGCGATGCTGCGGCGCAACACCCGCAGATCGATCTCCACCGCCAGGTTGCTGCGGAGGGCCGTGGGAAGGAAGGTATCGGGCATCGTGACGCTGCCATCGCCTCGCACCCAGCGCACCAGGGCCTCGTAACCGCAGAGCTCGCCGCTGGCCAGATCCACCACGGGCATGAACCAAGCCTCAAAGGCATCGGATTCCAGGGCCTCCCGGATCTCGGACTGCAACGCCAGGACACGACGGGGTTCCTCGGAGACCTGCTGATCGGCCAGCACGCAGCGGTCCCGACCCTGGGCGGCCGCCTGTCGCATCGCCAGGCTGGAATCGCGGAGCAGCTCATCGGCGCTCTGGCCGGGCTCAGCGAGGGCCAGACCGATGCTCACCGTGGGTTCGAGCAGCCGGGCCTCGAGGGGGATCGGGCCCTTGCAGGCCAGGCGCAGCCGATCCGCCATGACGCCGGCCTCGACCTTGCTCGCGCAGCCGCCCAGCAGCACCAAAAAGGTGTCGCCGGTGCCGCGGGCCACCAGATCGGGCGCCTCCACAACCCCGGAGAGCCGGGCGGCGAGGGTGGCGATCAGCCGATCACCGGCCCGGTGGGTGAGGGCATCGTTCACCTGGGAGAGGCGATCAATGCCGATGCTGAGCAGCGCCAGGGCACCGGCGGCAGCCTCGGGCCGCTCCAGCCGTTCCTCCAACCGGGCGATCAGCACGCTCCAGCTGGCCAGGCCGCTGAGGGGATCGGTGCGCAGGGCCTGCTCCAGCTGGCGCCGCAGCTCCACCTCCGCCCCGATATCCCGCCAGCGGCTGACCACACCGGCCGCCGGATTCCGGGGATCGAAGGGCCGGGCCGTGACCTCCATCCAACGGATCTCCCCCTCCGCATGGAGCAGCCGCACGGCGATGGGGGCCGGGTGGCCTTCCGCCGCATCCGCCATAAGCGTCAGAACGGCGGGGCGATCGGGTGGAGCGATCAGCTTCACCAGGGCACGGCCCACGAGACGTTCGGGTGGGAAGCCGAACTGGGGCTGCACCGCCGGCGAGATCCAGGTGATCCGGCCGGCCTGGTCCTGAAGACAGACCACCTCGCTGAGGCTCTCGGCCAGAAGCCCTAGGTGCTGGGCGGTATCGGGCAAAGAGACCGTGCAAACCGGATGAGCGGCAAAATCGGCTGAAGGGGAAGGGATGCCACTCGGGTCGGGGTCCTGCGATGCCACGGATGCCGATACTCCACAACCCGTTGTTGCCTGCTGCAATTTTGCTGCAGATTTGAATTATCGCAGGCGGAACTGCAGGAACTCGCAGCCGATCGCGGCTCCGGGCTCCGAGGGGGCGAAGCCTCAACGATCAGCGCTTCCTGTCGTGAACACCGCCAGACCAACGAATCCGCGCCTGCACGAACAGGATCCAGGAGATCACCTCCACTGGCCTTCCCCTTCGTGCATCTGAGCATCGGCTGCCAGCTCGACCTTCGCTGCGAGTCGGCCACCCCCCTGCTGGCCCTGGTTCATCCCCACGCCAGCCTGGTGACGGATCTGGCGGCACCGGAGCACCTGGAATTGAACCCCGATCGCACCTATGAGGTGCTGGCCGACCAGAGCGGCAACCGCTGGTGTCGCCTGTTAGCTCGCCCCGGCACCACCCGGCTCCGCTACGCCGCCACGATCCACTGCCCGGACAGCAGCGATCCCGTGCTGCCTGGTGTTGGCGCCTGTCCGGTCGAGGCCCTGCCGATCGACACCTACCGCTTCCTCAACGCCAGCACCTATTGCGACACGGCCGCCCTGATGGAGCTGGCCTGGAGCACTTTCGCGGGAATTCCACGCGGCTGGCCCCTGGTGCAGGCCGTCTGCGACTGGGTGCATGGGTGCATCCGCTTCGACTACGACGCGGTGCACCCCAACAAGCGGGCCAGCGATGCCCTCGCCGAGGGCGCCGGTGTCTGCCGCGACTACGCCCACCTGGCGATCAGCCTCTGCCGCTGCCTGAACATCCCCGCCCGCTACTGCACCGGCTACCTCGGTTACACCGGCATTCCAGCGGCCGAGGCCCCGGTGGATTTCTCCGCCTGGTTCGAGGTGTTCCTGGCCGATCGCTGGTATGTGTTCGATGCGCGCCACAACATCCCCCGCTGCGGGCGGGTGCTGATCGCCCGTGGGCGCGACGCCGCCGATGTGCCCTTCGTGCGCACCTTCGGCGCCCACCAGCTCGACGGCTTCACGGTGATCACCGAGGAGATCCCGCTGGCAGCCTCCGGGAAGCCGGCCCACCAGACCGAGCCGCTCCTGGCGAACGCCGGCAAGCTCAGCTGATCCGCTACACCATCATTTTTATGTAGCGACCGTGGCATCACGGGACCCCAACGGTTGTGTTGGCTTAATAAGAGTGATCTCCCCAGCCGCCCGAGCCACCGATGCCAACCCCAGCCCGCCTCCAGGCCCTCCAGACGATTCTCCAACGGCCTGCCACGGCGGTTGAGCCGGCGGAGCCCCTGGAAAAGATCTGGGCCAGCGATGTCTTCGGCCTGGAATCCATGCGCTCAGCGCTGCCCAAAGGGGTATTCCGTTCGATCCAGCGCTCGATCCGCGAAGGCAGCAAGCTCGACCCTTCGGTGGCCGACGTGGTGGCCCAGGCGATGAAGGACTGGGCCAGCGCCAAGGGCGCCCTGTATTACGCCCACGTTTTTTATCCCCTCACCAACCTCACCGCCGAGAAGCACGACGGCTTCATCGCGCCCCAGTCCGACGGCACGGCAATCGCCGAGTTCTCCGGCAAGTTGCTGGTGCAGGGTGAGCCCGACGGCTCCTCCTTCCCCAACGGCGGCCTGCGCACCACCTTCGAGGCCCGCGGCTACACGGCCTGGGATGTCACCAGCCCCGCCTGGCTGATGCGCACCCCCAACGGCGTGACGCTCTGCATCCCCACCGTGTTCGTGAGCTGGACCGGCGAGGCACTCGACAAGAAGACGCCGCTGCTGCGCTCCAACGCCGCGATGAACAAGCAAGCCCACCGGCTGCTCAGGCTGCTCGGCGAAACCGAGATCGCCCCGGTGAACTCCAGCTGCGGCGCCGAGCAGGAGTACTTCCTGATCGATTCCAGCTACACCGCCCTGCGGCCCGATCTGCTGCTGGCCGGTCGCACCCTGTTTGGCGCTGCGCCGGCCAAGGGGCAGCAGTTCGACGACCACTATTTCGGGGCCATCCCGGAGCGGGTGCAGGTGTTCATGCAGGACGTGGAGGCCCAGCTCTACCGGCTCGGCATCCCGGCCAAGACCCGCCACAACGAGGTGGCGCCCGGCCAGTTCGAGATCGCTCCCTACTTCGAGGCCGCGAACGTGGCCACCGACCACCAGCAGCTCACGATGACCGTGCTGCGCAGTACGGCCAAAAAGCATGGCCTCACCTGCCTGCTGCATGAGAAGCCCTTCGCCGGCGTCAACGGCAGCGGCAAGCACGTGAACTGGTCAATCGGCAATGCCACCCAGGGCAACCTGCTCGATCCCGGCAAGACGCCCCACGCCAACCTTCAGTTCCTGATCTTCTGCGCGGCGGTGATCCGCGGTGTGCACCGCTTCGGCCCCCTGATGCGGGCCGTGATCGCCACCGCCAGCAACGACCACCGTCTCGGTGCCAACGAGGCACCTCCGGCGATCATCTCGGTGTACCTCGGCAGCCAGCTGGAGGATGTGTTCAACCAGATCCGCAGCGGCCGTCTGGAGGGTTCCGCCGAGGCCGCTCTGATGTCCCTCGGGGTCGACACCCTGCCGGAACTGAACAAGGATCCCGGCGATCGCAACCGCACCTCCCCCTTCGCCTTCACCGGCAATCGCTTCGAGTTCCGGGCAGTGGGCTCCGGACAATCGGTGGCGGGCCCGCTGGTGGCACTCAACACCATCCTCGCCGATTCGCTCCAGTGGATCGGCGATCGGCTGGAGGAGCAGATGAACAACGGGGTTCCCCTCCAGGAGGCCGCCTTCGCCGTGATGAAGCGCACCATGGACGAGCACGGCGCCGTGGTCTTCGGCGGTGACGGTTATTCGAGTGAATGGCACCGCATGGCCGTGGAGGAGCGGGGCCTGGAGAACCTGCGCACCAGTGCCGATGCTCTCCCGGTGCTGGAACGCCCCGAGATCCGGGATCTGTTCGAGCGGCAGGGGGTTCTCACACCCGTGGAGCTCGAGAGCCGCTTCGAGGTGTATGCCGAGCAATACATCCTCGCCATCGAGGTGGAGGCACGGCTGGCGCTGCGCATCGCCCGCACCCAGATCTACCCGGTGGTGATGGAGAGCCTCGAGCGCCTGGCCCGTTCCCTGCGGGATCAGGAGGCGATCGGTCTCCAGCCCGACCGCAGCCTGGCCGCGTCGATCGCCACCCTCAACAGCCAGCTGGTGCAGCGGTGTGGGGCCTTGGAGGAGGCCCTCACCCATCCCCCCCACGACACCCATGGCCACATGCACCACTGCTCAGGCACCCTGATGTCGCTGATCGGCAGCCTGCGGGAGGCGGTGGATGGCCTCGAGACCCTGGTGGATGACGACCTCTGGCCCCTGCCCACCTACCAGGAGCTGCTGTTCGTGCGCTGAGGCGCCGGCGGACTCCTGTCAGGGCGACCAAGCCAGCGGTCGCCCTGCCCCCGGTGGGCTCAAGACCTAGCCCGTCGGACGGGGTGCGCGGAATCGGCCGGCCGCTGGGTAACGGTTCCAACGGTTGATCGGGACGCCAGCGAGGGCCGGGTACCGGAAGTGGCCTGAGCGGAGATGCGCCGCCCCCGGATCTCCACATTTCTGCAGTTGCGGCCACAGCATGTGCCGTCCCAATGTGTGAGCGACTGACCACTCCCTCGCCTGCATGCTCCCCTGGCTGCTGGCCGCCGTGACCCTGGCGGCCGTTGCGCTCACAGCTCCCTCCCTGGGGCGTTATCTGTTCGATGTGTTTGACGATCGGTCCCAGCCGTCCTGGGACCGCATGCTGAATCCGATCGAAGCCGGCCTGCTGCGCTGGATCGGTGCCAACGGCCGTAGCGCCGACTCCGCCATGGGCTACCTGATGCCCTTGCTGATCAGCAATGCCCTGTTCGGGGCCCTGGCGCTGACGCTGCTGCTGGTTCAACCGCCGTGGTTGAACCCGCTGGGGCTTGGCGGCCTGCGCTGGGACCTGGCGCTCCACACCGCGATCTCCTTCCTCACCAACACCGATCAGCAGCACCTGGTTCCTGAGCAAAGCCTGGGGAACCTGGCCCAGCTGGGGGCCCTGCAATTTCTGATGTTTGTGTCAGCCGCCACCGGCCTGGCGGTGGGCTTCGCGGTGATCCGCGGCTTCAGTGGCCGGCCGATTGGCAACTTCTATCGCGACCTGCTCCGCGCTCTCACCCGGGTGTTGATCCCGGCTTCGCTGTTGCTGGCGCTGTTCTTCCTGGTGTGCGGCGTACCGATGACGCTGGCCCCGCCCCTGGAGATCGCCACCCTGGAGGGTGGCAGGCAGCTGCTGCCTCGGGGTCCGATCGCTCTGTTCGAGGCGATCAAGCAGCTGGGCGAGAACGGCGGCGGTTTTGTGAGCGCTAACTCGGCCCACCCCTACGAGAACCCCACCCTGCTGACCAACCTGGTGAGCACCTGGGCCATGTTGATCATCCCGGCGGCCACGATCGATGCCTTCGGGCGCTTCGTGGGCAACCGCCGCCAGAGCAATCTGCTGCTGGCTCTCCTGTTCACTCTGCTGGTGATCGGCACCGTGGTGGCCATGGCGGCCGAGCAAGCCGGCAACCCGCTACTCGAGCGCTGGCTCAGCGGCGGCAACCTGCAGGGGAAGGAACTGCGCTTCGGAGCAGGGCTCACCGGCTTCTGGTCGGTGGTGACCACCGGCACGATGACTGGGGCGGTGAACGGTGCAATGGATGCGGCCATGCCGCTGACGATCCTCACCGCCCTGTTCAACCTGTTTCTGCAGGTGGTGTTCGGCGGCCAGGGCACCGGCGTCGCCTATCTGCTGGTGTTCCTGCTGTTGGCGGTGTTTCTGACCGGTCTGATGGTGGGCCGCACGCCTGAATTCCTGGGCCGCAAGGTGGAGAAGCCCCAGGTGGTGTGGGCCAGCCTGATCCTGTTGATCCACCCGGTGTTCGTGCTCATCCCGGCTGCCCTCACCCTGGCGGGTGGCTCGGCGCTGGCTGGCATCAGCCATCCGGGCTCCCATGGCATCAGCCAGGTGGTCTATGAATACGCCTCCGCAGCGGCCAATAACGGCAGCGGCCTCGAGGGCCTGGGTGACAGCACGCGCTGGTGGAACCTCACGACCAGCGCCAGCCTCCTGGGGGGACGCTTTCTGCCGATGGCAGCCCTGCTGGCCCTGGCCGAGGGATTCCGCCGCAAACCGACCCTCGAGCCAAGCCCTGGCACCCTGCGCACCGACACCGGCCTGTTCACCGCTGTCACGGCGGTGGTGCTGGTGATCCTCGGTGCCCTTACGTTCTTCCCGGTGCTGGCCCTGGGGCCCATCGCCGAAGCCCTCACCCTCACCACCTGAAGCCGCCGCCATGACGACAACAGCGCGTATTCAGTTCCCCCGCATGCCGCGGGGCCCCCGCCAGGAGAGGCGCTACACCGAGCGGCCCCGCCAGCAGGGTTTGGTGCAGAGGGCGATTCTGGAGGCGTTCCGCAAGCTGGACCCCCGGCTGTCGGTATCCAATCCGGTGATGTTCGTGGTGTGGTGCGGCACCGTGCTCTGCCTGCTGCTCACCCTGGAACCGCGCCTGTTCGATGCCAAGGCCACAGGGGCGGAGCGGGGCTTCAACGCCCTGATCAGCCTCACGCTGCTGGCCACCCTGCTGTTCGCCAACTTTGCCGAGGCCCTGGCCGAAGGCCGGGGCAAGGCCCAGGCCGATGCCCTGCGCCGCACCCAGGCCCGGACCCAGGCGCGGCGCCAGCTGGCCGATGGCTCCATCGAACTGGTGGACTCCTCCACCCTGAGCAGGGGCGATCTGGTGCTGGTTCAGGGCGGCGATGTGATCCCCGCCGATGGCGAGGTGATCAGCGGCGTGGCCTCGGTGGATGAATCGGCCATCACCGGTGAATCGGCTCCCGTGCTCAAGGAGGCCGGATCCGATGTGGCGGGCTCGGTGACCGGTGGCACCCGCATCCTTTCCGACCAGCTCACCCTGCGGATCAGCGCCGATCCGGGCAAGGGCTTCATCGACCGCATGATCGCCCTGGTGGAGGGGGCCGAGCGCAGCAAAACACCGAATGAGATCGCCCTCACCGTGCTGTTGGCGGTACTCACCCAGGTGTTCCTGATCGCCGTGGCTACCCTCTCGCCGGTGGCCGGTTTTCTCAATCAGGCCCCCTCGGTGGTCACCCTGGTGGCCCTGCTGGTGGCGTTGATTCCCACCACGATCGGCGGCCTGCTGAGCGCCATCGGCATCGCCGGCATGGACCGGGTGGCCCAGTTCAACGTGATCGCCACCTCCGGGCGGGCGGTGGAGGCCTGCGGCGATGTGAACACCCTCATCCTCGACAAAACCGGCACGATCACACTCGGCAACCGCCTGGCCGAGGAGTTCCTGCCGGTGGGCGGCCACAGCATCGCGGAACTGGCGGCGGTGGCCCTGGGGGCGAGTTGCTTCGATCAGACGCCGGAGGGGCGCTCGATCGTGCGGCTGGCCGAGAAACTGGGGGCCGCGTTGCCCTTGGATTCGGGCAACGCCAGCGGCATTGATTTCTCGGCCCGAACCCGCATGAGCGGAACCGACACGCCCGAGGGCCTGGAATTCCGCAAGGGGGCCGTCGACGCCATCAAGGGATTCGTGCGGTCCCGCGGTGGCACGGTGCCCGAGGGGCTCGATGGCCAATTCGAGCAGGTGTCGCGGCTGGGGGGAACGCCCCTGGCGGTGTGCCGGGGCGGCGAGGTGTTCGGGGTGATCTACCTCAAGGACATCATCAAACCGGGCATCCGCGAGCGGTTCGATCAGCTGCGCCGCATGGGCATCCGCACCGTGATGCTCACCGGCGACAACCCGATCACCGCCAGTGTGATCGCCCGCGAAGCGGGCGTGGATGACTTCATCGCCGAAGCCACTCCCGAGGACAAGATCGCCGTGATTCAGCAGGAGCAGAAGCTCGGAAAGATGGTGGCGATGACCGGCGATGGCTCCAACGACGCCCCGGCCCTGGCCCAGGCCAATGTGGGCGTGGCGATGAACTCCGGCACCCAGGCCGCCAAAGAGGCGGCCAACATGGTGGATCTCGATAGCGATCCCACCAAGCTGATCGACATCGTGACGATCGGCAAGCAACTGCTGATCACCCGCGGGGCGCTTACCACCTTCTCGATCGCCAACGACATCGCCAAATATTTCGCGATCCTGCCGGCCCTGTTTGCCGGAGCTGGCCTGGAGGCGCTGAACGTGATGCGGCTGGCCTCACCACAATCGGCAATTCTCTCGGCGATGGTGTTCAACGCCTTGATCATTCCCGCCCTGGTTCCCCTGGCCCTCAAGGGCGTGCAGTTCCGGCCGCTGAGCGCCGAACAGTTGCTCAGGCGCAATCTCCTGGTGTTCGGCCTCGGGGGCGTGGTGGCTCCTTTTGTGGGCATCAAGCTGATCGATCTGGCACTCGGCGCCCTGCGGTTGGTCTGACTCCTGCTGTCTGCCCGCGATTCCCTTTCTCCGCAATTCCCATGACCGCTTCTCCAGAGCCAAGCTTCCGTTCCGTTGGTCGCTTCGCCCAGCCCAGCACCACCCTTCGATCTCCTCGCAGGATCACAATCACGGTGCCCTATCAGCTTTACCAACGACTGGTTGAGCGCAGCAATCGCGAGGGCCGATCACTCAGCAACCTGGCAGCCTTCATGTTGGAGGATTGCTGCAGGAGCAGCCTGGATGGGTAGCACAAACATCCATCATTACCTATTTTCAGCGATTCCCATTTTATAACGACTCCATTTTTTCGCGATCCCATGGTCCGCATGCTGCCCATCCGCTTCTGGCTGCCACTTCTGATCGTTGCCGGCACCCTCGTCGTCGCCCCTCAGTTGCGCCACAGCCAACCACCACTCCAGAGCCACACCCTGGCCCTGCTCCTGTGCGGCACCGTGGCCCTATCGGGCTACCTGTTCGCCGTGATCGCCCAACCGGAGAAGTTCTGATGTCCGCCGCCACCCAACTGTTCCGGGGATTACGCCTCACCCTGGTGCTCTGGTTGCTCACCGTGGTAGTGATCACCTTGCCCATGCTGGGGCTGGCCCGGCTGGTTGCCCCCGATGCGGCCAGCGGCAGCCTGCTCCGCATCGGGGGCCGGGTGGTGGGCTCGCGCCTGATCGGTCAGAGCTTCAGCTCGGCGCGCTACCTGCAGGGCCGCCCGGCCGGTGCCGCCAACCTCGCCGCCGGTAACCCTGAGCTGACGACACGGGTGGCCGCCGCCGCCAGCCGCTGGCAGAGCACTGGGCTTGCCCGTCCCGCACCCGATCTCCTGCAGGATTCCGCCTCCGGCGTCGATCCGCACATCAGCCTGGCGGCCGCCCGCCAGCAGCTCCCCAACCTGGCCCGCGAACGAGGGCTCCCGCCGACGGAGCTGGAGCGGCTGCTGGTGCAGCACCTGGAAGGTCCCCTGGAGTTACGGGCCATCGAGCCGATGGTGAATGTGCTGAGGTTCAACCTTGCGCTGGATCTGCTCACCGATGGCTCCGCCATCCGCACGCCAACGCCGTGATCCGCTCCACCCACCGGCGCGGGCGCCATAAGGTGTTCATGGGCATGGCGCCTGGCGTGGGCAAGACCTGCCGCATGCTCCAAGAGGGCAAAGAGGCGCTGCGGGAGGGCACCGATGTGGTGATCGGCCTGTTGGAGACCCACCGCCGTCAGGACACCATCCGCGAGGCTGAAGGCCTGGAGCAAATACCACGCAAGCGCCTCCTCTACCAGGGGGTGGACCTCGAGGAAATGGATGTGGCCGCGGTGCTGGCCCGCCATCCGCAACTGGTGCTCGTCGACGAGCTGGCCCACACCAACGTACCGGGCAGCGAGCGGGAGAAGCGCTGGCAGGACGTGGAGATGCTCTTGCTGTCTGGCATCGATGTCTATTCGACCCTCAACATCCAGCACCTAGAGAGCCTCAACGATCTGGTAGCCGAGCTCACCGGCGTGGTGGTACGCGAGCGCATCCCCAACCGCGTGCTCGAACTCGCCGATGAGGTCGTGCTGGTGGATGTGACACCGGAGACGCTGCAGGAGCGGCTCAAGGAGGGAAAGATCTACGCGCCTGAAAAGGTGGGACAGGCCCTGACCAACTTCTTCCAGCGGCGCCATCTGGTGGCCCTGCGGGAGCTTTCGCTACGGGAGGTGGCCGATCGGGTCGATAACGACATCCTTCCCGCCATCACGCCCCTGCGCGAGCGGGTGATGGTCTGCCTCGCCCACCACCGCAGCAGCAAGCGCCTGCTACGCCGCGCCGCCCGCCTGGCCGCCGCCATGGACGCGCCGCTGCTTGTCCTCACGGTGCAGGATCCCAACCGCTTTCTCAACCGCGAAGAATCCCTGATCCAGGAGGAATGCCGCCAGCTGTGCGACGACGTGGGTGGGACCTTCCTGCGTGAAGAAAGCGCCGAGATCCTTCCCACGATCGCCCGGGTGGCCCAGGAACACAGGATCACCCAGATCGTGCTGGGCCAAACGATGCGTTCTCGCCTCAAGGCCCTGTTTCGCCGGCCACTTTCGGAGCGGTTGCAGCACCAGCTTCGAGGGCAAAGCATCGATCTCCACCTGATCTCCGATGGGATCCCGACCCAGGCCCAGGAGGACCAGCGGGCGTGAAAAACGCGAGGGCTTCCAGTGCTGTGGTGTGGGCGTTCTGGCTGTTGATCCTGCTGCTGGAGCTGGCCACGCCTCCGGAGATCGTGCTTGGAATTCTCTATGAAGTGCCATTGCTGCTGGGGGCGTCCAAGCGCACCACCGCACAGGCCTGGCGGTTTCTGATGATCTGTTGCACCTCAACACTGCTCAATCTGCTGGTGCCATTGCCGGTGCATCACAACGTCGCCACCGTGCTGATCGACCGCCTACTGGTGTGCCTGGGCCTGATCGTGACGACCGTTCTGGTGGTGCGCAACCAGCAGCTGGAGCGTCAGCGCATCGCGATCGAGGTGGCACTGGGGCAGGCGAATCTCCGCGGCGACGTGATCGCCACCCTTGCCCATGACATCAAGACCCCGGTGCTGGGAACCCTGGCCTCCCTCACGCTTCTGGAGGGAGGTGCTGCGGTGGAGGCCATCCGCAGCAGCCAGCAACGCTGCCTGCGCTTGATCGACGACCTGCTGCAGGTGTTCCGTGCCGAGCAGGAAGGATTGCGGTTAAACGTGAATCCCTGCGATCTGTCGGTGGTCGCGCAGGAAGCCCTGCGCACCGTGGAGCCGATTGCCGCTCAACGCCAGATCAATCTGGTGCTGTGCCAGGAAAGCCACGGCGACAGGGACCTGCTCGCCGATCCCTCGCTGTTGCAGCGCTTGATCGAGAACCTCCTGCTCAATGCCGTTCACCACAACTTGCGCGGCCAGCGGGTCTGGCTGCAGCTGAATCGCCAGGAGGGTGAATGGTGGATCGACGTTCGTGATGGCGGTCAGGGGTTCCCGCCCGATCAGCTGCCGCGGCTCTTTCAGCGGTTCGCCCAGAGCGGCAACGGCACACCGGGGGCAGGACTGGGCCTTTATCTGTGCCGTCTGATCACCGAGGCCCACGGGGGAATTATCAAGGCCAGCAACACACCCGGCGGCGGTGCCAGGGTGCTCGTGGAGTTGCCGCAGCGGGAGTCATAGTTATGCACCTGCTCCTGATCGAAGACGACCAGGCCTACCAGCTGGCGATGGCCACCCATCTGCGCCAGTTGGACGGCGTGCAAGAGGTCTGGGTCGCGGAGGATGGCGAGCTGGGCCTGGAGCTCCTCGCGAGCCGGTCTGTGGATCTGGTGCTGCTCGATCTAATGCTGCCGGGGCTGGGCGGCCTCGCCACCTGTCGCTGCATCACAGCCAACACAGCCCTGCCGGTCCTCATCCTCACCAGCCAGGACGACAGTCAATGGGTGTAGAAGATCTGGGACGCCGGTGCACGGGGCTACCTGCACAAGGAGCGGGCCCTGGCGCAGGTGGAGATGGCGATGGCATCGCTGATGGTGGGGGCCAGTTGGTGG
>Ga0310334_100121_pt1 | contig 24416 bp, 22 predicted proteins | sample LakMicMIDCLREDC7_FD_195548 | JGI IMG/M metagenome (GOLD analysis project Ga0310334, IMG submission 195548) | Enriched freshwater cyanobacterial communities from Lake Michigan, Michigan, United States - MI23.DCL.RED.C7 (v2) (version 2) | ecosystem: Environmental > Aquatic > Freshwater > Lake...
GGCGCGCAACGTGCGGAGGATCATTCCGAATCAGGGAGAAAAGAGGGGGCCCTAAGGCCCCCTTAAGGATGCCCCAAGGGGCCGTGTGAGGGGGAGCTGGGGCCGAAGCCCCAGCCAGCTGAGATCAGCCGCGCTCGGTGGAGTGAACGGTTTCGATCACCTTGCCATCAGCATCGACACGCTCGGCACGCACATCGGAGCGGCGCACGGTTTCGGTGACGGTTTGACCCTTGGTTTCGGCCTGCTTGGCGAGGTTGACTTCTTCGACAACCTGGGCACGCTTGCTGACAAGGGCACGCTCGTCGAACTCAGAGAGTTCGAACACGCGCTCTTTGAAGGCATCTTCCAGGGCAGCGCGGTCGACAGCGCGGCGCTGAACGGTGACGGTCTCGTCCACCAGGTCGATGGACTTGGAGACCTTAGCCTCGGAAACAACGTTGTAGATGCGCATACGGCCGGTTTCGACCTTCTCCTTGCCGAGTTCCACCACTTCTTCCACCACTTCGAGCACGTTGGGATCGCGCTTGGCGTCGATCAGTTCAGCCTTCAGCTCGGGGTTGCGGGCCTTGAGGGTAACGGCATGCTCGCGGATGTTGACCGGCGTGTTGGCACCGATGATTTCAGCGGCGCGGGCTTCGCGATCGAGGGGCACCTGGGCGGTGAGCAGGGTGCCTCCCTGGCGAACGCCTTCGAGATAGATGCTGAGATCGGGCTCGGGCACCAGATCGGAGAGGGCACGGAGCTTGGGAGCATCCGAAGCATCATCGGCGCTCAGCAGATCGAGGGCATCGCGATGCAGACCAGCGGCGGCCAGATCCTCAAGGGCTTTGGCGGCGTGGGAATTCTCGGCAAACAGACCGATGACGGTGCGGGTAGCCATTGGATGATGTTGAGTGAGGGAGAAGAATGTTGGCGCGCCAGGAAAAATCATTCTGAATGAATTCAGGATGACTAAATCCTTCAGTTTTTCGGGATGTGTAGGGATCCGTTAACCGGGCATGGGTGCACCAACCGGCGCAGTTGAGCGCACGTCTGAACCCTATTCGCCTGGAAAAGGACTGACAAGTGTTCTGGAAAACCTTGCTTTGGTCTTACGGCAATCTGATCGCGTGAGAAGCATTGCCGTGCAACACTGCTTCCATGGCAGGGCATCTATTACCGCAACCTTGGCCTACCAGCCTGGGCGGGCAATTCTTCGCATCTGACGCTTAATTCTGATCGGAAAGACGATGCATTGTCTTCTGCATCACCATGAAGCGCATGCGCTGATACAGCTTCCTGATCGAAGGCTTGAGGAATGACTTTCCTGACCCCCCATGCCGATGTTTCCGGCTGGTCGGAAGCAGACCCGAAAGGATCTCGGCCTCAGGCGGCCGTTCCACCAGCCCGCGGCGGCGCCGGCAACCGGCTGCTCACCAGGGCGGCGGCCGCGACCAGGGCCGTTGAAGTCCACAGGCAGGCCTGCATCCCGCCCAGCATGAACATGCCGCCGGACAGCAGGGTTCCCACGAGCCGGCCCGCGGCATTGGCCATGTAATAAAAGCCCACATTGAGGCTCACCGCTTCGGCATCGCTGTAGGCCAGGATCATGTAGCTGTGGATCGAGGAATTCATGGCGAACACCACCCCGAACACCGCCAGGCCTGCCACCACGGCCACACCGGGCTGGCCCACCTGACGCCAGAGGGCGATGGCGATCAAGGCCGGGATGGCGGTGAGCAGAGCGCTCCAAAACTGCACGGCGGCCACCCCCGGTGGCGCCGACTGCCCCCAGGCCCGCCGGAGGGCCGGCGCGGATCCCTGCACGATCCCGTAGCCGATCACCCACAGGCCCATGAAGCCGCCCACCTCCCAGAACCTCCAGCCCAAGGCGGCCTCGAGGAACACCGGCAGCGCCACCACGAACCACACATCGCGGGCGCCGAACAAAAAGAAGCGCGCCAGCGACAGCACGTTGATGCCGCGGCTCTTGGAGAACAGGGCACTGAAGCCGGGTTTTTGCTTCATGCGGCCCATGTCGGCCGGAAGCACCAGGGTGCCGCAGAAGGCCAGCAGCAGGCCGGCGGCCATCGCTGCCACGGCCGCGTTGAAGCCGATCGTGGTGAGCAGCACGCCGCCGAGGAAGAAGCCCACCCCCTTGAGGGCGTTCTTGGAGCCGGTGAGGATCGCCACCCAGCGGAACAGCTGTTGCTCGCCCTGCTGGTGGTCGTCGGGGGTTTCCGGCACCACAGTCTTGATGGCGCTCTTGGCGCTCATCTTGTTGAGGTCCTTGGCGATGCCGCTGATCGCCTGGGCCACCATCACGTAGGCCACGCTCCACCACTTCGGCCAGCTATCCGCCACCGGGATCAGCATCAGCAGGGCCGCCACCTGCAGCAACGTGCCGGTCCAAAGGGTGAACCGCAGCCCGAAGCGGCCGCCAAGCCAGCCGCCATAAAGGTTGGTGAGCACCCCGAAGAACTCATAAAAGAGGAACAGCAACGCGATCTCGAGCGTGCTGTAGCCGAGTTCGTGGAAATGGAACACCACGAGCATGCGCAGCGCCCCATCGGTGAGGGTGAAGGCCCAGTAGTTGGCCGTCACGATCATGTATTGCTGCAGGGCTGTCAGGGCCCGTTGGGGTTGCCGTTGGCCCTGCCTGGAATCGGCGTTCATCGGTCTGCCTCAGTGTTCATCCAGGCGAGCCACATGGCTCACCAGATCCGCCATGCGCGAGCTGTAGCCCCATTCGTTGTCGTACCAGGCATAGACCTTGAGCTGGGTGCCGTTCACCACCATCGTGGAGAGGCCATCAACGATGGCGCTGCGGGGATCGTTGACGTAGTCGATCGACACCAGCGGCCGGGTTTCGTAGCCGAGGATCCCCTGTAGGGGGCCATTGGCGGCCTCCTCAAAGGCCTGGTTCACCTCCTCCACCGTCACGCTGCGCTTGAGCTCAAACACCGCATCGGTGAGCGAGCCATTCAGCAGCGGCACCCGCACGGCATGGCCATTCAGCTTGCCCTGAAGTTCCGGGAAGATCATCCCGATCGCCCTGGCCGATCCGGTGGTGGTGGGAATCAGGCTCTGGATGCAGGAACGGGCCCGGCGCAGATCGCTCTTGAAGGCATCCACCACCACCTGGGTGTTGGTCACGTCGTGGAGCGTGGTGATCGAGCCGTGTTCGATGCCGAAGCTTTCGTGCACCACCTTCACCACCGGCGCCAGGCAGTTGGTGGTGCAGGAGGCGGCGGTGATCAGGCGGTGCAGGCTGGGGTCATAGAGGTGGTGATTGATGCCGAACACGATGTTCAGGGCCTCGGCGCCGGCGATCTCGCCTTTCACAGGGCAGGCCACCACAATGCGTTTGAGGCCCACCTGATCGAAGTAGGGCTGGAGGGTTTGCGGCGTCTTGAACTTGCCGCTGCATTCGAGCACCATCTCCACGCCGGCCTGGCGCCAGGGCACGGCGGTGGGGTCCTTCGCCTGGCTGTAGCTCACCGGGGTAGTGCCCACCAAGAACCCTTGGCTGTGGTCCGATAAACCCGTGTTGGCCTGCACCGCCTCCTGCCAGCGGCCATGGACGGAATCAAAGGCGAGCAGGTGGGCCGCCGTTGGGGCATCACCCGCCGGATCGTTGACATGAACGATCTCGATGCCGGGTCGTCCCCAGAGGGCACGGAACACAAGGCGGCCAATGCGCCCAAAACCGTTGATGCCGAGTTTCATGGTTAAAGCAGGGGAGGGCGGCGGCCGAGACGAAAACCATAGATCAACTACGGTTGATCTATTTGGTGCTCTGCGTCACCTGCCGGGCGCCTGCATCGGTCCGGTGAGCCTCAGCAGCATCCGCCTCCCTGCCGTCTACCTCCCCTGCCGCCCGCCTCCTTGCCGCTCGCCGCAGGTCCGCCACTCTCCGTGCCCTCCATTTCAAATCCGTCTGTCCCTCTCCTTTTCGCCATGGCATCCACGACCGCTCCGATCCCAACGGGTGAGCCTGCGGCCCAGGAGCAGGAGCAGGCGCAACGGCTTTTGCGCGCCCTGGCCGAGCCGATCCGCCTGCAGGTGGTGCAGACCCTGCAGCACGGCGAGCGCTGCGTGTGTGACCTCACCGGCGACCTGGATCTGGCCCAATCGAAGCTCTCGTTCCATCTCAAGGTGCTGAAGGAGGCGGGCCTGATCCGTGCCCGCCAGGAGGGCCGCTGGATCTACTACCGCCTCGAACCCACCGCCTTGATGCTGCTCCGCGACTGGCTGGACCAGCTCGCTGCCGGTTGCCGGACCCCGGCTCCGCCCTGCTGCTGAGAACCCTCTCCCTCCATCAGCCCCGAACAACCTCCAGTTCCTGATTCCCCATGGCCACCCCTGTTCCCCATCGTCCCAATCCGATCGCCAGGGACAGCGGGGGGCTGGAGCACCTGCCGTGGCTGGATCGCCTATTGCCGCTCTGGATCCTGTCGGCGATGGCGGCAGGCCTGTTGCTGGGACGGCTGGTCCCCGGCCTGCAGGGGCTCCTGGGCATGGTGCAGGTGGGGCACACCTCGCTCCCCATCGCCCTGGGACTGCTGCTGATGATGTATCCGGTGCTGGCCAAGGTTCGCTACGGCGAGCTCGGCTCCATGGCCCGGGATCGGCGCCTGCTGACGATCACCCTGGCGCTCACCTGGGGCCTGGGTCCGCTGCTGATGTTCAGCTTGGCCTGGTTGTTTCTGCCGGATCAGCCGGCATTCCGCACCGGGCTGATCCTGATCGGCATCGCCCCCTGCATCGCGATGGTGCTGATCTGGATCGATTTAGCCCAGGGAAACCGGGAGGCGGCCGCCCTGCTGGTGGCGATCAATTCGATCCTGCAGGTTCTTGTCTATGCGGTGCTTGGCACCTTTTACCTGCAGATTCTTCCCAACTGGCTGGGGCTCGACACGCAGATTGTGCGCTTCTCGTTCGGGGAGATCGCCCGGGCGGTGCTGATCTTTCTTGGGATTCCGCTGGTCGCTGGCTTCCTCACCCGTCTGTTCGGCGTGCGCCTCAAGGGGCCTCGCTGGTATGAGCAGGTCTTCCTGCCGCGGATCGGGCCCTTGGCTCTCTACGGCCTGCTGTTCACAATCGTCGTGATGTTCGCCCTGCAGGGTGAGGCGATCACCTCCCATCCGGCCCAGGTGATCCAGGTGGCGATTCCGCTGCTGCTGTATTTCGTGCTGATGTGGGGCGTAGCGTTTTTCGTGGGCCAAAAGAGTGGTCTCGACTACCCACGCACCTCGGCCCTCGCCTTCACGGCGGCCGGCAATAACTTCGAGCTGGCGATCGCGGTGTGCATCAGCATCTGGGGGGTCACCTCCCAGCAGGCCCTGGCTGGGGTGATCGGGCCGTTGATCGAGGTGCCGGTGCTGGTGGGCCTGGTGTATGTGTCGCTGTGGTTGCGACCTCAGTTCCGGGTTGAGCGATGAAGCTCCTCGTGGTGGAAGACGACCCGCTGTTGCAGGCCGCCCGGCTGCGACGGCTGCGACGGCTGGCTTAATAGGCTATCGCTGTGACCTGCAAAGGGAGACAGGCCCTGGGTTGACCAGAACTTCCGCTGGGAGCAGTGTTGAACTCCAGGAAGTCTTGACCTGGAGATGGACTTGAGCTGAGTCCTGAATTCCCTCGTTCCCTGCCATGCCCGCTCCTTACCAACCCTCCTTGCTGCGGCTGCTGCATGGCGACATCGCCCTGCTGGTGCCGCTGGCCTGGATCACGGGCCTGCTGGTTTACTCCGCCCACGACGGGCGCTTCGGCCGGCTGCCGTTCTCGCTTCCCGGAGAGTGGATCGACATCCACGGCACAGCGGGAGTCGTGCTCTGGCCGATCGCCCTGTTGTTCGGCTTCTATGCCCTCACGGCCGGTCGGGCCCGGCTGCGGCAGCCTGCCAACGCCATCGCCCTCCTGGCACTGAGCCTTGCTGTGGGCAGCGGCAAGCTCATGCAGGAGGACTGGCTACGGGATGGCCGGCTCGATCACCTCGTCTACGCCGTCCATCTGCTGGCCTGGCTGCTGATTGCCCTCGCCGTGAGCATGCACATCACGGCGGTGCTGCAGCGCGGGGGCCTGCCGCTGGTCCGTTCGATGGCCAGCCTTCAACTGCGCTCTGGAGATCTTCCAGGCCACTGGTTCGATCAGATCCGCCGATCCTTGAAGGTCGGCCGCTGACCCCGGGGGCCTGGTCACCATCGCGACGTCCAGCCGTTCATGCAGGCGGTACATCGGGCGCCGCCGGTGCAGACTCCAGCGATGGCATGGGCTGTCCTGGTTCTGGTGCTGAGCCTGGTGGCGCCCCTGACTCCGCCTGGGCCCCAGCCCCTGATCCGGCCGGCAACCGCCCAGTCCCTGCGCGCCGTGGTGCTCTCGATCGGTGATGGCGATTCCATCCGGGTGCGCCAGGGCAGCCGGACGCTCACGGTGCGCCTGGCCTGCATCGATGCCCCGGAGATCGCCCAGACTCCCTACGGGGTGGCATCCCGCCGTTACCTGCAGCAGCGGCTCCGGGTCGGCCAGGAGGTGACACTCCAGCCCAAAACCATCGACCGCTACGGCCGCACAGTGGCGGAGGTGATCGGCGAGATCAACATCAACCTGGTAATGGTGGAAGACGGCCAGGCCTTCGCCTACCGCCGCTACCTGGACGCCTGTGACGCCAGGGAGTACCTGGAGGCCGAGTTCCGCGCCAGCCGCCATCGCTATGGCGTGTGGCAAGTGGAGGGTGGCGTCACCCGCCCCTGGGATTTCCGCCGCGGTCATCGCGCCGCCGTGATCCCGGACGGTGGGTGAACGGTGGGGGGCGAACGGTCAGGGCAGGGCCGTGCGGCCCACCCGCAGGGTGGAGCCCTGGTCGCTGGCGATCACCTCGATGCCGCTGCGGATCCGCTCCCGCAGGCCTGCCACATGGCTGATCACCCCGATCAGGCGTCCCCCCTCCCGCAGGCGATCGAGTTCATCCATCGCCAGCTGGAGGTTGTCGGGATCGAGGCTGCCGAAGCCCTCGTCCACAAACAGGGCATCGAGGTGCACGCCGCCGGAGTGGGCCTGCACCGTGTCCGCCACCCCCAGGGCCAGGGCCAGGGAGGCCTGGAAGGTTTCCCCCCCCGAGAGGCTGGTCACCTCCCGCTCCTCGCCCGTGAAGGCATCGCGCACCCGCAGGTTGAGACCGGCGTTGCGGCCGCCACGGCCGCCGGCATCGGTGAGCCGCAGCTGGTAGCGCCCCGAGGTCATCAGGTCGAGACGCTGGTTGGCGTAGGTGCAGATGTCGTCGAGGTAGGCCGAGAGCACCCAGCGTTGCAGGGAGATGTAGGGGTGCAGCTTTCCTTGGCAGCGGTCGGCCACGGCACCGATCCGTTCGGCCCGCGCCTGCTGGTCCGCGAGCTCGGCGGCTAGCCGCCTGTGCTCCTCGCCAAGGCGGTGGATGTCATCCTCGGCGCCACGGGCCTCGCTATGGCGTTCCACGGCGGTGGTGCGCTCCCCATCGGCGGCGGCTTCGGCGGCCTCAGCGGCAGCCGTATCGGGCCTTTGCTCGGGTAGCTCCTGCAGGTCAGGGGCGGCCAGAATCGCCCGCTGGCTGGTCAGCGCCCCGTGGAAGCTCTCGATCCGCCGCCGCCAGCTCATGCGCTCGGGCTCGCTGCGCAGGGATGTCGCGAGGGCCGCCGCGTCGGCGATGCCCGCGGCCTCCAGGTCCTGCTCCAAGCGGGCGGCCGCCTGCTCCTGGCGGGTGCGCAGGCGGGCGCCGGCTTCGCTGGAGCTGGCCAGGGTCTCGAGGGCCTCCTCCACTGCCTTCAAGTTGTCCAGCACCTGGCGGGGCGCCACCCCCTCGCCCAGCTCGGCTGCCACGGCAACCTCCAGCGCCAGGGCCCGTCGACTGTCGTCGGCGGCGCTCCGCTCCTGCACCGCCGCGGTGGTGGTGGCCGCCTGCTGGGAGGCCTCCAGGGCGGTGATCTGCCGGGCCTGCTCCGCCAGGCTCCGCTCCAGCTGCGGCAGCTGCTCGGCCTGCTGCCGTGCGGCGGTGAGGGCCTGCTCCGCCTGCTCAGCGGCAGCAACGGCCGCTGCCGGATCCTCGGCCGCCGCCCCCGCCTTCTCCACCACGGCCTCCAGCCGCACGCGGATGTCGGCGAGATGCAGCCCGGCGGCCTGCTGCTCCTGGCTGGCTTGGGCCAGGGCCGCTTCGGCGGCCTCGATCTGGCCGCCGTGCACCGCGTCGGCGGCGCTCCGGGCGGGTTGGGGGTGGTGGCTGGAACCGCAGACGGGGCAGGGGCTCCCGGCGCTGAGGTCGCCGGCCAGCCGCGCCGCCATGCCCGCCAGCTGGCGATCGCGCAGCGTTTTGAGGGCAGTGGTGGCCAGCCGCAGCCGTTGATCGGCGGCGCGCAGGGTTTCGATCGCCTCGCCTTCGAGCCGGCGTCCCTTGCGCACCTGGCGGCTCGCCAGGGCCCGCGCGGCCAGGGAGTCCTTCGCCTGGGTGAGGCCATCCAGACGATCGGCGGCCGATCGGGCGGCCTGCAGCGTCGCCTCGGCGGAGAGCCGCTGATCCCTCAGTCGCTGGAGCTGCACCCGCATCTGGTCCATCTCCGCCTGGGCCCGCTGCTGCAGCACCTGGGCCCGAGCGGCCCGTTCCCGGGCCTGGCGCGCCTCCTCGGCCTGCCGGGCCAGCCCCTCCACCTCGACCCGCCGGGTGGCCAGGGCCGTTCGGGCGCGCTGCAGATCGACGCTCGCCGGGAGGCTCAGCAGGCCGAGGGCTACCACCGCATCCGGCAGGCCCCTGGCCCCATCCCGCACCGCCGCCGCCCGCTCCAGTTCCCGCCGCAGGCGGAGCTCCAGGTCTTGAAGGTCCCGGTGGGCCGCCCGCTCAGCCTCCAGGCTGGGCCGCAGCGCCTCGGCGCGGTCGGCAGCGGCCAGCTGCAGGGCCAGGGCTTCGATCGCGGGCTGCTGGGGTTCGAGCTCCGCCAGTTGGGTCCAGGCCGCGGCACGGCGATCGAAGCGATCCGCCGCCTGCACCACCGCAGCGCGGTGCCGCTGGGCCCGCTCCAGCGCTTCGCTGGCCCGACGCCGGGCCTCCTCGCAGCCGGCCACCACCCGACGGATCCGCTCCAGCAGCCGATCCAGGCCGGCCTGGTCGGTGGGCATGCCGGGCTCATCGGCGGACGCCGGCATCCCGGCTCCGATGGGGTCTTCGGACCGGTTGGGGCCCTCGCCTTTGGTGGAGCTGCGGGGGCGATCCGCGAAGGGCTGCCATTCCTGGGCGGCCTGCTCCCGCAGCCAGGCGAGATGGCGCTTCTGCTCCTCAATCGCACGAAGGGCCGTACGGGCCTGATCCTCCAGCCAGCTGCCGGCCCGCTCGTGGATCACCGTTTCAAAGAGGGTCTTGAGCAGAGCTTCCCGCTCCTCGGCCTTGGCCCGCAGCACCTCGGCGAAGCGGCCCTGGGGCAACAGGATCACCTGGCGGAACTGGGCCGCGTTCAGCCCCACGATCCTCTCCACCTCCCGCGTGACCTCGCTCGTGCGGGTGGCTACGGGCTGCTGCTCCGTTCCCTGCACCCGGAACAGGGCGGCCGCCGCCAGCTTTTCGGTGGTGCCGCTCCCCCGCTGCTTGGTGGCGGTGTAGGGCGGGGTGCGTTCCACCCGGTAGCGGGCGCCACCGGCGGAAAAATCAAGCTCCACCCGCGGCGTGGCCTGGGGCGGGGCGTGGTCGGAGCGGAGGCCCTTCACCCCCCGCTCCCCTGAAACCTCGCCATAGAGGGCGAAGCTCATCGCATCGAGCAGGAAGGTTTTGCCGGCGCCGGTGCTGCCATGGATCAGGAAGAGGCCCTCGTCGCTGAGGGCGTCGAAGTCGATGGCCACCCGTTCGGCATAGGGACCAAAGGCCTCGATCACCAGGTGGTGGGGCTTCACCGTTCGCCCCCCCGGCCGGCAACGTCCAGGGCCTGGCGCAGCAGATCCATCTCGTCGGCGGTGGCCGGCCGTCCCTGCTGGTCGACAAGGAACAGGCCGGCCAGCTCCAGGGGTGAGCGGGCCTCCCGGATCCGCCGGCTGCGCTCGTCGCCGCTGGAGCGTTCCACCGCCGGTGGCTGATGGCGCAGCTCCACCGCGTGGGGAAAGCGCTCCCGCAGCCGGGCCATGGCCTGGAGGGGCAGGGCCTCATCGGTGAGGATCGCCCGCACCCGGGCCTGCCGCGCCGCCTCGAAGGCAGGGTCGCTGCAGAGCCTGGCCAGGGTGCCTTCGAGGGTCTGCAGGCTCCGGCCCACGCCGAGGGGCACCACCTCCACCGACGGGGTGCCATCGGCGGCCAGGTCCACGATCCGCACCGACTTGCGGTGTCGCTCCTCAGAGAACGAATAGGGCAGGGGCGTGCCGCTGTAGGCCAGCCGGGGCCCATCCAGCTGCTGGGAGCCGTGCAGATGGCCCAGGGCCACGTAATCGAAGCCGGCGAAGGTCTCCACGCTGACCCGATCCACCTGGCCCACGCTCAGCTCCCGCTCGGAATCGGAACCCAGCCCTCCCGCCACGAAGGTGTGGGCCACCAGCACCGAGCGGGTGCTCGGCCGCCTGCTGAGGTCGCGGCGGATCTGCTCGAGGGCCAGGCGGGTGGTGGCCTCATGGCTGAAGCGCGACGGGGGGGGCTCCGGCTCCCCGGCCGGTCCTGGCTCCGCCGCCCCCTCCTCCACCAGCCGGGTCAGCAGCCGTGGCCCGTCCACCATGGGTTCCAGGTAGGGCAACGGGTAGACCGCCACCGGGGCACCGCCGCCGCCGGGCTGCACCAGCACCGGCTCAGCGGCGCGGGTGACGGCGCCGCGGATCGTCACCCCCAGATCGGTGAGCAGCTGGTCGTAGACCGAGACGCGCACGTGGGAATCGTGGTTGCCGGCGATCGCCACCACCGCGATCCCGGCACTGCGCAGCCGGGCCAGGGTGTGGGTAAACAGCGACACCGCCTCCGCCGGCGGAATGGCGCGGTCGTAGAGATCGCCGGCGATCACCACCAGGTCCACCGCCCCCTCGCGGGCCAGCTCCACGATGCGATCGAGGGCCTCGGTCTGCTCCTCGAGCAGGGAGGCCCCGTGGAAACTGCGCCCGAGGTGCCAGTCGGAGGTGTGGAGCAGACGCATAGGGCGACGTTAGGGCCGCCGCTGACCGCCGCTAAACCGGGCCGATGAGCGGGGTGGCCGATGATTGATTGTCCGCTCCCCAGCGATGGCCGTGCCCGTTCCAGGAGCTTCACGACCTGCACCACCCAGGCCCGTGAACTCTCGCCGCCTGGTCGAGATCGGGGTCAGGGCAGGAATCGGGATTGGAATCGGAATCGGAATCGGCGGCTGGCTCGCCCAGGTCCACGCGGCTCCTGCCCCGGCGGGAGTCACCGCAGCAGCCACGCCCCCGGCCGCGGGCCCGCCGCCCGCAGCTGCACCGCCCCCGCCCGCACCGCCGCTTCCCCAGATCGCCCGCGATGCCTGGAAGGACTGCGCCTACAACGAGGAGACGATTGGCTGCCGCGATGAGCAACTCCCTCACGGGCTGCGCATCGTCTGGAGGGACGGGCTGCGCATGACCTACCGCGAGCGTCCGGCCCGTCGCCGCGGCGAACCGGTGGACCTGGAGGATCGCTACGGGGGGCTCTGGCGAAGGGAGCTGCTGGTGCAGGGCAACACTGTGCTCACCAACCTGCGCAACGGCAATCGGATCCTGGTGCCCCTGCGGCTGACCTGCAGGCCGCCCCTTCGGGGCGAAGTGGGCTACTGCCACCCCTAAGGGCAGCGAAGATCCAGGCGCCTGCTTCCCCGGGGTTGTTGACACCCCCCTTAATCCGCGGGCGGCTCGGCGATCAGGGCCCAGCCCATGCCCGGCGCGAAGGCGTAATGGTCCCCATCCACCATCCACCGGCGACCGAAGTTCCTGCGGCTGTAGGCCAGGCCTGCCCCGTTACGGCTCACGTACACACCGGAGAGCAGATCAAGGTCGCCGTTCGGATCATTCACCAACACCGCCTTGGCGTCGTAGCCCACAACGCAGAGCCAGTGGCCATCGCCGTAGGGGGCCTCCACCGGTCCCTTGTGGATGAAGCCGCAGGGAACGGGAATGCCCCGGTCAATCTGGGCCTCAAGGGTGCTGAAATCGGCGTGAATGTCCAGGCGGGCCTGGATGCCGAGGCTGTCGAGGGCCTGGATCTGGGCCTGGGCATCGGTGGTGTCGCCGAACTGATGCACCAGGTTCAGGTAGCCATCGTCCCCACCGGGGACCGCCCCGGGCTTGAGGGCGGCCACGAGCATGGCGCAGCTGGAGCTGAAACACATGCGGTGGGCCTCCTCAGTACTGGAGTCCAGCTGGGAGAAATAGGGCACCTGGAGCAGGCGGGTGGTGGGCTCGGTCGCCGCGGCGCCGGGATCGGGAAACAGGCCCAGGGCCTTGGCGTAGTAGCTCTGGCGCTCCTCTAAGCCATGGGCCGGATCGTGGCCGTTCACTAACCGCGAGATGCGACGGCAGCTGGCGCCGCGGTCCACGTCGGCATTGATGCCGTTGCGATGCCACCAGAACCCCGCCGAGGTGAAGGGGTAATGGCTGGCTACGTAGCCGTGGCCCTCCATCACGCCCGAGTCACCGATGAACTGGGCGAAGGCCTCGTAGTTGGCCCGGCCGGTGAGCTGAATCACGCCGGCACCCTTAAAGCGCGGGCCATCACCGGCCTGGGTGTTGCCCAGATCGCGACGCCCCTCATAGGCGCAACCATCGGCCAGTTCCTCCAGCCAACGCAGGCCACCGGATTCATGGGCGATCTGGGCCAGAAAGTGGCGAATTCTGGCTGGGGTGTCGATTTCGAAGCGGTGCAGACAGGCATTGAGATCCGCCAGCTGCTCGGCGCTGATCGGGCGACCGAAGAGGGCCTCACATTGGGCGGCGTTGATCAGGTCCTGCTGGGGTGGGGACGGGGGCGCGGTGCGAAAGCGAAGGGCGAAGTCCGCCAGCGTGGCGGGCGGAATCTGCTCCTGCAGCCAGGCCCAGGCCTCGATCTGGTGCGGCAGACCTTTGCTGTACCGCACCGCATCCGGGAGCTCGATGGGATCCATGGCTTGTTCGACCGACTGCCGTGTTGTTGATCGGCAATGTATCCACCCAAGGCCAAGGGCGCCATCGGCCCAATCGTTGAATGCAATGCCGTCGATGAATGCCGCAGAAAGCCAGTGGGATGCATCGCTGGCTGATGATTCCCATGCCCAACTTGTAGGAGGAACTCAGCGAATCGCGCCTCCACGGGACCCTTCTTGACTTGGCCAGGAGCAAACGGGCCAGCTTCATCTGGGCAGGGTGACGTTTATCTTTTCCGATGCATCGCCGCACTGGTCCCGCCGGAAACACTGCCGGAAGAGCTCCTGGAGCTTTCCAGTGCGATGGCCGCTGGGCAGCTGATGGGCTGACAACCGGTCCAAGACCCTGCAAGCTGGCCCGATGGATTCCACAGGCTCCAAGCTGGCTACCCCCCGCCGCTGGCTGGATCGATCCACGCTTCGGTTGCGCTCCCTCGGCCCCCGCCAACAGCTGGGGGTCGTGCTGGCCGTGATGGGCGGAGCGGTGGGCGCCTGGGCGGCGTTCTGGCTGGTGCCCACCGAGGTGGTGGGCAAGGGGGTACTGCTCCTGCCCGACAATGCCGGTCTGCTCGATGCCCGTGCCGCCGGCCAAGTGCGGCGCCTGCCGGTCCGGGTGGGAGAGCGGGTGCGGCGCGGCCAGGTGCTGGTGGAGCTCTACCTGCCGGTGCTGGAGAAGGAGCTGGAGCAGCAGCGCGCCAACCTGCGGGAACTGGAGCGGCAGAATCGCGCCCTCGACGAGCGCGATCGCCTGCGCCTGGCCACCGAGCAGACGAGCGTGGACACCGCCATGGCCAAGCTCCAGGCCGATCGGGAGCGCTACGGCAGTCTGCGCGACACCTACGCCAGCAAGCTGAAGCGGCTCGAGTGGTTGACCCGCCGCGAGGTGGTGGCGCCGCTCTCCAGTGAAGTGGTGAGCACCGAGCAGGGCCTCACCACGGCCGGCGTGAACCTCGACCAGGTGCGGATCGAGCAGAAGAAGGTGCTCACCGCTTACCAGCAGGTGAAGCTGGCCATCGAAACCGAAGCCCTGCAACGCCGCTATGCCATCGACGATCTGCGGCGCCGGATCCGGGTCACGGAGGCCCGCCTGGCCTATGAGGGCCAACTCCATGCCGACCGCGATGGCGAGCTGCTTGACCTGCAGGTGATTCCCGGCCAGAGCGTGGCCGTGGGCCAGAGGCTCGGCACGATCGGCCGCCTGCCCACTGGGCTGCCGCTGCGGGCGGTGTCCTATTTCGCGCCTGCGGATGCCCGCCGACTGAGGGCGGGCATGCCGGTGGAGGTGGTGCCCCAGTGGAACCAACGGGGCCGTTTCGGCGGCATTGTGGGCAAGGTGCGGCAGGTGAATACCCTCCCCGCTACCGAGGAGGACATCTCCACCACCATCGGCAACCCCCAACTGGCCAAGGCGCTCGTGGAGAGCGGACCGGTGATGCGCACCCTGATCGAGCTTGAACGGGATCCCCGCAGCCACGACGGCTTTCGCTGGACCCTCTCCAACGGCAGCGACGTGTTCCCAGTGCGGGAGGGGCTCACCGTGGAGAGCCACGCCTATGTGGAATGGCGCACCCCCCTCTCCTACGTGCTGCCCGGGCTCCGCTCGATTACCGGTGGCTACCGCAGCCGCGCCATCGACCGCACCTGGAAACGGGGCCTGGAACCCGGGGGCGCAGCCAGTTGGTGAAACCCACAAGCCGCGATCTGTTCCGCCGCGAACTGCCCTGGCTGGTGGCCGAGGTGGTGTTGCTCGTGGTGATCGCCAACGCCAATCCGCCGGAACTCTGGTTCTGGTTGGTGATGCTGCTGGTGATCCTGGGCTACCGGATCGAGCGTTTCTGGGCCGGCGGCGAGGGGCCGGGGCGCTAAGGCGTGGCCCTCCAGGCCTTCTCGAACCCCTCCACCGCAAGGAGCACCTGCTGACACGCCACGGTCCGCCTGGCTCCGGAGCCAGCCATCAACACGGCGGTGGCCTCGGCATCCTCAAATAGACCGATTTCCGCGGTCTCCAAGTCCCGGCCAACCCGCTGCAGGACGTCGCCATCGCGCGCAGGAGTTGACGATCGGGGAGGGGCAGGCCAGCTGGTGGCCCAAAGCTCGAGCCGGTCCGCCACCGCCTCCAGCACCGCCACTTTCGCCTCGAGCAACTGGATCAAGGAGCCCTGGCGGTGCGGCACCGGGGGCAGGCGCAGCAGGGTGCGGTAGCTGGAGATCAGGTCGCTCCACAGTTGCTCCTGCCGGTCCCATAGCCGCACCAGCCGCTCCCCGATCTGGTCGGCGCCGAGCTCCACCGCGGCATCGACCCGCTGGTTCTGGTGCTCGAGGATCAGGCCCAGCAGGTGGTTACGCCGTTCCAGCCCGCCGGCCCCGCGCACCCCATCGCCCTCGCGCAACAGGACCGCCTGTTCCCGGAAGGCGATGGCAAACTCCCGAAAGAGCTGCACCGAAAGCTCCTGGCGCCGATCGATGGCACGGCTGGGCCAGAACCAGCGGATCGTGGCCATGGCCATCAACACACCGAGCAGGGTCAGCAGCAGCCGGATCGGCACCCAGCTGGTGATCGCGCTGGCATGGGCCGTCCAGCCCACGGCCACCACCAGGCCGGCCACCTTGTAGCCGCTGTGGAGACCAAGGGAGCCCCCGAACAGGCGGGTGCAGGCCAAGGCAATGGCCACCCCAATCGGCATCGGCAGGATGGGGCTGAGGGTGGGATACAGCACCACCAGGATCAGCCCGCCCATCAGGGTGCCCAACATGCGCTGGGTGCCCAAGGTGCGGCTGGCCCCCACCGTGCCGCCCAGGACCGCCGCCACCGCCAAGGGGCCATACACGGGGTCGGGCAGGCCCAAAGTGATCGCCAGGCCGGCCGAGAGTCCGGCGGTGAGGGCCAGCCTCAGCTCGGCCCGGGTGATCAGCGGCGGATCGGAGCGGTTCAAGCGGTGCCATCCCGCCGGCCGGCCAGGGCCAGGCTGTGGAGGCTGCGCACCAGACGCTGGAGCTCATCCTCAAAGGCCAGCAGGAGCAGGGGTTGGAGCTGCAAGCCCGTGGCCAGGCGCACCAGGCTCTGCCGTTGGGGCAGGGCGGGAACCGCACCGGTGGCACCGCTGCGCAGCATCGCCGGCAGGTCCTCCAGCCAGGGGGTGTTGACGCTGGCGAAGGCCCCGGGCGGCAACAACCCGGCCAGGCGCTCGAGTTGGAGGCTGTGGTGGTGGATCCGCTCCCAGAGCAGATGACGCTGCCGCCAGTGCTGCCGGTGGGCGCGGCCGGCGGGGGTACTGCGCAGCTCATCGGACACCAGCTGGCCAAGGCGGAGGATCAGCCGGCTGCCATGAAGCGGCACCGAGGGCCCCACCACCGCGCTACTGGGCTGCTTCAGGGCCTGACGGATCCCCTCCAGCCTCGGGGCGATGGCCAGCCGCAGCTGGGCATCAAGAGTCCGGATCTCCGCCAGCCGGTTCACGGGCCAGAACAGAAAACTCACCAGCAGCACCGCCCCGATGCCGATCAGGGTGTCGAGGATGCGGGCTCCCACATAGGCCCAGTCCATCTGGGTGTAGCGCTCGACCAGGAACAACATCGAGCACACCAGCATTCCCAGCGCGCGGCTGGACTGCCAGCCCAGCCGTCGCAGCAGGGGCACCACCAGCAACAGGCTCACCGTGAGCCCAATCCAGCCATCGAGCACCATGTGCACCAAGCCAGCGACCAAACCGCCAGCGAAGGTGCCGAGCACCCGGGTCCGGGAGGCGGCGAGCACCCGGGTGTCGGTCTCGTCCATGCACATCACCACGGCCACCAGGGGGTACCAGGCGAACTCCACGTCCTTTCGGTTCAGGGCCAGGGTGCCGGCCAGGGCCGCCGCCAGTCCGTACTTCAGTGCGGTCCGCAGAACAGAAGGGGTGAGCATGGGCCGAGGGGTCCAGAGGGAATTCAGGGCGCCGAGAGTGACCCTTTGGCGGGTTGGGCGCTGGGGGAGCCGGCGGCCGGGGACAAGGGGCGTAGCAATCCGAGGCCCTGAGGCAGGTCAAGTCGGGGCTGCAGCGGTGCCCCCGGATCGCGGGGCACGGGCAGCAGTTCCCGCAGCAGGCGGGCGTAGGTGATATTCACATCGATCGTGGCGTTCAGCCGCCGCACCAGGCTCTGCACCAGCCGGTCCTGGGTGAGGGAGAGGGTGGTTTCGTCGGAGAGGCCGCTGCGGTAGCGCAGCCGGGCATCTCGGAAGCCCTCCAGGCTGGCCGCCACAGCCCGGCGGGCCGAGGCCAGCTTCGCGAGGCTGGCCTCATGTTCGAAGAAGGCCTGCTCCAGCCGCAAACGGATGTCGTTGCGCTGGGCGGCATAACGCTGGGCCTGGCCCTCCTGCTGGCGCGCCAGGGACCGCACCTGGGCCGCCGTGCTGCCGGCATCGAAGAGCAGCCAGCGGAAGGTGAGACCCACGGCCCAGTCGTAGCCGTTGTTGTTGAGGATGGGGATCACCGTGGTGCCGCAGCAATCCCCCGTGATCGACCATTGGCTGGTCTGGTTGGAAAGGCCACTGGCCTGCCCGACGAAGCTGAGCTTCGGGAGCAGCTGGGCGGCGACGGCGTCCTGGTTGCGGGCCAGGGCCTCGCGGGTGGCCAGCACGGCCTCCAGCTCCGGGTTGCCCTGATAGGCCCCCAGCAGGCTCGTTTCCAGGTCGAGGGGCCAGCTGGGCTGGAGTTGCACCGGGTCGCTGGCGGTCGGGGTCAGGCCAGGCTCCAGGTTCAGCAGGGTGGCCAGCCGCCGGCGGGCGACAGCGCGGTCGGCGAGGGCCTGGGTGAGCAGCTCCTGGCTTTCCGCCTCGATGGCGCGGCGCCGCAGCAGGTCGAGCCGTGGCACCAATCCAGCCTGTTTGAGGGCCAGCACGTCCTGCAGGATCACCAGATCGTTGCGGAGGTCAGCGTCCCGGATCCGCACCAGCTGGTCGCTGCGTTGCAGGTTGTAGTACGCCTCGCTCACCGCCAGCTGCAGTCGACGCAGGCCGTTGGCATAACGGCTGCGGGACTCCTTCAATCGGGCCCGGGCCTCCTGCACGACGGGAGTGCGGGCAAAGTCCACCAGGGCGTAGCGCAGCTCCAGCCCGGCCGCGACGCTGCGGTTGCCCTGGTTCAGATAGGCGGTGGCCCCGGTGGGCACATAGAACGCGCCGCCGGGGGCGAAGGGGCCGCCAAAACCCAACACCGGGTTGCCCCCCGGCACCCCAAAGCCGGTGCCGCTCTGGTCATAACCAAGGCCCGCCAGGGCCTCAATCTGGGGCCAGTAGCGACCGAGCCTGGCCTGGAGATCGGCCAACGCCCGCGCCACCTCCAGCCGCTGCTCCTGCAGCTCCGGGCTGTGGGTGTTGGCCAGCGCCAGTGCCTGGCGGAGACTGATCGACTGCACCCGCCCCTGGGCCAGGCTGGCGGCGTTGGGCAGGGCCAGGGGCGGCGGAGCCAGGGCGGGATCGTTCGGGTCGATCGCAGCGCTGGCGGGTCGGTTGGCCCGGAGCAGGGCCGGGCCGATCTCCGCAGGAAGGGCCGGGGATCCGGCCCCGGAGTCGGGCGGTGGCAGCAGCTGATCCAGCACCCGAAGCTCCTGGTCGAGACGCGCCCAGGAACGCTCCAGCTGGAGAATGCTCGCCTCGGTGGTCGCTGGCTTGCGTTCCGGGCCAGCCCAGGAGGCCCCGGCGTTGGCCAGCGCAATCGCAAGCAGGAAAGCGGGCAGGGAAGACCGGGAGATCGTCAACGGAAACGGGCCAACCTCAGGGGCAATCCATCAGCCCCGAAGGCTCGGATAGCCCCAGAGAGGGCAGGATCACGCCGGCCAGGTTCGCAGCCGTGGTGACCGGGCTCTCGCGAAGAACAGCCGGGAAAGCCACCGCCACACCCGTCAGCAGAACCGTCGCCAGACCGGCCGCCAGACCTTCGATCAGGAGGCGGCGGCGGCGAGAGACCAGCCGCCGGGAATGGAGACAGGGACGAACAGGAATCGCTGCGCCCAGGCGGCGAGGCAGTTGCAGCAGCGCCGCCGAGCGGGGGCGATGCAGGGTGCGGGGGAGGGTGGTCGAGCGCATCAGGTCGTCACCGGATCGGCGCCCAGTATGGAATGAGTGACCCTCATCTCAGGCCACCTGAACACCCTTCCAGAAGGCCACCCGACCTCGGATGGCCGCAGCGGCATCCTTGGGCTCCGGGTAGAACCAGACCGCATTGGCATTGACGGTCCCGTTCACCACAACGTTGTAGTAGTGCGCCTCCCCCTTCCAACCGCAAACGCTGCGGTGGGCCGAGGGCTGGATGCAGGCCGGATCAAGGCTGGCGGCCGGGAAGTAGGCATTGCCCTCCACCATCACGATGTCGTCGCTGCTGGCGATCACCGCGCCGTTCCAACGGGCCTGCATGGGGGGATGTCGAAGTCGTCCCCCCATCATGCGGTGAACTACCAGAGGCCGCGAACGGGTGCGGGTGCCGGCTCCGGTGCGGGGATGGGCTGGGGCAGGGGTTCCGCAGCCTGGGCAACACGGGTCACGGCCGCTGCGCGGGGCCCGCCGAAACGCACCATCAGACCACCATTGACGCCGTAGTCAGCGATGGCCCCACCACCACGGCCGTCGTAACCGAAATCGGCGGTGCCACGCAGGTACAGCGATGTGTTCTGGTTGGTGGTGACATCAAAGCCAAGGGCGAGACGAACGCCATTGCGGTTCAACCAACCGCCTGGAACCGATATGTTCTGGGGGGCGAAGGTGTAGTTGATCACCTGGTCACCGCCACCGGATTTGTAGTCGCCGAACCAGCTGACCCGCGCCGAGGGAATCACCAGGGTGGTGCCAGAGCGGATGACCTGGGAAAGGGTTGCACCCAGATCAAGGTTGCTCCAGTTGGTGGTGTGGGAGGCGTAGTTGAGGTCGAACACCCCCACGCTGCCGGCGCCATCGCTGAGGGCTCCACCGGTTTCCTTGTAGCCATTCTCGTTGATGTTCGACCAGCCGAAATAGGCCGAGGGGGTCAACAGCGTGTCCTTGCCGAGGCGAAGGCGAGTTCCAGCGGAGACGGCGGTGGTGAAGGCATTGGCCGTTTTGTTTCCCGAGGCTGTCAGGAGTTGGCCATCCTCCAGATCGATGCCGCGGCTTTGGGTCCCCGAGAAGTTTCCATAACCGGCCAGGGCTCCCAGGAAGTAGGGCCCGGGCGACCAGCGACCATAAACACCAACGCCATAGGCGGAGGGGGACCAGGAACCTCCTCCCAGTCCGCTCTGGTTCACGGAAACGTTGCCTGCATTGCCGTAGATGCCCAGCTGCGTGGTGGTGGTCAGGGAGGTCTCCACGCCAAGCAAGCCGCCGCCACCGCGCACGTCGGCGCGGTTCACCCAGTTACCGGCCGAAGGGTTGTTGATGTTGGTGAGGTTGGAGGAGTAGCCCTTCACCCAGGCGCGCAGACCGGTGCGGTAGCCGTAATAATCGCGGGAATCATCGGCAAAGGTATAAACCTGCTTGGCCCGCTTGCCGTCGTTGGGAACGCACTCGTAGGTCGCCTCGCGCTCCCGCTGGGCCGCTGAACCCTGGTAGCGGCGGGAATTCAACTCGGAACCCTTGCAGATCGGGATCTGCTGGGGCCACTGATCCAGATCGGGGGTCAGGATCGCCAGGCTGGAATTGTTGAGATAGCGCTGCATGCCTGCGGGGGCAGCATCGGTGTTGCGGGGGAAGAAGCCGGAGGCCACGGCCTGCGGTTCAAGGGCAGCACCAATGGATTCGGCGAGAATCTCTTCCGCCTGGTCCGCCGTCAGATCCAGGGGAGGAGCGGGGGGGGCAGGAGGAGCTGGCTGGCCAGGGACAACGGGGGCAGGCTCAGGAACAAAGGGATTCGGAATCTCCCCAGGTCCTGGGGTTGTGTCGAGAAAGCCGATGGCGATGTTGTCGAGAAAGTTTCCGAAGCTGGCACTGCCAGCCGAAGTGACTTCAACAAATTCGAACCGATATTCGCCTGGCGTAACAATGAGGAAATCGGATTTTTTATGATTCACCCAAGCTGTGTTCGCGGCCGACCCATTAATGGTTTGAGCATCAATGGGCTTCCAGGTGCCATTGACATTCTCCTGGATTTCCAACCGCATCGTGTCCGTACCGCTTCTGCCGCGAGACCAGAAGGAATAGGAGAGAATTCCGGGGCTCTTGATATTGACAGACTGGCTGAGCCTCCCTGCGGCTTTTGAATTCAACTCATTGAAATAAATCCCCCCGCCTGTAGGGAAAAAGCCATCTTGAGCGGCGGCAGACTCAGCTTGCGTGATCGCATTGACCCCTTGAAATCCGCTTCTCCAGATCTCAATTGTGTTGTCGTTTGGAGCATTATTCGTCCAAAACGGAACAGGGTTTTTGCTGGCATCAGGGTTATTACTAGTAAATTGCCTGAATCCCGGCGGATTGTTGACACCTGGATTGGTTTCAAACCCCCCGTTCTGCAGCAGGTTCACGACCTGTGCTTCAGCGGACAAGGGTGCGACGAACGAGCCGGCCAGAGCGATCGCGGACATCCCCAGCCATGAGGCCTTGACCGCCGAACGCCCCTTGCCTTGCCTAAGACTTTGGCAAAGATCTTCGGTGGTCGACTCGGAACCAAGGAGATTGTCTGCGGCCACGCGTTGATCATTAACCAGATTGCAAGCTGACGGTATTCAGGTGCGCCGCTGCCGCAGCGCGAATGCTGCATCGCCTTAACAGTTTGCAATGAGTATTGATGCCTACGGGTGTCGTCCCTGTCGATCGCACTCGATCGTGGGGTTGCGGTTGTCGCCGGACCCCCCCCCCTTAACGCTTCCTTACATACCGATGAGTAAACCTGCTCAATTACGGGGTAGCGAAGGGCGCCCCCAAAGGATCGACCTAGGGTGAGGGAACCCAGACATTTCCCGCCATGGACAAGCGTTCTCTCCAGTCCCAGGTTGGCTCCACAGCCCTTTCCGAGGACCGCACCACAGACAACAATGCTGGTTTTGATGCGGTGGAGGCCTATTTCGAATGCATCACCAGCTGCTCCCTGGATGATGCGGAGTGCATCACCGTCTGCACCACGACGTTACGGGATCACAGCTGACCCCCTCCCTGGGCCGGTCTCCAGGGGACTCGCCCAGGCTCCAGGAGTGAGCTGGGCAAGGTCGGATTCCCGGGCCCGAGCACCGCTGCATCCGACCCTCGCTATCAGCGTGATTCCGGGTCAGATTGAAGGCCATCTTCAGGGATCCGCTTCCGGACCCTTTCCCAATGCAGAGCTTGTTCCGCCTGCGCCGCAGCTTTGGTGAGTTGCTCATGCGGCTCGGCCATCGCCTCGCCCCGGCCGCCGTCCCCCCTCCCGATCGCCCAGCGGTCCTGGTGAAGGTGCCGCTGCCCTCCCAGTCGGGGGGCAGCTCCGTTGACACGGTTGCCCCTCAGCCGCTGTCCGATTCGCGCGGCTCCGTGCCCCCTGCCGCCCTGTTTAGCCCAGCCAGCCGGGAGCCCCTCACCGTGGAAGCGGCGGTGCTCAGCCGCAGCATGGCCCTGCTCAAGCGGGAAGCCGCCGATTCCCTGGCGGCCCTGGGGGCGGCCCACGCCCTGGTGACCTCCGCTCGCCTCTCCCAGGTGCAGCATGTGCGGGAGCAGGTCGAACGGGGCGCGGCAGCGGGTGACTCGCTCGCGGCCCTGGCAGCCGACTATCAGGGCTGGCAGAACGACCAAGTGCGGTTGTTTGATGCCATGGCCTTGGTGCTGCGGATGAGCGTCCCCACGGGAACCACCCTCGAATTGATCGACCCGCAGCTCCACGAGCAGGCCAGGGCGCACCTGGCCAGCCTGTCGGCGGAGTATCAACGGGGGCTGTTACTCGAGCAGTTCCGCGACGCCCCCTCAGCTCCCGAGGCCTGAGATTGTCGGCAGTCGGGCTAGCCGGCGCTCCAGCAAAAGCAGACCGAGCACCGTGGTCACGGTGACCATGATCAGCAGGGCCGCGAACTGCACGGTGTCGATCAGGCCCCGGGCCAGGGCCGTGGTGGCGAACACCAGCCCCGGCAGACCGCGGGGAATCAGCCCGAAGGCCACCACCGCGGGATCCACCCCGGCCCGCCGGTCGGCCGCGGACACCCCCAACCCACAGACAAGCTTGCACAGCACGGCCACCACCACCAGGAAGGCGGCCAGGGTCCAGGCCCTGGGCTCCAGCAAGCTGGCCGCAGGAAGGCGCATCCCCACGCTGATGAAATACAGGGGCAGGAACACCTCGGCCAGCAGCACCAGCACCTCCCGCTGCGGCTGAGCCGGAGGTGCCAGGCGGGCCATCAGCACGCCGGCCCAGAGCGCGCCCAAGAGGCTGGTGAGACCGCTCACTTCCCCCACCCAGGCGCAGGCGATCAGCACCAGCAAGGTGGACAACGGCCCGGCAGGAAGCCGTGCCGCCGCCGCCCAGCGGCCCACCGCCCACCAGCTCAGCGCCGCCAACAGCAGTCCCAACGCCATGGTGCCCAGGGCCATCATTCCCAGGGCCTCACTGCCCTGGGGGCCCAGGCTCCGGCCGGCCATGGCGGAAGCCACACCGAGCAGAGCGATAGCCGGCAGGTCATCCAGCACGGAAACCCCCACCAACAAACGCCCGGAAGGGCTCTGAAGGGCCTGGCGCTGGGCCAGCACCCGCAGGGTCACGCCGGTACCGGTGGCGCAAAGCACCGCCAGGCAGAGCAGCGCCGTGGCCGGGGCCATACCGAATCCAAGCCACAGCGGCCAAAAGGCGATCAGGGGGGCCAGCACACTCAGGGCCACCACCTTGAGGATCGATTCCCGCCTGGAGGTGAGCAGATCCCCCCGCACCTCGAGTCCCACCTGGAAGAAGAGCGCCAGCACCCCCAGCTGGGTGATCCCCTCCAGGGGAGCGATCGCCGCATAAGGCAGCACCGTGTTGCCGAGCAGGAAGCCGAGGCCGAGTTCCAGCACGATGGCCGGCACGGCCCAGCGGGCCAGGCGCCCGGAGGCAAGCCGGGCGCACAGCACCCCCACCAGCAGGATCAACAGGGTGGTGAGGAGGCTTGGGGTCGCCATGGGATGGAGATTCAAGCTGCGGCCGTCCGGCCGTTCAGGCCCTGGGCACCGCCGGCAGGCAGGGCGAATTGAACCCTAGGCAAGACCTCCCGTGAGCGACGCCCCCAACCAGGGAACCCCAGGCCCCCAGACTGGCGCCCACACGCTCAATGCAGCCGATGCTCCGGCACCCCCAAACTCCTTGGTCGAGTGACCTGCATTACTGGCGGAAACGGCTCACGGTGCCCCAGTTCACCGTGGTCACCGGCCTGCTCGTGATCGCCGCCGGCACCGTGGTGCTGGCCACGCCCCTC